>Ga0335074_10012859_pt1 | contig 11750 bp, 9 predicted proteins | sample Lox_Sample_23_FD_206715 | JGI IMG/M metagenome (GOLD analysis project Ga0335074, IMG submission 206715) | Soil microbial communities from Loxahatchee National Wildlife Refuge, Florida, United States - Lox_Sample_2.3 | ecosystem: Environmental > Terrestrial > Soil > Wetlands | place: USA: Florida...
TCGCGCAGGCGAGGGCGTTGCGGGCGCCGGCGCGCGAGATGATCGAAGGAGACACGATCACCCGCCACATCGCCCTCGACCCGGCCGCGCTGGCGCGGGCGCCGGCGGCGCGGCATCTCCTCGCGACCCCGCAGTTCCGCAATCTGATGAGCTATGCCGGCGCCTCGGCCGCCGCGCCGATGGTCTACCTGCAAAGCATCCTGAGCCGGGTCGCCGCCGGCCCCGCCGATCCGCAGACCGATCTGCACACCGACACGTTCCATCCGACCGTCAAGGCCTGGCTGTTTCTGACCGATGCCGCAGCCGATGCGATGCCGCTCGTCTACGTGCCGGGTTCCCACCGGTTGACGCCGCGGCGGCTCGCTTGGGAGCGGCAGATGAGCATCGCCGCCAGCGACCCGGCGCGGCGCGAACGGCACCGGCTGGTACGGGCGATCGCGCCGGAGGCGCTGGCGCGCCTCGCGCTGCCGCCGCCGCGCGCGATTGCGGCCAGGGCCAATACGCTGGTCGTCGCCGATACGTTCGGTTTTCACGCCCGTGGCGCCAGCGCGCGGCCGGCCGAGCGGGTTGAGATCTGGGCCTTCGGACGGCGCAACCCGTTTGTGCCCTGGGCCGGTCTCGACCCCTGGTCGGTGGCGACGCTGTGGCTGCGCAAACCGGGGCTCTATTGGCGCTCGGTCGATGTCATCGAAGCGCTCGGCCTCGGGCGGCAACGCTGGAGAGCGCGGGGCGATCTGTCCGCCTTTGACCCGGCCGAACCGGCGGCGATCGCATGACGGCCCCTGCCGCGAACCCGTCTGAAGCGACCGGCGCGCCGCGCTCCTTTCTGTTTCTGCAAGGTCCGATTTCGAGCTTTTTCGACCGACTCGGTCGCGCCCTGATCGCGCGCGGCCACCGGGTCCATCGGATCAATCTGCATCTCGGCGACCGGCTGTTCTGGCACCTGCCGGCGACCGATTTCCGCGGCCGTTTCACCGATTGGCGGCTGTTCCTCGGCGAGATACTGGACCGGCACGCCGTCACCGACCTGGTGCTGCACGGCGACCGCCGCCCCTATCACCTCGTCGCGGCAGAGGAAGCGCGGCGCCGCGGCATTGCCGTCATTGCCACCGATCTCGGCTACCTGCGGCCGGATTGGCTGACGCTCGAACACGACGGCATGACGACCTATTCGCGGTTTCCGCGCGACCCGCAGCGGATCCGCGAATTGGCGGCGAATTTCCCCGCCGCCGCGCCGGCCGCGCAGGTTTCGACGCGGTTCTGGCTGATCGCGTCGCGCGACATCCTCTACAATCTGGGTCTCGTGTTCGGCCGGCCGCTTTACCCGCATTACCGTTACCACAGCACCTGCCATCCGTTCCGCGAATATGCCGGGTGGCTGCGGTCGCGGCCGGGGAAATTGCTGGGCGCGCCGGCGACGGCGGCCGCCAAGCGCCGGCTGGCGGCCGATCCGGGTTCCTATTTCCTCGTGCCGTTGCAGCTGCAGACCGATTTCTCGATCCGGGCGCATTCGCCGTTTCGCGATCCGCGCGAGGCGGTGGGCATGATCGTCCACTCCTTTGCCGCGAGCGGTAGCCTGCGCAAGCTTGTCTTTGTCATTCACCCGCTCGACAACGGGCTGATCCGCTGGCATCGGCTCGTCGCCAGGCTGGCACGCGCGGCCGGCGTCGGCGACCGCGTCCTGACATTGCACGGCGGTACGCCGGCCGAACTGCAGCGCAGCGCCGCCGGCGTCGTGACGGTCAACAGCACGGCGGCGGTGACGGCACTGTGCCTCGGCGTGCCGGTCAAGGTTCTCGGCAATGCGGTGTTCGATGTCGCCGGGTTGACCTGCCAGTCGCCGCTCGATGCGTTCTGGACGGATCCGCCTCGGCCCGATCGCGGGTTGCTCGCGGCGTTTCTGCGGGCGCTGATCGGCACGACGCAGATCCACGGCGGCTATTACGAGCCGATTTCGCAAGTTTGCGCGATCGCCGGCTTCGTCGAGCGCCTCGAGCGGCGGCCCTACCCGTTGCCGCGGCTGACCGCGGCCGAGTTGGCGGCGCGAGCACCGCGCCCGGTCGAGCGCACGATAGCGGTGACCGGCGTCGCCGAGGCCGTCGGGGTCGCGCTGGCGCGCGCCTTGGCCGCGCCCGGCGTGCGCCTGTGCCTGTTCGGTGCCGCGGCAGCGCTGGCGCGGGCGGCGGCCGACTGCCGGCAGCGCGGCGCGATCGTCGAGACGTTTGTCACGGCCGGTTGGGCCGCGGCGCTCGCCGGTCGCGACCGGGTTGCGCCGGTCGACGTGCTGGTGGCGCGCGGCGCCGCCTGGGACAACGGCGCGGGTGGTCTCCTCTGTGCGATGGATGCGGTCGCCGGGATCGCCGAGCGGATGCGGCGGCGGGGCAACGGAACGATTGTCCTCGTCGACAGCGCTGCCGGTCGGGCAATCGGCGACGCCGCCGGCGCACTGCGCGGCAGCGACGCCTGGACCGCTTATGCGCGCTCACTGCGCCGTCGATTGCGCGGCAGCGGCGTCGCGGTCGCCGTCGCGCCGCCAAGCCCGTTCGCGATCCGGCTGGCGGCGTGGCTCAGCGAGCCGCGTCTGACCAGTGCCGGCGCCGACCTGATCGCCGAGCGGATCGCGGCCGGGCTGCGCCGTAAGCGCCGGCGGATCGTGCTGCCGCGGGCGGGAACCGTCGTGCTGCGGCTGCTGCAGGCGGTCGCCGTGCGTGCCTGTGACGGGATCCGCGCCGACCTGCTGCCGAATGCCGACAAGATCGCCGAGACATCATCGTTTGCCGGCGAATCGGCGCCCGGCGATTAACCGGCGGATGCAATGGCTCGCCGGCCGGCGACAGGCTGCATGATCGGGCGGATCGGACGCGCTGCGCTCGCGCCGCTGTGGCTGGCGGAACTCGCCACCGCGCGGAAATCATTCGAGAAAAACCCGTTGATCGGCAGCCGGCGGCTGAACGAACGCGGCCTGCACACATGCCGCGTGCGATTGGCGCACCGCATCGCCGCGGCGCGGCGGCGGCGCCTCGCCGGCATGGTTTCGGCCGCCGACCGCGAGGATTTCGCGCGCGATGGTTTTGTCGTGCGCCGCGACTTCCTGCCGACGGCGGAATTCGCCGCCCTGGTGGCCCAGGTCGCGGCCTATCGCGGCGGCCTGCGCGAGATCGCCGAGGGCGACACGATCATGCGCAAGATCGCGCTGGCGCCGGCCGCGCTGGCGGCACTGCCGGCGCTTCGAACCCTGCTGGCTGCGCCGCAATGGCGCGGGCTGATCCGCTATGTCGGCAGCCGCGACGCCGAACCCGTCGTATGGGTCCAGGCGATCCTGCGGCATGCCTGCGCCGGTCCGCCCGACCCGCAGACCGCGCTGCACGCCGACACGTTTCATCCGACCGTCAAGGCCTGGCTGTTTTTGACCGATGTCGCCGCGGATGCCGGTCCCTTCACCTATGTTCCGGGATCGCATCGGCTGACCCCGGATCGGCTCGCCTGGGAGCGCCGCATGAGCGTGCTCGCGGCAAAGTCACCCGATCGTGAAAACCGCGCGGGCTCGTTTCGCATCGCGGCGGCGGAATTGCCGGCGCTCGGGCTGCCGCCGCCGCGCGTCTTCGCGGTGCCGGCCAATACGCTGGTTGTCGCCGATACGTTCGGCTTTCACGCCCGCGGACCGAGCGCCGGCCGCTCGCAGCGCGTCGAAATCTGGGCCTATGGCCGGCGCAGCCCGTTCGCGCCGTGGGCCGCCTTCGACCCGTGGAGCGCGGCGGCGCTGGCCCGGCGCAGCGTCGTCGGCTGGCGGCTTGGCGACCTGCTGGCGCGCGCCGGCATCAAGCCGCAGCGCTGGCGCGCGCGCGTCGGCATGTCCGCCTTCGACCCGGCCTGAGCGGCCGCAACGGAGCAAGTGCGATGGCGTGGGATCCCGCTCAATATTTGAAATTCGCCGGGCCGCGGCTGCGCCCGGCGCTCGACCTGCTGCAGCGCATCGAGGCCGAGGCACCGGCGACCGTCTACGACCTCGGCGCAGGCACCGGCAACGTCACGCGCCTGATCGCGGCGCGCTGGCCGGCGGCGCGTATCGTCGGCGTCGATTCCTCGGCCGAGATGCTGGCCAAGGCAGCGGCGGAAAACCGGACCATCGAGTGGCAACAGGCCGATCTGGCGGCGTGGCGGCCCGCTCACCCGGCCGAAATCATCTATTCGAACGCCGCGCTGCAATGGCTCGGCGATCACGAGACCCTGTTTCCCCGACTGCTCGGGCTGCTGGCGCCGCGGGGCGCGCTGGCGGTGCAGATGCCGCGCAACTTCGCCGCGCCGTCGCACACGCTCATTTTCGAGACGGCGCTCGACGGGCCGTGGCGGCCGACCCTCGAACCGCTGCTGAACCGCTCGCCCGTCGCGGCGCCCGATTTCTTCTACGACCTGCTGGCGCCGCTGGCGGCAAGCCTCGACATTTGGGAAAGCGAGTACCTGCAGGTGCTCGACGGCCCGAACCCGGTCAAGGAATATACCAAGGGCAGCTGGCTCAGCCCGCTCCTCGCCGCGCTTGACGAACCGCTGAAGAGCCGCTTCGAGGCGGCCTATGGCGAGCGCGTCCTCGCCGCCTACCCGCCGCGCGCCGATGGCAGGACGCTGTTTCCGTTCCGCCGGCTGTTTCTGATCGCGACCGCGCGCTGAGCGGTCAGCTGCCCGTCGCGACGCGCTGCCACAGGAGGCGCGCGTCGCGGTCGGGATCGCGGACGACATGGCAGCGCGCATCGAACACCATCGTTGCGCGATCCGCTTTGCTATAGGCGGGCCATGTCGGCAATGCCGGATGATCCGGCCGGCCGCTGCGCGCAAAGGCCGCCCAGGTCGCCGCCATGATCGCCGCCAACTCGCGGGCGCCCGTCGCGCCGCGGGTCGTGTCCGCCACGTCCGTCGTGTCGAACACGAACGGCAGGTCCATCGCGTGGTGCGCCATGAGCCGGCCGCCGCAAGCGGGCGAGCGCCAGTCGAGCGAATACATCCAGACGGGCGCGTTCCGGCGCGCTTTGCGCTCGCCCAGCAGGACAGTGCGGATCCAGAAATTCGAGCCGGTCAGCGCCGCGATCAGCAATTCCTCGCGGCTCGCGCCGGGGCGCAATGTGCGATAGAGGTCGATGACGCGATCGGCGTCTCCTTCTCCCGCCACACCGGCGATGCGCCGGCGCACCGACTCCTCAACGAGCCGGCGTTCCCAGACCTCGTCGTCGTCGGCGAGAAAAAAGCCGCTCTCCTCGCGGGTGCCGCCGATCAGCAACGGGATGCCGTCGGCACCGGCAGGCGCTTCGGCATCGAAGGGTTGCGCCGGCAGGTCAGTGCCGTCAACGACCGGCCCGAAATCGTAGCGGTCGAGCAGCGGCAATGCCGGCCGGCCGACGGCACGCGAGGCCGGCGCGATTGCTGCCGCGAGTCGTGCGGCCGGCACCTCCGCCAGTCGGTCGAGCTGACCGCGGCCGATGCCCAGTTCCGTCAGCGCCGCTTCCGCCAGCGCGCCCGCCCGCTCGCGGGTCGAGACGCGGATCGCCGCGCCGCTTTGGATGATCGCGCGATGAAACAGGCCCGTCGCCGCCGGCATCGCCAGCAGCACGCTGACCTTGCCGCCGCCGCCCGACTCGCCGAATACCGTCACGTCGGCCGGGTCGCCGCCGAACGCGGCGATGTTGTCGCGCACCCACGCCAGGCTCGCAACGATGTCGAGCATGCCGGCATTGCCGGAATGCGCGAACTGCTCGCCGCCCAGGTCGGCGAGGTGCAAGAAGCCGAAAATATTCAGGCGGTGATTGATGCTGACGACGACAACATCGCCGCGCCGCGCCAGGTTGCCGCCGTCGGTGACGACCCGGTTGCCCGAGCCGTAGGCGAAGGCGCCGCCGTGCAGCCACACCATGACCGGCCGCCGCGCCGCGTCGATCGCCGGCGTCCACACGTTGAGGGTCAGGCAATCCTCGGTCTCCGGCGTCGTATCGACGGGGCCGAGAACGGTGCGCAGCTCGGGGCGGCGCTCCGGCCGGCCCGGCAATTGCGGCGCCCGTCCGTGATAGGCGAGCGCGTCCCGCACGCCGGTCCACGGCAGGGCAGGCCGCGGCGGCCGGAAGCGGCCCGCGCCGCCGGTCGCAGCGCCGTACGGGATTCCCCTGAAGGCGTGAATGCCGTCCTCATTACGGCCGCGCAGCCTGCCGGCATTCGTTTCGACGATCACGTCCATTGCGATGTCCCGGTCTAGAGGCGTTGCATGCGGTGTTTGCGGCGGTGCACGGCCGGCGCCAGCACGCACAGGATCTCCCACATCATCGTCGCGCCGACGAGCGCCGTGTTGCCGGACGGATCGAACGGTGGCGCGACCTCGACGACGTCGCCGCCGACAACATCGAGCCCATCGAGGCCGCGGATCATGCGCTGCGCCTCGGCGGTCGAAAAGCCGCCTATTTCGGGCGTGCCGGTGCCGGGCGCATAGACCGGGTCGAGGCCATCGACATCAAAGCTGACATAGGCCGGGCCGTCGCCGACGATACGCCGCGCCTCGGCGACGACCGCCTCCGCACCGAGGCGGAAAAACTCCTCGATATGGACGATGCGGATGCCGACGCTCTGCGCCCAGTCCTTTTCGTCCGCTGCATACAGCGAGCCGCGGACACCGATCTGGATCGTCCGTTTGGGGTCGATCAACCCCTCCTCGACGGCGCGCCGGAACGGCGTGCCGTGGGTGTATTTTTCGCCGCCGAAATAGCTGTCGCTGGTGTCGGAATGGGCATCGAAATGGACCAGCCCGAGCGACCGGTCGCGGCCGATCGCACGCAGAATCGGCAGCGTCACGAGATGGTCGCCGCCGGCCGACAGCGGCGCCGCACCGGCCGCATGCAGCCGCTTGTAGAACGCCTCGATCCGTTGCAGCGCATCGCGCAGGTCGATCGGGTTGACGGGCGCGTCGCCGTGGTCGCCGACGCGGCACAATTCATACGGCGAGACAAGGCTGACGTGATGCACCCGCCGCATCAGCGTCGACAACTCACGGATCTGGCGCGGGCCATGCCGCGCGCCGGGGCGGTTGGTCGTGCCGCCGTCCCACGGCACGCCGACGATCGCGATGTCGAGTTTCGCCGGATCGCGCTCGATCGGCAGCCGCATGAACGTCGCGACCTCGCCGAAGCGCGGCACAACCATGCCGCTGAGCGGCTCGGGGTACTCGTCAGCCATCGGCGCCAGTATAGGGCCGTTGCGCCGGCCGGCGAAGCGCGGGATGCTCGCGCAAACCGAGGAGGAGGGCGGATGCCAATGCAGATCGGGGAGAACCACGCCAAACGGATGCTGAAGGCGAACGAACTAGTGCTGTGCATGGGCGTCAACCAGCTGCGCACGCCGAACATTGCGATGATCGCGGCGGCGTGCGGCTTCGATGCCGTCTATATCGACCTCGAGCACAACCCGACATCGCTCGAGACCGCCGCCGCGGTTTGCGTCGCAGCGCTCGGCATCGGCATCACGCCGATCGCCCGCATCACCTCGCACGACCCGCACGACGCGACGCGCATCCTCGATTGCGGCGCCCAGGGCGTCATGGTGCCGCATGTGCAGAACGCCGCCGAGGCGCGGGCGATCGTAGAAGCCTGCCTCTACGCGCCGAAAGGGCACCGCTCGGCGTTCGGCAGCGGCCCGGCGCTCGGCTACGCCGCGCTCGGCCAGGCCGAGGTGTGCCGCATCCTCAATGAACAGACGCTGCTCTTGGCGATGATCGAGACGCCCGAGGCGGTGGCCGAGGCCGCGGCGATCGCCGCCGTTGACGGCATCAACGGCCTGCATATCGGCGCCTCCGACCTGTCCACCGAGATGGGCATCCCCGGCCAATACACGCACGAGCGCATGCGCGCCGCGTTCGAGGCGGTCGCGAGTGCGGCGAAGGCGCATGGCAAGGCGATGGGAGTGGGAGGCGTGCGTCAGGACTTCGCGTTCCAGAGCTGGCTGCTGCGGCTCGGCGTGCGCTACCTGACCGGCGGCTCCGATGTCGGCTATATCCTCAGCGCCGGCCGCGCCGACGTGAAGCAATTGCGCGAACTGCAGCTGCCGTGAACTTCGCCTGATCGCCGGCGCCGGCGCCGGCTAGTCGTCCCCTGCCGCGGGAGCGACAAGAAGGCCTGGGCTTCGTCGAGGACATCGGGCAGGCGGGGGAGATTGCGGTTCCGTGCGATCAGGTCGCGCAGATCGCCATGCTCGCCGGTGGCGGCGTCGGTCTTATGTTCAACTGCACGTTAGATCGAATATGTTGCGCCGAGAGTTATGTTGCGCCCGGGCGATTGGGCGTTGTTTCGCGGGCGATCGACCGCTCCTGCGCAACATAATCTCGGCACATTGGGAAGGGTCGCGTGATGCCGCGCGACGCTTCCGAGCTGGCGCGGCGGCTCTTCGCTCTGTCGCGGCCAACCGGCAGCACGCTGGTCGAGATGTACCTGCGCAATCGCGGCATCGAGCCTGTCCACGACGCCGACGCGCTGCGGTTCCACCCGCGCTGTTATTATCGGCCGGACGAGCACTCGCCGACCGAGACTTGGCCGGCCATGATCGCCGCCGTCACCGATCTCGACAGCCGCATCACCGGCGTGCATCGCACCTGGCTTGCGCCGGACGGCTTCGGCAAGGCGCCGGTCGACACGCCGCGACGGCCATGGGCGGTCTCCTCGGCCACGCTTTCCGCTTTGGCGCGGCCGACGACGTCCTCGCTGTCGGCGAAGGCATCGAGACGATGCTGTCGCTGCGCTGTGCACTGCCTGCTACGCCGGTGGCCGCCGCACTCTCGGCCAACCACCTCGCCGCCCTGCTGCTCCCGCCGATGCTGCGCCGGCTCTACATCGCCCGCGACGCCGATGCCGCGGGTGACATGGCGCTCGCGGCATTCGATCATCGCGCCCGCTCGACCGCCTACCGCATGGGGGTGGCGCGCTTCCCGGTGATGAAGAACCTCACCAGTTCGACTTCGCGGTCTCACCGGTCAACCAGGGGCTCGTGCGCGAACTGCACGAGGGCGGCCTCCTCGCCACCCAGCGTAACGCCGTGCTGATCGGCGGGACCGGCACCGGCAAATCGCCTATCGCGATAGCGATCGGCGCCAACTGCGTACGCATCGGCGCCCGCGTGCGCTTTTTCACCGCCGTCGATCTGGTCAACCAGCTCGAGGCCGAAGCGCGCGCCGGCAAGGCCGGCAAGCTGGCCGACCAGCTCGTCCGCGGCGCGGTCATCGGGCTTGCCAGCGGCCTCGGATTGCGCCGCTTGCCGGCAAGCAGGCGATGCACTGCGGCGCCGCGGTAAGCGGCCGTTCAGTCTGTTTAATGCCGGAAGTGACGCAGGCCGGTGAAGACCATCGCGATACCCGCCGCATCGGCGGCAGCGATCACCTCGGAGTCGCGGCGCGAGCCGCCCGGCTGGATCGCCGCGGTGGCGCCGGCCGCGATTGCCGCTTCCAGACCATCGGCGAAGGGAAAGAACGCATCCGAGCCGACAACCGAGCCGACGGTCGGCGATTGCGGCAGCCCCGCGGCGCGGCCGATCGCGGCGGCGCGCAGTGCGGCGATCCTGACGCTGTCGACGCGGCTGGGTTGCCCGCCGCCGATCGCCACCGTGGCACCGTTTTTGGCGAAGACGATCGCGTTCGACTTGACGTGCTTGGCCACCCTGTCGGCGAACAGCAGGTCGGCGGCTTCCGCTGCGGTCGGCGCGCGCTTTGTCACGGTGTTCAATCGGTCGGGCGCCGCCGTCGCGTGATCGCCCTCCTGCACGAGAAACCCGCCGGCCAATGAGCGAAAGCCCATCTCCGACGCCTGCCGGTCGGGCATGCCGCCCGTAACGAGCAGCCGCAGCAATCGCTTCCGTCCGAGGAACTGGAGGGCTGCCACATCGATTTCGGGGGCGATGACGACCTCGATCAGCAGCTTTTCGATGGCCGCCGCCGTCGCCGCGTCGAGCGGGCGGTTGACCGCGACGATGCCGCCGAAGGCGCTGACCGGATCGCAAGCGAGCGCCCGTTCCCAGGCCGCGTGCAGGGTTGCGCCGAACGCGACGCCGCACGGCCCGGCATGCTTGACAATCGCGACCGCCGGCTCGGCAAACTCGGCGACAAGCGCAAAGGCGGCGTCGGTATCGGCGTAATTGTTGTAGGAAAGTTCCTTGCCCTGCAACTGGCGCGCGGTCGCGACGCCGGGGCGACGATCGTCGGTGCGGTAGAAGGCGCCTTTCTGGTGCGGGTTCTCGCCATAGCGCGTGATCTCGGCGAGGCGGCCGGCAATGACCATCGTCTCGGGGAATTCGACGCCCTCGTCGCGGGCGAACCACGCCGCGACGGCGGCATCATAGGCTGCGGTCAACGCATAGGCGCGGCGCGCCAGACGCCGCCGCAGCGCGCGGCTCGTGCCGCCCGAGGCCGTGATCTCGGCCAGTATCGCGTCGTAATCGGCCGGGTCGGTCGCGACCGTGACGAAGTCATGGTTTTTGGCGGCCGCGCGGATCAATGCCGGACCGCCGATGTCGATATTCTCGATGCATTCCTCGCGCCCGGCGCCGGCCGCAACGGTTGCGGCGAACGGGTAGAGGTTTGAGACCAGGAGATCGATCTCGGCGATGCCATGCGCCGCTATCGCCGCCAGATGCGCCGGCCGGTCGCGCCGCGCCAGGAGGCCGCCATGCACCGCCGGATGCAGCGTCTTGACCCGGCCGTCGAGCATCTCGGGAAAGCCGGTCAGCATCGCAACTTCGGTGACCGGCAGCCCGGCCTCCGCCAGCGCGCGCGCCGAGCCGCCGGTCGAAACAAGCGCGACGCCGTGCGCGGCCAGCGCCCGGGCGAACGGCACAAGGCCCGTCTTGTCGCTGACCGAAATCAGCGCACGGCGGATCGGGCGCGGATCGTCGGTCATCGCGGCGGCTCCTCGGTATGGGGCGTCGCGGCCGGTATAGAACCCGCTCCGACCGGCCGCAACCCGGCGAGGCTGGCGAGCAGCGCCAGCACCACAGCCGCCGCGACGGCGAGGGGAGCGGCACCGCCCCGCCCCTGCTCCGCTGCCCAGGCGCAGGCGATCAGCGCGAGGTTCGCCGCGCAGATGCGGCCGACGACGGGGGCGTGGCCCAGCCCGCGGCGCACCGCCCGCTGATAAAAATGCTGCCGGTGCGGCCGCCAAACCCGCTCGCCGCGGACGAGGCGGCGCAGCAGCGTGATCGTCGCATCGGCGAGGAAATAGAGCGGCAGGATCAGCGCGGCCTCCCAGTAGCCGCGGGCGGCGACGCCGAGCAGCAAAAACCCGAGCAGATAACCGAGCGGCACGCTGCCGACATCGCCGAGAAAAATGCATGCCGGCGCCCAGTTCCAGATGAGAAAACCGGAGGTCGCGGCGGCGACGGCGCCGGCCAGCGGGGCCATTGAGGAATCACGGCCAACGCCGATGCTCGCGAGCAGGACGAGCCCAACGGCGATCGCCGCCGCCTCGCTGCCGGCCAGCCCGTCAATGCCGTCCATGAAGTTGAAGAGATTGACGAACCATACCCACAGAATCGCGGCAGCAATGATGTCGAGCGTGGGGGGCAGCCAGCCTTGAAACACTCTGCCGGCCGGCGCGACGAGGACGAGGCCGAGCGCGACCGCGACAAACTGCGCCAGCAGCCGCACAAGCGGCGACAGGCCGCGCCGGTCGTCGATCCAGGATATGAGCGCGAGCAGCACGGCGGCGCCGATCGCGATGAGAAGCCGGGGCGGCGCGGCGCCG
>Ga0335074_10012861_pt1 | contig 11750 bp, 14 predicted proteins | sample Lox_Sample_23_FD_206715 | JGI IMG/M metagenome (GOLD analysis project Ga0335074, IMG submission 206715) | Soil microbial communities from Loxahatchee National Wildlife Refuge, Florida, United States - Lox_Sample_2.3 | ecosystem: Environmental > Terrestrial > Soil > Wetlands | place: USA...
ATCCCAACCGCCCGCATCCGCGCTGGAGTCAGAAGACGGAGCGGGTGATTGGTGCGCCGATCTGGAAGCAGCTGCAGCCGACGCTGATGTTCAATGGCTATGGCGATCAGGTGGCGTACCTGTACAAGGGAATGGATTTGATCAGGAACTACTGAGAAAGTTAAGGTCCGGCCAGCAAAGTAGCGGTCAACTGAGTCCCTCTGGCGAAAAGCGCCCGGCTCATCTTCCATGGGGCGATCGTATCGAAATCGGAGACGAGCTCCGCCGTGACGTGCGGCGCCTTGAGTGGTCCCGGAGCACCGGTTCCCAGTTCGCGCAATTGACCATAAGCCGCGGAGTGGAGAGCACACAATGCGGTAATTGCAGAGGCCAGGAGAAGGGATTTTCGCAGAATGCGCATCAATCAAACTCTGTGTGTGTCCGGGGAAAAAAAGAGGCTGCGATGAGGACCAACGGCTCGCAGCCTCAAGGGCAGCCAGCTAACGGGCCGGGAGGTGCTCCAGCGCGTCCTGCGCAGACAACCGATCACCATGTGCATGGCTGATCTTCTCGAAGACGATTATCCCCTTCCTATTGAGGATGAACGTCGACGGATACGCTGTCTCATGAGGCGCGTCCCAGCGCAGCCCGTACAGATTGGTTACCGCATAATCCGGATCCGTCACGAGAACAACGTTCGATGGCAACTTTGTCTGCTTCGCCAGGAAATCTTTGGCATGCTGATCGAGATCGCCTGGCGGCCCAGGGTAGACGAGAAGGATCCTGGTATTCCTGGCCTTAAATTCCGAGGCATGGTCGATGAAATCGTGGACCTGCCGCACACAGTAGGGGCATTGATAGCCGGGAAATCCCCTCAATACGACGAGAACCAGATCGTGTCCCCGCTGTACCCGTGACATCCTGACAGCTTTGCCCGTCGGGGTCGAAAGTGTGAAGCCTGGTGCTTTGGCGCCAATTGCGGGAGTTTCAGCCAACGCGGGCACTCCCATCGATAGAGCGCAAATGACTGCGAGCACCAATCGTGCCGCTTTACTGAGTGGAAGTCTGACAGGCGACTGGATCTTGTGAGTTTCGAAACGTGGCGCTTCCATGCAGAGACGCTCCTGGTATGGCGTGCCAGTGTGATCCGCGGACGCAGCGAAAGGTTACGGCACTTTTTTTACGCTAAGTCCATGGCCCGGTCCATGGACAGTTACAGTGTGATCGTCGCTGCTGCTTCAATCGCACCCTGGTGTTTCTCCTGAGCGAACAGGATCAGGTGATGACCGGAGCCACTGTCAAGGTGGAATCCGTCGGCGAAAACGATGTGAACAGACATTTGCCCAGCCCTGCTAATGGTCACGACGCGTGCCAGCGAGCGCGCCACCGAGACGTGCTGAAGAACTCTGCCTCCGTTTTCGCCTCGCAGTACGTTAGATTGGTCCGTGTCGTCTGGCACGGCTGCGATGATATCGAGCGACCTCGACACCTCGCCCTCGATCGAATATGTCACATCCAGCCCCGAGGATGAGGGTGTGGTGGAGAGTATGCTGAGATCGAGATGAGGTCGCCGCGCTTCATCCCCAAGCGCCCTTTGAAGCGCGCCGACATCGCTCCCCACGAACTGCTCGCGTCCGTTCACAACCATCTCTGGCGTAAAGGGACCCTCAAGCGACATGCGCGAGGCGTAGACTTCCTGCCTTTCGGTAAATTCCGGGGCTGAGAATGGGTCCTTCCAGCCGAGGTTGTTCCAGTAGGTGACGTGCTCACTGATGCCGACAATCAATTGCCCGGCGCGCGGTTGCTTCAGATCGATCTGCCGCAACAAAGCGTCGGCAGGCAGGCAGTCCGAACATCCCTCCGAGGTAAAAAGCTCCACGATCACGGCCGAACCGGATCGTTCGCGGCCCGGGGTTTGGGCCGTGGCGGAGAACGGCAGAAGGCCGATGCCGGAAAGCAAAAGCGAACAAACAAGCATGGGACGAAGCTGCACGGAACCACCTCCCGGGGTAAACGGTTCTCGTCTGATGCGCTGCCTCCTGAATGGTTACAGTCCTGCGCACAATACGCGCTGTAACCAAAACGCGACGGCAGCCTCTAATGACGCGGGGAGGCGATTTCGCCTCCGATCGCGGAGCCATTCCCTGAAAGGGAAACCGCTCAGCCGATGAGCCAATCAGCACTCAACAGTTCCAGAGCAGAAGGAGAGAGTCATGGGTAAGTTGGACGGGAAAGTGGCGGTGATCACCGGGGCAACCTCCGGGATGGCGCTGGCCTCGGCAAAGCTGTTTGTCGAGGAGGGGGCTTACGTGTTCATCACCGGGCGGAGGCAGGAGAATCTGGACGAAGCCGTCAGGGCGATTGGGCGGAATGTGACCGGAGTGCAGGGCGACTCCGCAAAGCTGGCTGATCTCGACCGGCTCTACGACGCGGTCAGGCGGGAGAAGGGCTATGTCGATGTAGTGTTTGCCAGCGCCGGTCATGGTGGCCGCGCCCCGCTGGGGGAGATCACCGAAGAGCAGTTCGACAGCCTCTTTTCCCTGAATACCCGCGGCACACTCTTTACCGTCCAGAAGGCGCTGCCCATGATGCGCGAAGGCGGATCCATCATCATGAACGGGTCGATCGCTCACCTCAAGGGCATGCCGGGGCTGAGCGTTTATGCCGGAAGCAAAGCGGCGTTGCGGTCGTTCGCGCGATCTTGGGTGGTCGAGCTTGCCGAGCGCAGAATCCGTGTGAATGTGCTCAGTCCAGGACCCATCGCCACCAATGCTCTTGCCAATCTTCCTGCAGAAGCGAAGGAATATTTTCGGTCGGGAATCCCTCGCAAGGAGCTCGGCCGCCCGGAAGAGATCGCAGCGGTGGCTTTGTTTCTCGCTTCCGACGACTCCAGCTTCGTGAACGGCAGCGAAATATGTGTCGATGGCGGAATGGCGCAGATCTAGCTCCGGCATATCGGGGTGAAGACAGTCGTGCGCGCACGCGGTGGCGCTCGCGCGTGCGCGCGCCTGGTGGCCCGTTCGGTATACCGCTTACAATAGCGTCGCGAGGAGACGTCAATGTCCGCCCGGGGATTTGTTCCTCTTTCCACATACCGTGAGTTCCCTGTCGAGGAAATGGTGAGCCGTGCAAAGTCATTTCGCGATGTAATGCTCCGACGCCGCACTGTCCGGCAGTTTTCCTCACGACCTGTTCCGCGGGAGGTGATCGAGGATTGCCTGTGCGTTGCACGAAGCGCTCCGAGCGGCGCCAATAAGCAGCCCTGGCATTTCGTCGTCGTCAGCGATGCGGAGATAAAGACTAAAATCCGTGCTGCTGCGGAAGAAGAGGAACGCCTTTTTTACCACGGACGTGCCCCGAAAGAATGGCTCGATGCTCTCGCCCCGCTGGGGACAGACGAAAACAAGCCGTATCTGGAAACCGCTCCCTGGCTCATCGTGATCTTTGCGCAACACTACGAACTTCCGACGGGTGGGCACAAAATGAAGAACTACTACGTGACGGAGTCGGTGGGCATTGCCACGGGCATGCTCATCTCGGCGATTCACATGGCGGGCCTAGCCGCGCTTACGCATACGCCGAGTCCGATGGGATTCCTGAACCAACTCCTCGGACGCCCCGCGCAGGAGAAGCCCTTTCTCATTCTTGTCGTCGGCTATCCGGACGGAGAGGCCTGCGTGCCGAATATTTCGAAAAAACCGTCCGAAGAAACTCTCACCTTCGTATGAAGGGTTGCGCTCCGAGAGTCCAAACCGCAACCCTCGGAATCGAAAAGGTCTCCACGATGGCCTCGGGGATCGTAGCCGCTCGGGTCACGGTGGACCGGATTGCTGCACAGAAAAGGCGGCGCGCAAGGCAGAAAAGGCTCTGGTTCTCAGCATGCGCGCGGTGCACACGCTGTGCGATGAATCGGGCGACGTCGCCACTGCCAGTCTTCTCGAAAACTGGATCATCAGACGCAGTGCCGCAGCTGGTTCCTCTTCGAAATCACCCGCAAGTCCCTTCCGTAATCACGGCCGCGGAGCCGCCGCGCCGCGGTTCCCCACCATTCGCTTCAAGGCCCGGCCGGCGGGCAGGCCTTGTCAAAGATTCGACACGTGAGAGAACATTTCGGGTACGGAGGGCGTAATGGCAAAACTGACGAGCTTTCAGCAGGACATTCGACCGTTCTTCACGGACCGCGACATTCGTGCGATGAGCAAGGCTTTTGATCTGGCGAGCTACGAGGACGTCAAGACACACGCGGCCGCCATTTACGACCGCATTCGAGGCATAGGCGGCGCCGTGATGCCGCCCCCGCCGCCGCGGGGAGAAGGGCCGTGGCCTCAGGGACGCATTGAATTATTCGCACAGTGGATGGCGGACGGGTACCAGCCTTAGGTCGTCCCGGTCCACGGCGTCTTCGGCACTGTGCGGCTGAACGTTTGTTGAAGGTCCCAACGGCGCTTCCTCGCCGCATGGGTAACGCACAATTCGGCCTTTCCTTGCCAGGCCAAACGAATCTCCCGTAGAGCCCGCAATTCAGGCAAAGTGTCGCGCAGCGGGTCGTCAAATCGCTGCATAACACCTGTTTGCTGCCAGCCTTCAGCATTACATGCCAAGCGTCTCGGCAATCCGAGTCGTTTCCGACAGTCGATGAATCGAATGAGAGCCGAACCGCGGAGGGAGGCAATCGTGGATTTGAAGCTCGCTGGTAAAGTTGCGTTGGTAACCGGATCGACGGCAGGGATAGGATTTGCGATAGCCCAGGCGCTTGCCGCCGAAGGTGCGCATGTGTATGTGAACGGACGCACTGGGGAGCGCGTGGATGCGGCTGTGGCGGCGATACGGTCGCAAGCCTCAACGGCCAAAGTCGAGGGCATCGTTGCAGACTTTTCCAGTTCAGCCGGAGCGGACGCTGTGATTGCGAGGCTGCCGGCTGTCGATGTGCTGGTGAACAATGTCGGCATCTTTGAGCCCAAGCCGTTCACCGAGATTCCCGATGCGGACTGGTACCGTTTCTTCGAGATCAACGTCATGAGCGGCGTACGGCTTGCGCGGCATTACCTCGGAGCAATGCTGAAAAAGAACTGGGGACGTATTCTCTTTATTTCCAGTGAATCGGCAGTGCAAATCCCGGCTGAGATGGTGCATTACGGCATGACCAAGACGGCGCAGGTCGCTGTGGCGCGGGGCATTGCTGAGTCTGCAGCGGGCACCGGGGTCACCGTCAACAGTGTTCTCGCCGGGCCGACCGAGTCGGAAGGGGTCGGTACCTTTGTTGAGGCGATGGCAAGGCAGCAGAACACATCGAAGCAAGTGATTGAGAAAGAGTTCTTCGAGCATGCGCGGCCATCGTCCCTGCTGAAGCGATTCGCCACAACCGGCGAAGTTGCAGCCATGGTTACCTACCTGGCTGGCGAGCTTTCTTCTGCTACCAATGGGGCCGCGCTGCGGGTGGACGGTGGGGTCGTGAGGGCAATTCTCTGAGTAATCTTCGCTGGAAACATCGACGGCCGCCATCGGCGCTCTCCCGCCGCCCTTAATTGATACTTAATCGGGAATCTGGCATCATTATCGCGAAAGTAAACGGGGCGTTATGCGAATCGCCACTTCCCCTACCGTTCGCATCGCTTCCGGTTTGCTGCTGGCTGCCCTGCTGAGCTTCGCCGGCTATCAAGTCTTCCGGCGGCCGAATCCCAACGCTCCCCAGGCGCTGCTGAAGCGAGCCGACAAAATGGCGTGGCTCAACGACTGGATTGGAGCCGCGCCCCTCTATCGGCGCGCCGAAATCGAGTTCATGCAGAGGCATCAGTTTTCCAGGGCCCTCTACGCGCGCGTCAGCCAGATGCCCGCGCACAGCGAATCCTCCTCAACCTTCCCACAACAGATCGCTGTCCTGCGTCAGGACCTGACATTGCCTGCGGCGAGGGACCAGGAGACCCGGCTCCGCATTCTGACGGTTTTGGGCATGCTCGAAGTGAATTACGACGCTGGCATGGCGCGGAAAACCTGGGCCCAGGTGGAGAATCTGGCGCTCGATCGGCACCATTATCTGCTCGCCTCGCGAGCCATCGGTGAGCAGGGAATCGCCGCGTTCCTGCTGGGAGATATCGCCACGGCAAAGAAGGACGTGGTGAAGGCGTGGATGATCGCGAAGATCGACGACCCCGCTGCCCACATTCGCTATGCCAGCATGTACGGCACGGGGCTGGTGGCGATGGGGGAATTCCGTGAGGCTTTGGGGCCGCTGAATGAAGCGATCCGGGTGGCCGGAAAGACGCCCGGCGCCGCGTATCCGACCATCGCCATCAACGCGAAGATCGAGGCTCTGAGCGGCCTTGGACAGTACCAGTAGACGCTTCAGCTGACGGGGGAAGAGATGAGCCGCGTCTCGATGTACCACCTCTCGGCTCACCTGTACGACCTCCATCGCGTACGCGGCGAGGTCTACCAGCGAATGGGCGACTGGAATCAGGCCATCGCCGACTATCGGGAAGGCATCGGGTACGCAAAGCAGCTCTCCTACTGGCGCGGTATCAGCGAGACGGGCGGTCTCCTGGCGGAGGCTTATGCACATGTGGAGGCTTTTCAACAGGCCCTGGCCACCATCAGCGAAGCCATCGCCGCCGACAGAGAGATTCCGGATGAGCTCTATTTCGTTCCGCGCAACCTCGGGATCAAGGCGGAAATCCTCGCGAAGATGGGCAGGGTGAGGGCCTCCAATGACCTCTATGAAAAGAGCGCTGACTTGCTCGACGCGCTGCTGAGCAGAGTCCCGACGCCGATGGTCGAACGCCAGTTGCTGACTGAACTGCACACCTCCCACCTCGGCTTCTTTCACACCACAGCCCCCCGCGCCTCCAGCCGCGCAGCGCTCAGCGCGACCTATCTTGCGGACGAGACGCAGTACGGGAAGCGCTGGATTTTCCAGGATGTCCATTCCGGCGGCGCCGGGGCTCTCGCCGGGATCGAGCCCGGCAATATTCTGTTGCGGGTCGATGGACGGGAGATTGCGCCGCCCGAGCACCCGGTGTTCTCCATGGGCAAACAGACCACGGTGGAGCTGGCTGCCAATGATGATCGGCTGCAAATGCTAACGGTCGATGTGGCGCGACCGAAAGGCAAAAAGCTGCACTTCATCGAGCCGACGGTGGTTGAGGCAAAGCGGCTCGGGGATCTGTCGGTCCATCAACCACTGCAACAACTGCCCATTGCCATAGCTGGCATCGGCGGCGATGGACTCAGGACTCTTGCCTTGCCACTGCGTGAACCGAGCGATCATCTTCTCAGCAGCTCTGGATTCCTCGCTGAGGCGAGCACCGGTCGCCTGCACGCCGACGATGATGCAGCTGTGATTGTCGACGAGGTAGTTGTTGTAGTAGCCCATCCGCGCTGGCGTACCGCCCTTGGTTGCATATGTCGAGTCCGGATCCGTGGTGGACACCTTATCCTGGCTGTGCGTCGGCTCCACGACTGGGTTCTGCGCATCCAGTTCAGTGAGCCACTCGCGAACCGTTCGATTCACCTGCGCGGCTTCCGCCAGTTGCTCTCTCGGGATGCGACTTTCCTTAGAGGCATTCGCCTCAACGAACGTTCCATCTACAGATAGCTTGTCGCCGCGTACCAGACCTACTTCCAAACACTGGGCCACGATGCGCTCGAACATCTGCCCGAACAACCTCGATTCATGGAAACGTCCATGGCGATTCTTTGAAAACGTGGAGTGATGAGGAATCTCCTGGTCGAAGCCCAGTCCGGTGAACCAGCGCCATGCCAGATGCATGCGCAACTCTTCTACCAGCTTGCGCTCGCTGCTGATGCCGTATAAATACCCGATCAGCACAATTCGCAACAGCAGCTCCGGATCGATCGACGGACGGCCTGTATCACTGTAGCTATCCTTCAGCTGCTCACGAACGAAGCTGAAGTCGATGTGCATATCGATCATCCGCAGCAGGTGACCTTCAGGAACCTGATCTTCCAGACGGAAGTAGTAGAACAGCGACTCCGAGCGGGTGTGCTGACCCATCATGAGAGTTAGTCCTCCGCCAATGGCAATCCACAACAGCATGGTTGAACTATGCCGCTATGCCGCTCCCATTGCCAGGGGAATTACTTCAAAATCCCTCGATCCGCATCGCGTTTTTCAGCACCCACGCCTGTTGGCGTCAACCCGAGATCAAATCCAGGCAGACTGACGACCACGTGCCGTGCTCGTAATAGTATTCTCTCAGCGCGGTGACTCGCTCTCACGCTTTCTGCGCTGATAGGCGGCAACCTTAAATTTGTTGCCACAGATATTCATGCTGCACCAACGGCGAGAGCCTTTCTTGCTCGTGTCGAAAAAGTGCACGACACACCTTTCGCATTGGCGAATGCGATCGATCTCCGGCTCGCTCAGAAGATCCGCCACGCCGTCAAAGATCAGCTTCCAGAGGTCCGTTGGCCGCACGAGATCAAACAGCTGCACCCGAACAATTCGGCCCTCTTGCTTACGCAGCACCGTGGCCGGCGGATTCTTCAGCAGACCTTGATTCACCTCCTGCATGAATTCATCCGATGGAGCCGAACCGCCCTCTATACGCAGAACAGCTTCACGGAGCCGTTCCCGGAAGGCGGTTAGATCCTTGAGAAACAAAGCCGCTTCCGGCGAGTGCCGCCAAGCTTGCACAAGACGTTTCATCTTAGCCGAACTCACGATGCCCGAAGCGATCAGCCATCGTCCCAGCGCAGGAACATCGGGAAGCAGCTCGGTGGGGCCCTCTGCGAGGACCGGGCGGGTATTCAAAAAATCGAGAATCGGCCTGTTGGCGACGAAGAGAAAGCCATCGACCCATTCGCCGACATCCTGAGTAGCAACAGGCATCGCATCCCCTCGCCTAAGAATATTTCAAGAAAAACTGTAACACCGGTATTGACATTTTTATCGGTGTTGCATACTCTCGCCTCATTGGTGCCCCAATCGCCGCTGCATTCGATTCATAAGGAGATAGAGACGATGTCAACATTTCAACACGCCTCCATACGCGGCCTCAAGATGTTCTACCGTGAGGCAGGGTCCAAAGAGTCACCAACGATCGTGCTGCTGCACGGTTTTCCCAGCTCGTCTCATATGTTCCGCGACCTGATCCCGCAACTGGCGGACAAGTTTCATGTCATCGCGCCCGATTACATCGGGTTCGGCTACAGCGATGCGCCGGGCGTGAACGAGTTCGAGTACACCTTCGACAACCTTGCAACGTACGTCGACGCTTTGCTCTTCGACGTTCTCGGTCTGAAGAAATTCATCATTTATGTGCAGGATTACGGTGCGCCCATAGGGTACCGCATTGCGTTCAAACATCAGGATGCAATCGAAGGCATTATCGTGCAGAACGGAAACGCTTACGCGGAGGGCATCGGCGGCGCATTCGATCCGATGAAGCCGTTCTGGGCCAATCGAACGGCGGAGACAGAAAAGCCGGTGCGCGAGCTGCTTACGCTCGATACGACGATCTTCCAGTATACGCACGGAGTACAGGAGGCGAGCCGCATCAATCCGGATGCCTACACGATGGATCAGCACTTTCTTGATCGCCTGGGCAATGACGCCATCCAGTTGAACCTGCTGCACAACTACCAGGCAAATCTGACGCACTACGACGAATGGCATGAGTTCTTTCGCAACAAACAACCGAAGACGTTGATCGTGTGGGGCAAGAACGATCCCTTCTTCACGGTTGAAGGCGCTCAGGCGTATCTACGCGACATTCCGAAGGCTGAGCTGAACCTGCTCGACACGGGGCACTTTGCGCTGGAGGATTTTGGCGATGTGATCGCCGGGAAGATTATCAGCTTTCTCGCCTGATTTCATTTCGCGCTCTAGGATCGCGAGATTTCTAACGAGACATCGGAATAGGAGGAGCATCATGCCAGATTTTAAGAACGCCACCGTGGTTGCGATCCACGGCGCATGGGCCGATGGGTCGAGCTGGGAGCCGGTCATTCGCAGACTGCAGAGTAAAGGCCTGAACGTCGTGGCTGCGCCGATCCCACTGACCTCGCTGAGCGACGACGCCGCAGCGCTGCGACGGACAATCGCCCGCATCCAGGGCCCAGTTATCGTTGCAGGACACGCTTACGCAGGGGCCGTGGCGGGAACCGCGAGCGATGAGCGCATCAAGGCGCTCGTCTATATCGCGGCCCTCGCTCCGGATGAAGGAGAGACGGTGGCACAGGTCTTCTACCGGGACGAGCCGCATCCGAACGCGCCGCAGCTTGCCCCGGATGCGGACGGCTTTATCTGGATGCCTGATGAAAGTTTCGCCGAGGCTTTCGCGCAGAACGCAACGGCTGAGCAGATCGCTTTGTGCCGCGCCGTGCAGCGGCCAATCTCGGTAAAGAGCATTCAAGAGCCGGCAGCTGCTCCGGCCTGGAAGACAAAGCCCACCTGGTATCTGCTCGCGGAAGAAGACCGGATGATTAACCCGAAGACGCAGCGTTTCATGGCTGAGCGCATGAACGCTACGATCCGCTCATTCGCCGTCGATCACACGCCGCTTCTTACCGCGCCGGACAAGGCCGCCGACATCATCCTCGAAGCGCTGCAGGCGACATTGAGCTGAAAGAGCGGGCCATGGGCCGACATTCATGTTTATTGAGAAGGGAGTAACGGCCATGAACAAATCCGTAGCCATCGTGACCGGAGCCAGTCAAGGCATTGGCCGCTCCACAGCAATTCGTTTGGCGAAGGATTTCGGCGCCGTCGCCCTCGTTGCCAGGAATGGTGACGCTCTGGTGGAGGTCGCGGATGTCGTTCGCGCGACTGGAGCCGAACCGCTCAGTATTGCGCTCGATCTGAGCCGGGTCGAATCGCCGGGAACTGTGCTTAAAACAACACTCGACCGTTATGGCCGCGTCGACGCGCTTCTCAATATCGCCGGCGCGGTGCCGCAGATCGATCTCTTCGAGATGACCGACCAGCAATGGTGTGGAGGCATGGAGCTGAAGCGTCACAGAGGCTGCAGGCTGGCGATTCATGCCTGGGAGGCGCTCAAGGCCCGCAAGGGATCGGTTGTGTTTATGTCCGGGACCGCGGCGCTCGATCCCAAGCCGGGCTTTGCCGCGGTGGCGGCGACGAACGCGGCCATCACTGCCATGGCAAAGGCTTTTGCTGGACAACCGGAAGAAATCGCAGAGCTGTTGGCATTCATGGTTTCGCCTGCAGCAAAGTGGATGACAGGAAGCTCTGTCCGCATGGATGGCGGTGAGGTCAAGGGTGTTTGATGTGCGGTCTTCGAATCGCTAGTTGTGAACATATCTGACCTGAGGGGTAAACATGACAGACAGCAACTCGACAGCGCTCATTACCGGAGGAACAAGCGGAATCGGACTAGCAACAGCGAGGAAACTGGCTCAGCTTGGTGTCCATGTCCTGGTTGTGGGACGAAATGCGGAACGCGGGAAGAAGGCGGTCGAAGAAATTCGCGCCGCCGGAGGCAAAGCAGAGTTTATATCCTCCGATCTTCGAGACTCAACTAGCGCCCGTGAAGTGGCAAAATGGGCCATCGAACTTGGAAATGGCCAACTCGATATTCTCATTAACAATGCAGGGATCTTTCCTTTCGGGCCTACGCATGAAATGACGGAAGCACAGTTCGACAGCGTTTTTTCCATGAACGTGAAGGCGCCCTACTTCCTCGTCGCGGAGCTTGCCCCATTGATGGCTAAGAGAGGGAAAGGAGCAATCGTGAACATTTCAACGATGGTTGCCGATTACGGAGCGCCCGGAATGAGTCTCTACAGTTCGA
>Ga0335074_10012862_pt1 | contig 11750 bp, 11 predicted proteins | sample Lox_Sample_23_FD_206715 | JGI IMG/M metagenome (GOLD analysis project Ga0335074, IMG submission 206715) | Soil microbial communities from Loxahatchee National Wildlife Refuge, Florida, United States - Lox_Sample_2.3 | ecosystem: Environmental > Terrestrial > Soil > Wetlands | place: USA...
GCGCGAGCACGGCCAGCGGCCTCGGGCGGCATAAGGAGGTGGGGCTGGTCATCGGGGACTCCTGTTCTGGCCGGTTATCCGGTCACGGAGGAGGGCCGGCCTCGGCCGCGGGGTAAACGTTGTCGAGCAGCCCGAGGGAACCCGGGCTGGCGAAGCCGATGCGGACGGCCGCCTGGCCGCCAGGGAGCCGGAACGTTGCGATGCTCGCCGCCCGGTACGGAGGTTGCTGCGCCTTGAGGAAGGCGATCGCGTTCGTCGCGGCGGGGCCGGCGATCTCGACCGAGCGCAGCGGCACCTGCGCGCTGGTGCCGGGTGCCCGGACGCCGAACGAGAGGATCCGGATCGGCGGCTGTGTGGCCGGGCGCAGCCCGCCCAGCGCCGCCAGCGTGATCAGCAGCCGTGAATCCACCGCGCCGTCGGACAGGTCGCGGCCCACGGCGCCCGGCGCGCTGATGCCCGGGTTGCGCAGCAGTTCGGCCCCGGCCCGCCTGCGTGCCAGAAGATCATCCGCGAGCGCGTCACGGAATGCCGCCGCGCCATCCGGGGCGATCGCGCGGATCTCGATGGCAGCGGCCCCAGCGCCGAAGGCGGCCAGCACCAGGGGCGCGTAAACGCCGGCCAGCCGATCGCCAAACTGGCTCCGTATTGCCGCGGTCGCCACCACCACCTCCGACCCGAGCGGATCGGGCGCGCCGGGACCGAGCATCAGCAGGTCGCCCGCTGGAAACCCGTGCGTCAGCAGCTCGGCGCACATAGCGGGGTCACAGGAGACGACCGCGCCGTGGCTGATCTGCCCGGCCACCCAGGCCGCGGCCTGCTGGCGGACGACGGCGACCGCTCCGGCGTCGGCCGCCGCCGGTCGTGGCGGCCGGCCCGCCCGGTCCGGTGGCCCGATCAGGCCGGCCACGTCGACGGCTGACAATGCCAGGAGGGCCGCGGTCAGCCCGGCCAGGCCCGCCGTGGGCCAGTTCCCGATCCGGTCGGTGCGGCGCGCCCGGTACCGGACGGGGGTGGCAGCGGGCTGGAGGCCGGCGGCGGCGGTTGGGGATGTCGCCGCGGCTGGAGCCGGGACGGACGCCCCGCTGGTGACCTGCGGGGCCAGGTCGGCGGATTGCTGGTACCGGAGCTCGGCGCGGGCGTATTCACCCTCGGCCTGGGCCAGAACGCCCAGGCTGTGGTGGCTGCGGGCCACCCCGGCCAGGTCGCCGGCGGCCGCGTAGAGGTCCAGTGCCTGAAGGTAGCGGTGTTCCGCGCCGGCGTGGTCGCCGCGGACCTGCGCGATCGCGCCCAACTCGTGCACCAGGGCGGCGCGCTGCGCCGATCGCCCGCGCAGCCAGGCCAGGGTGTCGCCGATCAGCGCGGCCTCGCGATCCAGCTCGCCCCAGGCGTGCAGCTGCGAGCACACCTCCTCGGTCAGCTCGCAGGCCTCGGCGGTCTGGCCGGCCTGGCGCAGATGGTGCCGGGCCTCCAGCAGGTCGTGCAGGTCGGCGCGGCGTTCCTGGGGCCAGGCGGCCGATCGCCAGCGCCAGTACCCGGCCGCGCGCCGGTGCGCGGCTTCCAGGTCCTGAGCCCGGTCCGCGGCCTCGAGCAGTCGGCGTAACTCGGTGGCGACGGACCGCTCGACCAGGACCGAGCCCGGCTCGGCCGCCGGGTCACCCAGGGTCAGCAGGCCGTTCGCCGCGCACTCGGCGACCAGCGCCGCCAGGTCCGGCGGTGCCTGATACGGGGGCACCGGGCATTGCCGGTCGGGAGTCCAGGCCGCCGCCCAGTCGTGCCGGCCGACCTGAAACAGCAGCGCGTTGCGATCCACCGGTTCGCGGTATACCGATGCGCCGATAAGAAGCGGCCCGGCGGCCGATTCCAGCGCTTCGGCGATAACGGCGAGTCGCGCAACGGCGAGTCGCGCATCGGCGGGTCGGCCGCTGGCTGACCCTGCGGGCCGGGCCTGGCCCGGCCACGCAGCCCGGTTAGCGGTCACGCTGACGCAACCGGTAAACGGGTGCGAATAACTCGCACATCAATCTCTTTCGCCAACACATTGCTCCCTCGTGGCATACCAGGCAGCGGCGATACGAGGGAGTTATAACACGGTCCCGGGCGCGGTAGAAGCCGTTCTCCGGTTGCAATCTGCAAAACGCACGCTACATTCGCAGCAAAGGTTAATAGTGCGGCGATAGCAGCCGGGGGCTATTCAGCGGGCTTTGCGCCGCTTTCCGGCTGTGGGCTCGTATTGCCCGTGTTTATGAAAAGAATCCGGGGGGCCGCAGCCCCCCGGATCCCTGGTGCGTGGCCCGGCCGTCGGATTAGAGCGGGCGGACCTGCTCGGCCTGCGGGCCCTTGGCGCCCTGGCCGGCGGTGAACTCGACCCGCTGGTTCTCGTGCAGGCTGCGGAACCCGTCGATCTGGATCGCCGTGTGATGCACGAAGACGTCGGCCGTCCCGTCGTCCGGTGCGATAAAACCGTAGCCCTTGTCGGCGTTGAACCACTTTACGGTGCCCTGAGGCATTTACCTTCTCCTACTTGACGATCTCCGGGATCCTCTTCTGAGGGCCCCGGGTTGCCGCGGCCGTGCGTCTGCTACTAAGCCAGGGCCCTGGACTCCGAGAGACCCGCTCTCAGAGCCGGCAGGCGCAGGTCGCATGGAAATCTAAACGCAACCAGGCCTATCCAACACCATCGGGGATGCCGATGTTACGCGGTCCAGCGAGTTCGCCGTTTTGTCGCGCTCGTCCCCAAAAAAGGTTTGCGCGCCTATCCGAACAACGGCAGCCGGCCGGCGAGTTCACCCAGTTCCGCGCGATCCTCGGCGGTAAGCGGCACCCGCCCTGTGCCCTTCAGCGCGCAGGCCTGATCGTCCCATTCACCGGGCATCGACCTTCCGAGCAGCCCGCCCAGGACCCACCGCACGATGGCCAGGGAATCGGGATCCGGGGCCGGCGCCGACGGCAGCGCCACGGTCATGTCGAGGTAGTGCACGGCGGCCTCGACGGTCAGCGTGGACACGAAGTCGGCCGTGGTCAGCACGTGCCCCTGGGTGGTGACCGCCTCGTGCGGGCAGGCGCGGGCGGCCCGGCAGGCGGCCGCGGACGTCTCCCGCCACTCCCAGGCGAGGGCTCCGGGCGGGTAGGCCGAGGCCACGATCCGGACGTGCCGGGCGTGGGCCGCGTTCTCCCCGCGTTCGGCCTCGGCGGCCTCGCCTTGCGCCGGGTAGAAGCGCCAGTACCCGACCTGGTCGGTATCGGGCGGCTCCGCCGACGGGCTGGCGAAGGTGCGCAGCGCGCGCCGGGCGTCCAGCAGCTGGTGGTAGAGGACGTCGCCGACGGCCCAGCCCGCGCAGCGGCTCGGCAGCATCAGGTCGGCTTCGCTGAGGCCGTCCGCGAGCGCGGTGATGTTCCGGTAGGCCGACTCGAGCGCGTCCGCGATCTCGATGCGCCGCGTCTGCGTCATGGCGTTAATTCTGCCAGTCCTGGCGCTATGACCGGGCTCTGCGCGCGAGCGCCGGGATCCGGCCGGCGAGCCCGTCCAGCAGGCAGTCCAGGCCGAACTCGAACCGCTGGTCCCTGGTCTCCGCGGCATCCGGGTCGATGCCCGCGTCGAGGAACCTGACCACGCGGGTGAACCGGCCGTCGGCGTCGAGCCGGTCCCGCCAGGCGGCGCGGGCCGGCCCCCACTCGTCCGGATCAGCCTCGGCACGATCCTGGTCGCGCTGGACCCGGATCTCCCGTGCCTCCCGTACCACCGCGCCCAGCATGTAGGTCTGCAGCGCGGACAGGACGTTGATGGCGGTGGCGATATCCAGGCCGGCGTCGTCCAGCAGGGCCAGCGACTGGTCCAGGTGGAGCATGGTGTTCGGCCCGAGCGGCGGCCGGCCCCCGACGAAGTCCACCATCCACAGGTGACGCAGCAGCATGGCCCGGTGGTTGCCGACGAGCGCCCGCAGGTCGGCCCGCCAGTCGCCGCTCGGCTCGGGCACCTCGACCTCGGCGATCAGCGCGTCGAGCATCAGGTCGAGCAGGTGCTCCTTGTTCGCCACGTGCCAGTACAGCGACATCGTGCCGGCCCGGAGCACCTGCGCGATCCGGCGCATGCTGACCGCGTCGGAACCCTCGGCATCGGCCACGGCGATCGCCGCGTCCACGATCTCAGCGCGCGATAGCGACGGGGTCGGGCGCCGGCTGCGGCCCCGCCGAGGGCCGTGCTCCCGTTCGGCTCGCTCCCGCTCGGCGCGCTCGCGCAGCCGCCCGGCCTGGGCGCCTAGATGCGCGAACGAGCCCGGGCCGTAGGGCGACCACAGGTCATCCGGGACCCGGTCCGCCGGTTCGTGGCCTGGATTCGGCACGTTGCTGTCCGTTCAAATAAATGGTCTTGACTCTCGTACATTGTACTGTACAGTACACCGTACGAGACAAGAGTCGTACGCTGTACCAGAGGAGGATCCAGATGAACGCGCGGTTCGCGATCGAGGCCGCCGGCCTGGTCAAGGCCTACGGGGCCACCAGGGCGCTGGACGGCCTTGACCTGCAGGTCGCGGCCGGGTCGATCCTCGGCATGCTCGGACCGAACGGAGCGGGGAAGACGACGACGGTCCGGGTGCTGAGCACGTTGCTGCGCCCGGACGAGGGCGCGGCGCGGGTGGCCGGGTTCGACGTGGTGGCCGAGGCGGGCCAGGTGCGCCGGCGGATCGGGCTCACCGGGCAGTACGCCGCGCTCGACGAGAGCCTGACCGGGCGGGCCAACCTGATCATGGTCGGCCAGCTCTGCCGCCAGCCCCGGAAGCGGGCCAGGCAGCGCGCGGCCGAGCTGCTCGAGCAGTTCGACCTGGCTGGAGCGGCGGACCGCGGGGTCAAGACGTACTCGGGCGGCATGCGCCGCCGCCTGGACCTGGCCGTGAGCCTGGTGGCCGGGCCGAGCGTGCTGTTCCTCGACGAGCCCACAACCGGGCTCGACCTGCCCAGCCGGATGGTCACCTGGGCCGCGGTCCGCGAGCTGACCTCGGGCGGGACGACCGTCCTGCTGACCACGCAGCAGCTCGACGAGGCCGATCAGCTCGCCGACCGGATCGCGGTGGTCGACCGCGGCCGGGTGATCGCCGAGGGGACCTCGGCGGAGCTGAAGGACAAGGTGGGCGGCGAGCGGGTGCTGCTGACCGTCGCGCCGCAGTCCGGGCTGGCCGTGGCGCGCGACGTGCTGGCCAGGCTGGCCGACGGGCCGCCGAACGTGGACGCCGCTCAGCGTTCGGTCGAGGCCCCGGTGACCGGCGGCGCGCGCCGGATGCCGGAGATCGTGCGCGAGCTGGACGCGGCCGGGGTGCTGCTTGACGACCTCGGGATCCGCCGGCCGTCGCTCGACGACGTGTTCCTGACCCTGACCGGACGCACGGCCGTAAGTGCCGCCGTCAGCACGGCCGGCGAGGCCGACGACGAGAAGGAGGTCGCGTGACCGCCATGGCCCTGCCCGCAGGCGACGCGACGGCGGAACCGCCGCTGCTGCGCGCCTGGTGGGCGCTGAAGAACAGCCTGGTGCTCGCCCGGCGCAGCATCGCCAGGATCGCGCGCGAGCCGGAGCAGCTCATCGACGTGACCATCCAGCCGGTCATCTTCGTGCTGCTGTTCACGTACGTGTTCGGGTCGGCGATCCACCTGCCCGGCGGCGGCAGCTACCACCAGTACCTGATCAGCGGGATGTTCGGGATGACGATGGCCGGCACGGCGCCGGGGACCGCGGTCGGGCTGACCGCCGACATGTCCACCGGGCTGATCGACCGGTTCCGGTCGCTGCCGATCGCGCGGTCGGCTGTGCTGGTCGGCCGCACGATGTCCGACCTGGCCACGCTGGTGCTCGGCATCGTGGTGCTGGCGGGCACGGGCCTGCTCGTGGGCTGGCGGATCGAGCGCGGCATCGGCAACGCGCTGCTCGCCGCCGGGCTGTCGCTGCTGTTCGCGTTCGCGATGACCTGGGTCGGCGCGTGCGCCGGCATGGTCCTGCGCAGCCCGGAGAGCGCGCAGGCGCTGGGGTTCGTGCTGTTCCTGCCGCTGTCGTTCGTGTCCAACGCGTTCGTGCCGACCCAGGGCATGCCCGCCTGGCTACGCGACTTCGCCAACTGGAACCCGATGAGCGCGGTCGCGGCGAGCTGCCGGAAGCTGTTCGGCGGGAACGTTCCGAGCCCGGACGCCTGGCCGATGCAGCACCCGGAGCTGGCCCTGGTGATCTGGTCGGTCGGCCTAATCGCCGTGTTCGCCCCGCTCGCGGTGTACCTGTACCGGCGCAAGGTCCTGCGCTAGCCAGGCGGGGCGAAGCGGGCGATGGGGGCGACGGTGGCGTTCGCGGCCCGGACCAGGTCGGCCGGCGTGAGCTCGATCTCCAGCCCCCGTCGCCCGCCGCTGCAGAACACGGTGAGGAAGTCCAGCGCGCTCGCGTCGATCACCACGGGCAGCCGCCGGCGCTGGCCGACCGGCGAGATCCCGCCGGCCACGTAGCCGGTGGCCCGCTCGGCCGCTGCCACGCCGGCCATCGCCGCCTTCTTGCCGCCGACCGCCGCGGCCAGCGCCTTCAGGTCGAGCTGGGCGGCGACCGGCACCACGCCCACGGCCAGGGCGCCGTCGACCTCGGCGACGAGGGTCTTGAACACCCGCCCGGGCGCGACGCCCAGCGCCTCGGCGGCCTCGGCCCCGTACGACGCGGCCCGCGGATCATGCGCGTAAGCATGCACCGTGTGCGCGATGCCCTGCCTGGTCAGCAGCGCCGTCGCGGCGGTTCCTTGTCCGGCCACGGCAGGTCAGGATATCCGTCAGCCGGGCGGCACCGCGGGGCGGCTCTCAGCCGGGCGGCTCCCCGCCCGCCTGCCACCGGCGGTACAGGTCGATGAACTCATCCTGCACCGGCTCGGGCAGGTCATCGGCGGTCAGCGAACCGGTGAGCTCGATGGTCGCGCGCATCTGGACCAGGTACTCGGTGCAGTGCGGGCAGCCGGCCAGGTGCGCCTCGAAGCGCCGGCGATCCGAGCGCGACAGCGAGCCCTCGAGGTAGTCGGTGACCAGCTCGACCACCTGCTGGCAGACCAGCTCCCGGCGGGACAGCCGCAGCTTGAACGGCATGCTCAGGCCCTCCCGAACTCGGTCTCGAGGGCCTGCCGCAGCCGGCTGCGGCCCCGGTGCAGCAGCACCCGCTGGTTGCCCTCGCTGATGTCGAGCACGCTGCACACCTCCTCGCTGGTGAGGCCCTCGATATCGCGCAGCGTGACGACCTCGCGCTGGCGGCCGGGAAGGTCGCCGACGGCGGACCGGAGCCGGTCCGCCAGCTTCGCGGCGTCCAGCCGGCTGTCGGCGTCCTCGACCCAGTGCTCGGGGGGCTGTGCCCAGTGGCCGGTTTCGTCAAACCGGGACCCGTCCACCGCGGGCTCGGCGTGGCCGATCGCGACGCTGCGCCGTTCCCGCGTCCCGGCGGTCCTGGCCCGGTTCACCAGGATCCGCAGCAGCCAGGTCCGGACCGATGACCGGCCCTCGAAACCGGCGATGCCGCGCAGCACGCCGAGCCAGGTGTCCTGCACGACCTCCTCGGCCACGGCCATGCTCGGGACGTACCCCCGGGCGAGCCGGAGCATGGCGGCGTGGTGGCGGCGGACCAGGATGACGAACGCCTGCTCGTCGCCTGCGCGCAGGCGGGCGAGCAGTTCCGCGTCATCGTCGTCCCGGGCCACCGCCGCCAGCCTAGGCCTCCCCTCGAGTGCTCGTGACCGCGATCAGGGGGCCACGATCCCCTCGCCGCCTGCCGCGCCGGCCACGGTCACGTGGCCAACCTCGGTCAGCGAGCCGGCGGAGGAGACGGCGAACTCGTCCACCACCCCGTTCCCGCCGGTCTGCACGTAGACGAAGCCGCCACCGGGAGTGACAGCCGCGTCCACCGTGCCGGGATCGGTCGCGGTCTGGCTCAGCAGCGTCAGCGTGCCGCCGTTGCCGGAGGCGTAACCGCTGACGTCCGCGCTGCCGGCGTTCGAGGCGAACAGCAGGCCGCCGTCCGCCGCTACCCAGCAGGTGGCCGACTGGCCGGTGCCGACCGTGTCCAGCGCGGTCAGCGCGCCGTTCGGGCCGAGCGCGAACGTCGACAGGGCGTTGCTGCCGGCGTCGGCGATGACCACGTGACCGGCCGGGTCGAAGGCAATGGCGAACGGCACCGCGCCCGGATCGGCGTTCACCGTTGGCTCGGAGGAGAGCTCGCCATTGGCGCGCACCCCGAACACGTCGATGTCACTGCCATTGGCCTTGGTGGTCACAATGAGTTGCCGGCCGTCGGGCGAGAACGCGGCCTGGCCCGGGGTGTTGGTGAACTGCGGGGTGGCGTCCGGGTTCAGGCCCAGCGCCCGGGTCGAGCCGGGGATCGGGATCAGCCGGCCGAACGCGACCCGGTATCCGTGCACCGAGCCGCCGCCCTCCGCGTTCAGCACGTAGACCAGGTCGCCGTGCACCGCCACGCTGACAGGGAACTCCCCGCCCGAGCCGATCACCTGCCGCAGCGCGAGCCGGACGCCCGCCACGGCGAAGACCGACACCGTGTCGCTGCCGGCGTTCACCGCGTAGAGCAGGCCGCGGCTGGCGTCGTAGCCCAGCGATCCCTGGGAGGCCAGGTGATCCACGACCGAGCCGGCCAGCTGGCCGCCGAGGCCGCCGGTGGCGTACGTGCCGGCCAGGCTAAGCGTGCCGTCGCCGGCCCGGCGGTACGCGACGACCTGGTTGCCGGCCAGGTTATCGGTCTGCACGAACACGGCGCGGCCTGCGCCGGGCCACCCGGACGCGGGCGCGGCGCCGGCGGCGGACGCGGCGCCCGCTGTTGCCAGCACCGAGCCGGCGACCACCGCGGCGCCCAGGCCGGCGGTCACGAGACGAGCCAGGACTTTCATGTGCTCTCCTCTTCGAAGACGAACGGACCTTGCGCCATTCAGTCCTCGGGGGAGGCCTCGCGTTACAGCTGATCTTCCGTCATTCAGGAGTCTTTTACGCTCAGGAACGTGGCGGGGCCGGGGTCGCGATAGATGTTCAGCGGCACGATCTCGAACTGGTAGGTGGCGCCGCTAGTCAGCCCGGTGATCCTGGCCCGGGGGCCGGCGACGGTGCGCAGCGGCACGTAGCTGCCCGACGCGCCGCGCTCCAGGATCCGGTAGCGCACCCCGAGCCCGGCGGACAGCCAGCTCAGCGTGGCCGCCCCCGGGCCCGGCTGGGCGATGGCCCCGGACACGGCCGGCACAGGCGGGCAGCCGCCCGGGTAGGACCAGGCGCTGAACCACTGGCCCGGCTGCTGCTGGGTGATCGCCGGGTAATCGGGGGCCGCGCCCAGCGCGTGACCGTGGCGCGCGCCCGGCGGCCCGAAGACGGACATCGGCACCGTGGCGAACCGCGGTTGCGTCATCGCGTTGGTGAAGCGCGATATCGGCAGGCACGCGGCGGTGACCGCTTCGGAGTTGACGTTGTAGCTGATCACCAGCGTCTTGGTCGTCGACAGGGCGGGTTCGGCGCGGGCCTCGTACATGACCCGGAAGTCGTCGGCCTTGGTCAGCCCGATGCCCGGGGCGCGGTAGAGCAGGATGCCGTGGGCCCAGTCGAACGGCCCCCACGGCGCGGACGCGGGATAGGCGTCGATGTCGGGCGTCCCGGTTCCTGCCGCCTCGATCAGCCAGTACCGCCCGCCCGCGGCGATGACGCTGAAGCCGGAGGGGACGTTCCCGTTCCCGCCCTGGCCGGCGGGCTCGATGGGCTGGGCGAGGCTCTGGCTGTCGGTCCACTGCCCGGCGGCGTAGAACTGCCACGCGCCGAAGTCGGCCAGCCGGGTCGCGTCGGCCCGCGCCAGGTACAACTCGCGGACCGGGCTGGCCGGGTCGGGGCTCTGCCAGCCATACACGTAGACGGTCCGGCCGCCCGGCCCGGCCTGCAGCACCGCTGATCCCCACACGATCGGCGTTCCGCCGTCCTGCGGGGTGTAGCCGGGCACCGCCGTGAGCGTCGGATACGTCGCGCCGCCATATGCCGGCCCGTTCCCGGCCGCGCTGAGAGCGCCGACAGGGAAGCTGGCGATCGTCGTGCTGACCGGGACGAACGGGATCGGTCCCGGCAGGTAATCGTTGTAGAACTTCACCACGATGGGGCCGACCCTGATCCCGTCGGCGTCCCATTCGCGCTGGCCCGACGCCGGGTTCGGCGGCTGGACAACCGACACCGCTCCGGTCGCGGCGCCTTGATCGCCCGGACCCGCGCATGCCCCGCCGCCGGTCAGCGTGACCATCCGGGTCGCGGGCCCGGTGCCGGTCTGCACGACGACCGAGTTGTGCAGGAAGCCGCTCAGATGCGAGAACCCGATGCCGGGGCCCGCGGGGCCAAGGTAGGTGTCGGAAAAGAACCAGGCGACCTGTGATCTGCTCAGCCTGATCGCGGACACGCCGTCGCCGCCGGCCCAGTCGGCGCAGGTGGAGTGGTCGGAGTAGTCGAGCCACTGGGTGTCGAGCGCGGCGGCCGATGGCGGGTCTGCGTCACGGCGGCCCGACGAGTCGGGCCGGGCACCGGGCGCCGGGGACCGGGCTCCGGATGCGGACGGGTCTGCGCCACCCCCGGAGTGCAGCGCGGCGAATAAGAGGAACGTGGCGCCGAATCCGGCCAGGATGCCGCAGCACGCCAGGACCAGGTTGACGTGCCGGGTCCGCGACTGCACCACGTTGACGTGCCGGGCCGATCGCATCCGGGGAGCACTCCCTTGCCTGCCGCCCCCGCCGGCCGCCGCGGTGTCTTGGCAGACGCACGCTAACAGCGGCCCGCGGTGCATCACGCCTAGGCCGCGTGTACTACTCGTCTGGACTTTTGTTGGTTTGCGGGGTTGACATCCGGGCGGCGTCGCTAGGGTCCTGCCTCATGCGGCGGAACCGGGTCGCGTTGTTGATCGCCCTGGGGGTGGACAACCTCGGGTCCGGGTCGTTCCTGCCGGTGACGCTGCTGTACGTGATCCGGGTGGTGGGGCTGCCGGTGGCGGTGGCCGGAACCGTGGTCGCGGCCGGCACGGTGGCGGGCTTGGGCGTTCCCGCGGTGGCCGGGAGGCTGACCGACCGGGTCGGGCCGCTGCGGGTGGTGGTGGGCGCCGAGGTGCTGCAGGCGCTCGGGGCGGCCGGCTACCTCGCCGCCCGCGGGGCGGCCTCGGTCGCGGTGGCGGCCGTGCTGCTCGGCGCGGGCCAGCAGCTCTTCTATAGCTCGCTGTTCGCCCTGATCGCCGACGTGGCCGGGGACGGCCCGAAGGACCGGCCGTTCGCGGTCGCCGCCATGGTCCGGTCGGTGTGCTTCAGCGCCGGCGGCCTGATCACGGGCGGCCTGCTCACCCTGGCCGGCCCGGCCAGCTACCGAATCGCCGTGGTGGCGGACGCGGCGAGCTTCGCGGTGTGCGCGCTGCTGCTGGCCCTGCTGGTCCGGGTCCCGCGCCCGGCGCACCGGGACCCGGCCCCCCGCCCCGGCCGCGATCCGGGCGGGCGCGGCACTGGCGCTGGCACCGACGTGGCCAGCGAGGTCCGCGCCGCCGTCAGCGCCCGCCGCCGCGGCCCGCTGTCCGACCGCCCGTTCCTGGTCTTGATCGCCGCGGCCTGCCTGGCCTCGCTCGCGGGCGACTTTTTCCTCGCCGGCATGTCCGTGTACGTGCTCGGCGAGCTGCACTCCCGGCCGTGGCTGCCGGGCTCGGCCGTGGCCGTGGCGGCCGGCCTGACCGGCGCGGGCGGCACCGTCGCGCT
>Ga0335074_10012863_pt1 | contig 11749 bp, 9 predicted proteins | sample Lox_Sample_23_FD_206715 | JGI IMG/M metagenome (GOLD analysis project Ga0335074, IMG submission 206715) | Soil microbial communities from Loxahatchee National Wildlife Refuge, Florida, United States - Lox_Sample_2.3 | ecosystem: Environmental > Terrestrial > Soil > Wetlands | place: USA: Florida...
CTCCTCACGATGCAGTTTCTCGGCGGTCTGGCGAGCGGATTCTTCATTCCACTCACGTTGAGCTTCATCCTGCTCAACATGCCGCCGAAATACTGGCCGTTCGGCATTGCGCTCTATGCGCTCAATCTCGAGCTGTCGCTCAACATCTCGGCCTCGCTCGAGGGCTGGTACGTCGACCATCTCTCCTGGGCATGGATCTATTGGCAGAACGTGCCGCTCGCCTTCCTGATGTCGGTGTGTCTGCGCCGCGGCGTGCCCCCCAAGCGGATCACGACCCGCCCGCCGACCGACCTCTTCGGTCTGGTCACGGGCGGCGCCGGCCTCGCGCTGATTTATGCGGCGCTCGACCAGGGCAACCGGCTCGACTGGCTCAATTCCGGCCTCGTCTGGGGCTTGTTCGGCGCCGGAACCCTGCTGCTCGTGTCCTTGCTGGTGCACGTGCTGCGCTCGGAACGGCCGCTAGTCGACCTGAAAGTCGTGCTCGGGGCGCCCATGCCGAGCCAGTTCCTGTTGATCGCGTTCCTTCGCCTCACGATATTGGCGACCAGCTTTCTGATCCCGCTCTTCCTGACCACCGTGCGTGGCTATCGTGCCATCGAGGTCGGCTACAGCCTCGTGTGGATCGCCGCACCGCAGCTCATTCTGTGTCCGCTCGCGGGCTTGATGTTGAGCCGTACCGATCCGAGGCTGGTGACCTCCATCGGAATGATCTTCATCAGCGTCGCTTGCCTGATGGTGGCTTACAATCTCACGCCCATCTGGGGGTCATACCAGTTCCTGCCGTCTCAGCTCCTGCAGGCCGTCGGCCAGAGCTTTGCACTCTCCGGCATCGTCTTCTTCGGCGTGCTCCACCTGCGGCCGCAGGACGCGCTGACGTTTGGTGCCGTGCTGCAGACCGCTCGTCTCTTCGGCGGGGAGCTCGGCGCCGCGTTCATGGCAACCCTTGCCCGCGTCCGTGAGCAGATCGCCTCGAACCTGATCGGACAGCACGTGCAGGTGGGCGATCCGCGTGTCATCGAGCGAGTGCGGCGCCTTGGAGCCATCACGACGCGCGTGATAGATCCGCCCGGCGCGATCGAGCGCGGGCGGCTGTTGCTGGCCGCCGCCGTCCGATCTGCGGCGACGACGCAAGCCGTGATGGACGGCTTCGTCGCGATCGCCGTGCTGGCCGTGGTCGCGTTGCTGATCGTGGTGTTCCGAAGCGCCGCGCCCGAAGGACCGGCATCTCCGCCGCCGCTTTTTCCCATACGGGGAACCGGAGGAGGGAAGCTGTGAAGGCCTCGGCTCGGGCAGGCGTGCTCAGTGCGATGATGCTGGCGCTCGCCGCGTGCGCGGTGGGCCCGAACTATCACGCGCCGGCGCCGCCGGTAGGCACCGGCAGGCCCTTTGTTTCCCGGAACCCCACCCTGGAGACGACTGCGGCTCCGCCGGATGCGTGGTGGCGGCTGTACAGCGACTCTCGTCTCGACGGCCTGGTACAGGAAGCGCTACAGGCCAACCGTAACCTCGCCGCCGCCGATGCGAACTTCGCGGCAGCCCGTGCCGCCTTTTCCGAGGTCCACGCCGCGCGCTATCCGTCCACCGATCTGACTTCGCAGGCCGTGTATGGGCGCGATCCCGTCACCGAAGAGATTCTCGAGCTCGGGGGACACCACCCGGAGAACATCTGGCTCTACGAGGACGTGTTCGAGGCCGCATACGAGGTCGACCTGTTCGGCCGCGTGCACCGCGCCATCGAAGCGGCGAGCGCCAATGCGCAGGCCGTCGGTGCGGCTCGTGACGACGTGCGCGTAGTGGTCGCGGCGGATACTGCGCGCGCCTACGCCTCGATATGCGCTTTGGGAGAGCAGCTCAAGGTCGCGCGCCAGTCGCTCGAGATCGTGCGCCAGGAAGCCGAGATCTCGAAAAGTCAGTTCCAGGCCGGAGCCGGATCGCCGTTCGAGGTGGCGCGGGCACAGGCGCTCGTCGCCGAGGTGGGTGCGACGATCCCACCGCTCGAGGGCGAGCGTCGCGCTGAGATCTTCGAGTTGACGGCGCTTCTCGGGCGCACTCCTGCCCAGGCACCACGGGGTCTCGAAGCGTGTGTCGCGCCGCCCCATCTCGCCTCGCTCATCCCCGTCGGGAACGGGCAGGCGTTGATCAGCCGCCGTCCCGACGTTCGTGAGGCCGAGCGCCGACTTGCTGCAGCGACTGCCGACATCGGCGTGGCGACGGCCGAGCTCTACCCGAGCATCCATTTGCTGGGCTTCTATGGCGGCGCCGCCACGGAAGTCGACCAGCTCAATACCAATCTCGGAAGGATCTGGGGCGTTGGCCCCTCGATAAGCTGGTCGTTCCCCAACATGGCCGGCCCACGCGCCCGGGTGCGCGAGGCGAAGGCCTATCAGGCCGCGGCATTGGCGCAATTCGACTCGGTGGTGCTGACGGCGCTCAAGGAGACGGAGCAGGCGTTGACCACCTATGGCGCGGCGCTTCGGTATCGTCAGGCGCTCGGCGATGCTCAACGGAAAATACAACGCACTTTCGAGATTGCCCGCGACGGCTACGCGGCGGGCTCATCGAGCTATCTCGACCTGCTCACGACGGAGCAGTCGCTGGTGGCGATCAATGCCGAGGTTGCCTCGGCCGATGCCGAGCTGATCGGGGCGCAGATCAACCTCTTCAAGGCACTGGGCGGCGGCTGGGAGACACCTCCGGCGAGAGCGGCCGCCGTCCGGGATCACGCGGTCGACAACGCCAAGCCAAACTGACCTCATTCGGCAGCGCGCAGCGCGTTGCCGCCTTCCGCGACCGCTGGCACCGCCGCCGCCACCCTGGTGACAACGGCCGAACCCATCTCCAGGGTGCGGTGCACCGGACATTTGCCGGCAATTTCCAGCAGCTTGGCGCGCAGCTCGGCATCGAGCTCGCCCTCGACCGAGATGACGCTCTCGAAGCGGTCGATCTTGCCCTCGCGCCCTGCGGCCACGGCGCCGCAATCCGCGCAGTGCTCCACCGCAGACTTGCCGTGACTGACGGTGACGGATACTCGGCCGAGCGCCAGGCTCTTGTAGTTGGCGTATGCGCGCAACGTCATCGAGGTGCAGGCACCGAGCGCGACCGAGAGGTAGTCGTAGGGGCTCGGGCCGGAATCGCGCCCGCCCGCCGCGGCGGGCTCGTCGGCGATCAGTCGATGACGGCCGAGAGTAACCCAATTCTGATACGGGCCCTGTCCGGTCTCGCGAATGAGCACGTCGCTGCTCTCGCTCTCGCGAGTCACTGGCGCCTCGGGGATGTATTTCGACGCCCATGCATCGATCACACGCGCAGCGTAGGCGGCGGCACCGGCGCTGGAGAGCAGATGGTCGGCTTCGTCGAGCGACACGAAGCTCTTCGGATGCCTGGCGGCCAGAAAGATTTTCGAGGCATGCTCGATACTGACCACAGTGTCGCGCGGTGCGTGCATGACCAGTAGCGCCTTGCCGAGCGAGCTTATTCGATCTGCCAGGCGGTACTGCTCGGCGTCCGCGATGAAGCTGCGCCGAATACGGAACTGGCGCCCTGAGAGCACCACCTGCGCCTCACCCTTGTCGCGAACCTCCTCCAATGAGGTGCCGAAGTTCTTGAGCACATGGGCGACGTCCGCCGGGGCGTTGATCGTTACCACCGCGCGCGCCTCGGGAACATCGTGGGCCGCGACCAGCACCGCAGCCCCACCCAGGGAGTGACCGATCAGGATGGCCGGAGCGGAGTAATTGTCCCGCAGGTAGGCGGCGGCTCTGACGAGATCCTCGACATTGGAGGAGAAGTTCGTATTGGCGAACTCGCCTTCCGATGACCCAAGTCCCGTGAAATCGAAGCGCAACACGCCGACGCCCGCAGCCGCCAGGCTCGATGCGATGCGCCTCGCGGCGAAAATGTCCTTGGTGCAGGTGAAGCAGTGAGCAAACACTGCAAAGGCGCGCGCGGGGCCGGCCGGGAGATCGAGGCGTGCGCTGAGCTCGTGACCGTCGCTTCCCGTGAACGAAGCGCGGATGCCTGAAGTGTTTGATGGGGAAGGCGCCATGGAGTCCCTCGTCCAAGGGGGATCGATCACTGCAGGCTACCGCGGTCCGGTCGAGCTTTCCAGCGGCGTGCTAATCTAGGATGAAGCGCTGGATCCGGCATTGCGCTGCGCAGTCCCTGCTCCGCGCAAGCCCGGGGTGTCCATCCATGGCCACCCGTGCGACGCATGCGTCGCATCCTGCCCGGCCCAGCGCCGTCTCGGGCAAAAAGCGCGGTTTTTGCCCGAGACTCGGCCACCTGCGGCGGCCGGGTACATCCCTGTACCTGAGTCGCAGTGTCGTCTCGCTTCATGGCTCGGGGTCGACTGCCGGTCGATGGCCAACTAGTCAGGGAATCGCCGTACCGCCAACGATGGAGTACCTGCACGATGAAAGTATCGCAAAGGCTTCCAATACTGATTGCTCTGGTGGCACTTTCGAGCGCGTGCTTGGCGGCGGAACCGGCGGCTCAGGGCACTGCGCCGCAAGGGCAGCCGAAGGTCTGTCTCGATGTCCAGACGGGCGACAGCCTGATCGAGGTGTTTGCCGACCGCCTGAAGGAAGCGATTGCTGCCTCGGGCACCTTCAGTCTCGCGCCGACAACTGACTCCTGCGACCTGCAGCTGCACGTCCCGGGCAACCTGCTTCGGTTCGAGACGGCGGGCGGTGTCATGGTCAGCACGGTCGTGATCGTTACCTCGCCGTCCGGCCACTATCTTTCCTCGAGCATCACTGCCTGTCAGGCGAGCAACCTCGAGCCTTGCGCCGTACGCGCTGTCGCCGCCGCGAAGCTCGCCTTGCTGACGACGACGAACGGTGGGACGTGAGGCGCTTCGGCGGCTGAATTGCGATCGCGCTCACCGCGTCTGCACGATCGGAAGCTCGATGTAGCTGGCGTCGTCCGGTGCGTGGTAGACGCGCTGGGTGGCTTTGACGTAATCGCCCGGCTTGGCGAAGAAGATGTTCTTCACGTAAGTCTGCGGGTTGCGGTCATACAGCGGGAACCAGCTGGACTGCACCTGCACCATGATGCGGTGGCCCGGGAGGAATACATGGTTGGCCGTCGGCAGGTCGAAGCCGTAGAGAAGAGGCTGGTTCGGCGTCAACGCATGCGGATGGGAGAAGCTGGTGCGGTAGCGGCCACGGAAGATGTCCATGGCGATGCCGAGCTCATAGCCGCCGAGCTGCGGCTCATCGGCAACCTGGTCGGGGTACACGTCGATCAACTTGACCACCCAGTCAGAGTCCGTGCCGCTGGTGGCGGCAATCAGGTGCACTTGCGGCTGGCCGGCGATGGTGACCGGATGGGTCAGCACGGCGGACTCGAAGGTCAGCACGTCAGTGCGCCCTGAAAATTCCCGCTGATCGTCGACCAGCCACTGAAACCAGGTCTGGTCGCCGCTGTAGCCGACCGGCTGGTCGGGGCGGGTGCGGAAGGGCACCGGCTTTGCGGGGTCGGAGACATAGCTCGTGTCCTCGGACTCTGCGGTCGTCGGCGGGGTGAAGTCGGCTTTGCCCTCGGCGTGCAGATAGAGCCGCGTCGGCCTGATGCTGCATCCGCTGGCGCAACCCTGCGGCCAGGAGTCGAGCCGCTCCCAATGATCGGCGCCGGTGACGTAGGCGGTCACCGGAGCGACCGGGTTCGGCGGCGCGTCGCTCTTCAGGTAATGGGCCAGGAAGGGAGCGAGGATTTGCTCCTGGAAGTACGTGCCGGTGTCGCCGCCGAACCGGATGGCGCCGAGATGATCGGCGGCCTCGATCTCCTGGCCGTGATGCCAGGGCCCCATCACCAGATACACCAGGTCGTTCCGCCTGTCCTTGGGCTCGATGGCCTTGTAGACCGCCATCGCGCCGTAGATGTCCTCCTGGTCCCAGAGGCTGTCGACCAGCATCACCGGAACCTGCAGCGGCTGTCGGGCGAGGATCTTGTCCATCGCCTGCTCGCTCCAGAACGTGTCATACGCCGGATGGGCGACCACCTTCCTCCAGAAGCCGATCTGGTCCATGCCATAGGCCTTGCCCATGGCGCCGGCCGAGCCGTAATGCATGTAAAGGTCGTAATCGTCGTAGTAGTTGCTCCACCATTTGGCACTGTTGTCGCGAGTCGCTTCCTGCTCGTAGATGTAAGGCATGTTCTGCTCGCGGAAGGCGCCGTTATGGAACCAGTCGTCGCCCATCCAGCCGTCGACCATCGGGTTCATCGGCACTACCACCTTGAGCGCCGGGTGCGGGTTGATCAGGGCCGTCAACGGCTCGTAGCCGTCGTATGAGATGCCCAGAATTCCGACCTTGCCATTGCTCTCGGGTACGTGCTTGACCAGCCAGTCGATCGTGTCGTAAGTGTCGGTCGACTCGTCCACGGGCGTATGGTTGAGCGGCCCGCGGAAGGGACGGTTCATCACGAAGTCGCCTTCGGAGCCGTATTTGCCGCGAACGTCCTGGATGACGCGGATGTAGCCTCCATCCACGATCACCGGGACCGCGTTGTCGTAGCCTTCAAGCGCCGTGCCCATGTTGCCGCTGAGCTGGCCGTGCTCGGTCTCGGTGACCATGCGGGTGGCATCGTAAGGTGTGCGCGTCATCAGCATCGGCGCATCGTGCGCGCCCTTTGGGATCATGATCACCGTGTGCAGCTTGACGCCATCGCGCATGGGGATCATTACGTCCCGGATGGTGTAGCCAAAGCTGGAATGGTCGGGGGTGAAGTGAGCCGGTGTCTCACTGGGCAAAGATGGATATTTCGGTGGCGGTGGGGCGGCGGCGGCAGCGCTGGAGACCACAAGGGTAGCCAGCAACGCGTGCAGGCGGTGGACCGATAGTGTCATGACAGGATCCCCTCGACCTCAACAACACCGGAGGCGGCGGAATCCTATCAGATCGCCGCCGCCGGCGTACTTTGGCGATGACTGCAGCGCTTCAGTCCAGTAGCTTCAGCAGCTCGTTGACCGTCCGCCAGTTGCGCGCCGTCGCGGGGACGCCCAGGCAACGCTCGACCCTCGATCGCAGGACCGAATCGGCGAACCCGTCCGGCGTCCAGAGATAGAAGACGCCGCCTTTGAGCGCGAACGCCTCCCGGCCGGCCTCGACGCGCCCCAGCGCGTCGATGTCAGGTGACTGCGGCGGGGAAGCGAGGAAGTACAGATGTAACAGCTTGTGGTCGTGCTGCGCGTCCGGGAACGGGTTGGCACGGATGGCGGCGGCCAGCTCCGCCTTGCTGATGACCAGCACCGCCGGCGTGCAAGCGAATTTCCGCTCGACCAGCCGCGCTATCTTTGCCGCGAGCGCGCCAGGATCGCCGCTCGCGCTGCGGAATACTACGTTGCCGCTTTGGATGTAGGTTCGGACCGCCTGGAAGCCTGCGGTCTCGAGCGCGCTCGCCAGTGCCTGCATCGGCACTTTGTTCTTGCCTACGACATTGATCCCCCGCAGCAGCGCGAGCCAGGTGGTCCCGGGCCGGCCGCGGGCAGCGGCTTTCAGGGCAGCCACCGCCGCAAGCACACCTGCTCTCGCTCCTTCTTTCGCTCCGCACCGGCGAGGACCAGCCGCAAATCGCCGTCCGGAGGCAGCGCGACGTCGAGAAATTCGAAGGGTTTCGCGGGCGGCATCGGTCGTATGTCTGGCGACATAATCTGGCGCCGCTGATGATAGCGAATGCGAGACGCGGTTCACAATTTTCGCGCGGCCGATGCGCAGTACGTCGTCAATGCGCTACACAGGCGGAGGTATCGTGATCCGGAGGCGTTCCGATTTCGGCCCCGCAAGGGGCGGGGTACTTTGGGTCATCGCCAGAGGTGCGAGACCGGTGTTTACAGCCTACAGTGAGGCGGGGTTTCCGGCGCCGGCGTGAATTTTTCGGTCGTACCAGATTTCGTCGCCATAGGCGGGCTGATCGCAGTCTTCTGGACGCTCTTGCGGCGTACCGGACAGAGCCGCCTCAATTTCTGGCTGGTCGGGTGGTCTCTGCTGCTGGTGCACATCGTGGCGCTGTTCGTGGCGCAGAACACCACCGGCAGCGCCGACGGCGCGTATTCCGTCGCCGTCGGCATGCTGGTCATCACTGCCAGCGCCTTCATCTGGGCGAGCAACGAGCAGCTCGATATCCAGTGGCGCAACCTCTCCATTGTGGTGTTCAGCGCGCTGCCGGACGTGGCGTTGCTCAGCTGCATCACTTGCGGCCTCGAGTCCCCTTGGCTTTATGCGGCGCTGACCGTGATGGGAATCGGCTCGACCCTCTGGATGATGCGAGCCTGGCGCGGTGCACGCGAGGCGCCCAGCATGCGCTGGCGCACTTCCCTCGTGCTCGCTGTTTATTCCGTGCAGGGCGCGCTTCTGGCTTTCCATCAGCCGGATGAGGCAGTCAGCTGGATGCTGACTTGGCACTATCTGGCCGTCGCGGCGTTCTACCGGCTGACCGCCTCGCGTCCTTCCGCCAGCGTACGCTTTACTACGATCAACTTCATCGCGTGGGCATTCGTCTTTCCCGCCAGCGACCTGATGGCGGTGTTGTGGCCTAACGCTCACGTCGACGCCGAGGTGTGGAACCTGCCCAAGTTCCTGGTCGCCACCGGCATGACATTCACGCTGCTCGAAGAGCAGCTGTCGAAGGCGGAGCACGCCTCGCTGCACGACGAGCTGACCGGCCTGCCCAATCGGCGCATGCTCGCGCGCCGGCTGCACGAGACCATGGAACGTGCACGGGCGATGGGTACCCTGCTGGCGCTGGTCGTGATCGATCTCGACGGCTTCAAGGAAATCAACGACACGCTGGGCCACGCAGCGGGCGATGAGGTGCTGCGCTGGGCGGCGCGGCAGTTTCGCGCGCAGCTCAATCAGGAGGACGTGCTGGCCCGGTTGGGTGGCGACGAATTCGCCGTCATTCTCACGGACATCCCCGATCGCGATGCCGCGCAGCGGGCGGCGCAGAGCCTGCGCTGCGCGCTCGATTCCGGCATGCTGATTCTCGGCCGGCAGCTCGCGATTCGCGCCAGCATCGGCTTCTCGTTGTATCCCTACGAGAGTGATAACGCAGATCGTCTGTACGCGATTGCCGATCGCGCGATGTACGACCGCAAGCCGCGGCGGCAGGACCAGGATCTGGTGCACGACGCCAGCGGCTCACTGTCAGCCTGAGCCGGCCGGGGGCGCTGCCCCCTTCGCACACGCGTGCGGTTGCGCCGGCTGCTCGCGTAGAGCATGCTGCAGGAGGCCGCACGCTTGACGGTACCTGAGCCGGCATGAATCCTCATCTTTTCGCCGCCTACTGCCTCGCCGCTGCAATCCTCGTCCTGCTACCGGGGCCCATCGTCACGCTCGTCGTCGCCAATTCTTTGAGCCACGGCAGCCGGGCGGGCCTGGCGACGGTGGCGGGGGCGAGTATCGGCAACGTTATCCTGCTCGGCGCCACCGCGGTGGGGCTGATCGCGTTCTTCGGATTGCTGAGCGAGGTCTTCGCGATCGTCCGTTGGGCCGGCGCCGCCTATCTGATCTGGCTCGGGATCAAGGCGTGGCGGACCCATGGCGCCCAGGATGCGGCAATCGCGCCGGCGGTGGCGCGATCCTCGCGCGCCGTCTTTCTACAGGGATTTCTCATCGCGCTGACCAACCCGAAGGCGATCCTCTTCTACATCGCGTTCCTGCCGCAGTTCATCGATCCGCGCCTGCCGGCGGGGCCGCAGCTTCTGCTGATGAGCGGAACGATGATCGTCATGGCGTTGCTCTCGGACAGCGGCTATGCCCTGCTCGCGGCCCGCGCGCGGGGCTGGTTCACCGTGCCGAAGAGGCGCAGGCTGCAAAGCCGGATCTCAGGGACGCTGTTGATTGGCGTCGGCTGTGGTCTGCTCGTCGCGCGTCGGGGACGCTGAATCGCCCAGGCGGTAAGCCGTCCGTGAGAGCACGCTCCGTGTCGGCCGACTGGGCGCACGCCGCCCCCGGGGCTCGTCCTCTTCGCGCTGTTACGGCTCTGGAGCTTCGCAAGCGCCTGGACGCCGCGCTGGCAACTGGCGACGGCGCGGCGGGGGCGCACTGTATCCACGAGCTCTGGATGCGCGCGGAGATCGGCATCGACATCGATTCGGCTCTCGATCTGCTCTGGAAGCGGGCCGCGGGCTCGATCCCGGAATGGCTGCCGATGACCCATGTCGAGTGGCTGCCGTTGGTTTATGAGATTGCCGCAGGCTTTGGCGCCGTGCGCAAGGGGCGATCGAACGTTTACCTCGTGCTCCTCGACTACCGCGATCGGCGCGGTGCTCCGTTCGGCATATATGTGGGCATGAGCCACTACACGCCCGCGGCGCGATTCGATCAGCACAAGGCCGGCATCCGTGCCTCGGGCAGCGTGCTCAAGCGCGGCCTCGAGGTTCTTACCGGCCCGACGCTGCACCTGCAGCGCATTGCTCGCGCGGAGGCCGCGACAATCGAGACGGAGCTCGCCGCGGCACTCGGCGATGCCGGTCTACTGGTTCGGGGCGGTCACTGACGCTCAGAGACCGAGATCGCTCAAGCCGGGGTGGTCGTCCGGTCGCCGCCCGAGCGGCCAGCGGTACTTGCGGTCGGCCTCGGCAATCGGCAGGTCGTTGATGCTGGCGTGGCGCCGGCGCATGAGCCCGCGCTCGTCGAATTCCCAGTTCTCGTTGCCATACGAGCGGAACCAGGAGCCGCTGTCGTCGTGCCATTCGTAGGCGAAGCGGACCGCGATGCGATTGCCGGTGAAGGCCCAGACCTCCTTGATGAGCCGGTAGTCGAGCTCGCGGGCCCACTTGCGCTCGAGAAAAGCGACGATGTCGGCGCGCCCGTTGATGAATTCGGCGCGGTTGCGCCAGCGGCTGTCCTCGGTGTAGGCAAGGGCGACACGCTCGGGCTCGCGAGTATTCCATGCGTCTTCGGCCGCGCGCGCCTTCTGGGCGGCCGTCTCGGCGGTGAAGGGAGGCAGGGGCGGGCGGCTCGACATGTGAAACCTCCGGGGTGCACTGGGTGCCGACCGCAAAGGTAGGGGGCGGCTCGACACAGCGTCAAGACGGAGCAACGCAAAATGCGGTGGTCCTGCACCACCCCGAGATGCTCACCCATGATCCGACGGAAACCCTGGTCGAGGAGGCCACGCGGCTCATCGTCCGATACCTGCAGTAGAATTCGCGGATGGCCGAATCGCCCTCGCTGCCGATCATCCTCGTGCCCGGCCTACTGGGTTCGCCGCGCCTCTACGCGGAGCAGATCCCGGCTCTCTGGCGCGTGGGCCCGGTGACCGTGGCGACTCACACGCAGGATGACAGTATGGGCGGCATTGCGAAGCGCATTCTGGCGAGCGCGCCCGCGCGATTCGCGCTCGCAGGGTTGTCGATGGGCGGATACGTCTGCTTCGAGATCCTGCGTCAGGCTCCCAAGCGTGTCGCCAAGCTCATGCTGCTCGACACCAGCGCCCGACCTGACGCGCCGGAGCAGAGCGCGCAGCGGCGCTTGCAGATCGAGATGGCTGCAACGGGGCGGCTCGGCGAGATCATGGACGGACTTTTCCCGAGACTGGTGCACGCGCGCCGCTGGGGCGACGAGTCGCTGCGGCGCATCTGCCGCGCCATGCAGCAGGACGTCGGCGTCGAAGGGTTCATCAACCAGCAGACGGCCATCATGGGTCGCCCGGACTCACGACCCACGCTGGCTGCCATCCGCTGTCCGACGCTGGTGATCGTCGGCGATGGTGATGTGCTCACACCGCCGGAGCGTGCGGAGGAGAT
>Ga0335074_10012864_pt1 | contig 11749 bp, 8 predicted proteins | sample Lox_Sample_23_FD_206715 | JGI IMG/M metagenome (GOLD analysis project Ga0335074, IMG submission 206715) | Soil microbial communities from Loxahatchee National Wildlife Refuge, Florida, United States - Lox_Sample_2.3 | ecosystem: Environmental > Terrestrial > Soil > Wetlands | place: USA: Florida...
GGTCGGTGCAGTCGATCGGGTCGATCACGCTGGACCTGCCGCCGTTGTCCGACTGGAGCACGCGGACCGAGACGCTCTCGGTGCTCGGCTCCGATAACGACTCCACCTTCACCCAGATCGTGGCCTCGGCCGGGTACACGTTCAACCCAACCACCGGCAACACGGTCACGATCAGCCTGCCGTCCGGAACCAGCGCCCAGTACGTGGAGCTGAGTTTCACCGGCAACACCGGCTGGGATGCCGCGCAGCTCTCCGAGTTCGAGGTCTTCCCCGGCGGATCGACGAACGCGAGCGCGCTGACCGCGTCGCCGTCAAGCCTGTCGTTCGGTGACGAGGTGACCGGACAGGACAGCGGCGCTCAGTCCGTGACGGTGACCAACCCGGGCAGCTCCGCAGTCACGATCTCCTCGATCGGCGCCAGCGGCCAGTTCGCGGAGACCAGCAGCTGCCCGTCGACGCTAGGCGCCGGCGACTCCTGCACGGTCAACGTCCAGTTCGAGCCCACCGCCACCGGAGCGCAGACCGGCACGCTGTCGGTGGCATCCAGCGCCCCGAGCAGCCCGCTGACCGTGGCGCTGTCGGGAACCGGCATCACCACGACCACCGACCTGGCGCTGAACCAGCCGGCGACCGCGAGCGGCTACACGCAAAGCTACACGCCGTCCAACGCGGTCGACGGCAACGTCGATACCTACTGGGAGAGCACCGACAACGACTTCCCTCAGTGGTTCCAGGTCGACCTGGGCTCGGCAATCAGCATCGACGAGATAGTCATCGACCTGCCGCCGCTGTCCAGCTGGCCATCACGCACCCAGACGATCGAGATACAGGGGAGCACCGACGGGTCTACCTGGACCACGATCGAGCCGTCCACCGTCTACTCCTTTACCAGCCCATCACCCAACTCGGCTACCATCACGTTCCCGGCCACTTCGGTCCGTTACCTGAAGCTCACCTTCACCGCTAACAGCGCCTGGCCCGCCGGGCAGATCTCCGAGCTGGACGTCTACGCCAGCTAGCTAGTCCCAGTCACTGGTCCCGCTCCGGCGCCGCCGGGGCGGGACCAGATCTTTACTCAGGAAGCGCAGGCCAACGGCTAATCTTAGGGACAGCTAACGATGCTAATCGGCAGCAGAAGGCGGTTTGATGGAGTTCCTCGGCGTGCCGCGCCCGTACGCACCGCCCGGGGAGGACACGGTCACCGTTTTCGGCGGCGCGACGGTCGACGGCCGGAGCGCAACCTCGATCGTCGTGCACGGCCAGCGGATCGAGATGGTCGTCCCGGACGAGGACGCACCGGCCGTTGCCGGGTATGTCGACCTGACCGGCTGCTTTGTGATCCCAGGACTGATCGACACCCATCAGCACCTAGCCACCCCACCCGACCGGCCCGTCGCCGAAACCGTCCTGGCCAGGCAGGTCGCCGGCGGTGTCACGGTTGTCCGCGACATGGCCGACGACCTGCGCCAGATCAGCGACCTCGCGCGCGCCACCTTGGTGGGAGAGATCCCCGGCCCCGACATCTGTTACGCCGCGCTCATGGCCGGGCCGAGCTTCTTCGACGACCCGCGCACCTGGCAGGTCTGCCAGGGCGCGATTCCCGGCGACATGCCGTGGATGCAGGCGATCACCCCGGACAGCGACCTGCCGCTGGCCGTGGCCCGGGCCAAGGGCACTGGCGCGACCGCGATCAAGATCTACGCCGACCTCCCGGCCTCGGTGGTAGCCGCGATCACCGCCGAGGCCCACCGCCAGCAGATGCGGGTCTGGGCGCACGCGACGGTCTTCCCGGCCTCCCCCATGGACCTGGTCGCGGCGGGAGTGGATGTGCTGTCCCACGCCACGCTTCTCCCGTTCGAGGGGCAAGACCTCTCCCAGGCCAGTTACAAGAACAAGCCAGCGATCGACTATGCCCGCTTCGCCAGCGAGGACGACCCGGTCATGGCAGCCCTGTTCGCCGAGATGCGCGCCCGCGGAACCATCCTGGACGCCACCGCGTCCCTGTGGGCCGCGAGTGTGTCCGACCTCGGCGGAAGTAGGCGGAACATGGCCGAACTGTCCGTCCACCTGACCCGGCAGGCATACCAAGCCGGTGTGCAGATCACCACGGGCAGCGATTACGAAACGGCCGCCGATAGCGCATGGCCTGCCCTGATCGACGAGATGTTCTTTCTGAACAACGACTGCGGCATCCCTTCCGCCGAGGTGATTCGCGCGGCCACCGAGACTGCGGCCAGGAGCGCGGGAGTCCTCGACGACACGGGCACCCTCGCGCCGGGCAAGCTGGCCAACTTCGTCGCCGTGGACGGCGACCCGGCGGCCGATCTGACCCGGCTGCGCCGTCCCCGCTGCACGGTGAAGCGTGGCCACCCGCACTTCGCGAAGGCCGGACAATGATCATCAACGCGCTCGTCGGTCTGGACAACCCGAACGCCGACACTACGCTGGCGGACCGGGGTCGGCGGACCGGCGCCGGCGGGAGTAACGAGGGTGATGGCGGGTGATAACCCAGAACATGGATGTTGCCGATGAAATGACCTCCGCCGCGGTGGTCCTGCTAGAAACCCTTGACGGCCACCAGCGCCAGCTCGCCCAGCACGCGTTCGACGACGACAAGGCCCGCCGCTGGCTGGAGTACCGGCCCGAACAGCGCCCGGGCGCGTGCGTCGCCGAGCTGAGCCTGCCAGCCCGCAAGGCCGCGCACCGGTTGCTGTCAACCGCGTTGAGCGAGCATGGCTTCGCCCAGGCGATGGGAATTATCGCGCTGGAGGAGATCCTGGACCGTGAAGAGGGCGGGCAGCTCGGACGGCACAGCGGTGACTACTGGGTCAGCGTGTTCGGCGACCCGGCGGCGGAGCAGCCGTGGGGATGGCGGTTCGAGGGTCATCATCTGTCGGTGTCGATGACGCTGGACGGCGACCAGGTTTCTCCTTTCCCGGTCTTCTTCGGTGCCCATCCGGCCTGCGTCAGCTACGCGGGCCGCCCGGTGTCGCGTCCCCTGGCGCCGGAGGAAGACCTAGCTCAGGCCCTGCTGGACACGCTGGATCCCGCGACCCGCGCCGAGGCCGCCGTCGCCCCGGACGCCCCCGCTGACATCCACTCCGCCACCAGTCCGCTGGCCCCGGCACGGATCGAACCACTGGGTGTTACGGCGAGCAGCCTCGGCCCGGGTGCCCACGCAGCCCTCGGCCAGCTCATCGCCCTCTACCTCGATCGCCTCCGGCCGGAGCTGGCGCGAGCCGAAGGCGCCCGGATCGCCTCCGGCGAGCTGCACTTCGCCTGGGAAGGCCCGCTGACCTCGCAGGCCCGCCACTACTACCGGATCCAGGGCGACGACCTGCTGATCGAGTACGACACGACCGACGACGGCAACCACGCCCACTCCGTGCTGCGCCGCCCGCACGGTGACTTCGGCGGCGACGTGCTGGCCGCCCATCTGCGGCACGAGCACAGCCACTAGATCCGGCGGATCCGCAGGGGGTCGTGGCGGCCCGCCCCCTCGGCGACGCCGCCGGACGGCCCGTCCGCTCCAACTTTGCGCGCGGTTCAAGCGTCACTATCAGTAGGTCGTACGCGAAAGTTAGCAGGCCGTACGGCGAAAGAAGGATGTCGCGATGAACATGCATCTGATGAAGGTACTTGGCGTTGCCGGGTCGGCGGGGGCGCTTGCCTTGCTATGCCTGACCACCGGCGGCGCCCGCGCGGATGCGGCCGCACCGGGCGTGGCCGGGCATGCGGCGCCGGCCGCATCGCTGGAAGTGCCGGCTGGCTTCGAGCCTGACGCGGCCAGCCTGGTGTCCTCCGCCTGGGGCGTAGTCCTCGGCGGGTCCGGTTGTGCCTCCAGCCGCCCCTGCCCGGCCCGGCTCGCTGTGACGGCCGACGGCGGCGCGCGCTGGTCGCTGATGCGCGCGCCGGCTGTCTGGCTCGCCGGCGCGTCGTCCGACGAGTCCCGGCAGGTGAATCAGGTCCTGTTCGCCAGCCCTGCCGACGGGTGGCTTTACGACCAGTACGGCAGCAGGCAGATGTGGGTCACCGGTGACGGCGGCGCCTCGTGGCGGGAGATCACCCTTCCAGGAGACATCGAGACGATGGCGGCATCGGCCCACACGGTGTACGCCGTCGTCGGCGGTAGCCTCTACCGCAGCCCCATCGGACAGAACGCCTGGTCGCCGGTCAGTTCGGGCACGAAATACGGCCCCGTGACCGGGAGCACCCTGGCGGTCTCGGGTAACTCGGTCTGGCTCGGCACCGGCAGCTACCTGTGGACGACCGCGGATGGCACGCACTGGGCCAGGTATCCGCTCCGCTCCCCGGGCAAGGCGTACGGCGTGCCGTACGGACTGAGCGGCATCGCGGCCGCCAGCCCCGCGGACGTCGCGTTTCTGTGGGGTGCCGCCCAAGGCATGTACCACACCGTCATGAGGGTCCAGGTCTCGTTCAACGGCGGCCGGACCGAACGGCAGACGCTGAACGCTCCGCCGTCCGCGGGGGACATCTACGGCCTCGCCGTGGCTCCAGGACAATTCGGCGTGCTCTTGGTCGCCGTCGTGACGCCCGGCGAGGATCTCATCTACCGCACGGCTAACCTAGGCCGGACCTGGACCACCTTCGGGACACCGGGCACGCAGGGTGGAGTGCAGCTGAACTCACTGGAGTTCATCAGCCCAGTGGTTGCCTGCTATGTCGCGGGTGACCCGGAGTTCGGAGAGCCCGGCGAGCTGATGTGGACCACCAACGCCGGCCTGAGCTGGCACAAGGTCAGGTTCTGAACTGACAGCGGGACAGTGGGCTGTAGCGGGTACTGAGCCAAGGACGAGGGCCGTCCCGGGCCGGGGATCCCGGGACGGCCCCCAGCCTGTTACGGGAGGCTGGCGAGATAGGGTGCTACGGTGTCGGCGAAGTTGTAGCCGTTGGACGCGTCCCAGTTGATCGACCAGGTCATCACGCCCCTGATCCCCGGCCAGCTGGTGGACGGCACGAAGCTGCCGCAGTTCTGCCGCGCGGCGAGGCAGTCGAGCGAGTCGTTGACCACGGACGGGCTGACGTACCCGCTGCCGGCCGCGGACGTCGAGGCGGGCAAACCGATGCCGACCTGGCTCGGCGAGAGGCCGCCCTCAAGCTCGATGCAGGTCAGTGCCGTGATGAAGTTCTCGGTGCCTTCGGAGTAGACGTTGCCGTCGCAGCCGTTCATCGAGCCGGAGTTGTAATACTGCGTGTTGATCATGGTGAGGATGGACTTGATGTCGAGCGCGAGCTCAAAGTAGTCATCGCCGGTGGACTGCGTGTCCACGGTCTGCGGGGCGAGCGTGATGATCAGGCTGGAGCCGACGTCGCTCTCCAGCTGCTCGAGCGCGGACGCCATGTAGGTCGGGTCGACGCCGTTCTCCAGGTCGATGTCCACGCCGTTGAACCCGTACTGCTGGATGAGCGAGTACACGCTGCTGGCGAAGGCAGACGCGCTCGCCGCGTCGTCCACCTCGATGGTCCCGTCTGCTCCGCCGACGGACAAGATGACCTTCTGACCGCGCGCTTGCAGCGTATGGATGTCGCTGATGAACTGCTGCTGCGTGTAGCCGCCGAGGGCCGAGGACAACCCGGAGTCGATGCTGAACGTCACCTGCCCGGGCGTGCTGTCGGAATCGCCGAACGCGACGGCCACCAGGTTGTAGCTGGTCGGCACGTCGGCCAGGGTGAGCGGAGTCGCGCCGTTGGTGAAGTCCTGCCAGTAGCCCATCAGGATGTGCGCGGGCAGCCCGCCGCTGCCGCCGCCACCGCCACCGCTCGACGCGGAGGTCGTGGCGCTGACCTGGCTGGACTGCGGTGACTGCCCGGCCGAGTTGTACGCGGCGACGGTAAACGTGTAGGTGGTGGACGCAGCCAGGCCGGTGACCGTGGCGCTAGTGCCGGTGACGCTCTGGTTCTGCGTTCCGTTCTCGAACACGTAGTAGCCGGTGACCGTCCCCGACGGTGCTGTCCAGGACAGCGATACCGACGAGGAAGTAGTGCCGGTCACGGTCAGCCCGGTCGGCGCGGCCGGGGCCGTGCCCGTGCCGCCCCCGCCGCCGCTCCCGGCGGGACCGGTGAGCGAGAGCGCGTCCGCGTAGAACGTGGGCTGGGCGTACCACCCGTGGATGTACACGGTCACGCTCGTCGTCGACGCACCGGTGCTGAAGCTCGTCGATAGTTCGGTCCATGAGGTGGCGGACGGTGTCCAGTCGTCGGTGTCGTCGGTGCCAGTCCCGCTGTCGCCGAGGAAGACGTAGTCCCCCTCGACATAGCCGGTCAGCGTGTACGAGGAACTGGGCTGAACGCTGACGACCTGGCTGCACTGGGCGTCGTCGCTGCTGGTCGGTGTCCCGGCCAGCGCGTACGACGATCCGGTGTAGACCGGCGACGTCACCACGGTGTCGCCGGAGGAGCACGTCCACCCGGCGGTGCTGCCGGTGGAGAAGCCGCCGTTGGTTAGCAAGTTGGTCTGGGCGGACGCGCCCGGCGCGATCAGCGCGAGGGCAAGCAGTGCCGGAACAGCTGCTAGCGGAAGCAGCCGGCCGCGAGGGAACGGAAAGCGCACGTGACCTCCGAAGGATGCCCGGGTCCGCTCCCCAAACTAATAGTAAAGTTTATTATTAATTTAATTACGAACAGTATCAGGCCCTTCGCGTCAGGTCAATGCCTGCAGAGCCCGCTTAACGTGGGGGATCTGCCCTTCGTGCAGCGCTGACCCCCATTTTCGAGGGTCAGCACTGCACGAAGGGGTAACGCCGCACATTGCCGGGAGGATCCGCGGCCGGGCCGCGACGTTACCGGTCAGGCCAGGTCGAAACGGTCCAGGTTCATCACCTTGACCCACGCCGCGACGAAGTCGCGCACGAACTTCTCCTTCGCGTCGTCGCTCGCGTAGACCTCGGCGAGTGCGCGCAGCTCCGAGTTCGCCCCGAAGACGAGGTCGACCCGGCTGCCGGTCCACTTCAGCTCGCCGGTGGCCGCGTCGCGGCCCTCGAACACGTTCGCGTCCGACGTGGTCTGCCAGGTTGTGCCCATGTCGAGCAGGTTGACGAAGAAGTCGTTGGTCAGCGCCCCCGGCGTGGCGGTGAAGACGCCGAGCGACGACTGCTGGCAGTTCGCGCCGAGGACGCGGAGACCGCCGACGAGCACGGTCATCTCCGGGGCGCTGAGCGTCAGCAGGTTCGCGCGGTCGAGCAGCAGGTACTCGGCCGGCAGCCGGTTGATCTTGCCGAGATAGTTGCGGAACCCGTCGGCGCCCGGCTCAAGCGCGGCGAACGACTCGACGTCGGTTAGCTCCTGCGAAGCGTCCACGCGCCCCGGAGTGAAAGCAACCGTGACCGGCACGCCCGCATCGGCCGCCGCCTTCTCGATCGCGGCGCCGCCGGCCAGCACGATCAGGTCGGCGAGCGAAACGGGCTTGCTGTATGCCTGCTTGATCCCCTCCAGCGTGCGCAGCACCGTGGCCAGCCGGTCGGGATCGTTGACCTCCCAGTCGCTCTGCGGTTCAAGCCGGATGCGCGCGCCGTTCGCGCCGCCGCGCTTGTCGCTGCCGCGGAAGGACGAGGCCGACGCCCATGCGGCGGCCACGAGGTCGGACACGGCCAGGTCGCTGGCGAGAATCTGGGCCTTCAGCGCTGCCACGTCGGAATCACCGATGAGCTCGTGCGTCACCGCCGGAATCGGGTCCTGCCATATCAGCACCTCGATCGGCACCTCGGGGCCGAGGTAGCGCGCCACCGGGCCCATGTCGCGGTGGGTCAGCTTGAACCAGGCGCGCGCGAACGCGTCCGCGAACTCGTCCGGGTGCTCCATGAAGCGCCGCGAGATCGGCTCGTAGATCGGGTCGAAGCGGAGCGACAGATCGGTGGTCAGCATTGTCGGGGGGCGGCGCCTGGCCGGATCGGCCGGGTCGGGTACAGCGTCCGCCCCGGCACCGTCCTTCGGCTGCCACTGATGCGCGCCGGCCGGGCTCTGGGTCAGCTCCCATTCATAGCCGAACAGGGTCTCGAGGAAGCTGTTATCCCACCTGGTCGGGGTGGGCGTCCAGGTGACCTCGAGGCCGCTGGTGATCGCGTCGCGGCCCTTGCCGGTGCCGTAGCTGCTCTGCCAGCCCAGGCCCTGCTGCTCGAGCGGCGCGGCCTCCGGGTCGGGACCCACGGCGGATTCGGGGCCCGCGCCGTGGGTCTTGCCGAACGTATGGCCGCCAGCGATCAGCGCTACCGTCTCCTCGTCGTTCATCGCCATCCGGCGGAACGTCTCGCGGATGTCGCGTGCCGCCGCGAGCGGGTCCGGGTTGCCGTTCGGGCCTTGCGGGTTGACGTAGATGAGGCCCATCTGCACCGCGCCGAAGGGCTCGGCGAGCTCGCGGTCGCCGGAGTAACGCTCGTCGCCGAGCCAGGTGGTCTCCGAGCCCCAGTACACGTCGTCGTCCGGCTCCCAGACATCCGCCCGGCCACCGCCGAAGCCGAACGTCTTGAAGCCCATCGTCTCCAGGGCCACGTTCCCGGTCAGGACAATAAGGTCGGCCCAGGAGATGTTCTGCCCGTACTTCTTCTTCACTGGCCACAGCAGCCGACGGGCCTTGTCCAGGCTGACGTTGTCCGGCCAGCTGTTGAGCGGCGCGAAGCGCTGCTGGCCGGAGCCCGCACCGCCGCGCCCGTCGCTGATCCGGTAGGTTCCGGCGCTGTGCCATGCCATCCGGATCATCAGCGGGCCGTAGTTGCCGAAGTCCGCGGGCCACCAGTCCTGGGAGGTCGTCAGGACCTCGGCGATGTCCCGCTTCACCGCCGCCAGATCCAGGGAATTAAACGCCGCGGCGTAATCGAACTCCTCGCCCAGCGGATTGGCCACAGCGGGGTTCTTCGACAGGATCTTCAGGTTGAGCTTGTTCGGCCACCACTCACGGTTGGCGTTGCCCATGGTGGGGTGGACCCGGCCGGGAAAGACCGGGCAGCCCTCACCGGCCCCGCCCTCCGGGGTCGGGCCTTCGGCGACTACTGGGTCATGGTTCTCAGACATGGGAATCCTTCCGGATGTAGATGCTCATGAACTGCTGACGGTGGAACAGCCAGGGCACAAGCCCCAGTAGACGACCTCAGCCTCATCGATGGAGAAGCCGTTGTCGTCCGAAGCGGTGAGGCAGGGCGCCGCGCCGACCGCGCAGTCGACGTCGGCGACCACACCGCACGACCTGCACACGACGTGATGGTGATTATCTCCGACGCGTCCCTCGAACCTGGCCGGGCTGCCGGCCGGCTCGATCCGGCGGATCAGACCGGCAGCGGTGAGCGCGTTCAGTGCCTCGTAGACGGCCTGCAGGGAGATGTGGCCCATGCGGGCGCGCACCCTGGTGGCGATCTCCTCGACGCCCAGGTGATCACCGTTCCGGACGGTATCGAGCAGCGCGACCCGGGCGGCGGTTACCCGAAGGCCCGCACCGCGCAGTTCCTCGGCGGCGGTCATGGCCCCAACCTATCCCCATAAACACGAATAATACAAGTTATTGAATAACTAAAGCTTAGCTATTGCACCCCCCGGCCTTGCTCACCGTAGCCTTGCGACCAGCGGAAAGGCCAACGTCAACTCTACGGGAGGACCCCATAACCGAAGCGAAGACGCCCCAGACCGGCACCTGCCGACCCTCGTGAGCACCGGTTACCGGCTCATCACTGGCTTACCTCAAAGCGCTACCACGCACAACTGGTGCATCAGCCCGGTTGAACACCCACAGCGCCCCCGCCCCCTGGGCCCCGCCTCCCGCGCCCTCCTCCCGGCCGGCCCCGCCCCGCGCTCCCGCGCACTCTTCCCAGCCGACCCCACCCGAAGCACCACCGCCGTTTCGTCCAACTTACGGAGGTCTGCGGGCCGGTTACGCACCCCTGGCTGACGGGCCGCGCGGGCAGGAAAGCGACGTATGTGCCGTACGGTGCCCATGTGGCTCGCGGGCCGGTCCCAGTCCAGGATTTAACGGGCTCTGGCGCACTTTACGGGAGACCGGTTGTCAACCCTGGCCGCCCGAAGGGTAAACCTGTGCTATCCCACCGACTGTGGCGGTTAATCGAATGAGTGTGTGCAGTTGCACCCCCTATAAGGGGTGCGATTGCATGCGATAGCCGGAATCGCTGACTATACGGGTGTTATGTCCCGTTCTGGCCGCTCACCGGGCTCGCGGCGTCCGTGTCATCGGAGACGACGCCCCATAAAGTGGGCCAGAGCCGATTAACGTGGAACCCTGCCGCTTCGTGGAAGTCTAACCGTCGTATACGTATGACAGACGGGCACGAAGCGGTAAACCTCCACGTTATTCTCACGCCCCGCCGCCCGGCCTGCGCACACGGTATCGGCAAGATGGCGATCGGTATCGGCAAGATGGCGATCGGTATCGGCAAGATGGCGATCGGTATCGGCAAGATGGCGATCGGTATCGGCAAGATGGCGATAAATGCCCTTTTGTCCTGCCTGGTGGGCGGCGGATGCCGTCGATGTCGCTGGTGGGCGGGAGATGCCTGGGCTCTCGATGCCGCGGGGAGCGTGGTCATGCCGACGCCGCCGCGCACCGGCCGCAGATGGTAGTCGATCAGCTCGTCGGTGACCAGCCCGCGCGGGGTCACGCCCTCGAAGGTCGCGGCCTTGATCACCCGGTTGCGCAGCTCAACCGGCCCCAGCCGCGCGGGTCCGAATACGTCCATGCCGACGAGTACAACACGAAACAAGCGTCAGAGCAGGCGCAACTGCTGTCCCGCGCTCTTGCGTGGCCGACGTGCCGATGCCGAGGTCGCCGGTGCGCCGAGCAGGGCGGGGTCGATCGCGGCCAGGAACGGCGACCGCCCGGTCGCCTGTTCGGCACCGTGCCTGCTCCGCCGCGAAGCGCAGCTGAGCAGCAGCTTGCTCCGTGCCCGGGTCATGCCGACGAACAGCAGCCGTCGCTCCTCCGCCACATCCGGCTCGGATCCGGGGAACCGCAGCGGAAGCAGGCCGTTCTCGCAGCCGGCCAGGAACACCACTTCGAACTCCAGTCCCTTGGCCGCGTGCAAGGTCAGCAGGCTGATCGCCTCGGCGCGCGGATCGAGCGTGTCCGCCTCCGCGCCCAGTGAGATCTCGCTGAGGAAGCGCTCGATGTCCGTACCGCACCGGCGGGCCAGCGGGGCCAGCACCTCGCCGGCGACGCGGATGTCGACGACGGTCGCGTCCCGCGCGCCTCTGCGCGCACAGATGTCCCGGACCGCCGCCGTCAGGGTGCCCGGCACGTCCGCGCCGTGAGCCAGCCGCATTTCGGTCAAGATATCGGCGACGCCCGGCCGGCGCGCGAGCAGGTCATGGGAACGCTTCTGGTACGGCAGCCCGGCCCGGGAAAGCGCCTGGCCGAGTGGCCCTGCTTGCGCGTCGGTGCGGTACAGGATCGCGATATCCGCCAGCCCGGCCTTATCCTGCTCGCGCCCGTCCGCCCGGTCGCTGTCCAGCGAGTGAAACGAGGTTCCGCCGAGCAGCTGGTCGATGGCCGCGGCGATCCAGGCCCCTTCGGCGTGCTCATCCGCCGCCTCGTGGAACGTGACGGCGGGGTCGGCCACCTCACCGAGAGCGGCGGCCGCCGCCCGGCCGGGCACGAGCGTCGCGGGCGCTATGGCCTGCATCGCGGCGCTTACGATGGCGGGTCTGGACCGGTAGTTCGTACCGAGCTGCACCGTGGTCGCGCCTGGGAAGTCCGAGGCGAACCGCAGGAAGAACCCGACGTCGGCGCCGCGGA
>Ga0335074_10012866_pt1 | contig 11748 bp, 16 predicted proteins | sample Lox_Sample_23_FD_206715 | JGI IMG/M metagenome (GOLD analysis project Ga0335074, IMG submission 206715) | Soil microbial communities from Loxahatchee National Wildlife Refuge, Florida, United States - Lox_Sample_2.3 | ecosystem: Environmental > Terrestrial > Soil > Wetlands | place: USA...
GACGACCCCGCTGCGAGTGGACGCTCGAACAGACCGAGCCCGAGACTCTGCGGCTGTTCCGCCATCTTGTGCCGGCCCAGCCGCCCTTTGTGTATACGTAGCCTCTCCCCGCAATCTCCCGTCCTTCAGCCACTTACGCCTCAAGGTCGCCCGCGCGTCAGTAAACTCGCGCTAGAGCGCCGACGAAGAAGCCCACCGGCCAGTTCGAAAGATTAGGAGAGGGCGATCGCGACCCATACGGTGACTACAGAAATACAGCTGGACAAACTCGACACGCCGAGCGCCGCGGCGATCTCGGGCGGACAAGTGGCTCCTGAAGCCGCCGGGCTGACCTCAGCTAAGCGCATTCAGGGAGATCTGCCAAAAGCCACCCAGAGCCGCTGCACGTTGGGGGTAAAGTGGGGGTACGACAAGTTTCCACCCTCTCCGCCATCCATGGAGGCTCGGGAAGGCTAGGGAGGCGAGCTCAATTGGCCAATCGGCGCCAAGCAGAACGACGCTACTTGCCTTTTTGCAGGATCGAAAGCCGACGCCGAATCGGTCTGAGGTGTGTGTAGGGCGATTGCCGGCTCTGTGGCCGCGCGTTTTTTCAGGGCGGCAGTGAATCCCGTCCTGGCATAGAGAACGTAAGGGCGCCTCTCATTGCCCCGACCGTAGTCCGTCTGGGAAGCGCGCTAAATGAGGTCATCGAGAACGTGCTCCCCGACGGCGCCCGCCCACCACTTGCATTCGCCATAGAGCATCGACCCGTCGAGGAGGGTTCCTGCGACATCGATAGCGTAATCGGTCTGCCATATCCTCAAATCAAGCCTCCGAACGCTTACCACTCGACACAGATCTTCCCAAAGTGGTATCCGGACTCCTGATGCCGGAACGCGTCGGCCAGGGCCTCGAGCGGGTAGGTGGAGTCGATGATGGGCCGGATGCGATTGGCCTCGATCGCGCGGATCATCGCCAACTGGTGCTCACGGCTGCCGACCGTTATTCCGCTGACGCGCACATTGCCGACCATGATGGCTGCGGTTGGCACCTCGCCGGCGAAACCCGTCAACACGCCGATGAGTGCGATATGTCCACCCAGCCGACATGCGGTGATCGACTGGGCGAGTGTGCCGGGACCGCCGATCTCCACGATATGATCGACGCCGCGCCCGCCGGTGAGATGACGGACGGACTGTCCCCAGTTCAGGTCCTCGCGGTAGTTGATGACGTGATCTGCGCCCAATTCGCGAAGGCGCTCGAACTTGTCGGGTGAAGACGAGGTCGCAATGACGCGGGCGCCCGCAGCTTTGGCAAACTGCAGAGCGAAAATCGACACGCCGCCAGTACCTTGGACGAGCACCGTATCGCCTGGTTGGACCCGCGCTTCGACGAATAGCCCGCGCCACGCAGTGAGTGCGGCGCAGGGGAGGGTCGCCGCTTCGGCGTGCGTGTAGCCGGCGGGCACCCGAGTGAGCGCGGTGGTAGGCATGACAGCCTCCTCGCGCGCGTAGCCCTCGTCATCTCGGTCGCCGGGAATCCCTGCCATCGCCTCCGGTGTCGGCTCGCCACCGTGCCAGCGCGGGAAGAACGTGCTGACGACGCGGTCTCCGATGGCGAACTCGCTCACCTCCTCGCCGACCTCGATAACCTCGCCAGCACCGTCGACCATCGGAATGCGTCCGTCAGGCACTGGAAGAACGCCCTTGACGACCAGGTAGTCGTGGTAGTTGAGCGAACTGGCGTGCAGACGCACTCGCACCTGGCCCGGCCTGACCGACGAGCTTTCAATCGTGCCGAGTGCCAGCCGGTCCAGTCCAGCCGGGGTCCTAAGCTTGATCGCGCGCATTTTGCCCTCCCTTGGTCTCAGCATCGCGTTTTCGGGCGGCTTCTTGAGGGTCGGATAGGATGTCGAGCCACTTCGGGTCAGGAGAGGCTTCTGAGTCGTAGTTGTCGTGCCAGTTCCACCACTTGTATGGCGGGGTCTGCGGGTAACCCTGCGGCGAGTCCTCCCAGGTCTCCTGTCGTCCGAGTGGCGTGATGTCGAGGTAGCTCCAGGTACTCCCCATCGCTTCATCGCCTCGAGCATTGATGAAGTATGTGCGGAACACCTGCTCGCCATCGCAGCAGAACACGTTGTGGCCGTGCCATTGATCAACGCCGAAGTCCGCATCGAAGCTGTCGGTGATGGTGTACCAGGGCATCTTCCAGCCCATCCGCGCCTTCAGGCGCGCGATGTCGGCCTGCGGCGCTCGCGAGGCGTACGCGAGGGTGGTGTCGCGAGCGTTCAGATGGGCCAGGTGGGCGAGCTGATCGGCGCCCAGGGAGCAACCGCGGCAGGCGTGCTCCGGCCAGCCGAACACTCCGGGCTCGAAGAACGCTCGGTAGACGATCAGCTGGCGGCGGCCCTCGAACAGGTCGACGAGGCTCGCCTTGCCTTTGGGACCCTCGAACACATACGGCTTCTCGATCGGCATCCACGGCATCCGCCGACGCTCGGCAGCCAACGCGTCACGGGCACGAGTCAGGGCCTTTTCCTTGACGAGAAGCCGCTCGCGCGCAGCGGCCCACTCTTGCGCCGAGACTATCGATGGCATCTTCATGGCGTGCTGCCCTGCTTTCCTGCTCTCTTCAGGTGATGTACTCGTAGCCATTGCAACCTCCGAATAGAGCGATCTCTCTCCTCGCTCGCTGTTGGTCAAACGATGAATTTGTCGCCAGACCTCGAGCGGCATCTGGCTGCTTGGAAGGCAGATTACTACCGGAGATTGAACAGTAGGGAGTTACAAGCGTGGCGGGAATCGAGGGAACTTGCTGATGAGTGGCTGGATGGCCAAGGGGGTCTCGCCGGTGAGCTTTGCAAGCGCCCCGGCGAGGCTCAATGCGTGCCGTGGACCAGGGTCTGCCACGCCAGCACGAGCCGCTGCCACGCCGGTTGCATGTTCTGTTGCAGCGAGTCGAGTGAGCGCTGCAGATCGTGGCCGTGATGAGTGAAGAACCACACCGCGACGGCGAGGAGAGAGAGACCTACGAGCGCGTCCCAGAAGGGATGCCACGGGTACGGATAGCCGTAGAAGCGCGGCATCAGGCCGTGCCGAATGGCGCGCAGTGGCCATACGACCGCCTGGTAGACCAGGAGCAGACCTATGACCGCGGCCCACAGGGGCAGGTGAGAGGGCAGCCAGCCGAACACCGCGCCCGTCGTGACCAGCGAGAAGAGCGCAAACAGCCAGACCACTGTCACTAGCGCTCCGAGGAGGCCGAGTGCAGCCCATATCAGGCCGGAGATGAAGTGCGCCAGAGGCGGCATGGGCGGCTGCGGCGTGCGGGGAGCCGGCCCAGGAGGAATGCCCGTCCACCGATAGGCGCGCCACTGAGCGCGGGTCCGGCGCCACTCGTGGCGCCACTCCGCCCGGGCCTTGCGCCATTCGGCCCTCCACTGCGCACGCGCCTCGCGCGAGTGGTTGTGCATCGCTGCATGAGCGGCTGCGTCGGCCAATTGTGCCGCCTTGAGTTTCGCCTGCTCCACGAGAACACGGGCGTTGAAGGGTAACCCTCTCGCTGCGGCGAGTTCCTCCGGCGTGTTGGCGTACGGCACGACGAACATCATGACGATGTAGGCGAGGATCGCGAGTCCTCCGGTGAGCACCGCCGCGAGCACGAACAGGAGGCGCACCAGCGTCACGTCGATATCCAGATACACGGCGATACCTTTGCAGACGCCACTGATCAACGCCCCGTCGCTGATCTGGTAGAGGCGTCTCGAGGTGGCCGCGCCGGTCTGCGGTGCGGCTCCGGCACCGACGCCAGCCGCGCCCGCCTGCGCTGCCGCATCAGGGGCCCCCCCGTCGTGCGGCGGACCGCTGCCCACGCCCGAGTCGACAGGTCCCATCTCGCGGATCACCTGCTCGATCTCGCCCCGAACGACGACGTTCTTGTGCGGATTGAGGCAGCGCTCCAGTTTATCCGCGATCGCCTGCTCGAGATCGGCAAGGATCTCGGCCTGATCCGGATTGCCCGCAAGAGCGCGGGAAGCCGAGTCCAGGTAATCCGCCAGCGCCGCGTGCGCGTCATCTTCGAGCTGATAGGCCCGACCGTTGAGGCTCACCGATATGACCGGCCGCATGGATCAACTCCCCATCGAATCGATCGTCTGGTTGAGGCGCGTCCAATAGGCGTCGAACTCGGCCAACTGCCGCTGTCCGGCGCCTGTCAGGCGGTAATATTTGCGTGGCGGACCGGCTTCGGATTCCTGCCACTGGTAATCGAGTAGCCCCTCCCGCCGCAGGCGGCTCAAGAGCGGGTACAAGGTGCCTTCCTGGGTGGCAAAATCGGTCGCCGCCAGTTTCTTGAGGATGTCCGCGGCGTATACCGTCGAGCCGCTGATGATCCGTAGAACCAGAAACTCCAGGAATCCCTTCCGCAGTGCTCCGAGTTTTGGATCTTCGCTCATTTAAGAAAGCTACCTTGTTTTAGAAAGGTACCATGAAACGGCTGGGGCCTCAAGGGCCTCAGCCTTGATACACCGTCATCCCGATTCGAGGAGTCCGCTGATGAATGCACGCGAAATGGGAATGATCCTCAAGCGCTTCGATCGTCCGGATGAGGTTCGGGAGATGACGCTCGGAAGGTTCGAGCTGGTTCGCATCGGCGGCATGACGATCGGCCGCGCAACCTATCAGCCCGGCTGGCGCTGGTCCGAGCATGTCGGCCGTAAGCTCGGACAAGAGAGATGTCAGGTCGAGCATACTGGCCTGGTCATCGCGGGCGCCGCGACCGCGGCCTTCGAGGACGGCCGCATCATCGAAATGCGCGCCGGGGATCTGTTCTACGTTCCACCGGAACCTCACGATTCGTGGGTCCTGGGGGACGAGCCGTACGTTTCCCTGCACTTCGTGGGGGCGGATCGCTACGCGAGGTAATCGGGTGAAGCGCACTCCGCTCTTCCTCCGGAGAGCTGCTCACATCTCAGGGCCTACAATGAAACACCACCTGATCAGCGCAGCGCTAATTGTGATTGCGTCCTTAGCCGGTTGTAATTCCCGCGGTACTCAATCGAGTAATTCGCCTCGGCCTTCCTCTTCAACCCCGTTGGCAAGCATGGCCCATGCTCCTGCGAGAGCGCCAAAAACCGAGAAGCCTCGAGTGGTCAGTTGGCCTGATCTCGAACGATACTATCCGGAGGATGCCCTTCGCGATCATATCAACGGAATCGTGAGAATCACTGTAACGCTGGACAAAGCGGGCCGCGCGACGAATACCTATATATTGTCCGAGACGCCGCCGAACCTTGGTTTTGGAGCAGCGGCGTCTACGGTCGCGCATCTGATGAGCTACAGCAATCCGACCGGCCACGAGACCAGCGTGACTTTCAATATCAAGTTCCGTTCGTCGCACCTGTCGCGATTGCAAAGAAAACTCCTTCGGCTTCGATAGCGGTCCAATCAAAGCGCTATCCTCGTAGCCGTGCTCAGACCTGCTCAAATGTCCCGTGGAGTTCCCAGGATTGGGTAGACACGCTGCTATTGAACGGAAAGTACAGCCGAGCGGATCGTCAAGCATCGCGGTCGATTTTTCCGATCGCAGTCGCTAAACCGGTCAGTATTGTCGTTCCAGGAAGGCAAGCCACGGTCGCGGGCCGCCTCGAGGCTACGGTTTTTTGACTGTAAGGTCGGCCTGAATGATAGCTATCCGCGGATCCCGTGCCAGCATTGCAACGCTCTGGTCAGTCGCTCCTCTAATGGCGAACGTCGGCGCACTCCCCACGTTCCACGCTGCTATTACGGTCGCATGAATGCTTTGAGCTAGTGCGTAGGCGAGTCTCCGAGAAGCCTGCGGCGAGTCTGGCATGACTCCGGGAAGTATCCGGAGTGAGTTCAGTTTCGAACTACTGATGCACGTCAGGGCGGCTGGCGATTTAAACATGACCATGTACTGCCCCGGCACTCGTGTCGGGCTCCTAGCATTCAGTAGCTTTGCGGACAGAGGGGTCTCCGAACAGCTACGCAGAGGGCTAGAAACCGGCCGGACGACTACCGGAGGAGCCTCTTGGGATAGGCGCATCGGAGGGGAAGGGAGATCAATTTCCGTGACTCTCTCCATTCCACCGTTGCAAGTGCCGGCGCCATGGATGACGAGGGTTTCTCCGGCTACCTTGGCGCTCAACAACGCTGCGAGCCAGGCCGAGCCGGGACCGGCTTTCAAATACTCAAACGAGTACCAGTGGTTGTCATTACCGTGACAGTCCGTCGTGCCTGAGGCCAAAATGGCTACTCGCGTGCCCCCAGAGGAGCTGGCAGAAATTCGGATCTCCTGCACGATGCCCTGATAGGTAGAGGCGTATGCAACAGACACGCTGATGAAAATCAGAGCGCACAGCATCTTTTTCATTATTATCGACGTCCCTAATTGAGCCTTGGCAAATTCTATCTCGATCCGCTGAGGCCCGCTGCGCCGAGGGACGAATGTCCCCTCTGCCCAGGAGTGCAAAAGCGTGCGATGAGCCCTCGGCTGCCGATCGGCCGAGTGCGGCCATTGCGGACACTCGGCTTGAGAGCAAGAATTGCCGAAGGCGGACGTATAAGGAAGGCCCTGGTCCGACTCTAGAGCGGTTCCGCCACGCACCGCAGACACAACCAATCTGGAGCTTGGTAAATGAGAACGAGAGCAAGCGCGCTTCACCGACCCATCATCGCCTTTTGCATTCTGTTTATAACAGGAGCGAACTTTTCTTCCGCTGACCAAGCACCCGGGCCTGCGAGCGCAGTGAAGACCCTTCCAAACATGACCTGTACACCATTCGCTCGCACACAGGGGCAAATGCCTCCGAGCCAATGGAATGAATGTGTCGGGACATATACCTATCAGAACGGTAACGTTTACAGCGGTGAATTTCGCCATGGCCAACGGAGCGGTTTTGGAGTATTGGAGATAAAATTCATTGGTCAGTCGAGCGACAACAGTATTGGCTGGGATGAACCGGCGATTTATGTCGGCCACTTCAAAGATGGCCGCCTCAACGGCTACGGCTTGCTGCTTACCCAATCCGGGCTCGCGTATGCAGGAACATTTAAGGACAACATTGCGCAGTCCCATCTCAGGCAGAAGGAATGCCAAGGCGACCCATCTGCAAATTGGACAAATTGCATCGGTACGTACCGCTTTCCAAACGGTAATGTTTATCAGGGTGAATTCGCGCATGGCGTCCCGGAAGGACTCGGAATGCTACAGGTCAGATCTGTAGGCACTCCCGAGGCCGCGCAGGTTAGACTTCCTCTGCCTGGCGTATATGTTGGACAGTTCAAGAACGGAACCCTCAGCGGAGAAGGCGCCGTAGTAATGAACGGCGCCGGCTATTTCGGGACTTTCAGCGATAACATGTTCAAGCAAGCCTGGGTGGATAGATCTGGTTCTTGACCCAGGGAGATCGGCGAGGGCGGCTGCGCGGAAAGAAGTTCCTCTCGCTGAAGGGGCGTAGGAATGTCCGCTGTGTGCGCTCCGCCGTCATGACTGTCATCCAAACCGCATCGCTCCGGCGGTTCTACCTCTCTCGGTGCTGCGACCATTTCCGCGGCTCAGGCATCCTACTAGGCGAAGAATCCGATTCAACCCGATGTACCGCTCGGATGACTGGCATCTCGAGCGGAAGGGACGGCCTTTATGCGCACCACACTCCTGGCATGTGAGACGGCCGTTCTCTGCTGCGTCATGGCGCTTGCGGAGCCGACAGTGGAGTCGAAACCCGCTCACCCGGCACCCGTGGTCGCGATACCCCTGGAACCGTATCTCAGAGCCCAGGCGGTGGTTCATGCCGTTGTGAACGGGCAAAGCGGCACGTTCTTATTCGATACGGGCGAGGGTGTATCCAGCTTTTCACCGGCCTTCGCGGCGAAGGTCGGCTGCCATTCATGGGGCCGCATCTCGGGCTTCCGGATGTCGGGAGAGCGGGTCGACAGCCCGCATTGCGACAACGTCATATTCGAGCTGGCGGGGCAGAGTCTGTCTGCGCCCGTCGTCAGCATCCTTGACGTGATGAAGTTCATGGGTCCCGGCCTGCCACCGGTCGATGGCGCCCTTGGATTGGATCTGTTCGCGCACAAGCTGATCACGATCGTGCCACGCAGGCAGATCGTGCTCGAGAGCCCCAAGAGCATGTCTCGCCGGATCAGCAACGCCCGGGAGCTCCCCATCCGCATGGTTCGCGACGTGGAAGGGATTGCCCTATCCGTCGACGGGGCCGTGCGTACGCCCGACGGCCTGGCGTGGATGGAACTCGACAGCGGCAACGGAGGGTCGCTGGTGGTTGCCAATCACATCGCGCCTCTTCTCGGGCTGGCGACTGATATATCCGCACCGCGGCCGGGACGCATCGAGCTCGCAAACGGAATGGCCGTTGAGGGGACCTTGCGGACGCGCGACCTGATCATGGATGGCGACATCTCCGCACAATTCCTCAACCGGTGGACGCTGACATTGGACCTGGAACACGGCCGCGCCTGGCTCGGTCCCCTGCCCGCCGCGAAGCATTGAGGAGAATTAAGCTGAATATTGCTGTCTGAGCGCGCCCGCGCACCCGCTGCCGGAAAGCCGTGGCTCTTGTGGACGTGGGTGTATATGAGGTCACCACGCGACGACGGGCTTTCGAGCGATGAGGAAGCGCCTACGCTTAATTGAAGATGCATTGGCTTCGAAAGTGGTACTGTATCCATCCGATATCGATATGCAGTGGATTCAGAATCGGCCTGTTCCCGGCCCAACTGCGGACGATCATGGCTGCGCCCTGCTGACCCGATAGCCGCCGTTCGGAAAGGTCACGATCGTTGCACGCTGCCGCGCGATACGGAGCATCAACCGAGTTGCTGGCCGACCAGCCGACCGATGTCAGCGAAAACACTCGCCACCCTGGCAGCGGTTGGTGAGCCGCCCTGAGTGTAGGCGCAGATCAATATGGGTACATCGGGCTTGGGCCACGCCACCGCGATGTCGCCGGCCGCGTCTTTGCCGTTGTTTCCCGTCTTGTCCGCGATTCTCCAAGTCTTGGGAATGCCCCCACGCAGCCGTTCGTCTCCCGTCTTGCAGTCCACCATCCAACCAGTTAGGCGTTCGCGCGAACTCGCCGACAGAACCTTCCCTACCAGGAGGCGCCGCAGGTCGGCCGCCATCGCAGCGGGCGTAGTCGTGTCATGTGGATCGCCCGGGGGCGAGCGGTTCAGCATTGGCTCGTTGTGGTCCAAGCGCGTAACCGCATCGCCGATCGAGCGCCAGAAGGCCGTCAGAGCGGAGGGACCGCCGACCCTTGTCAGCAAGAGGTTTGCGCAAGTGTTGTCGCTGTACTCTACCGCCGCTTTGCACATGTCGGCCACCGACATCCCTCCCTTAGGCAAGTTCTTCTTGGCCACAGGCGCGTACCAGTCGGGCACGTCCTCCGGCCCGTAGGAAATCATTTGTCGCAGCTGCTCCTGGCCATGATCAACACGCGCCAGGATCATCGCGGCAAGCGAAACCTTGAAGGTGCTGCACATCACGAAGCGCTCGTTCGCGCGCCAAGAGATCCTCAGACCCGTCGCCGGATTTTCAGCGTAGAGCCCGATCCGCCCACCGGTAGCACGCTCATACGCCAGTAATGCGTCCGGCGCCGCGCGGGCAAAGGCGGGCCATGCGATCAGAGCAGGCATTGCGGAAAATAGCGCGCGGCGAGTGAACATCATAGAAAAGGGGGTCTCAGTTTGTGCTGCTTGGCACTAAGCATTTCCGGGCGAGCGCCGGGAGTCAAGCTGGGCAAACCTCAATTTGGACACGACCGCCAGGCCTGTTTTCGGCATTCCCGTTGCAGGTGCCCCGGAGGGCGGCAGTCTGAATGTCCGCTTCTTCCTCTGTTGTTCGCTCTTAATACGGAGTCGCCGAATGACCGGAAGGAGTCGGGAAGAGCCGGTGGACTGCGGGCCGATAACCTGCGGCCAATGAGCGGTCGGGCCAGCAAGACGTTCTCGATACAGCAGAAAGCAGTCACGGGCTCTCTGGTTTTGCAACGACGCAGAAGCGATTGCCTCCCGGATCTTCGAGCACTACGAAGTCTGCTCCCGGCGCGTACCGCCACGGGTAGCGTCGGGCACCGAGTTTCAGCAGGCGCTCGACTTCAGACGCCTGATCCGAGGTGTAGAGGTCGAGATGCACCCAGCTGTGGCTGGGAGGGTGGCGGTCACGAGCCTGAAACGCCAGATTCGGTCCTCTGCTGTTGGGGTCGCGCAGCACCACCCAATCGGTGTGAGTCGGATCTCGTGGTACGTAGCCAAGGGCCGCCTGCCAGAACGTGACAGTGCGCTCGAACTCCGGGGTATGGATTACTATAGAGCCGATTTTCGTCATATTGCGCTCGGGCGGAGGGTTGCAGCTTATTCGAATTTTGCCCACGCCACAGCTGTCTGTCACGTGTGAGCGAGAAGGGTCGGGATCGCCCCGTGGCGCATAGTCACTGTCGGGCCATGACTGACCAGTCGCCGCCGCCAAGTAGAGATCCGAAAAGCCGCCATTCAGCCTAGCGCGGCAACTCGCCCCGGAGAGCGCGAGCGGGCAGCCAACATGCCATGAACGAAGAGCATGCCGAGGCGGGTAGGAGTTGGCATTAGCAGAAAGCCGATAACCTGTTCCCCGGCGAATGCTCCCATTGCGCAAGCCGCAGCAGAGATCTTGCGCCGGAGGGCTTCGGGACCGGACTCGGCGAGAAATCGTTGCTGCGCTTGGATTTCCCAAGTTTGCGACGCGAGTTTGAGAAAGCTCTCCTGCACCATTGCCGACGCTCCCGCAGCCTGACGTGGAACTCAGCTCGGGGCGCGGCCCTCAAGCCGCCAATCGCTTGACCTTCGGGCGTGCCTGCTGGCGCACCTGCCACAGATCGTACTGCGCCTGAAGGTTGATCCAGACGTCCGGCTCGGTGCCGAAGACGCCAGCTAGACGCGCCGCCATATCCGGCGACACGGGTACGCGACCGTTCACGATCGCCGATACGTGCTTACGACTGACCCCTAGGGCGTCCGCCGTCTGAGTGATCGTCACACCGAGGGGCCCCATATACATCTCCTTGAGGATCTCACCGGGGTGGGCAGGGTTGTGCATCCGCCCCGAACTCTTAATGGTAGTCTTCATAATCGACCTCGTATGCGTGTCCGCCGTGGAAACGGAACGTCACGCGGTAGTTCTCGTCCACCCAGACGGAATAGCGGTCGCCATGTAGGGGATGGAACGGCATTCCGGGCATGGCCATCTGTGCCGCCTGGGTCGCAGCATTGAGGGCGGTAAGGATCAGGTTCAGGCGTTTCGCATGCTTAGGCTGCACCTTGCGAGCATTCCCTGACTCGAAGAGTGCCGCGAGCCCCTTGTGCCAAGACGGAGTGTCACCTCTAATGGGTGACGCACGCGCAACCGATATGGTTACACCCGATTCTGCGGCGAGCCAGATGCGCTGACTGAGCGGCTCCAAAGAGGCAAGCACGAAACCGGAGCTCCCAACGTCCGCTAAGCGCGATTTTGATGGCAGCAATGGGGACGCGCGACGGACGGCCCGGGGTCAGCATGAACCCGTCGGCTGCCGACCGGCAAGCTACGGCGATGAGCTGCCCTTCGGGCTTCGCCATGGTTTTCTCCGAACAGGCCATTCGCGCTCACCGAATAATGAAGGAAGTTCGGGCTCAAGTGTATTTACGGATAGCGTTCGATGACGTCCGAGGAGACTTCGCGTGAACAGATTTCGCAAACTGCTGATTTTATTGACCT
>Ga0335074_10012867_pt1 | contig 11748 bp, 6 predicted proteins | sample Lox_Sample_23_FD_206715 | JGI IMG/M metagenome (GOLD analysis project Ga0335074, IMG submission 206715) | Soil microbial communities from Loxahatchee National Wildlife Refuge, Florida, United States - Lox_Sample_2.3 | ecosystem: Environmental > Terrestrial > Soil > Wetlands | place: USA: Florida...
AGCACGGCCGCGGCATTCGCCGTCATGCTGCTGTGGACCACGATCGTGCAGGTCCAGCTCGACTATTACGCCTCCTTGATGCCTAAGGTGGCACGGGCCGTCTACGACGCGCTGCCCGACGCCGCCACCAACACGGTGGCGCTGCGGTTCGGGCAGGTCGACTACGAGGGTCCGGTCGGCGGCTTCGGCGAGGTCGCGCCGGTGCTGGCCTTCGCCATCCTGGCCGCCTACGCCGTGGGCTGCTTCGCGGTCCCGGTCGTCCTGACCCGGCGGCGCGATATCGGCTGAGCGTGGTGTCAGCGGCCGGCCTCTAGCGAGCGCAGCAGGATGAGCGCCTCTGCTTGGGAGAGGGCCTGACCGGCGGCCAGCCCGGCGTCCCACTCCCGCGGGGTCACGGCGGCGCGGGCCGGGACCAGGTAGTCCTCCAGCATGGCGGCCTCCGGCTCGGTGATCAGCATGCCCGACTCGTGCCGGATGCCGTCGGCGGCGCCGGCCAGGCGGGCCGCCCGCAGCGGGTCCCCGAGGCTGCCGGCGATCGCCGCGGCCAGTTCCAGGGTGTTCACCAGCAGGGCGGTGTTACCCGAGCTCGCCACGTAGCCGAACAGGCCGCAGAGCAGGTCCCGGGCTTCGGCGGGGCGGCCCGCGCGCAGGCTGACCAGCGCGAGTGAGTGCCGGTCCGCGGCCATGCCCCACAGATCCCCGTGCTCGGTGTCCAGCGCGAGCGCCTCGCGCAGAATCTCGCCGGCGCGGTCGAAGTTGCCCAGGGCGCTTTCCAGCTGGGCCAGGTTGGTCAGGTTGGCCGCCAGCCGTACGCTGCCGGGGATCGTCCGGTTGATCGCGATGGCCTCCTCCAGCAGGGCTCGCGCGGTGTCCGTGTCGCCCAGGTGACGATGGACGATGCCGAGGCTGTTCAGGGCCCTGGCCTGCTGTTCGGTATCGCCAAGCTCGCGCCAGATGGCCAGGCTGCGCTCGAAGGCCTGGCGGGCCGCGTCGGCCTGGCCCAGCTGGTCCAGCAGCACGCCGAGCCCGCGCGCCACCTCGGCCAGCTGCGCCCCGCCGCCGGCCGCGCCCAGGTCCATGGCCCGCTCTAGCCAGCGCCGCCCCTCGCTGGCGTGACCGTGCTGGTACCAGAATCCGGCGAGCGCCTGGACCAGCCGCAGGCCGATGACGGCTCGCTCGCCCTGACCGGCCTGGTCTTCCAGCGACCAGGCCAGCGCGGCACGCAGGTTGTCGTGCTCGGCCTCGAGCCGGTCCAGGGCCGACAGCTGGGCCGGGCCGTCCAGCTGCTCGCGGGCCCGTTCGGCGAAGGCGGCGTAGTACTCGGCGTGCCGGTGCCGTGCACCGTCGGCGTCGTCGTCGGCCTGCAGGCGCTCGAGGGCGTACTCGCGGATCGTCTCCAGCATGCCGAGCCGGGGCTCGCCGTCGGCGCCTTCGGTGACGGTGATCAGGCTGACGCCGGCCAGCTCGGCGACCAGTTCCAGCGGGTCGCCGTCGCCGGTCATGGCCACCGCGGCGAGCGCGTCCAGGTCGCAGCCGCCGGCGAACACGCTCACCCGGCGGAAGACCTCGGCCGCGCCCGGGGTCAGCAGGTCATAGCTCCAGGCCACGATGTTCCGCAGGGTCTGCTGGCGCAGCGGCCGTCCGGCCTCGGCGGTGGACAGGCCGAGGCTGCGCCCCAGGCGGGCCAGCAGGGCCCGCGGGGCCAGCAGCCGGACCCGGGCGGCGGCCAGCTCGATGGCCAGCGGCAGCCCGTCCAGGCGGCGGCAGATGGCCGCGACGTCAGCGGCGTTGTCCGCGGTGACGGTGAAGCCCGGCCGGACCATGGCCGCCTGCTGGGCGAACAGCCGGACCGCGGCGGAGGCCGATACCGCGTCCAGGCCAGCGTCGCCCGGCGTGGCCAGCGGCGGCACCGGGAACTCGTGCTCGCCCTGGACGTGCAGCGGTCCGCGCGAGGTGGCCAGCAGCACCACGCCGGGAGCGGCGGTCAGCAGCGCCGCGACGACCCCGGCGGCCCCGTCCAGCTGCTCCAGGTTGTCCAGTACCAGCAGCATCCGGCGGTCCCGCAGGTGCTCCATGACCGCCGCCGACCCGTCGCCGTCGACGTCCAGGTCGCCGGCCAGCGTCTTCCACATCACGTCAGCGTCGCGGACCGCGGCCAGCGCGGCGAAGAACACGCCGTGCGGGAAAGCGTGGTCCAGCGCCGCGGCGGCGGCCAGGGACAGCCGGGTCTTGCCCACCCCGCCGGGGCCGGTCAGCGTGACCAGCCGCACCCCGGGCCGGGAGATGGCGGCGCACAGCCGCTCCAGGTCGTCATCCCGCCCCACCAGCGGCGTGGCCGGCACCGGCAGGCTGGTCTGGGTGCCCAGGCTCTTCAGCGGCGGGAAGTCCTCGCGCAGGCCCGGGGCGGCCAGCTGGTAGATGCGCTCCGGCGCGCCGATGTCCTTCAGCCGGTGGAAGCCCAGGTCCCGGACTGACGCCCCGTCCGGCATCGGGGTCGCCAGCTCGAACGTCGCCTCGGACAGCACCACCTGACCGCCGTGCGCGGTGGCGGCGATCCGCGCCGCCCGGTGCACGTCCATGCCGATGTAGTTGTCCTCGTGCCGGGTCGGCTGCCCCGAGTGCAGCCCCATCCGGACCCGGACGGCGTCCCCGCCCGGCCAGTCATGCCCGGCCAGCGCGCGCTGCGCCGCCAGAACGCAGGCCACCGCGTCGCCCGCGGACTCGAACACCACGAAGAAGCTGTCACCTTCGGTGGAGATCTCGCGGCCGTGCCAGGCCGCGAACGCCGCCCGCAGCAGGGCACGGTGATCCGACAGGGCCCGGCCGTACCGGTCGCCGAGGCGGCTCAGCAGCGCGGTCGAGCCCTCGATGTCGCTGAACAGCATGGTGACCGTGCCGGCCGGGAGTTCCCCCACCGTTCAATTATTGTCAATCCGAAGGCATTTGAGCAGCGGTTTCAATGCCAGCCCGCAGGCAAGTCACCTCAGGTCTTGAACCGATCGGCCAGCGCCGAGCCGGCCAGGGCCTCGGCCGCGTACCGGTAACCGGTCTCGAACAGGGCGATCCCGCCCTTGAAGTCCAGCACGCCGATCCCGGTCACCGGCGGCCGGAGCACCAGGTCCACGCGTTCGTCCAGGGCGCGTCGGTTGCGGACCTGGGACAGCCCAGTCGAACGGGTCAGGATGTCGGCGATGCCCGGGACCGGCTGCGCCGCGGCGAACGGGTTGAGCCGCCGGCCGAACACGCGCCAGCCGGACAGGCCGGGTTCGAAGGGCGCGGCGGTCAGCGGTTCCACCTCGGGGGACACGTCGACCGCGATGATGGTGCCGCTGCCGATCCGGCCGCGCATGACGTCCACCGGCACGTTGTTGATCGCCCCGCCGTCGATGAGCAGGTCTCCGGCGGCATAGACCGGCGGCCAGATTCCGGGCAGGGCCAGGCTGGCCCGGACCGCGGTCCACAGCGGTCCGCCCTCGTGGATGACCACCTCGGCCAGGGTCAGGCTAGTAGAGACACAGTAGAAACGCACCGGCAGGTCCTCGATGGGCACCGCGGTGAGGTGCTGGGCGAGGATCCGGTCCACGTAGCGTCCCGCGGACAGGGCGACCAGCGGCAGCGTGGGCGTGACCAGCCTGCGGCCATGGCGGGCGATGGTCCCGACCGCTCGTACCCGCTCGGCGTCGTCCAGGCCCCGGGCGCACAGCCCGGCCATGATCGCGCCCATGCTGGTGCCGCCGACCACGTCGACCGGCACCCCGGCCTCCTCCAGCGCCCGGAGCACGCCCAGGTGGGCGAGGCCGCGGGCGCCGCCGCCGCCGAGCACCAGCCCGCAGCCGGTGCCGGTGATCATCCGCGCCAGCCGCGCGACGTCACCCGGCCGGCCGGCCCGCAGGTGGTGATGGTCGGCCACCGGCCGGCGTTCCAGCCACCGGGCCGTGGCCGAGGGCTCGGCTTCATGCCGCAGCGCGAGCTCACAGCGCAGCGAACCGGTGGCCAGCGCGCGCGCTTCGACGGCGCCGATCGCGGGGTCACCGGCCGCCGCGCCGACCAGCAGCACCACGTCGGACTGGCTGAGGCACAGGCGGCTCCACGGCGTGTCCTCGGCGTCGGACTGGTAGATGACCCGGTCGTGGCCGCGTTCGGTGGCGTGCAGCCAGTCGATCAGTTCGGCCCGGCCGGCCTCGCCCGGGCCGCGCTGGGCCGCACCGGGGCCCAGCTGCCGGTCCACGGCGTCCGCGTCCAGCCGGGCGACCGGACCGGTGCGCGCCAGCTGGGCCGCGAGCTGGGCCGCGACCGTCGCGGCCGGGCCGGGATCGCGGCCCGCCGGGGCGACTGCGATGGTGCGTCCGCCGGGCAGCGCGGCCTGCGGCTGGTCGTTGGCCAGCAGCCGGTCGACGGCGAGCAACCGGTCGACGAGCAGCCGGATGATCCCGCGGGCCAGGGCCGGGCTTCGGTCGAGCAGGGCCCGGAACGACGAGACCCGCAGCAGCAGCAGGTCACTGTCCCGGACGGCGCTCACGGTCGCGGCCCGGGGCCGGTCGGTGACCAGCGCCATCTCCCCCACGACGGCACCGCGGCCCACGTCGTACAGCACGTGATCGGGGCCGTCGCCGGAGATGCCGCCAGCCACCGAGACCCGGAGCCTGCCGCTGACCACGACGAACAGGCCTTCCCCGCCGTCACCCTGCCGGAAGATCACCGCCCCGGCGGGCACGTCCACCGGTTCCAGTTCCCGGGCCAGCTCGAGCCGGGTGGCATCGTCGAGCGAGGCGAACAAGCCAATGCCGGCCAGGAACGCGGTCAGCCCCGGCAGGTCCTGCTGGTCGGCCATCTGGTCAGGATGCGGCCGGCGCGTACTGGCGGTCGGCCAGCACGCGGGCCAGCCCGAACAGGACCTCGGCGGCGCAGGCCGGGTCGTTGCGCATCAGCTCGTCGACGAACTTGCGCCGCAGGACCAGCACCTGCCCGTCGGAAGCCGCGGTCACCGAGGCCATGCGGCGGCCGGAGGTGCCGAAGAAGCCGACCTCCCCGATCACCTCGCCCGGGCCGAGCAGGGCGATCCGGCGGTCACCGTCGTGCACCTCGAACGCCCCGTCCAGGATGACGAAGATTTCCCGCTGGGTCAGGCCCTTCTCGGTCAGCAGCTGGCCGGCGGACACGTTCAGCAGAAAGCCCTTGCCGCTGAGCTTCTGGACCGTATCCTCGCTCAGCGTCTCGAGGATGGACGAATGAGCGTCCGCCGCCCCGCGCAGCCGGCTGACCCGGTCCCAGACGGCCGCCCCGTCGAACCTGACCGGCGCGGAGTCGGCATCCAGCAGGCGAGCCCAGCGCCCCACGTCAACCGGCGCGCGCTGGCCCGGCCCGGACCCGTAGAACAGGTCCGCGAACGGCGCCACGAACGAGCCGGCCTGCTCCAGGAAGGCCCGGTCGCTCGGGATCAGGACCAGCGGCACCTCGATGCCGTCGGCGGTGGGCACCAGCTTGCCTGCGTAGGTGCGGAAGCCGAGCAGCCGGTAGTGGCGCACCAGGCCGGCGGCGCAGTTGATGAACGCGGCGTCGGCCACCAGTTCCCCGGCGTACAGCTGGTACACCGCGCACGACATCGAGACCAGTCCCATCTGGCCGCGATGACCGGGCTCGATCATCAGCCGCCCGATCTCGGCCGTGGGCATGTCCGCCAGGCCCTCGAAGCGTTCCATCGAGAACGCCTCCCAGTCCTTGGCCGGGACCTGCCCCGGCTCCCACCGCCGGATCCGGATCGTGCCGGTCAGCCGGCCCTCGCCGTCGTCGGTGTACAGCAGCGTGGTGTACGGCTGGTCGTCTTCGGAATCGTGCACCCGGTGGCGGCCGTGGTCGGCGTTGCCGAGCTTGCGGCCCAGCTCGGCGCCGTACACCGAGTACCGGAACGAGAACACCGCCTCGCGTTCGGCCTCGGTCTCGGCGATGTACACCGGCTCGAGCGCGCCGACCAGTTCCGGCGCGGCGGCCCGCATCTCCGGCCGGGGCGTGACGACCCGGCTCATGACCTGTCGCCCTGGCGGCGGCGCGTGGATTCCAGCAGGTACTTCACGCGGGCCAGCTCGACCACACGCGCGGCCTCGTTGGTGAGCCGGCGGCGGCGCGGCATGACCAGGTCCGGGATCGCCACCTTGATGCGCCGGCGCAGCGGCCGGCCGGCCGCGAAGTCCAGCACCATCCAGGCGGCCAGCACGCCGAACTGGTCGGCCGTCGGCGCCAGCTGCGGGGGTGAGCCGGCCTGGCCCCGGATCATCGCCTCGCTGTAGGCGAGCAGTTCGCGCGGCACGTCGAGCGGGCTGACCAGGCGGGTCAGGAACTGCAGCGCCTCCAGGTCGTCAGGCGCCTTGTCCAGGCGCCCGTTCAGCGGGCGGGTGCGGCCGTCGCGGTAGTCGAAGGCGTACACCACCTGGGTGCCGCCGAGGTCGAGCCCGGAAATGACCAGGCGGCGCTGGCGCCAGGCCTCGTCGTGCAGGGCCCGCTTGGCCGCGATCCCGGCCGGCTCGGTCACGTCGACGCCGTCGATCACCACGTCGGTGGTGCCGACCAGCCAGTCCACGTTGTCCTCGGTCACGCCGTCCGGCTCGACCAGCGCCTCGACCTCGGGGTTGATGGCCCGGGCCCGGTCCGCCTGCACCGCGGCCTTGTTCCGGCCAATGTCGCTCAGGTCGGCGGCCTGGCGATTGAGGTTGTTCAGTTCGTAGTCTCCCGGCTCGCACAGGACGAACCGCTCCACCCCCAGCCGGGTCAGCGGCACGACCGGCGCCCCGCCGATGCTGCCGCAGCCCGCGACCAGGACCCGCACCGCGCGCAGCGCGCTTTGCTCCTCGCGGCTGAGCGAGGGCTGGTTGCGCCGGGTCATCTCCCGGTAGTGGTCGGTCTCCGGGCTCGGCCCGTCCGGCCTGCGCCGCAGGCTCTTGCGCGCGGGCTGGCGGGTGGGCGACCCGAGCCGGAAGAAGGCGACCGGCACGGCCTGCGGGCCGGCGCCGAACGCGCCTAGCAGCTCGCGGCGCACCCCGGCGATCGCGGCATGCCCCTGCGCGGGCACCGAGGGCGGCAGCGGGCCGGGCTGGGACAGGCCCACCTCGACCGCGGCGCTATGCAGGGCCATGGCCAGGCCAGCCTCGGTGACGTCGAGCGCGAGTTCCTCGAAGCAGGCGCCGCCGCGCAGGAACGTGCCGTCGTCCAGCGAGTCGGCGTAGAGCAGGCACAGCGCGGGCGCGCTGCGCAGCGGGGCCACGTCGCTGTCGCGGATCACCATCTCGGCCACGTGAAGCGGGGCCGCCGCGCTGAGCATGCGCGGATGCGTGGCTACGGCGGCGAACCGCGCCGCAATCGACGGCGTGAAGAACAGCTCCAGGTCCAGGCCGTCCCGCTTCCGCGCGGCGGCTTGAGGGCCGAAGCGCATCAGCGAGTAGAGCTCGGCCTGGGTGGGCTCGTGCATCAGCTTCATGACGCCGGCCCGGCCGGCGACCGAGGCCATCCGGTCGATCCCGCCGCGGTCGGTCAGCACCGCGAGGGTGAATCCGAGCCGCTTCGCGGTGGCCTGGAGACCGTCGACGACGGCGCCGGGCACCGGATCGGGCCGGTACGGCGAACGGTTCATCGCGCGCCGGCGCAGCGCCTGCAGCCTGGCCCGAGCCGCCCCGTCCAGCCCCGCCACGGCAGGCCGCAGCGTCACCTCGGCCACCACGCCGACGCCGGGCCGCCAGCTGACGTCAGGCTCGAAGCCGAACGCCCGGGCGCCCACGCACAGGTTGGTGACCAGGGCGCCGCAGGCCAGGTCGCCCTCGCGGCCCTCCGGGTCGAACTCGCGCAGCACCTGGCGGGCCGGATCGCGAGAGACCCGGAAGATAAGGCCGTCGGCCTCGACGCGCCAGCCCTGGGCGTTGTGCGGCGACGGCGCGCGCCAGGCGTAGTAGAGCAGCCGGTCGCGCAGCTCAGGAGTCAGCCCGGCCGGCTCACCAGGCCCGCCCTCACTCATCGGAATCGGCCGCTTTCCCGGCACGGAACATTCTGCTCATCTGCCCCTCCCTGCGGAGATCCTAGCCTGCGCGCAAGCAAGCGAAGATCTCTTACCGAACGGGCGGCTCAGGGGCCTGAGTTCTCGCCGTCCGCGGGCTCGCCGAACAGCAACTCGTCCAGGCCACGGAGCACGCCCACCACGCCGGTCACCTGGCGGATGGCCAGCAGGGTCCCGGCCACGTACGGGTCGGGGGTCAGGCCCGGGTCGTGCCGCATGATCAGCCGCTCGCCCGGCCCGCCGAACACGACCTCGGTGGTGACCACGAAGCTGGGCAGTCGCACCGAGTGGATCCGGGTGCCGGCCACCTCGGCGCCCCGGGCCTCGGCCGGCCCGTGCAGGTCGGACAGCCCTACCGTGATCGCCGGCGCCCGGACCTGGGCCAGGGTCTCGGCCAGCTCCCGTGACGTGCCGCTGGGCACGTCGGGCTTGTCGGCACTGGCGTAGTCGATGATCTCCCACTGCTCCAGGTGCTGCGCGGCCATCAGGGCGGCGCGGCGCAGCACGGCGGCCATGACCGAGAAGTTCCCGGCCGCGATCACGCCGACGCCCCGGTCCCGGGCCAGGCCGTCCAGCTCGTCGTAGTCGCCGGCGGTCAGGCCGCTGGAGCCGACCACCACGTGCACTCCGGCCCGCACCGCGGTCCGCACGTGGTCCTTGACCGCGGTAGCACTGGTGTAATCCACCATGACGTCGGCTGGCGCGGACGCCAGCGCCTCGGACACCGTGGCGTAAATGAGGCCGCGGCTGCTCGAACCGGCGGCCGCGGCCAGGGTCTGCCCGGCGGCCGACCGGGACACCCCCGAAGACAAGCTCAGGTCGCCGGCGGCGTCGATCGCGGCCACGATCGGGGGTGCGGTCCAGCCGGTCACGCCGGCGAAACAGATGCTGAGCATGGGCTACGGTTCCAGGTGCGGGTAGCGATAGTCGCAGACGGGCAGGTGGTTCCGCTTGGTGGCCCTCGGGCTGGCGAAGCGGATCAGGTTCCATACCGTGCCGGCCTTGTCGTTGGTGCCGGACGCGCGGGCGCCGCCGAACGGCTGCTGGCCGACGACCGAACCGGTCGGCTTGTCGTTGACGTAGAAGTTGCCCGCGGTATAACGCAGGGCGTCGCTGGCCTGCGCCACCGCCTGCTCGTCGCCGGCGAACACCGCGCCGGTCAGGCCGTAGGCCGTGCTCTCGTCGACCAGCCGCAGCGTCCCGGCCCAGTCCCGGTCGTCGTAGACGTAGACGGTCAGCACCGGCGCGAACAGTTCCTCGGTGATGAACGGCGAGCGCGGGTCGGGAACCTCCAGCATGGTCGGGTCGACGAACCAGCCCTTGGACGCGTCGGTACCGCCGCCGGCCAGCACGATGCCCTCGGCCCGGGCGCGGGCCAGGGCCTGGGCGTGCTTGGCGTGCTGGCGTTCGTTGATGACGGCGCCGACGAACGTCTCCGGCTCGGTCGGGTCGCCGACCACCACCGACTTGGTCAGGTCCACCAGCCGCTCGCGGAGCGCGGGCCAGGTGCTGCGCGGCGCGTACAGGCGCGAGGACGCCGAGCACTTCTGGCCCTGGTACTCATACGAGCCGCGGACGCAGGCCACGGCCAGCGCGTCCAGGTCGGCGCTGGGATGAGCCACGATGAAGTCCTTGCCGCCGGTCTCGCCGACCAGCCGCGGGTAGTTCTTGTAGCCGCCCACGTTCGCCCCGACCGTCCGCCAGATGTGCTGGAAGGTCGCGGTCGAGCCGGTGAAGTGCACGGCGGCCAGGTCGCGATGGGTGAGGGCCACCTCGCCGACCTCGGGGCCGGTGCCGTAGACGACGTTGACGACGCCGTCCGGCAGGCCGGCCTCGCGCAGCAGCTGCATGCACAGGTGAGCCACCAGCGAGGCGCTCTCGGCCGGCTTCCACACCACCGTGTTGCCCAGCACCGCCGGGCCGAACGCCAGGTTGTTCATGCAGGTGAAGTTGAACGGCGTGACCGCGAAGACGAAGCCCTCCAGCGGGCGGTACTCGACCTGGTTCCACATGCCCGGCAGCGACCCGGGCTGCACGCCGTACATGTCCAGCATGTTCTTGACGTTGGCCCGGATGAAGTCGATCGTCTCGCAGGCCGCGTCGATGTCGGCCTGGTAGGTCGTCTTGGACAGCTCGAGCATGGTGGCGGCGTTGAGCCGGTCGCGCCACGGCCCGTACTGCAGCAGGTCGGCCGCGCGCAGGAACGGCGCGACGCGCTCCTCCCAGGGCAGGCGCGACCACCAGGCGGACGTGGCCAGCGCGGCGTCGATCGCGGCGGTCACGTCGGCCTGCGACGCGTAGTGCACCTGACCGAGCCGGGTGGCGTGGTCGTGCGGGGTGACCACCGGAACCGTGCGGCCGGTCCGGACCTGGTCCGAGCCGATCAGGTTCGGCACGTCGTAGCTCGCGGCCCGCACCTGCGCCAGGGCGGCCGCGGTCGCGGCCCGCTCCGGCGACCCCGGCGCGAACTGGAGCGGGGCGGTGGGGGCGATCGGGAACAGCGCGGTGCGGCCGGCGGGCACGGACATGGCGTCACTCCTAGGCAGAGGCGGTCGAACGTCTCGACCGTAACCAGTCGCCAGGCACGGGGCTTCGGCGGCCGCGCGGAACTTGGCTCTACTTTTTCTACAATTGTCGAAAGCCGCGGTGAGGGAGGGGACATGACCGACCCGTCCGACGTCCAGGCCGCGGTCGACGCGCTCGCCGCCGACCTGGGCTGCCCGGTGCTGGTCGAGGACGCCCAGCACCAGCCGCTGTGGTGGAGCACCCAGGGGCCGGTCGACGACGTGCGGATGCGTACCATCCTGCAGCGGATGGTGGCCCCCGAGGCCACGGCGATGGTCCGCCGCCTGGACCTGGCCCGGGCCGCCGGGCCGGTCCGCACGCCGGAGATCGCCGAGATCGGCATGCGCGAACGCTGGTGCCTGCCGCTGCGCTCGGGCGGCCTGCACCTGGGCTACCTGTGGATCGAGGACGACCACGGGCTCGTCGGCGGCGACCAGCTGCCGCGGCTGGCCGAGTGCGCCGACCTGGCCGCGGGCGTGCTGGCCCGGACCCGGGCCACCTACGAGGAGCAGGCCCGCCGGCGTTCGGCGCTGCTGGACCGGCTGCTGCACAGTACTGGCCACGGGACCGGCCACAGTACCGACTACGGGGCCGACCGTGAAGCGGCACGCGAACTGGCCGCGCTGGAGCACCTGGCCCACGACGTGACGATCGTGGTCCGCGCGCCCGCGCAGCGCGGCGGGTGGTCCCTGCCCGGGAACGTCAGCGGGCACGCCTGGAACCCGCGATCCGCTCCGGCGGCCAGCGGCCTGCCCCTGCCCCTGGCCGAGCTGCGCGAGGCGGTCCGCCGGGCGGCCTGCACCCGGCGGGCCCTGGCGGCCGGGGCCCGGCTGGAGCGCCCGTCCTGGGACGCGCTCGGCGCCTGGCGGCTGATCACCGACGCGCCCGCGTCCCTGCGCGTGGCGGAGATCCACCCGGGCGCCGAGGCGCTGGCCGCGCACCCCCGGGCCGCCCTGATGACCACCGCCCGCGTGGTGCTCGACCACGGCGGCGACATCGCCGCCGCCGCCGATGCGCTGCACGTCCACCGCACCACGCTGTACTACCGGCTCGACCGGATCCAGGAGCTGACCGGCGTCGACCTGCGGGCCGGGGCGGGCCGCACCGACCTCCAGCTCGCCCTGTGGCTGGCGGCCTACCGGCGG
>Ga0335074_10012868_pt1 | contig 11748 bp, 9 predicted proteins | sample Lox_Sample_23_FD_206715 | JGI IMG/M metagenome (GOLD analysis project Ga0335074, IMG submission 206715) | Soil microbial communities from Loxahatchee National Wildlife Refuge, Florida, United States - Lox_Sample_2.3 | ecosystem: Environmental > Terrestrial > Soil > Wetlands | place: USA: Florida...
ACGTTCAACGCGCCGATCACCGGGGTGTTCTTCGGCGTGGAGATCATCTTGCGGGAGTTCTCGATCGACGCGCTGTTCACCGTGATGCTGGCGGCGATGATCGCCGACATCACGGCCATCCCGTTCCTGGGCGACAAGCCCTTCCTGTCCGGTTTCCCGCCCGGCATCGAGCTGCACCACGCCCGGAACTACCTGCTGGTCGCGGTCCTGGCCGTCGTCGCGGCGCTGATGGGCCTGGCGTTCAAGGCGGTGCTGTACAAGACCGAGGACCTGTGCGACTCCGCGTGGAAGGGACGGCCGGAGTGGGCCAGGCCCGCGGCGGGCGGGATCGCGCTCGGGCTGCTGCTGCTGGCCATCCCGCAGATGTACGGGGTCGGCTACCCGGTGATGTACAAGGCCACCGCCGGCCAGTACGCACTGTGGTTCCTGATCCTGCTGGCGGTGGCCAAGATCGCCGCGTGCAGCCTGACCATCGGGATCGGCGGGTCCGGCGGGGTGTTCGCGCCGTCGCTGTTCATCGGCGTCACCTCCGGCATGGCCTACGGCGAGATCGTGCACCACATCTTCGGGGCCGGGGCGGGCCAGCCCGCCCTGTACGCGGTGGTCGCGATGGGCGCGGTCTTCGCCTCCGCCGCCCGCGCCCCGCTGACCTCGCTGGCCTCCGTGGTCGAGATGACCGGCGACTTCGCCCTCACCCTGCCGGTCATGCTGGCCGTCGCCATCGCCGCGACCCTGTCCCGCGCGGTCAGCTACGGCACCATCTACACCACCAAGCTGCTGCGCCGCGGCACCGACATCGACCGCACCACCCCCTGGCGGGCCCTGTCCGACCTCAAGATCGCCGACGCCATGCGCGCCTTCCACCCGCCGCTGCCCGTCCCGCCCTCCTCTCCGGCCAGCACCGCCCCAGTCGGCGCGGACGGCGACAGCACGGCAGCGGACGGGGCCGCGCTGCCCGGCCCGGTCGTCTATCAGGCCGACCCGCAAGCCCTGTTCGCCACCGAATCCGTGGCCCAGGCCTTGCGGCAACTGGAGGTCTACGGCCACGACGGCCTGCCCGTGCTGTCCGCCGACGGCCGCCAGATACCAGGTTGGGTCACCGCCCCCGACGTGCTGGCGGCCATCGCCCGCCAGCTCACCACCGCCCGGGCCGAGACCGCTCAGACCCAGGCCGCCGCCGACTGGGACGAGACCGACCCGGGCGTGCTCGCGCAGCACCCGCCGACCCCGCTGCCCGGATACCTGTTCACCGAAATCGCCGTTACCGCCGAATCGCCTGCCGCCGGACACAAGCTCGCTGACGTCACCTGGCCACCAGGCAGCACCCCCGTCTCCGTGCTGCGCGGCGGCCGGCTCCGCCCGCCCCGGCCCGGGCTGACCCTGTCCCCCGGCGACCGCGTCAGCCTGCTCACCGCGGCGCCCGACGGCTCACCAGGACATCATCCCGACGGCGACGGCCACCCCCAGTCCGCCGGCGAGGAAGCCAGCCACCATGCCTGACGAGCGAGCCCGGGGTCACGTCGCGACGACCTTTGTGCCCGGCCGTCGTCGGGCTGCTTTCAAGATCGCCAGCGTCGCCCGGCTGAGCGGAGACAACACCGGGACCAGCCGGGACACCAGCATCGCTCCCGGCCGGTCAGGAACCAGGTCGAGGCCGGATGGTGCCGCCTGGTTACGGCCCGGCCCAGCCGAGCGCGGCGCCCGGCTGGGGAAGCTCGCCGGCCGCCGCCGCGAAGGCCCGGAACGCCGAGATCACCGGCTCATGCTGGCCGGGCGGCAGCGCCGCCAGCAGCCGGGCCAGCTCGGCCCGGCGCCGCCGGGTCACCTCGGCGACCAGGTCCCGGCCCGCTTCGGTCAGCGCGATCCGGACCGAACGCCGGTCGCTGGCCTGCCGGTGGCGGCGGACCAGCCCCTTGCGCACCAGCCGGTCGCACATGCGGGTCGCTGTCGACGGGTTCACCGCCAGGGCCGCCGCCAGCTCGGCCGTCCCCTGCGGCCCGCGGGCGGCCAGCACGACCAGCGCCCGGTACTGCGCCAGCGTCACCTCGTCCCCGGCGGCGGCCAGCGACCGCGCCGCCACCGCGACCAGTGCCCGGCTCGCCGCCAGCACGGTATCGACCAGCTCGATATCCACCAGCTCGTCGGCGGTCGTGTCCGCGGCGGGGGATCGCGCGTCCGGGGAAGCCGTATCAGGCATAGCTGATTATTGTCCTGGACAATACCGGGTCTCCGCCGGGAACACGATGCCGCGGGGCAAACGGGGGCTGGCCACGACCCGGGGCCCACGGCAGAGCCGGGAGCTCCCGCGGTACAGTGCACGCCCGGCTCCGCCGTGTCGCAATCACGCGGACCGGATGGATCCACGCGGCGGCCCCTCCGCACAGGGGTCCAACCCCGACCGGGGAGCGTTGTGTGGCGATCATCGGGTGTCCGGTCAGCGCCAGCCTCGCGGCGGGCGAGGCCAGCTTCCGGGCGGGCCGGCTGGTCCGGCCGGGCCCTGGTGCCCGGCGGGGCTGGTGGTGCCGCCCAGCCAGGCGATGACGGTGACGTACAGGACGGGGAGGAAGCACAGCGCCGGGACGGCCCACAAGATGGCCGTGGCGATCTGCTGGTCCGCCGCGGCGCCCAGGCCGCCGGGCGCGCCGTGGTGGTAGGCAGCGAACCCCGGTGTCCCGGACATGCCGGTGAGGTAGGCGAGTATCCAGATCGTCCACATGGCCGCCGCGGCCAGGGCGGCCCGTGCCGGGCGAGGCAGTTGCCCCGGTCCAGGCCGGATGCCGGCCAGCTCGGCCCAGATCCCCAGGCCGGCGGCCAGCAGGGTGATCATCTCGGCGGCGGCCAGCGCCGGGTGGCGGGCTAGCGCGTTGACCGACGCCGGCAGCCGCCAGGTGACCGCGAGGACGATGAAAGCAGCCAGCCGGATCGCGGCGCGGGCCGCGGGCCCGCGGGGCCGTCCGGCGCCCGGCGGCCGTGGCGGGCCAGTACGCCACGGGATGGCCAGGACCAGCACCGCCGGCCCGGCAACCGCGAAGATCACGAACTGCAGCGCCTGCACGAAGACGAACTGCCGCGCATAGGCAGCTATCGGCGGCAGCAGCATGCCCCCGATCAGGATGACCGCGGCGACGCCGAGCCAGAGCCGCGCACGCGCGAGCGGGGCCGACGCGGCAGGCGGGATCCCGGGCCGGTCAGGCCCCTGGCTGTGACAGCCCCGCCTGACCCGTGCGAGATGACTTGTTGCCCCACGCGGTAGGTGCATCTCCACAGTGTTGCAGAGTGCAATAGTGGGCGGATGCGCGAGATGCGAGTAAGCGATCAGGTCGTTATCTGACTCTCCGCCCGCCAGCTATGGTGAGCGCTGGCCCTCCCGCTGTGACTCGACGATCTTCGTGGCGACGTGCGCGCTCAGCCGGTGGTCCGGATCGGCCAGGTCCAGCGAGCCAGGAGCGGCAGCTCCGGGGCCGGGCCGGGGCCGCCGGTTCGCCGGGCGGCCGTCCGGAATGACGGTGCCCGGCGATACGGTCGCGCCATGGCGCACGTCACGATCCTCGACCTCGACCTTGCCACCCTGCGACGGGCCGTCGACGCGGGCACCTACGCGCGGGGGGCCGAATACGCGGGCCGGCGGGAGGTCCTGTACGCCACTTGGGATCCGGATAGTGACGCGCTCCGCGGGGTGGTGCGCGGCCAGGAGCAGAAGGTCTACAACGCGGCCGCGTTCTTCTCGCTGACCCGCGGGCGGCCTGCCGAGTTCGAGCTGGGCGAGTGCAGCTGCCCGGTCGAGATCAACTGCAAACACGTCGTCGCCCTGGTCCTGTCGGCCCTCGTTCCCGGCCCGCCGGAGCCGACCCGGCCGGAGAGCCGGCAACCCGCTGCGTGGGAGCAGTCACTGGACTCGTTGCTGAGCCCGGCCGGATCCGCGCGCCGCGGCACCAAGCCGCTGGCGATCGAGCTCGCGCTGGCCGCAGGCCCGGGCCAGACCCGCCTGGGACAGACGGGGCGGCAGGCGCCGATGAGGCTGATCGCGCGGCTGGTGCGGCCGGGCAAGAACGGCGGCTGGGTCGGCGGCGACCTGAGCTGGGGCAAGCTGGACATGCTGCGCCACTCCGGCGGTTACCGCGACGAGCAAGTGGGACTGCTGCGGGAACTGTATGTGCTCTACCAGGCCCGCGCAGGCCGCGGCGGCTATTACGGCTACTCCTACGGCGACGACCGGTCGATCGAGCTGTCCTCGGTTGGCTCACGGCAGCTCTGGCCCCTCCTCGACGAGGCCGCGGCGGTCGGCCTGCGGCTGGTGTACCCCGGCCAGCGCGGCGTGGTGGCCGGGTACGACGACGCCGAGTTCTGCCTGGACGTGACCCGCGGCCCGGCCGGCGGGCTGCGGATCGTCCCGGTGATCCGCGCCGGTGACAGGGAACCCGACGTGCCAGTCGCGTTCATCGGGGCCGAGGGGCACGGAGCGGTGTGCGTCGACCAGGCCGAGGCGGCGGGCGGGGAACCAGGAAGCTGGCGGTTCCGGCTGGCCAGGCTGGCCCGGCCGGTGCCGCCGCCGCTGCAGCGGATGGCGCTCGGGGCAGAGTCGCTGCAGGTACCCGCGGCTGAGGAGTCCCGGTTCCTGGACCGGTATTACCCGCGGCTGCGGCACGCCGCTGTCGTCATCTCCTCGGACGGGTCGTTCACGCCGCCCGTGATCTCCGGGCCGGACCTGGTCCTGCGCGCCAGCTACCAGGGCGGTCACGAGCTCGAGCTGAGCTGGGAATGGTCCTACCGGGTCGGAGACTCGCCGCTGCGCGCGCCGCTGGAGGCGGACGGACCGGACGACGGGTACCGGGACCCGGCCGCCGAACGAGCGCTACTAGCTCGTCTGGACCTGCCACTGGACCGCTACGGCCTGCTCGAGGCGGAGGACGGCGGGCCCGGCGCGGGACCGCCCGCGCTTGCCCCGTGTACCCGCCTGGCCGGCATCGACACGATGCGGTTCACCACCGAGATGCTGCCCCTGCTGGCCGATCAGCCCGGGCTGATCCTCGAGGTCAGCGGGCAGCCCGCAGACTACCGGGAGGCCGGGGATTCGCTGCAGATCGCGGTGTCGGCCGATGAGCTGGCTGGCGAGACCGACTGGTTCGACCTCGGCGTGACCATCACCGTGGAGGGGCGCCCCGTTCCGTTCCTTGAGGTGTTCGTGGCGCTCAGCCGCGGCGAGCCGCATCTCCTGCTGCCCGACGGAGCCTATTTCTCCCTGGACAAGCCCGAGCTGAGGGCGCTCGCCCGGCTGATCGAGGAGGCCCGCGCGCTGCAGGACGCACCGGCCGGCCAGCTGCGGATCAGCCGGTACCAGGCCGGGTTCTGGGAAGAGCTGACCGCACTGGGAGTGATCGGGCACCAGGCGGCGGCGTGGCGGGAGCAGGTCCAAGGCCTGCTGTCGGCCGACGTCGCCGGCCGGTTCGCGCCTCCGCCCGGGCTGCGGGCCGGGCTTCGGCCCTACCAGCAGGACGGATTCAGCTGGCTGGCGTTCCTGTGGGAGCACCGGCTGGGCGGGATCCTCGCCGACGACATGGGGCTCGGCAAGACGCTGCAGTGCCTCGCCCTGATCAGCCACGCCAGGCGATGCCACCAGCCGGGCGGCGCGGCGGGCGGGCCGTTCCTGATCGTGGCGCCGACCAGCGTGGTGGCGAACTGGGCCGCCGAGGCCGCCCGGTTCGTGCCGGATCTGCGGGTGGTACCGGTGTCCGGCACCGTGGCCCGCCTCGGCCAGGATCTAAGTGAGCTCGCCGCCGGCGCCGACGCCGTCGTCACGTCCTACGCCCTGCTGCGCATCGACTTCGCCGCCTACGCCGAGGTGGGGTGGTCGGGACTCCTGCTGGACGAGGCCCAGCAGGTCAAGAACCGCCAGTCGAAGGTCTACCAGTGCGTCCGGCGGCTGGCGGCTCCGGTCAAGATCGCGATCACGGGCACGCCGCTGGAGAACAACATCATGGAACTGTGGTCGCTGCTGTCGATCACCGCTCCCGGCCTGTTCCCCAGCCCGGACCGGTTCCGCGAGTACTACGCGCGGCCGGTTGAGCGGGAGGGCGACAGCCAGCGCCTGGCTCAGCTCCAGCGGCGGATCAGGCCGCTGGTCCGGCGCCGCACCAAGGAACAGGTCGCCGCCGAGCTGCCGGCCAAGCAGGAGCAGGTCCTCGAGGTGGATCTGCACCCGCAGCACCGCAAGGTCTACCAGACGCAGCTGCAGCGGGAACGGCAGAAGGTCCTCGGCCTGATCGGCGACATGAGCGCCAACCGCTTCGCGATCCTCCGCTCGCTGACCTTGCTCCGGCAGCTGAGCCTGCACGCGGGGCTCGTCGACGAGGCTCACGCCGGGCTGGCCTCGGCCAAGGTCGACGCCCTGCTCGGCCAGCTACGCGAGGTGACCGGCGGCGGGCACCGGGCCCTGGTGTTCAGCCAGTTCACCAGGTTCCTGAGCAAGGTGCGCGAGCGGCTCGAAGCCGAAGGCATCCCGTACTGCTACCTTGACGGCGGCACCCGGGACCGGGCTGCGGCGGTGCGGCGCTTCAAGGACGGCACCGACCCGGTCTTCCTGATCAGCCTCAAGGCGGGCGGGTTCGGGCTGAACCTCACCGAGGCCGACTACTGCTTCCTGCTCGACCCGTGGTGGAATCCCGCAACCGAAGCCCAGGCCGTCGACCGCACCCACCGCATCGGGCAGACCCGGAATGTCATGGTTTACCGCCTGGTCGCCAAGGACACCATCGAGGAGAAGGTCATGGCGCTGAAGGCCAGGAAGGCCAGGCTGTTCTCCAGCGTCCTGGACGACGGCAACATCTTCGGCACCGGTCTCGACGCCGACGACATCCGCGCCCTGCTCTCCTGACCGCGGTTGGCTCGGGAAGCGCGGCTAGCGGGCGGTGAGCGCGGTCAGCAGGCGCGGGCTCTCGGGTGAAGCCTCGTCCGGCGGTCCCGGGGTGCGCTGGAGCAGGCCTGCGACGACCTCGTAGTAGCCGATGGCGCGCAGCGGCGGCGAGTAGACATGGACGGTGACCGATCCGGCGTCGTGGTCCATCCGGTGGATGCCCGAACCAGGGAAGGAGAACGAGTCGCCGGGACCGTAGCGGTGGACGCGGCGCGGCCCGCCGATCGGCAGGCCCTCGTTGGTGACGCTCCCCTCGATCACGTAAACGCCGACCGCGGAGCCGTCGTGGTCGTGGTAGCCGGTGTCCCGCCGTTCCGGCATGACGTTCAGCCAGGAGATTGAGTGCTCATCCTGCCAGAGCACCACGGAGCCGCCCGCCCAGGCCCGGGACAGCGTGTCCGGATCGAGGAGGCCGGCGGCGCGCCGGGCCAGGGTGGCACACTCGTCCGGCAGCAACGGCCGGCCGCTCGCGGCTGGATCGATGTCTGAGATTACGTACGTCATCGGGGTTCCCTCCCTCACGACCACTCGGGGAATGCCGGTCAGGCGCCGCCCAGCGGCAGGTAGGACCCGCGCCAGTACACCAGCGGGGCGGCGCCGTCCGCACTGACCTGGACGTGATGCACGCGACCGACCACAATCTCATGATCACCCCCGGGCAGCCTGTTTTCGACGGTGCACTCCAGCGCGGCCAGGACACCATCCAGCCGCGGGCTGCCGGTCGGGCCGGGCCGGTGCCGGACGCCGTCCCAGGCCGCAGCCAGGCCGCGGCGGGCGAAGTTGGCCGAAAGGTGCTGCTGGGGTGCGGCGAGCACGTTGACCACGAACGCGCCGTGCGCGCCGATGGCCCGCAGCGTCAGGCTCGCGCGATCGAAGCAGACCAGCACGAGCGGCGGATCCAGCGACAGGGACGTGACCGCGCTGGCGGTGGTGCCGACGGGCTCGCCGTCATCGCCTACCGACGTCACCACCGTGACGCCGGTGGCGAAGTGGCCCATCGCCTGCCGGAACTCGGAGGCGCTGATCTGGGCGGACGACTCTTCGACAGCTGTCATCGCCTTAAATCCTGTCCACCTAGCGATAATATCAAGATATTATCGCTAGGTTTAATAGATAATTGGAGGGGTGATGTCCGAGGACCGCTGGCACCAGCCGCTCGTTCACGTACGCGGCCGGGAGCTTCGCGCCGACACCGGCCAGACCCCGGGGATGACCCGCCGCGAGGCCATCTCGGGCCAGAACGCCGGATCGGAGAAGGTCTGGATGGGCCAGACGCACGTGGCGCCCGGCACCCGCTCCGGCGACCACCATCATGGCGAGGCGGAGACCGCGATCTACGTCCTGTCCGGCCGGCCGGCGTTCGTGTTCGCCCGGGGCCGTGACGAGGTACGGCTGCAGACCGAGCCGGGAGACTACATCTTCGTGCCGCCCTACATGCCGCACCGGGAGGAGAACCCGGGCCAGGAGGAGGCCGTGGTGATCATCGCCCGCAGCAGCCAGAAGGGCATCGTGGTCAACCTGGACAGCCTCTGGCCAGACGGGGAGCGCGACCCGGCTCACTAGGAACGAGGGATCACAGGTCCGCGTACTGCGGTTCGTCGGCGATCAGGATGCGCTCGAGCAGCCGGGGGAAATCACCGTAGTTGCGCACCGCGTAGTGGACCGCCGCGCGGTTGTCCCAGAACGCGATCGAGCCGGGCCGCCAGCTGAAGCGCACCTGGTACTCCGGCTTGCGGTACTGGTCGTGGACAATCGACAGGAGCTCCCGGCTCTTTTCCCGGTCGAGCCCGACGATCCAGGGGTGCTGGCTGAAGTTCACCCAGAGGATCTTGCGGCCGGTCTCGCGGTGGGTGCGCACGATCGGGTGGGCCACGATCGGGTAGTCCTGCCCGGAGCGGAGCAGCGCTGACCGGTAATCGTGGGTCACATGCAGGCCCTCGAGCTGCTCCTTGGCCTCGGCGGGCAGCCCGTCATAGGCCAGCCCGGCGTCGACCCAGATGGTGTCGCCGCCGACCTCGGGCAGCGTGACTGCCCGGAGCACGGCGCCCCAGGTCGGAACCAGCCGCCAGCTGGTGTCGCTGTGGTAGGGGTCCCAGCCCTCCGCCTGCTGCTGCGCGAACAGCTCGGCGTACTTCGCGGCGTCGGTGGCGGCGATCCGGTGGGCGGCCGGCACCTGGTCGGCGTCGGGCTTGTTGACACTGGGATGGACGTACAGCGGACCGAACTGCCGGGCGAACGCGGCGTGCTGGTCGCGGTCCAGGTCCTGGTCGCCGAAGAACACGACCTTGTACTGCAGGATGGCGGCCTTGATCTCGTCGCGCGCGGTGGTGCTGAGGGGATGGCTCAGGTCGACGCCCTCGATCTCGGCGCCGATCGTGGGCTGGAGCGGGCGGACGGTGATGGCGCTGGGAGCGGTGCCCGGCTGGACGTCCGGGCCGGCGAGCGTGGTCATGGGCTTCTCCTAAAACCTATTAAATCGATCGGTTTAATCTGATTTTAGGAGACGCTGGCCCGCGCGTCAACGGCCGCGGGCTTCCAGCCCAGGGCTGGCGCCACCTGGGTCGCGAGCAGTTCCAGCGCGGTGATCGCCGCGCCGAGGGGCGGCGCGGCCGGGCTGAACTGGACGATGAGGTCGGTGGCCAGCGGGAGCACGCGGTCTGCGGCCAGCCGCCCGGCCACCTCGTCGGGGCTGCCGTAGGAGATGTGCATCCGCTCGAAGTACTCCTCCGGGCTCAGCCCGGCCGGGAACCGGCCCGCCCTGATCATCCGCTCGGCCATCCGCAGCACCGGCGCCTCGATGGCGGCCTTCGCCGCTCTCTTGTGCGCGGCCGGGTACACGCCGCGGGACAGGCCGATGCGCACCTGCTCAGGCGGTCCGGGGTAGGCCGCTAGGTAGGCCTCGGCCCACGGGGCCTGGATGTCGTCGGTGCGACCCTCGCTGCCGAAGGCGGCCCGGTTCAGCAGCAGCCGCGATCCGTGCGAGCCGACGTAACGCGCCCCGTCCCGGCTGAAGGCGGCCTGCCAGAGCCGCCCGGCCAGGCCGGGGGCCGGAGGCTGCAGCCGCAGGTCGGTGCCCGGCACCGGCTGGCCCGCCAGGACGGCGGCCAGCACGGCCACCCCCGCCGAGTTGTCCTCGCGCCGGCGCTCGGAGTTCTTGCCGAAAGCGGCGAAGGTGGCCGGGTCGGCCCCGCTCCCGACGCCGAGCTCGACCCGTCCGCCGCTGAGCGCGTCGAGCACCGCCGCGTCCTCGGCCACCCGGATCGGGTCCTCCAGCGGCAGGGTGACCACGGCCGTGCCCAGGCGGATCCGGTGGGTGCGCTCAGCGACCGCGGCCAGGAACGGGAACGGGGACGGCAGCCCGCCGGCGGAGGCATCGAAGTGGTGCTGGGCGACCCAGCAGGAGTCGAAGCCCAGCTCTTCGGCAGCCACGAACAGCTCGACGTAGTCGCGGTAGAGCCGGCCGGGCTCGGCGTCCCCGTGCAGGTGAGTGAGGAATCCCAGGCGCAGCGGCGCGGGCATGGCGGCCGGTCCGGGGCCTGGTCAGGCGGCGACGCGGGCGCGGTAGCCGTCGATGTCCTCGCCCACCTGGTCGTGGACCAGCCGGATCAGGTCGGCGTAGACGGCGGCGTCGAGCAGCGGATCGTAGCCGCGGATGAGCAGCGTGGTGGCGCCCACGGCGACATAGTCGAGCAGAGACTCGGCCACCTGCTCGTGGCTGCCGACCAGCGCGGTGGAGTTGCCCGCGGCGCCGGTGGCCTCGGCCAGCGCGGTCCACAGCCGCTTGTCGTGCACCTCTCCCGCGGCGGCGAACTGCAGCAGCCGCCGGGATCCCTCGGCCTGGGACGTGTCGCGGCGGCCCAGGAAGTCGGCGGCCCGCTCCTTGGTCACCTGGAGGATCTCGAAGGCCCGTTCCCAGGCCGCGGCCTCGGTGTCGGCGGCGATGGGGCGCAGGCTGACCGAGAACCGGTCGATGCTGCGGCCCGCGGCCTCGGCGGACGCGCGGACCTGGGCGATGCGCTGCCGGATGCCCGCCAGCGGCTCGCCCCAGAAGGCGTAGACATCGGCGTGCCTGCCGCCGACCCGGATGGCATCGGCGGAGGCGCCGCCGAAGTAGATCGGCAGGTGGCCGTGGGGCGGGCGCAGCGCCGACCAGGCGTCCGCGATGCGGTAGAACTCACCGTCATAGCTGAAATGCCGCTCGGAGCTCCACTCCAGCTGGACCACGTCGAGGAACTCGTCGGTGCGGCGGTACCGGGTCGCCTTGTCGGTGAAGTCGCCGTCGCGAGCCTGGTCACCGTCGTCACCGCCGGTGATGACGTGCAGGGCGATCCGGCCGGGGTAGAACGCATCGACCGTGGCGAACTTGCGGGCCGCGACCGTCGGAGCGACAAAGCCCGGGCGGTGAGCCAGCAGCACCCCGAGCCGGCTGGTGGCGTTCAGCACCTGGTCCGCGACGATGAACCCGTCGGGCGAGGAGGAGCTGTGCGCCACGAGCACCCGGTCGAAACCCGACTGCTCGTGCGTCGCGGCCAGGTGGTACAGGTACTCCAACTGGACGGCCGGGCCGGTCTCGGCGATGGTCTCGGACCGGTCCGCGGTACGGGCAATGCCGATGAACTCGACGGGCACGGGATCTCCTTTTCATTCAGGCGGAACGATCCGTGGCTCACGCCGGCACGGAGGCTGGCTGGGCCGTTCGGTCATCGGTCTCCTGACTGCCAGCAGTTCGTATTGTCTAGTATATTGGTCGATAAAGTTTTATACAAGCCTGCAGTCACGGGGTGGCCCGTGAGCACGGTGAGGCCGTGCGTGCGGTCATGTTCCGGTCAGCACGGTGA
>Ga0335074_10012869_pt1 | contig 11747 bp, 9 predicted proteins | sample Lox_Sample_23_FD_206715 | JGI IMG/M metagenome (GOLD analysis project Ga0335074, IMG submission 206715) | Soil microbial communities from Loxahatchee National Wildlife Refuge, Florida, United States - Lox_Sample_2.3 | ecosystem: Environmental > Terrestrial > Soil > Wetlands | place: USA: Florida...
TCCGTTGGGGAAGCGCGGCGCCGCGAGAGCCGGCCGTGTCACCAGTCGCCGCTGGTGTGGAGCGCACAAATCGGCGATGGCCACCGATCACAACCACGCACTCGACGCGGCTACAGGAACCGTGGCATTGCAGCAGCGGGGCCCGAGTGTGTCCAGGAACGAAAGCGGTCGTCCCGGTCCCCGCTGGCGCAAGCTTGGATTTGGGCGAACTCACAAGTGCCGCCGACGAAGGCAACGCCCGGTTTGCATAGGCAGCGCCGGGCACCAGCTGCGCGGGCTCTGCGAGGGACAGCGACCTGCGTTCCGCGCGCGATGGAGATGACCGGGCGAGGCGGCCGGGGTTACCGTCGCGGGCTCAAACGAGGTCTCGGACGAAGCTCGGCTTACGCATCCGCGCGACGATCCAGATGTGAGCCGCGGACGGATGTGTGCTTGCGGTCTCCGCCTGCCCAGGCGGGACGCGCAGCGGTCGTAGCGCGCGTGACTTCCCGTATCCAGGTGGGTTCGCGTTAGCCGTCTCGCCGTGGCCTCTGGCCTGCTAACTGCTGCGCCGTTGGAAGAAGGCCGTGTCCTCGCGGCCGAGCGGGGTCGACGGCGGCTTCTCTGCCCAGTGCTCTGCGGCGATCGCCGCCCAGTCGCCGCCGGCGCGCAGCTCGCCCAGGAGGGAGAGCATCTGCACCTCCATGCGCCGCAGCAGCAGCGTCCGGGGAGGAAGTGTCAGGCGCCGCATCACTGAGAGCCACGGCGAGCGCGGCGGATAACCCAACTCGAGGGTCCGGCGGACATAAACGGGATCGATCCTGCGAAACCCCTGCCCGAGAAACCACTCGCCCGCGGTTGCCAGGTGCTCGAGCAGCCCGGCGGGATCGTAGGACTCTGACTTGACGAGATACCCCAGGCGTCCGAGCGCGTCATGGACGGCGTCCGGATCGGCCTCGACGATCGCCCGCATCGCATCCCGCTCGCCCTCCAGGTACTCGGCGTCGAGGCCGCGCAGGAGCCCGAAGTCGAGCAGGCAGACTCGACCATCCTGACACAGCAGGCAGTTATCGGGGTGCGGATCGCCGGCAACGATCTGTTCGCGCCAGACGAGACCGAAGAAGAAGCGCATGACGATCTCGCCGATGCGGTCGCGCGCCGTCTCGTCGAGCCGCGCGAGCTCGTCGAACCGCAGCCCATCGACGTACTCGGTGACGAGCACGCGTTGGGTCGAGAGATCTGTGTGCACGCGGGGCACGACCACGTGAGGGTGATCCCGGAAGAGCCGCGCGAGGCGGCGCTGATGCTGCGCCTCAATCTCGTAGTCGAGCTCATCCGTGATCCGCTCGCGCACCTCGCCCAGCAGCGCTCCCGCATCAGAACCGGGCGCCAGGCGCTTAAGAATCGGGGTGACGAGCCCGACATTGCGCAGGTCGCCGGCGATCGAGTCCGCGACGCCAGGGTGCTGCACCTTCACCGCGACTTGCTCGCCGTCGCGCGTGCACGCGCGGTGAACCTGGCCGAGCGAGGCGATCGCGAACGGCTTCTCCTCGAAATCAGCGAATACGTCTTGCACCCGGGCGTCGAGATCCTGCTCGATCACCCCTCTCAGGCGCCGCCACGGCACCGGCGTTCGCTCCTCAGGCGACGTGCCCAAGGTCGAGCTCGGCACGTCGCTCTGCGACACCCTGTGGAGCTCAACCATCGAGAGCAGCTGGGTGATCTTCGCGCCTGCGTCCCCCATCCGCCGCAGCTGGGCACCGAACTCCTGCGTCAACGCGACCATGCGTGCCTCGCCCGCCGACCTCTCACCCCCTGAGTCTTTCGCCATCCGATCCTCCTACCGCGCGCCGCCCACCAAACCGCGTCTACCCCTCACAGCAGCCCGGCAGATACAGGCCACCAAGCGGACCGGACACGCACCGAGCATATCCGTCCGTCACCTGGCGCGTCGGCCGTACGCCTCCGGCCCGCGCCCCTATGCAGACCCACGCAGCGACTCCATAAGCAGAAGTCCACGCCGGCCGCCACGAGAGCGCGCTCGTGAGAAAGGACCAGCGGGCGTCGTGCTCCGCGTCGACGAGACGACCGCTCACAACGCGAGAGCCCGAGCACCCCGAACGAGGAGGAGGCCCTTCAGGCACTGCGAGCAAGGCTGCTCTCAGATCGGCCCCCTCCACTGCGGCCCGAGCAAGGGAACCTTGCGTTCATGCAGCACGTGCTTCTCGCATCCGTTGTGCACAACGCAGGACGTCTCGATCACCGCGGAGCGGACAGCGAGACTGAGGCCTGGGTCCGCTACCTCACCCGCTACTTTCCGCCCGGGAGGAACAGCGGCCCGGATGCAAGGCTCCTATGGACAGATTGGCGGACAAGCCTCCTCAAGAAGCAGGCGCCCGGACCGGGTGTACTGACCACGCACGGGCATTCGCCCGTTCACTGGGGTCGCGATCGTCAAGGCCGGCTTTGCATCAACCTCGAGGACATGTGGGCAGACTTCGCAAACTCAGTGGACGCCTTCATCGACTCCATGAGGACGGCCCCCGATCGACGCTCGATTGCAATTCGACGGGCCCGCGAAAGTTCCGTCGCGGTGATTGAGTTCACGACGACTATCTCACTGGCGTCAGCACCGGCCTCGGGCGTTGCGTCAGCATACGTCGCGGCCGGCAGCATAGTGGCGTACGCGCCACCCGAGACGTGGCCCGCGGACTGCTGATTTCGCGACGCGTTACGAACGCTGCCGTCTGCTTACGTCGCTACCCGTGATGGCGGGCGCCCCCGGCGTATGTTTTCGTCGCCAGACCACTGGCGATCTTGAGTTGGTTCGGCGGTCGGTTGAGACGCCGACCTCATTTGCGGAGTTGTACGACCGTCATGGTGGGCGTTTCCTGCGGTATGTCGGCACGGTTAACGCCGAGGACATCGCGGCCGACGTGTTCGTGCGGGCTTACGGCCGGCGTGCATCCTGTCGCGGCGAGCATGGAAGGGCGTTGCCGTGGCTTCTTGACGTGGCCAACCATGTGATTGCCGATCATCGTCGTGTCGAAGGTCGTCGTCTGCGAGCGCTCGAGCGCTTGGCGGAGACCAAACCTGCGAACGTCGAGCATGAGCATGCCTGGCGCGCTCGCGATTGCACTTGGCCTGACGCGCCTCTGTCGCGGAAGACGAAGGTCGATCCCCGCGGCTGCGTGACGCCCTGCAGCAGCCATCAGCTGGTCGCCTCGCTGGTGACTGCTTCGGCGGCCGAGCAGAAGAGCGCCAGCCAAACGGGCGTTCTTCTGGGATTTGGCCGTCGGAGCGGTCTCGCGCGCGCTTGGCCGGAATTCACCCCATCCAGGACATGGGCGACGGTTATGCGTCACGCCTTTGGTAAGGCATGCTTCACCCCCAGCGCCTCTCGTCGATTCAGTGAAGCCCGAGTGATACGCGTGCTCTCCTGAGCTCGCGCGTTGACGTCAGGCACGAAGGGTGCGCAGGCCGGTGCGGATTTCGCTGATCAGAATCTCGGGCTGTTCCAAGGCCGCGAAGTGTCCGCCCTTGTCGGCCTCGCCGTAGTGGATCAGGTTGCTGTAGGTGTCTTCGATCCAGCTTTGTGGCAGGCGTGGGATGTCCTTTGGGAAGACGGTCACCGCGACCGGAAGCGTCAGCTTCGGGCCGGCGAAAGTGGAGGACTTGTTCTCCCAGTAGATGCGGCCGGACGACGCTGCGCTGTTGGTGAACCAGTAGAGGGATATCGCGTCGAGCATGTCGTCGATGCTGAGGGCGTCCTCGGCGAGTCCGTGGTTGTCGGTTTTTGACTGGAACTTCTCGTAAATCCACGCTGCCTGACCAGCGGGAGAGTCCGCTAGGGCGAATCCGACAGTCTCCGGCTTGGTCCCCTGAAGGTGGCTTGACCCACCAAGATCGCCGGTGTAGAGGGCGAGGGTCTCCACGGCGTAGCGCTGCTCGGGCGAGAGGGTGTCGGGTATCTGTGCGGGAAAGGCGTACTGGGTGTTCAGATGAATTCCGAGAAGGCCCTCAGCTTCCATGGCCCCGAGGGCGGTGGTGACGACGGCACCCCAATCGCCGCCTTGCGCCGTCCATCTCGTGTAGCCGAGACGCTTCATCAGCTCCACCCATGCGCTTGCGATGCGCGACACGGTCCACCCGGTCTCCGCGGGCTTCTGGGAGAACCCGAATCCCGGCAGCGACGGGACGACGACGTCGAATGAATCGGCGGCGTCTCCTCCGAAGGAAACCGGATCGGTCAGCGGGCCGATCAGCTTCAGGAACTCGACGATCGAGCCCGGCCATCCGTGCGTGAGTATCAGCGGCATCGCGCCCCGATTCTTGGACCTGACGTGGATGAAGTGGATGTCCAGCCCATCAATCTCGGTCAGGAATTGGGGGAAGCGATTGAGCTCGGACTCGAAGCGCCGCCAGTCATAGCCGCGCTCCCAGTGGTCGACCAGAGATCTGGCGTTCTCTACGCGAACCCCTTGCGACCAATCGCCCACCGTTTCCGGATCTGGCCATCGAGTTCTGGCCAGCCGCTGCTTCAGATCGTCAATCTCGGAGTCCGGGATCGCGACGGTGAATGGACGGACGAGGGCCGAGGATGTGGGCGTCGTTGCGGTCATTGCCTTCTTCTCCTGGGTTTCGAGGTTCAGCGCAACTCTTCGTTGCACACTGGTGTGCAGTCTACTTCATTGCACACTGGTGTGCAACAATGGCGTCGTGCCGACCGAGTCCTCCCGCGCGCGCTCGATGAACGAGACACGCGAGCGCATCCTCGACGTCGCCCGCGATGTGCTCGGAGAGAAGCCCGACGCCGGCATGGGCGACATCGCCTCCGCTGCCGGCGTCGTTCGTCGCACCCTCTATGGCCATTTCCCCTCGCGCCTCGACCTGATTCGGACGCTCACGGAACGGGCCGTCGCCGAGATGACAGCCGTATTCACCGAGGTCACCGCCACCGACGCAGAAGCGGACGCGACGTGGGTCGAATTCATCGCCCGCGTCTGGCCGGTGGCGCACCGGTACCGAGTGCTGTTGGCGCTGCGCCGTGGCGAGTACGGCGAGGCGATCCACGGCCTGCTCGGACCACTCGATGAACTCCTCGCCGACCTCGTGAAACGGGGCCAGGACAGCGACGTGTTCGCACAGCACCTGCCGGCAGGCATTCTGAGCCAGCTTGCCTACGGCGCCGTGTTCGCCATCGCAGACAGCGACCGGTCGAACGGAACCCTCGGCGCCCGATCAGCGACGATCACGAGCCTGCTGATGCTGGGAGTTCCCGAGACGCGCGCAATCGCTCTCGTCGGCGACCAGCCCTGACGCGCAGCACTCGCCCGGCCGGGGCGAACGCCCCGGAAGCGGAAGTCCGGCCCAGCGCGCCAGACCGCTGCTACGGCCGAATCGCAGAAGACCGCCTGTTTGGCCAGCGCTTGCTCGATCCCCGCAAGCACTGGAGGGGCGCGCCGACGGTAAGGATCGCGACGTGGGTACCTGCATCGCTCAAGTGACGAGCATCTCGGTGGTCAAGCCAAGGGCCCTCCTTCGCGCGGATGGGAGGGCCCTTTCGAGGTCGAGCCTGGGCGATGAGATCATCTGAGAATGGGTGATGAGGGGTTGGCGGTCACGGCTAAGCTGACGGCCGCGGGGCGGGCGGCCGAGAGTCGGCGGGCTGACCGGCTATTCGAGGATCCGCTGGCGGCTGCCCTGGCCGGCGAGGAAGGCTTTGCCCTGATGAAGCAGTGGCGTCTCCCGGGGATGTCGGAGGAGCAAGCGACGAGTACGATCGGCCCGCGCACCCGCTTCTACGACGACCTTGTCGTCAAGGCCACGGCCGATGGGATCGGTCAGGTGGTACAGGTCGCGGCGGGGATGGACACGCGAGCATTTCGCCTGCCGCTGCCGGCAGAGGCGATCGTGTTCGAGCTCGACCTGCCCGAGCTGCTGGAGGAGAAGCAGGCGACCCTAGAGCAGGAGCACGCCGAGCCCCGCTGCCATCGCAAGGTTGTTCCGGCCGACCTCGCCGAGGACGACTGGCCACGGGCGTTGACCGCCGCGAGATTTGACAGCTCGGCTCCGGCATTGTTCATCGCCGAAGGCCTGTCGTACTACCTGACTGAGGACGAGAACGGTCGCCTGCTCGACCAACTGGGATCCCTCGCAGCGCCCGGAAGCCGTCTCGGAATCGACATCATGAATCGGGACGCCCTGGAGAGCCCCGCCATGGCCCCGTTCTATGAGTTCACGGCCTCTCTCGGCATCCGCTGGCAGTTCGGGACCAACGACCCGGCTGGGTTTCTCGCCGCGCACGGTTGGGAAGCCGAACTAAACACCTTCGAAGCTGTCGCCAAACGCCTTGGCCGCTGGCCACCGCCTGGGGTTTCAGACGAGGAGGCCGCCCGCACCGTCGACTCGGGCCGTAGCTACTTCATCAGCGCCGAGCGCGCCGTGCCACAAACGTAGGAACCTGCTTCGGAAGGGCCACGGTACTCCCCGCCACCGCGGGTTGCGGTAGGGTCGGCGGGAGGAAACCAGGCCAGTCGGCTACACCGTGCGGCCCAGGCGCCTCTCGCCGACCCTACCACTCCCGGTTGGCATGGATCCGACGGTCTGGTTGAGCCCCGGCCGGGGTGCGACCATGTGCGTCGTGGACGAGTCGGAAGTAGCCGTCGGACACGCTGCGCCTGGTGTGAGGTCGTGGTTGGTTGCGCGGCCGGGCCTATTCGAGCGGCTTAGCCGGGCGGAGCGGGTGGTCCACGTCTCCGCATCAGCGGGGAGCGGGAAGACGTTTCTGCTGCGCTCGTGGATCGCGGCAGAGGGTCTGGGCGAGCGGGCGGCGTGGGTGTCGGTGGGGCGCCAGGAGCACGACGCGCAGGCGTTCTGGCTGTCGGTGCTCGACTCGCTCCGGGGTACGCGGATCGGGTCGGAGCGGGTGCGGGAGCTGACCGCCGCGCCCGATCTGGACGGCGCGACCATCGTCAGACGGCTGCTCGAGGATGTGGGCTCGCTGGACCAGCGGCTGTGGCTGGTGATCGACGACCTACACGAGCTGCAGGCGCAGGAGGCCATCCGTCAGCTTGAGCTGCTCCTCGCCTCCGCGCCGCCGCAGCTACGGTTCGTGCTGGTGACCCGCCGTGACGTGCGCCTGGGGCTCCATCGGTTGCGGGTCGAGGGGGAGCTGACCGAGATCCGGGGCGATGACCTGCGCTTCAGCCTGGGCGAGTCGCGGACGCTGTTGGAGGCGGCGGGGGTGCGTTTGCCCGACGGCCCGCTGGGGTCGCTGGTCGCGACCACCGAGGGGTGGGCGGCGGGCCTGCGCCTCGCTGCGCTGTCGCTGGCCCGCGATCCGGACCCCGAGCACTTCGCACCTACGTTCTCGGGCCGGGAGCGCGCGGTGGCCGACTACCTGCTGGCCGAGGTGCTCGAGCGCCAACCGGAAGAGGTGACCCGGCTGCTGCTGCGGACCTCGATTCTCGACCGTGTCAGCGGGCCGTTGGCCGACCGGCTGACCGGGGGCTCGGACTCTGAGCGGATCCTGTGGGAGCTGGAGGACGCCGGCGCGTTCGTGGTGTCACTGGACGCGGAGCGATCGTGGTTTCGCTACCACCATCTGTTCGCGGACATGCTCGCGCTCGAGCTGCGACGGACCGCCCCGCAGGAGCTGCCGGGCCTGCACACCGCCGCCGCGGAGTGGCTGGCCGAACACGGACACCCGGTCGAAGCGATCCGCCACGCCCAGGCGGCCGAGAACTGGGGCCTCGCCGGCCGAATGCTCGCAGACAACTGGCGCTCGATGTACCTGGACGGGCGGCTCGCCACCGCCCGCGAGCTGCTGTCTCGGTTTCACACCGACAGGCTCGCAGGGGACGCCGAGGTGGCGGTGCTCGCCGCGGCCGACAAGCGCGCGGCGGGGTCGCTGCCGGAGGCCGAGCGGTATCTGGCGCTGGCGGAGCGCCTGTCGCCGTCGATGCCCGAGGAGCGCCAGCACCGCTTCCAGGTCTCGCTCGTGCTCGGGCGGCTGGCGCTCGCGCGGGCCCGCAACGATCTGGACGCTGTCGTCGAACAGGCGCAGCGACTGCTCGTCCTGGCCGACAGTCCGCAGGCGATCGAGGCGGGGGTGGGTGACGAAAGCCTGCGGGCGACGGCGCTGATCGACCTTGGCGCCGGTGAGTTTATGGCGGATCGACTCGAGGCGGCCGAGCGCCACCTCGAGCAGGGTCTGGAGGAGGCCCGGCGGATCGGTCGGCCGGCGCTCGAACTCGAAGCGCTCTCGCACTCGGCGTACATGGGACTCGTTAGCCTCGAGGCCAGCGGGGAGGAGCGGGCCAGGGAGGCGATCGAGCTGGCGCGAACGCATGGGTGGGAGGAGGCGGCGTCGCCCGTCGCGAGCGCCTACGTCGCGCTTGGCATCGCGACCATCTGGCGCGGGCAGCTGGCCGAGGCGGAGGGTTGGCTGGAGCGAGCCGAACTCGTGCTGGGGCGCTTCGCCGAGCCGACGACGGCGATGATGTTGTACGTGACCCGGATTCTGCTGGAGTTCGCGTATGGGCGGCACGAGGCCGCGATGACCGCGCAGCGCGCTGCCGAAGGCATCGAGCGCGGGCTCGCGAGCCGACACATCCTCGCGAGGAGAGCGCGAGCGCGCACACTGGAGATCCTGGTGCACTCAGGCGAGACCGAACAGGTGGAGCGAGCGCTCGACGAGCTGGACGAGGACATGCGCGCAACGGGCGAGATGCGGGTCGTCCAGGCCACGCTGAGCCTCGCGCGGGACGATCCGGAGGGCGCCATGGCGGCGCTCTCGCCCATCTTCGACGGCGCATCGCCGCTTGAGCTTCCACGGTGGGAGATCCAGGCGCGGCTGCTCCAAGCGAGCGCCGAGGACGCCCTCGGCGACGCCGGCGCCAGCTCGCGGGCGCTGGAGCGCGCGCTCGAGCTCGCCGAGCCCGACGGCCTGCTGCTTCCCTTCCTCCTGCACCCGACTCCGGACCTGTTGGAGCGCCACTCCCGGCTCCGCACCACTCACGCGTCGCTGATCTCAGAGATCCTGAACCTGCTCGCCGGACGGGCTCCGGCCGCCCGGCCCAGGGATGCCGAACCGCTCCGCGAACCACTCTCAGAGACCGAGCTTCGGGTGCTGCGCTACCTGCCGACCAACCTCCGGGGGCCGGAAATCGCGGCCGAGCTGTATGTGTCGCTGAACACGATCAGGGCCCACCTACGCCACGTCTACGGCAAGCTCGGCGTGCACTCCCGTGCGGACGCTGTCGCGCGGGCGCGCGCGCTCGGCCTGCTATCACCCTCCTCGCGACCCGGGCCATCGGCAGCCCAGCGCCGCGCGAGGCTCACGGCCCCGACCCCGGCCGTACAGCATGATGGCGAGATGACTCGTGCGTCTCGGTGAGCCCTTCTCGAGTCACCCGACCTCACACGTCTACTTTCCAGGAAATCCGTTAGGCGCTGACGGATATCGCCGGCGGCCCTGCCGTGTCCGCCTCGATCCGGGTTGCGATTGCCCGATGGACGGAGGGAAGTACGCTCGATCCCTCACCCACCGCTGCGGCAACGCGTTTGATCGAGCCGTGTCGCACGTCACCGGCCGCGAACACGCGGGGCGTGCTCGTCTCGAATGGGAGTGGGCGCCGGCCGAGCTCATCCCACACAGGCGGGAGGTCGTGCTCGGTCAGATCCGTGCCGGTCAGCACGAAGCCACGATTGTCGAGAGCGACGCCGTCGAGCCAATCGGTCGCCGGCGTCGCGCCGATGAAGCAGAACAGGCAGGCGCACCGCAGCTCCTGCGCCGAACCGCCGGAGCGGGGCGTAACGTCGACCCCGCGGAGGTGGTCGCGGCCGTGCAGAGCGGTGACCTCGGCACCCAGATGGATATCGATCCGCGGGTGCTCTCGGATCCGCCGGGCCAGGTAGTCCGACATTCCCGCCTCGAGCAGATCGTGGCGGACGACGAGGCTCACCGAGCTGGCCCGCGAGGCAAGGAACAACGCCGCCTGCCCGGAGGAATTGGCACCGCCGACGACCACGACAGGTTCGCCGCGGCAGAACTCAGCTTCGATCTCGGTGGCCGCGAAAAAGATGCTGGCGCCCTCGAAATCGTGCCAGCGCGCGAGCGGTAGCCGACGATACTTGGCCCCGGTGGCGATCAGTACCGCTCGCGCCCGGATCTCCGTCCCGTCGGCCAGGTGAAGGCGAATGACCTCGTCGAGCGGCATCACGGCGTCCACGGCGCTCGGAGTGGACACCGTCGCACCGAACTTCTGGGCTTGAATGACTCCACGGGTCGTGAGCTCCTCGCCGCTGATGCCGTCCGGGTACCCGAGGTAGTTTTCGATGCGGGGGCTGGCGGCGGCCTGACCGCCGATGGAAGCGGCGTCGAGCACCAGCGTGGACAGCCCGTCCGAGGCGCCGTACACCCCGGCGGCGAGACCCGCCGGACCCGCGCCGACGACCACGAGGTCGAGCGTCCGGCTGGCGTCGCGGTACGCGAGTCCGAGGTTTTCCGACAGTTGCCCGGCGCTGGCCCTCCGGATTGTCGCGGTGGGGGTGATCACAACCGGAAGCTCCTCCCGGCCGCAGCCAATCGCGTGAGCGAGTGCTGCGCCGGCCGGTTCATCGACATCGAGCCAGCTGAAAGCGATGCGCTGGTGCTCGGCCCACGAGCGCAGCTCGTACGACGCGGCGGACTCCGCGGCGCCCAGGATCTCAACGCCTGCCGCGTCCTCGCCCACGCGCAGCACCTGGCGGCGGCGCACCAGCTCGCGCATGACCACCCTCGAGAGCTCACCGTCTTCACTAAGCACCCTGAGAAACCGCTCGCGCGGAATCTCGTGCAACCGCCCCGACTCGACGGCCCTAATGGCAAGGAAGGTGGCCTCCCCGGTGATCAGACCCCACTCACCGGCGAACTCGCCCGGCCCCCACTGACCGATCACCAACTCCCGACGGTCTGGCGTGGCAAACCGGACCGCTTCCACGCGACCCTCCCCCATAAGCAGGAACGGGTAGTCGAGCTCGCCCGGCTCGAGTAAAACCTCGCCCGCGGCGAACCACCGGACCTCGCCAACCGCTCGGAGGCGGGCAAGCTGGGGCCCGCTCAAACGCACCTCCTCATCGAACACAGCCGCGCGGAGCTCCGCCTCAGAGGCGCCGAGATCGGCTGACACCGGCCTGCTCGTGGCGCTCATCTCAAAACCTCGCGATGCATACCACGGCGTCCGCGCAAGCGAGTGATCCTTTTCTGTTGTTCCCGGCGCCCGGCCTCGTGGATTGTCTCGGCTGGTGCACGCACCGTGCGGCTCACGGCCCCTTGGCGAAGCCGGGCGAGCCTTACGCGCATGAGTAACTGATAGATGTGAGGTGACATTTGCCGGTCCTTCTTGTCTCTTGTCGGGTGTTTCGGGGAGCGGAAAACGGATCGCGACCACGTACCGTCCGGCTCCCTGCGTCAAACCACTTCTCGATGCGGTCTCGTGCTCGGTACACACCCCCGCCGTAGGGCATGCTCTCCCGCACAACCAACTCTGCTTCGGGGTGTCGCGGGCCTCCCTCCGAGATCGGGATCTGACTACCTCCTTTGGGTTAGAGGTGGGAGGGCTCCCGTGCCGTGGCCGTCGTCCCGGGCGACTGCGCGGGGCTCGATGGCGTGGTTTGCGCGGATTAGGTTGTCGGGGTCGACGGCGTTTTTGATGCGGCGTAGGCGGTGGTAGGCCTGTTCGGTCCAGAACGTCGCAGCGTCTTGCTGTGTCTCGGCGAAGTTG
>Ga0335074_10012870_pt1 | contig 11747 bp, 6 predicted proteins | sample Lox_Sample_23_FD_206715 | JGI IMG/M metagenome (GOLD analysis project Ga0335074, IMG submission 206715) | Soil microbial communities from Loxahatchee National Wildlife Refuge, Florida, United States - Lox_Sample_2.3 | ecosystem: Environmental > Terrestrial > Soil > Wetlands | place: USA: Florida...
CAGACAGCAGGATTCTGGTCCTGCCTTTTCCCTGGCGTGGCCGCATGACACTGGCAATGCGATGGTATGCGGAGAGCGGGGAGCCGTCGGCGATGTTCGGCGGCTACTTCATCGGGCCCGGAGCCGGCGGCGAGGCGGAGCTCGGCGGCGTTATGCCGCAGCGCCTGCCCAGGTACCTGAACTCACTCTGGGCCGAAAGCCTGCCGCCCGGCAGTCCGTACAGCAGCGAAGCTCCCTCGACTACCGCGGAGTGGACGGAAATCCTTGAGCGGCCGTGGGCGCCGCCACTCCTGCCACCGCCTGGAGTGCGCACCAAGGCGGCGCTTGCCATCCTGGCTACCTGGCGGCCGCAGGCAGTGGTGGCCGAAGCCACGGCGAGCTCTCTGCTCGGGGAATACCTGACCAAGGTGCTCGGCCCGCCGACGGTCTCGGTTGACGGCCTGATCGGCTGGCAGCTCGCGGGAATGTCGTGGCCTGTCCTCAATGCAGCGGCCGTCCGCCCCGACGCATCCCGGCTGTGCGGCGGCACGGGGATGCCCCGGCCTGGCTGCGACGCAGTCACGTAACCCGCCGTGGCGGTCGAGGCCCCCCGGGGTCGCCGGCATACGAACAGGAAGGGATCGCGCATGTCACGCCACCTGCCCGAGATTCGGCTGCGGCCCGTCACCGAGACCGACCTCGGCATGTTCCGCCGCTTCGTGGTCGAGCCGGGCCTGATCGGCCTGGACTGGTCCGGGTTCCGCGATCCGAAGGCCGTCCAGCGAAGATTCGATACCGACAGCTACCTCGGCGAAGACAACGGCCGGCTGATTGTGGACGTGACAGCGGGGACCGAGCCGGGCAGGGAACCGGCCGGCCTAGTGTCCTATCACAAGCGTTACCACGGCATCCAGGCATTCTGCTGGGAGATCGGCATCGCACTGCTACCTGAGTGGCGCGGTCAGGGCATCGGCTGGCGCGCCCAGGCGATGTTCTGCTCTTACCTGTTCGAGAACACGCCCGCGCAGCGAATCGAGGCAGCCACGCATGCCGAGAACGCAGCAGAGCAGCGCTCGCTGGAGAAGGCCGGGTTTACCCTCGAGGGTGTCATGCGCGCGGCCGAGTTCCGCGCGGGCCAGTGGCGCGACGGCTACCTCTACAGCCGCCTCCGTACCGACCCCGACCCCCTCGCTGACTAGCCACGACCATCACCCGCTGCAGCTACGCTCCGGGCGGGCCTGTCCGCCTGCCGCCAAACGTGTAATGGCCGTGTGCTTAGGATGCCGACATGCGCTTCAGCATCTGGCCGTCGCCGGCTCAGCCCTTCGATGACATTCGCGAGATTGCTTCGCACTGCGAGCAGACCGGCTGGGATGGCGTCTACTTCGCCGATCACTTCATGCCGAACAGCCAGAGTCCGCAGCCGCTGGACGGGAACACGCTGGAGTGCTGGTCGGTCATCGCTGCGCTCGCTGCGACCGTGCCACGGGTGCGGCTGGCGCCCCTGGTCACCAGCGTGACCTACCGGCACCCCGCAGTGCTAGCCAACATCGCCGCGGCAGTCGACCAGATCAGCCACGGGCGGCTTACGCTCGGGGTCGGAGCAGGCTGGCAGCTGAACGAGCACGCATCGTATGGCATCCCGCTGGGCACGGTGCGTGAGCGGATGGACCGGTTCACCGAAGCGGTCCAGGTTCTGCACTCCATGCTCGGCCAGCCCCGCACTACCTTCTCGGGCGAGTACTTCCAGCTCCAGGACGCGCCGTGCCAGCCGAGTCCCGTCCAGGACCGGCTGCCGTTGCTGATCGGCGGCGGCGGCGAGCGGCGGACGCTGCGGATAACAGCCCAGTACGCCGCCGAGTGGAACGACTGGACGACCCCTGAGGTCCTCGCGCACAAGCTCTCGGTGCTGCGCGAGCATTGCGAGCAGGTCGGCCGGGACCCGGCTGAAATCCACGTATCCACGCAAGCGCTGCTTTACCTGTCGACGGACAAACAGTGGCTGGAAGACAAGCGGCAGGCGGTCGGGCAACGGCCAGCGATCGTCGGAACACCCGATGAGGTAGCCGAGATCGTCGCGCGGTATCGCGATGCGGGCGCTGATGAGCTCATCGTCCCGGACTCCACGCTCGGCTCAATGGCACGCAAGAAGGAGACGTGCGACCTGTTCATGCGGGCGGTCGCTCCCGCCTTCCGCTGACGCGCGGACCGGCCGCACTGGCACACCCGTCATGGATTCGGCGACCGCATAAGCGACATAATGGTCGCATAGGCGACGCAGATCCATGAAGCGTCATAGCGCTCCCCCCGCAGACACCCCAGGGCGACTCCGCGGTGGCGTTTGCGCTGCTTACCGGATGTCGTAGGGGTCGGTTACTGTGGCTGGATGCTGGAGTCGTTTCATCCGGCTGTGCGTGCCTGGTTTGAGCGCCGCTTCCCGGCCGGGCCGACATTGCCGCAGGCGCAGGGCTGGGCCGAGATTGCCGCAGGACAGCACACGCTAATCGCCGCGCCAACCGGGTCAGGTAAGACGCTGGCAGCATTCCTGGTATGTATTGACAGGGTTTATCGCGCTTACGACGCGGGCGCAGAGCCTGGCGCCGGGCCTCACGTCGTGTACGTGTCGCCGCTGAAAGCCCTGGCCGTGGACATCTGGCAGAACCTCGAGCGCCCGCTAGCCGAGATCGCTGCGACGGCCGCCGAGCTGGGCATGACGGCGCCGGACATCCGCGTGGCGGTGCGGACCGGGGACACCGCGGCGGCAGAGCGTGCCGCGATGCTGAAGCGGCCGCCGGACTTCCTGATCACGACACCTGAGTCGCTGTATCTGCTGCTCACCGCGGAGCGCAGCCGGACGATGCTGCGCACGGTGAACACGGTCATCGTGGACGAGATCCACGCCGTGGCGGGGAACAAGCGCGGATCTCACCTGGCGCTGACCCTGGAGCGGCTGCAACACGTAAGTGACCAACCCGTGCAGCGGATCGGCCTGTCGGCCACTCAGCGCCCGGTGCACGCAGTCGCCCGCCTGCTGGTGGGCGCTGGGGCGGACCGGTCGGCCGCCGACGGCTCACCGCGCTGCTCGATCGTGGACTCGGGGCACCGCCGCAGCCTTGACCTCGGGCTGGAACTGCCCGATGACGAGCTCGGCGCCGTTACGACTACCGAGCAGATGGCCGAGATCTGTGACCTGATCGCGGGGCACGTGCAAGAGCACCGGACCACGCTCGTCTTCGTCAACACCCGGCGAATGGCCGAGCAGTTCGCCCACCAGCTCGGTGAGCGGCTGGGCGATGGCCAGGTCGCGGCTCATCACGGGAGCCTGTCGAAGGACCGCAGGCAACGAGTAGAGGCCCGGCTGCGCGACGGTGACCTGCGTGCGCTGGTGGCAACCGCGTCGCTGGAGCTGGGTATCGACATCGGGCCGGTCGAACTGGTCTGCCAGATCGGCTCGCCGCGCAGCTTCGCCACGTTCCTGCAGCGGGTCGGGCGCTCGAATCACTCGAGGAACGGCATCCCGGCTGGCTTGCTCTACCCGACGACGAGGGACGAGCTGGTCGAATGCGCCGCGCTGATGCGCGGCGCGCGGTCAGGGAGGCTCGATCAGCTGATCATCCCGGTATGCCCGCTCGACATCCTGGCCCAGCAGGTCGTGGCCGAATGCTCGGCAGCGGAGTGGTCAGCCGGCGATCTGCTGGCGCTGGCCCGCGGTGCCGCGCCGTTCTCGGGACTGACCTCTGCGGACTTCGAGGATGTGGCCGAGCTGATGTCGGAGGGGATCCGCACCGGCCGCGGCCGCAGGGCTGCCTATCTGCACCGCGATCAGGTCAGCGGGCAGCTGCGCGGCAGGCGGGGCGCCCGGCTCGCGGCGCTGACGTCCGGGGGCGCGATCCCCGAGCTCGGTGACTTCCGGGTGCTGGCCGAGCCCGACAACGTCCCGGTCGGCACGGTGAACGAAGACTGGGCGATCGAGAGCATGGCGGGCGACGTTTTCCTGCTCGGCACCACGTCGTGGCGCATCCTGCGGGTGGAGCCCGGCATCGTCCGGGTGGCCGACGCGCACGGCGCTCCGCCATCGGTGCCGTTCTGGCTCGGCGAGGCGCCCGGGCGGACGACGGAGCTGTCGGAAGAAGTCTGCGCCATCCGCTCCGCCGTAGCCGAGCGGCTTGCAGCCGGCGGCACGGCCGAAGCCACCCGCTGGCTGACCGAGGAGTGCGCGATCGGCGACACGGCCGCGGAGATAATCGTCGCCTACCTGGCGGCGGGCCTCGCTCAGCTCGGCGTGCTGCCCACGATGGATACGATCGTGCTTGAGCGGTTCTTCGACGACGCCGGCGGCATGCAGCTCGTGGGCCACGCGCCGTTCGGCGCCCGGCTGAACCGGGCGCTCGGCCTGGCGCTGCGCAAGCGCTTCTGCGTGACCTTCGACTTCGAGCTGCAGGCCGCTGCCAGCGATAACGCGATCTTGCTCTCCCTCGGCCCGCAGCACAGCTTCCCGCTGGAGCGGGTACCTAAGTTCCTCGCCTCAGGAACCGTCGAGGAGGTGGTACGCCAGGCAGTGCTCACCTCGCCGATGTTCGCCGCACGATGGCGGTGGAACCTCAACACCTCGCTAGCCGTACTGCGCATGCGCGGCGGCCGGAAGAACCCGCCGGCCATCCAGCGGATGGAGGCCGACGACCTGATGGCGGCGGTGTTCCCCACCCTCGCCGCCTGCCAGGAGAACGTCGCGCCTGGCCCACTGGAGATCCCCGATCATCTGCTCGTCCGCCAGACCCTGCAAGACTGCCTGCGTGAGGCCATGGACATCGACGGCCTCCAGGGCCTGGTGGCCGGGATCGAGGCGGGCCGTGTCTCCGTGGTCGTGCGAGACACCACCGAGCCGTCGGTGCTGGCGCACGAAATCCTCAACGGCCGGCCTTTCACCTTCCTGGACGACGCGCCGCTAGAGGAGCGCCGCAGCCGGGCAGTGCCGCTGCGCCGCGGACTGCCCGTCGAACCCCATGAACTGGACGCGCTTGACCCGGACGCGATCAACCGCGTCGCCGAGCAGGTCCGCCCCGACCCTCGTGACGAGCACGAGCTGCATGACCTGCTGATGAACCTGATAGCGATGCGCCCGGTAGATGACTGGCAGCCATGGTTCTCCGTCCTGGTGGCCGGCCGGCGCGCCGTCGAAGTCCGCACGCCGGCTGGCGTTCTGTGGGCACCGGTAGAGCGGCTGCCCGCCGTCCAGGCGTTGTTCCCCGCCTCACCCGTCGTCCCCGGACATCCATGCCCGGTCCCCGCCGGGCCGCCCGACGAAGACGCAGCCGCCGCCGACCTGCTGCGCGGCCACCTCGAGGTGCGTGGCCCGGCCACGGTGCCGGCGCTCGCCGCGACGACAGGGCTGAGCGAATCGCTCGTCATCCGGGCGCTTGCGACACTCGAGGCGGAAGGCTTCGCGATCTGCGGGACTTTCACGGGAACGGGAACCACCGAGTACTGCTCACGGCGCCTGCTCGCACGCATACACCTCTACACCAGGCAGCGGCGAAGGCGTGAGGTCGAGCCGGTCACCGCGCGGGACTTCATGCGCTTCCTGCTGCGCTGGCAGCATGTCGGAGCGGGCACGAGGCGCGAGGGCCGGTTCGGCGTCCTCGCCGTCATCGAGCAACTGCAGGGCTTCGAGATTGCGACCGGAGCCTGGGAGGATTCCGTCCTGGCCGCCAGGGTCGAGGGCTACCGGCGGGAGTGGCTTGACGAGCTCTGCCTGTCCGGGCAAGCCTGCTGGGGCCGCCTCTCCGTGCGCGACGCAGATCCCGACGAGGCGCCGCGGCGCGGCGGCATGACCCCGTCCCGCGCCACGCCGATCACGCTAGCGATCCGCGACGACCTGCCGTGGCTGCTGCGAGCCGCCAGGGGAGATCTCAGCCCGGCCGAGCCTGCGGAGGGCCGTACTCGGGACGTGCTGGACGCGCTTCGCCAGCATGGGGCGCTGTTCCGGCCGGACTTGGCGACGCTCACCGGCCGGCTGCCTTACGAGGTCGACGAGGGTTTGTGGGACGGCGTGGCGCGCGGGCTGGTCACAGCCGATGGCTTCCGGGCCGTCAGGTCCCTGCTGCGACGCGGAAGCCCCGAGAGATATGCCCCGGTGCGCGGGCTGCGGCGCGGCGTCCGCGGCACGACCGGAGCTTCTGGCCGATGGTCGCTGCTGCCCGAGCCCGACCCTTGCCCGGATCGCGACGAACTGGCCGAGGCCGTCGCCGAGCAACTCGCCGCGCGGTGGGGCGTGGTGTTCCGTGATATCGCCGCGCGGGAGAACCTGGCCGTTCCCTGGCGTGACCTGCTGTGGGCTTTCAGGCGCATGGAAGCCAGGGGAACGATGCGCGGCGGCCGGTTCGTCAACGGATTCAGCGGCGAGCAGTACGCCCACCCGGACGCGATCGACGTGCTCAAGTCCGTACGCAAGCAGCAGCGCAGCGGCGAAACTATCCGCATCTCCGCCGCCGACCCGCTGAACCTGACCGGCATCGTGCTGCCCGGCCCGCGCGTCCCCGCTGTCGGCTCGAACACCGTCACCTACGTCGATGGCGTGGTCCCCGACCCGCCAGTCATCGCAGGGACGGCCTGAACTCAGCCAGCGCCGCCTGGGCCTTGGCCGTTGAGCTCGATAGTTCCCGGCGGCAGCGGGCCGACACCGAGCGCCCGCACTCCGGTCTTCCTGGCGCACAGCTCGGCGGCGTTGCGGTAGGCCGGGTTGCTTGGGTCAGTGTCGCCGCCCACACTGAGCTGCAGCTCAGGATGGCCGCCGCTGGTAGTCGGATCGGGGAAGCCCGCGATCCCGTTTGCTCGCATGCACTCGGAGTATTTCAACAGCTCGGCGAAGCTAACTCTCGGGTTCGCCTGGTCGCCTCCCAGCGCTCTTTGCGCAGCAGCTAGGTACGAGCGGCAGTACTGGCCAGGCCCGGAGTTGCCCTGCCCGCCTTTGTTCGTCCCGTTGTATCCGCCGGGAATCGCGGGATTCCAGGTAATGTCGATCACCTTGCCGGCGGTGATGGCAGGGTCGGTCTGGCCGCTGTCGCCGTGGCTGCGCATGCACGCGGCCCACTCGTTCAGCAACTGCGTCGGGCTGCCCTTCGGCAGTGCGCTCCCGGAGCGTCCACCGCTGCTGGTGTTGGTCGTGGCGGTCCCGCTGCCATGACCGCTGCTGTTTTGCAGGCTTGCCACGTGCGGGCCGGAGCCTGACCCGCCGCACGCGGCGAGCCCGAAAGCCGCCGCCGCGACGAGGACAGCCAGCCCGCCCGATCGCCGGAATGTCCTTGTCATGTCTGCCTTCCCGGCTCGTCAGAGCCCGGCTGTGCCGGCTGCCATCCGGTCTTCTCCCGGTTCGCAAACCAAGCACGAAGTACCCGGCGCGGGCGTTCCAGCCGGCCGCAACGTTGCGGCGGTGATCCGGCTGCGGCCTTCAGATCGCGGACGGTTGCGCGATCCACTTGTCGGCGACTTGATCCTCCGGCAGCGCGTTGCCATCGGCGTGATGCGCTGTATCTTTTGTCTTATGGAACTAGGTAAGTAGATAAGACGCCAGAGAGCACTGCGAACGCGAGACCGCCAGCGCCGCTCGCCATCACCGGGCCCAGAGACGCCGGTCAGAACCGCCACTGACAGGGCAGAGCAGTAATTCGCGCAGGCAGCCGGGCGCCGCTTACGTCGAGCCCGGCGCGGACACCCGGGCCGGCTGGTGGAGCGCAGCCGGGGGCGGCGGCACGGATGACGCCCTGGTCGGCTTAGCGGGAGGCGTCAGCACCGTCAGGATGCCGGCAATGACCAGCACCACCGCGAGCGCGCAGATCTCCAGCCTGGTCACGAGCGCCGGCCCGGCGCCAGGCGCGGCTTTCCGGTTAAGCCACATCCGGCCGGCTACGGCCAGCCCGGCCGCCACAGCGACGATCACTGCTTTGGCGATGAGGAACCGGCCGTAAGCCGTAGTCAAAAGCGAGGACAGCGGAACCAGCACGAGCGCGGACACGATCCCGGTTATCACGACCAGCGCGAACAGCCACGCCGCCGCCGTGGCGTACAGCCGGATAATGCCCTGAGCGGCCGCGGGATGATGGCGCCAGGCGATCGCCGTGCGGAGCGCGTAAGCCAGCATCCCGGCCCACAGCATGGCCGGCAGCAGATGACAGTAAGTCACCAGCGCGCCGGCCACCGGGACGACGCCTTCGGGATGCGACCTGATGCCCTCGGCCAGCACAACGCCGGTCAGCATCGCGGCTCCCCAGCCCGGCCGGCGCAGCCGAATCACCAGCGCGGCGAGCGCGAACAGCACGGCCTCCACGGCAGCTATCTCCGCGGTGCCGCCAGAGCGCAGACCGGGCGGGTCCGGCTGGGAAAGCTCCGCCGCTAGGCCAGGGCCGGCCAGCGCCGTCACTAGCAGCGCGCAGCTAGCGGCCAGGCCGACGAGCGCGCCGCGCAGCGCCCACGGCGGCGGAAGGGGACCCGGCCGGGTGCCCTTGTAGTGCCGAGCGAGTCCTCGCCCGGCCAGCCCGCCCAGGGCTAGTGCCAGGCCCGCGAACATGACCGCACGTTCCGCGCCTGTCAGCCAGAGCGCGGGGGTGGAGAGCGGCACGGCCGCGGAGGCGACGGCCGTCACTCGCAGTTACTTTGCGTCAGCAAAACTCTCACCTGCACAAAGTAACGGCGACCGCGAGTCCAGGGGGCGTTTGCTGGTGATATGCCGGAAGTTTTACCGGACCGATACCGGACGTGCGGCTACCTCACAGCTTGCTGAACGCTCAGCGGTCAGGCCTTTCTGAGCAGCGAGCGCAGCACGTACTGCATGATCCCGCCGTGCCGGTAGTACTCCGCCTCGCCTGGCGTGTCGATCCGGACGACGGCCTTGAACTCCTTGTCGCCAGCGCGGACGGTCACCTCGCGCGGGGTATCCCCAGTGTTCATCGCCTCAATGCCGGTGATGTCGAACACCTCGTGACCGGTGAGCCCAAGTGTCGAGGCGCTCTCCCCCGGCCGGAACTGCAGCGGCAGCACGCCCATGCCGATCAGGTTGGACCGGTGGATCCGCTCGAACGACTCAACCAGCACCGCCCGCACGCCTAGCAGGGCCGTCCCCTTCGCCGCCCAGTCCCTGGACGAACCGGAGCCGTACTCCTTACCGCCAAGGACGACCAGCGGCGTTCCCGCTTCGATGTACTGGCGGGAGGCGTCGTAGATTGACATCTGCTCGCCGGACGGCAGCGCTAGTGTCACACCACCCTCAGTTCCCGGCGCCAGCTGGTTACGCAGCCGGATGTTGGCGAACGTGCCGCGGATCATCACCTCGTGGTTACCGCGGCGGGAGCCGTAGCTGTTGAAGTCAGCGCGCTGCACGCCGTGTTCGGTCAGGTACTTGCCTGCCGGGCTGTCTGTCTTGATCGCGCCGGCCGGTGAGATGTGGTCGGTCGTGACGGAATCCCCGAGTATCGCCAGCACCCGCGCGCCGTGTATGTCCGTGACCGGGCTCGGCGTCGTTTCCATGCCCTCGAAGTACGGCGGGTGCCGCACGTAGGTGGAGTCCGGGTCCCAGGCGAACGTGTCGCCCGGCGGGACGTCCAGGTCCTGCCAGCGCTCGTCGCCACTGAACACATCGGCGTAGTCGCGGGTGAACATCTCCGCGGCCACGGCAGTCTCCACGATGCGCTCGATCTCGGCCGGCTCAGGCCACAGGTCACGCAGGTACACGGCCTGGCCGGACGACCCCGTTCCGATGGGCTCTGAGGTCAGGTCGATGTCCATGGTGCCCGCGAGCGCGTAGGCAACGACCAGCGGCGGCGAAGCCAGGTAATTCATCTTGACGTCGGGGTTGATCCGGCCCTCGAAGTTGCGGTTCCCGGACAGCACCGAGACGACCGCGAGGTCGTTCTCGGCGACGGCGGCGCTGATCGCCTCCGGCAGCGGCCCGGAATTGCCGATGCAGGTGGTGCAGCCGTAGCCGACGAGGTTGAAGCCGAGCTTTTCCAGGTACGGCGTGAGGCCAGCCCGCTCGTAGTAGTCCATGACGACCTTCGACCCCGGCGCGAGCGTGGTCTTCACCCACGGCTTGCGCTCCAGGCCAGCCTCGACCGCCTTCTTCGCCAGCAGCGCCGCGCCGACCATGACCGACGGGTTCGAGGTGTTGGTGCACGAGGTGATCGCCGCGATCACGACGGCGCCGTGATCGACCGACGTTACGGTGCCATCGTCCAGCGTTACGGGAACGGGCTTGCTCGGCCTTCTGCCTGCGGCATGCGCGGGCGTGTCGGCCGGCCCGCTGCCGCCGCCGTTCTCCCGGTCAGCGACGAACGGGTCAGAAGCAGGGAACGTGTCCGCGATCTCGTCGTCGAGCCTGTCCAGCTTGACGAAGCCGCCGAGCGAGTCGCGGAAGGCTGTCTTCGCGTCGGTGAGCGCTACCCGGTCCTGCGGCCGCTTGGGGCCAGCCAGCGACGGCACGACTGTGCCGAGGTCGAGTTCCAGCTCTTCGGAGTACCTGGCGCGGGCGCCCGGCTCGAGCCACAGCCCCTGCTCCTTGGCGTAGGCCTCGACCAGCGCGACCTGCTCGGCCGGCCGGCCGGTGAGCCGCAGGTACGCGAGGGTCTCGTTGTCGATCGGGAAGATCGCGCAGGTGGAGCCGAACTCCGGGCTCATGTTGCCGATCGTGGCCCGGTTGGCTACCGGCACGGCGGCCACGCCGTCGCCGTGGAACTCGACGAACTTGCCGACCACGCCATGCTTGCGCAGGAGTTCGGTGATTGTGAGCACGAGGTCGGTGGCGGTCGCGCCGGACGGCAGCTCGCCGGTCAGGCGGAATCCGACGACCTTCGGGATCAGCATCGACACCGGCTGGCCGAGCATCGCGGCCTCAGCCTCGATGCCACCGACACCCCAGCCCAGGACTCCGAGCCCGTTCTGCATGGTGGTGTGCGAGTCCGTGCCGACGCAGGTGTCGGGATAGGCCGCAACGCCCGCGCCGTCGCCGGCCTGCGCCCTCATGACCACACGTGCCAGGTGCTCGATGTTCACCTGGTGCACGATCCCAGTGCCTGGCGGTACTACCTTGAACTGGCGCAACGCCTCCTGGCCCCAGCGCAGGAAGGCGAATCGCTCGCGGTTGCGCTGGAACTCAAGCTCAACGTTCCGGTCGAAGGCGTCCGGGCGGCCGAAGACGTCTGCGATGACCGAGTGGTCGATGACAAGTTCGGCCGGCACCAGCGGGTTGATCTTCCCGGCGTCGCCGCCGAGCGCCCTCATCGCCTCGCGCATGGCGGCTAGGTCGACCACTGCGGGAACGCCGGTGAGATCCTGCATGATCACCCGTGCCGGGCTGAACTGGATCTCGGTATCCGGCTCTGCAGTGGGGTCCCACTCCGCCAGCGCAGTGACGTGCGCGCCGGTTACGTTGACCCCGTCCTCTGTCCGCAGCAGGTTCTCGAGCAGGATCTTGAGGCTGTACGGAAGGTCACCGGCGCCGTCCACCTTGTCCAGCCGGTGTATCTGATAGCTGGTGCCGCCGACGGCGAGATCGGCGCGGCTGCCAAAGCTGTTCCCGGTCATTGTGCTGGCCTCCCGGATTCTGCCGGTCCTGCGGACCCTGCCCTGCGTTGTGCTCTGCATGCATCCTGCCCTCCCCCTGGCCGGTTTTGCCCGCCGGCCCCGCCGGCCCGGTCGTCCAGGGCCGCCGCGATGGTTGATGGCAAGTATCTCGACGTCAAGCTATCTGCTGCCCAGCCTAGTGAGCAACTATCTCGACG
>Ga0335074_10012871_pt1 | contig 11747 bp, 9 predicted proteins | sample Lox_Sample_23_FD_206715 | JGI IMG/M metagenome (GOLD analysis project Ga0335074, IMG submission 206715) | Soil microbial communities from Loxahatchee National Wildlife Refuge, Florida, United States - Lox_Sample_2.3 | ecosystem: Environmental > Terrestrial > Soil > Wetlands | place: USA: Florida...
TGAGGGTATTGGCATCGGCGCGAATCTGCGCGTCGTACTTCGCCACGACCTTCGGACTCATGTGCGGATTGAGCACTTCGCGCCAAGCCGTGTGCCGAGGCGGATCGCACTCCTCCGGGTACAGGTACGGAAGCCCGGCGGGGCGGTTCGGCTGATAGCCCTTGGCACTGCTGAAGGTGCGCCAGTCCTGGCCGATGCGCCGGATATCGGCGTTGCGCGAGACTACCCAGTAACCCTGGCCGACGTGGCTGCGCGCGACGGGGCACTTCGCGAGCATCTCATCGAGGACCTCGAAAAGATTGTCGCCGAAGCGTGGATCGTCGATGTCGAAGTCGTTGAACAGGTCGCGCCCAAAGCGCTTCTTGATCTCAGCGCCATGAGGGTTCTGGGCATTTGAAGCGGATGGGGCTTCCGAGGGGGATTTCTGCGGCTTAGCTTCAGGCTCGATCATGTCACGGACCTTCTCGAGTGTAAAAACAAGTATTTGTTTTGAGAGACGCTAATCCGGCTCTGCTGCGCTGTCAAGGGGGTGGACGGTCACCGGCGGGTATCCCGATCCCCCGCTCGCGGCCGGCTGCTCCACCGCTTAGGGGTGCACATCGGAAGACGCCGGCGTCGTCGGTGCCGATGGGGTCCTGGACTTCCCGACTACCCGAGTGCGGGACGCTCGGCGTAGCCATCAGCCGCGATGAGGGCGCCAGCCGGCAGTTCATCTCCGGCATTGCCACCGGCGTCCCTGTACACCGATGCGAGCGCGGTCGATCGTGACGGTAACCTCTACACGTTCTTATCGCCAGTGCTCCATTGGCATTCCCGCTACCGGAGACCGCAACACCTGCACCGCGCCAACGCCCAGTCCGCCCAAATAGAGCGTCTTCAGGTCCGGTCCGCCGAAAGCAACGCTGGACAGGTTTGACACATAAGACCCACGGCTTTGCACGATTTGGTCCCAGGTTAGGCAACCCTTGGCGTGCGCCGAGGCAATTGTCTCAAGCGCGCTGGGGGCGATGTCTTCGAACACGACGGTCCAGGTAAGATCGGGTGCGACGCGGATGAGGCGGTTGGACACGACGCAGATGATCCAGAGCGCGCCCTCCGCATCGAAGGCCATGCCATCGGGGAAGGTGCCTGCCGGGAAGGTGAGCTGGACCGGATTGGTCAACACGCCGTCTGCCGCCACCTCATACCGAGTGGTGCGGCAGGCAAAGGTTTCATTGACGAAAAGGTACTTGCCGTCGGGCGACATCCGCAGTTCGTTCGTCCAGTTCAGCCCATCTGCCGCAACAGTGACGTTGCCATCCTGCACCAACAGGATCTGGCCGGTCTTCTCTTCAGCGGTGAAGTGCTCGTGCTTGCGCGCCAACGAACTGATGGTGATCCAGACCCGCTCGCCGTCGATCAGCACAAAATTGGTGGGCGGAATCGGACGGCCTGCCACCTCTGTCGCGAAGGGGCGGGCCTCACCACGCTGGCCGACCCGCCAGACACCACCTGCCTTTTTGCTCAGATTGGCGAACAAAAAGTTGCCATCTGCCGTCAGCGCGATGCCGTTTGGCCGGAAGCCCTGCGCAATCAGATCTGCCTCGACAGCGGGGCCGGTGGTCCCATCGGGCGCGATCCGCGCGATGCCCAAGGTCCAATCGCCGGTGTAAAGCGATCCGTCTCGCGCTGCTAAAACACATTCCGGCCGGTTCAGACCACTACCGGTCTGCGCGAGATCCGTCGGCAGGAACGGTTCAATCTTGGTCAGCGTCATGTGTCCTTTGCTGATTGCGGCGGAGTCCGACACGTCATTGCCGATCACAGCGCCAGGTAACCGCCATCGACGGGGATCGTGACCCCCGTCACATAGGACGACATGTCGGAGGCAAGGAACACGGCGGGACCGGCAATCTCATGAGTCTCGCCAACACGACCCAGCGGCACTCGTTGAAGAAATTTTTCGCCCGCCTCGCCCGTGACCGTCATTAAGTCACTCTTCATCCGACCCGGTGCCAGTCCGTTCACCCGACCACCCAGCGGCCCAAGCACGCGGGCAAAATACTGGACCAGCGAACGGATGCCTGTCTTGGACGCACCATAGGCGGCGCTTGATCTCGGCGCCGTGAACCCGGCAATCGACGACACGAAGATCACGCTTGCGCCAGCGTGCTTCAGCGTGGGCAACAGGGCAACGGTCATGCCCCACTGTGCGGTGAGGTTCACGTCGATGACTTGATCCCACATTTGCATCAGATTGGGATCGTCCAGCCTGATGCGGGGCGCGATGCCCGCATTGTTCACCAGAACGTCGATCTTGCCGTATTGCTCCAGCATGCGACCACCAAAGGCCATGACTGCCTCACGGTCGCTGATATCCAGGGTCTCGGCAGAGGCTGAACCACCGGAGGCCTTGATTTGTGCGACGATGTCATCGGCCGCTGGCCTGTTCCTGTCAACCACCAGGACCTGTGCCCCTTCGGCTGCCATTGCAATCGCGATGGCAGAACCCAAGCCGCGCCCGCCTCCGGTCACCACCGCCGTCTTACCAGAAAGTCGAATCATGAGTTTTGTTCCCTCCTGTTTGAATCACTCAGCCTGAAGCGCTTCCCGACGGACGTCGCGCCGCAGGTTCATATCATTTTTCGCGCTCCCGCAATCGCCTCGCTATGAGAACCAAGACCCTGCAGGATCACGACAGGATGAACCCTTTGTAATTGTGCTCGCGCACGTCGTCACAGTACGCCCGGAACTTGGGATTGCCGCCGACGAACAACAACACCTCGCGCTTGTCGCGACCCACGATGTTCCTGTTGATTCCGGTGAACCAGGAGTTGGTCTGGCCCAGCAGCAGCTTACCCATCAGCTTGGAGCAATAAAGCGTATAACTTTCGGCCGCGGCGGTTTCGGGTTCGATGCGCTGGACGCCGGATTCCTTCGCATGGGCCATCATTTCGCTCAGCCAGTCAACGGCAAGCGCGGAACAGCGTGGAATGTTGCAGAAGGTGGCGCCACTCTGCGGCCCGACCAACAGGAAAAAATTGGGGAATCCGGGGCACTGCATGCCCATGTAGGTCTTCACGCCTTTAGCCCATTCGTCTTTCAACGCGACGCCGCCCGTGCCGCGAATGTCGATGCGGTTCCATGATCCCTTGACCGCATCAAAGCCAGTAGCGTAAATGATGACGTCGAATTCGTGCAGAGCATCAGTGGTCTTCACGCCCTCAGGGGTGATTCGGGTAATGGGTGTCGTGTTCAGATCGACAACCGAGACATTCTCTTGGTTGTAGACCTCGTAATATTTGGTCTCGAGCGGAACACGCTTCAACCCGAAACCATGATCCTTGGGTATCAACAGGTCAGCGATACGGGGATCCTTGACCCGTTCACGAATTTTCCGTGCCACGAAGTCAGAGACGTATCTATTCGCAGCAGGGTCTAACAGGGCATCCTGAAACACCCCGAGCCACAGCGAGAAACCCGGCCCCCTGTACAGTTCTTCGAGCTTGGCGTCGCGCTCTTCCTTCGGCACATCGAACAGGTTTTTCGGAACGAATTCGTGCGGGAAGCCAGCGAGGGATGCATCGCATTTGGCGGTGAACTCGTTGTAGTGCGATTTGATGTAGTCCATCCGTTCCTGTGTCATGGGCCCGTTGCCCAGCGGGGTACACCAGTTCGGCGAGCGCAGGAACACCGTCAGGTGCTTGGCCACTTTGCCCATTTCCTGGATCACTTGCACACCGGTCGACCCTACGCCGATCACCGCCACCCGTTTGTTCGAGAAATCCAGCTTGGCCGGACCGAATCCATTGGGGTCGCGCGGCCAGGTCGCCGTGTGGTAGCTCTCGCCTTTGAAGGTGTTGATACCGGGCACGTTGGGCATCTGGGGCGCCGACAAGGGCCCAAGTGCCGAGAAAACGAAGCGTGCCGTCACGGGCGCACGGTCAGGTTGCTGGAATTCAAGCGTCCAAAGGTTGGACTCTTCGTCGTACACTGCCTTTTGAACTCTGGCGTTGAAGATGTAGTCCTTGCGGATGTCCATGATATCGGCCGCGCGATGGATGTATTTCAGGACTTCGGGCTGCGCGGCAAAGCGCTCGGACCAGTTCCACTCCTGCATGAGCTGTTCGTTCCAGAAGTATCCGTAGACTTCGCTCTCCGAATCGATTCGACAGCCTGGATAGCGGTTGTGATGCCAGACACCGCCAATGTTGTCTGACCCCTCAACCCCCAGCACGCGGTAGCCCATCTCGCGCAGTCGATACGTCTGATACAGGCCGGTCAATCCCGCACCGATTACTACAGCGTCGAAGTCCGCTTCTTTCGGCATTTCAACTTTCCTTTCATTGGCTTGGCGCCGAGCATCTCGCACGACCGTCGCGCGCGATGCACTGGATCCGATACGCGGCCGAGTCGGCGGATGTCTCTGATCGAAGATGGAGCGCGCGCATCCGGCAGTCACGGCTAGCTTCTACCACGGATGCGCAGAGTAACAAAACAAGCGCTTGTTTTGAAGCTAGGCACACGGCAGCCTGGATCGAGCCCCGAGTTCAGCTCGGCCGCAACGCCGTGAGCATCTATCAGGGCCTGGTCGAGAGCTACGGCTTTGAGCACTGCTACAAGTCGGCCAAGCGGTTCGTGCATGCGCTGCGCTCGCGCGAGCCGGAGCGCTTCGATGCTCTGGAGTTCCTGGCCGCGATGAAGCTCAGGTTGCTAGGCTCAAGCCGGCGGTCTTGCGCAAGGCAGAGCCAGTGAGCGAAGCCATGCAGAAAGCGCATCGCCCCCCGCCACTCGAGCTCTCGCATGCGGGCCACCGATGCCGGGGCAGCGCGAAACTCCGCCGGGCGGTGAACCAGTGTGAGCTTTGCGGCCGAGGAGGCGGGAGCAAGCGTCCAATCGAGCGCGGAGTCACCGCTGCCGAATACCACCAGGCGCCGATCTCGAAACCGAGCGGCATTCGTACGGCATTCGTGACCTTGTAGTGGATTGCACTTGCCAGCGGCGCTCCGCACTACGGTAGGAGGGTGTCGAGAACGTGTGTCTTGATGCCAAGCAGCCCAAGCTCAAACACCTGAAAGAGTTCCGCGGGCCCCGCGCCGATGACGACGACCTCCGCTGCGATCGCCGGCTCAGTCATCGCGCTTAAGCAGCCCCGAGAGCAGATGGTCCGCCATCTTGTCGCCGACTTCAGCCGGGGTGAACGGGCCGGCTCGCGAGAACCACTCCGGCACCCAGTTGAGCGCGCCGAGGATGGTGAGCACGGCGATCTTGCTGTCGAGGTCCGCGGCGAAGCTACCGTCGGCAATACCGGCATCGATGAGCTTTAAGAACAGTTGCTGGTAGCGGCGCCGCTTGTTGAGCGCGCGGGTGAGATTCGGCTCGGTGAGAAATCGCCACTGGTGAAAGACGACCAGTGAGCGGCCCGGGTTCTCCGCGGCGATCTTGACATGCGCCTGGATGGCCGCACGCAGCTTCTCCACGCTCGAGCCCGACGGGGGTAGGATCGACTCGATCTCCAAAAAGCTCCCGATACCGAGCTCGACGATCTCATCGAGCAGCGTCTCCTTGCTCGAGATGTGGGCATAGAGGCTGCCAGGCAGGACCCCGACCTCCTTTGCAATGTCGCGCATCGTCGTGCCGTTGTACCCACGCTTGCCAAAGAGGGTGATGGCCGACTCAAGAATCGCCTCCCGCGGACGCATGCTCTCCTCACTGTCCCGTACCGCTTTCACAGACCCATCTCCTTCGCGATGATGCTGCGCTGAATTTCGCTCGTGCCCCCGCCCACCATGCCGTGCTTCGCCTCACGGAAATAGCGCTCCATGTCGTACTCAGGCAGCTGCGCGTAACCGCCTAAGGCCTGCATGCCGTTGAAGGCGATTTTGAAAAGAGTTTCGGATGCGAACACCTTCGCCATGCTGACCTCCTTCACTGCGCGCTCTCCACGCGCCATTTTGCTCGCCGCAGAATAGACCAGCAGGCGCGCGGCCTCGAGCTCGCACTCATTCTGCGCCATGCGGTGCTTGAGCACCTGGAATGAGGCGAGCGGTCGGCCGAACTGCTTGCGATCCTTAGTGTAGCGAACCGTGTCATCGAGCGCTGTCCGCGCGTTGCCGACCTGCGAGGCGGCGATGCTCAGCCGCTCGTACTCGAGATGCTCACGGATGTAGTGCCATCCCTTGCCCACCTCGCCGAGGAGATTGCCCTTCGGGACGCGAACGTTGTCCATGAAGTATTCCGTCGTGCCGAGGCTCTTGCGCACGATGGTGTTCATCTTGCGCATCGTCAAGCCCTTGGCGGTATTGGGCATCAGGATGAGGCTCAGTCCATCGTAGCGTTCCGCCCCCGTACGCAAGAGAACCGTAATGGTCGCGCCGGGCAGGTGCGCTCCCGAGCACCACACTTTGTTGCCGTTCAACACCCACTCATCGCCCTCAAGCCGCGCCGTGGACTTCACGGCCGCCGCATCGGAGCCCGCCTGCGGCTCGCTGATCGAAATCGAGAACTTCGCCTGACCTTGAAGGAACGCGCGCAGGTATCTCTGCTTCTGCTCAGGAGTTCCATGACGCGCAATGTTGGTCGCCGTGAACATCGAGGTCATGATGCAGGCGGCGGTATCGAGGCTGTACTTGCCGATCGCCTCGCAGAAGATTGCGAACATGATCGCATCGGAGGCCATGCCGCCTTCCTCCTCCGGCACGAGCAGGCCGAGCCAGCCCTGCGCGGCCATCTTTTGAAAGACCTCCTCGGGAAATTCGCGATTTGCATCGTGCTCACGGGTGTATTCGCGCCCGACCTCGTTCTCCATGAAGCGATTGAGCGTCTCCTGCCAGAGGCGTTGCTCGTCGTTGAACGTGAAGTCCATGGCTGATCTCGTCAAGTGAATGGATGCTTGGCCGAGCTTGCGGGGAAGTTGAGCGCTCCGCCAGATAGGCCGGTGGCATCGTACATAAACAAATAGTTGTTAACAACGGGTCGAGGGCTGCGCGCAACCACCTGGGCACCCCGTCTTCTGCAAGACAAAGAGGCCAGCCCATTTACGCCGTAAAAGAGCCGCTCCAATGCCCATTCTGCCGCATCGCTCATCCTGGCTTGACCGGCATGCAAGGCAGCGCTACTATAAAACAAATACTTGTTTTTGTGTTCAGCACCGATCCAGACAATAGGGGGTAATCGATGGGTGCGAATTTGATGACGGGCGCAGGCCGGCCCTTGGTCGCCGCTTGGATTCGGCGCGCTCCTTTCGCTTACGCCTTGGTCGTGATCGTCGCGGCCGCGCTCGCGGGAAATGCGCGCGCCCAAGTGGCAGCGGCTGCGAGCAGTGAAGCGGCGAATGCTTCGGCCGGCAACCAATTGCAGGAAATCATCGTGACGGCCGAGCGCAGACAGACACCGCTCGAGAAAACACCCGTGGCCGTGCAAGTGATCTCCTCCCAGCAGCTGGTGTCACAGGGGATCACGAGCGATCAGGATCTGCAGGGAGCGGTGCCTGGGCTCACGGTCAGGGAGACGAGTTCGTCGAACCAGCTGAGCTTCGATCTGCGTGGACAGGCGCAGGATGCCTTCTCCTATACCTCACCCACGGTCCTCACCTACGTCGATGAGCTGCAGGTGGGCGGTGTGACCTCCAATGCGCTCTTTGACCTGCAGTCCGTGCAGGTGCTGAAGGGCCCCCAGGGTACGCTGTTCGGCCGAAATGCCACCGGAGGGGCGATCCTCTACCAGACGGTCGAGCCGAGCCAAAAGTTCGGTGGCTACGCGCGACTCGACGCCGGCAATTATGGAGACCGCGAGGCCCAAGCTGCGGTCAACCTGCCGCTCTCTCCGATCGCGGCTGTGCGTATCGCGGGAGACTACCAGTTCAGGAACGGGTATCAGCACAACCTGTACCTCAACATGTGGGCAAACTCGATCAATGCGAGAAACGGACGCGTCACGCTGCTCCTGACACCGACCGGTGGTTTGACAAACAGCACGATGTTCCAGTACGGCCGCTACGGCGGCTACTCCGGGGCTTTGAAGCTTGCGAGTGCATACGCCGCCGGGCAGACAAACAACGGAACTCCACTCAACGCTACGAGCGCTGAGTTGTATCCTCCGAACAATCCCCTGGTAAACATTCCGGGATTCAATGGAATCCTGGATTTTCTGCAGAAAGAGCAGGGTATCGGGTTCTACGACGTCTACAACACGCAGACCTCATCGCATGACGCCCTGGCGAGAACGGGGGTGAATACCACCACATACGATTTCTCTCGGGCGCTCGAATTCAAGAACATCGTGGGCTACAACCGCGTTTATTCAGATGATCAGACGAATATCGATGGCGCCCCCTACCAGGCGCTGGTCATCGGTGTGACACCCGGCCTCAGCGCGGAAGGCTACTCATACGACACGGAGCAATACTCGGAGGAATTTCACCTTTCGGGTCTGATCGATAACGATCGGCTCAATTACATAGCAGGGCTTTACTACGGGCGAGACGATGAGGGCCAGAACATTCCGCTATGCGTGGCGTGCGACTACCCCGCCGCATTTACGGCCCTAACCGGGCTCCCCGAAACGTTCCGCTATGATTTCCAGACCCAGGAGATCTCCAAGGCATTTTATCTGCAGGGTGAATACAAGATCACCGACCGCCTGCGGTTCACGGCGGGTTACCGGCAGACCTGGGAGCACGTGACGATCGTGCACCGAACGGGCGCCGTGCCGGAGGATACCTACGCTTTAATCGGGGTACCCAACGGTACCCTCCGGGAGAGCAAGCCGAGTTGGACGCTCGGCCTGAATTATCAGCTGACACCTCAATGGATGCTGTACATCGCGCAGCGCGGTAGCTTCCGGGCGGGCGGATTCAATGGCACAAGCGACTTGCCGCTCCCCTCCGGTGGATTCACAAACGATTCATTCAAGCCGGAGACGACCTGGGATGTCGAGGTCGGGAGCAAGTATGCCGGGACGCTCGCTGGCTTGCCTGCTCGCTTGAATGTCGATGTCTACGACCAGCACGTACACGATATCCAGCGCGCCGTGTACATCGGCATTGCGGCTGAGACGAGTAATGCCCAGGAGGCGGAAGTGACCGGAGTCGAGCTCGATGCGCAATTGCAGCTGCTGCAGTGGCTGCAGGCCGGCATCAATTACGCGTATACGGACGCGCGTTACACCAATCCCGCGGCGACCGCGGTCGACACGGCCGGCGTCGTGCACAACCTCGAGCTCGGGCCATATGGGGATACGCCCAAACAGTCGGGATCTGTGTACTTGCGCGTTGCACAGGCGTTGCCTCGGGACGCGGGCGATTTCGTGGCGAGAGCGGAGCTCTACGGGCAGTCCTTTTTTTACTACACGAACCTTGCCGCCTCACTGACCCCGGATGTCACGATTCCAGGCTATGGGCTGCTGAATGCCCGCCTGGAATGGGACGATGTCTTTCAATCGAGCGTTTCGCTCGCCCTCTGGGGACAAAATCTCACGAACAAGGAGTACCTCGTCGGCGGCATTGGCCTGGGCGCCGTGATCGGCGTCAACAGCACACTACCCGGGACTCCTCGGATGTATGGTGTTGAGGCGTCGACAACGTTCTAAGCTAGCCTAGCCGTCGTGCGCCCCCTTTCCCGCACGCGTCTGCGCGGGAACCCGAGCGACTTAGCGGCTGTGCCACAGCTATTGATCACCGCGGAGTCTTCGAGGGTGACGTCGACGAAATGCTGTCAATCGCGCTCGTTGCGCTTCAGCCATGCTTCGTCGGACATCCCGAGCAAGAGGCATTTATATCGAAGGAGGGCATGTCGAAGTTGCCGTATTTCGCTGCCGCCGACACGACTTGGGAAACCGTTCAAAGTCATGCGCGAGTCGAGGGCCTGAATCGTGGCGACCGTTGCAGCCGAACGTGTTCTGACGGTTCACCATTGGAATGAGATCGTTTTCAGTTTTAGGACCACGCGGGGAGATGGGCTGCGCTTCGAGAATGGGCAGTTTGTCATGCTCGGGTTGCCGGTCGATGGGAAGCCGCTCATGCGCGCTTATAGTATCGCCAGTGCTAATCACGACGACTTTCTGGAGTTCTTGAGTATTAAGGTGAAGGCAGGGCCACTCACCTCAAGGCTGCAAAAGATCATTCCGGGCGATGAAGTCCTCGTCAGCCGCAAGCCTACGGGCACGCTCGTGCTGCGTGATCTGAAACCCGGGAAGCGTCTCTATCTACTGAGCTCAGGTACAGGGCTCGCTCCGTTCATGAGCCTCGTCAAGGACCCGGCCGTATACGAAACATTCGAGAGCGTTATCTTAGTCCACGGCGTGCGATATAGAAGTGAGCTGGCGTACCGTGATTTCATCGAATGGGATCTTACGCAGCACGAGTTTTTGGGGGAGCAAGTTAGAAAGCAGCTCATCTACTACCCCACGGTCACGCGAGAGAATTTTCGATACCGCGGAAGAATCACGACTCTGATCGACACTGGCAAACTCTTTGAAGATACTGGGTTGCCGCCCCTGGATTCCAGGTCGGATCGGGTCATGATTTGCGGGAGTTCAGCGATGCTAAAAGAGTTGTCCAAGATGTTGGACGTACGGGGATTTCAAATGTCACCGCACGTGGGCGAGGCTGGCGATTACGTTGTCGAACGGGCGTTCGTTGATCGTTGACTTCCGAGTTTCCACTTTGAGGATCGCCTGATCTCTTCGATCGAAATTGCGACCGGTCCAAGCCCAAACTGGCGAACTGGGATGTGTATGTCATTTCGCAGCGACTTGTAAACATCAGCTTTCGGGAATAAGCAACTCCGCAACATCATCCGTCGCCAGCAACAGGGACTCGGGCTCGTCGACCCGCCCATGGAGATATTTTGTGCGCACCAACCCCTCGATCCGGGATCGATTTCTTTGGAAGGCCTCGATTCGTCCCTTGGCATTCAAGTCATTGGCGCCGAAGTGATCCTCCATCGCTTCGCGGCTGATGGCGCAGTTGACCGGACTGCCGAGTGATTCGCCGACGAATCGGATAACCTCGCGGGCAGTGTCATAGCGTACGGGCGGATTGCGGAATGTGAGGTCGATTTCGGGAATTATTGCCCGGGAGCGTCCGATCGCTTTGAGCATCAAATCTCGCGATCGTGGGACCAGGTGACGCATCCCGCCCAGGAGCAATGCCCGCCACTTTGAGCCGCGAGCATGAGCTTCTTCCCACGCCGTCCTCAAGTCCTCCGGACGCCCATTGACAAGGACTTCGATCAACTGCCCCGCCTGCTGAAGGTCCTTGTCGCGCTTGGCGATTGCCGCAGGTCGATCGAGCGCAAGGATGAGCTTATGGATGGCGTATCGCTCGGGTGCCGGTACCTGAACGTAAACGCCCGCGCCGTGCAGAAGTACGGCCGGTAATGGCTCATGAATCAAGAAGTCGAGAAAGCGCAGCGGCTGCGCGTCAGTCTGCAACGCCGGAAGCCTTCTAGGCGCGTCGGTATCGGGGCCTTCATTTGGCGTCACGAAATCCACGCGCAGTCCACCCCGGGCCACATAGCTGGTCGCGAACCGGTGACCGGCCGTGTGGGGGATTTCGCGAAATGTCTTGTCGACTTCCTTTAAGACCGCAAGCATTGGATGTGATGTCTTGTCACCAGTGGCGATGGACACGTTCGTGAATTGCGCAATGTCAACGTCGATCGTTTGCAGTAATGCCCTCGGAAGCTTGTGGCCCAGCATCGCCGGGTAGCACTGGTACGCAACAGTGCCAATCAGTACTCCCCGGAGACGGAAGACTCCTGCTGTGG
>Ga0335074_10012872_pt1 | contig 11747 bp, 9 predicted proteins | sample Lox_Sample_23_FD_206715 | JGI IMG/M metagenome (GOLD analysis project Ga0335074, IMG submission 206715) | Soil microbial communities from Loxahatchee National Wildlife Refuge, Florida, United States - Lox_Sample_2.3 | ecosystem: Environmental > Terrestrial > Soil > Wetlands | place: USA: Florida...
GCTTCGCCAGTCCGCAGGCCCCAGCGAGGCTGCCGTTCGAAGTCCGCTGCACCCAGCTCCCAGCGAGGCTGCCGTTCGCGGCACCCAGCCCGCAGCCCGCGAGTCCCGGCAGGGCCCGGCCACCTGCCCGCCGGCCATTTCCCCGGCCGGGGTAGCCTGACTGCGTGCAACACCTTCGCTGGAGGCGGGGGCGCTATACGGTCCCTGCTGCAGTCATAGCCGTTATAGGCGGGACCGCTTTGGTCCCCGCCTTGGGCGGTGCGTCGGCGCCTCCGTCTCTCCCGAGCGCGACCCCGGCCCAATTGATCGCCGACATGGCCCAGGCGCGCGTCCCGTCGCTTTGGGGGACATTGACCTGGACGGCTGACCTTGGCCTCTCGGACCTGTCGACTGTGGAAAGCGAGCTCGGGCAAGGGGGCGCTGGAAGCAGCAGTGGCAGCAGTGGCGGCCCCAACGGCGAAGGCCCGGAGAGCCAAGAGAGCGCGACCGGTACCGACTTGTTGAACTTCCTTTCCGGCAGTTACCAATTCGACCTCTGGCTCGGTGGAGCGGCGGCCGAGCACATCGCGTTCAGCCCGTCGGACGACCAGGAGGTCGACCTCGTCCGGAACGGCAACGAGTTGTGGCTCTGGGACAGTACGGGCTCCAAGGTGACGCACGTGGTCTTCGAAGGCCGTGCTGCAGCATCCGAAGGCACTACGGCGCAGCCGGCGCCTCCGGAGCTGACCCCGCAGCAGTTCGCCTCCCGCCTCTTGGCGCACCTCGGCCCGACGACATCTGTAACGGCCGGCACGCCCCTGTACGTCGCGGGACAACCGGCTTACCAGCTCCTCTTCGTCCCCAAGTCCTCGCCGGGGACGACGGTTGACTACATCGAGGTGGACGTTGGATCGGGCGGCTCGCTGCTCGGAGTGCCCCTCCGGGTCGCCGTATATGCGACAGGCCAGTCAGCACCGGCCATCGAGCTTGGTTTCACTGGCACGCTCAACATAGGGCAGCCTCCCGCAAGCGAGCTAACTTTCAGCCCCCCGCCAGGCTCCCAGGTGGTCACTCACCAGTTCTCCGGTGACCCGAAGAGCCGCCTTCGAGACCTCTCTGCCCATCGCCTGCTCGGCGCCGGTAACGGCCTCCGGGCCGAGGGGACCGGCTGGGGCAGCTTTGTGACCGGGACCGACCAGGGGCTGGTAAACGCTCTGCAAAACCCTGCCTTCTTAGGCTTGACCTCAGCCGTGCAGGTCTCGGGCCAACCGGCTCGCTTGCTCGGCACGAGCCTCCTCAACGTGCTGGTGCTGCAAAACGGCAGCTTTTATGCCGGCTTCGTGACCCCGAGCGTCCTGGAATCAGCGGCCTCCTCCGGTCCCAACGCCTGAGCTGACTCGACCGGGGCCTGGTACGTCGACCGCTGACTCGAGCCTCGCGATCGAAACGCACGGGCTGACCAAATGTTTTGGCCGGCTCCGCGCCGTTGACGGCGTCGACCTGGCGGTGCCGGCCGGGAGTACCTACGGTTTCCTCGGCCCGAACGGCTCGGGGAAAACGACCACGATCAGGGCACTGTTGGGCCTCATCAACCCCGACTCGGGCACCTGGGACCTCCTCGGCCAGGCGATGCCCGGGGCAGCGATGTCAGCTCTGCCGCGCGTGGGAGCCCTTGTCGAGGGGCCGGCGTTTTACCCCTGGCTCACCGGTCGCGCCAACCTGGCACGTTTCGACGCATTGGGACCGGGTTGGAAACGGCTCTCCGCCAGCCGAAAATCGCGCATCTCCGAGGCTCTCGAGCGAGTCGGGCTCACCGCAGCAGCCGGCAAGAAGTACCGAACTTATTCGCTCGGCATGCGCCAGAGACTTGGCCTTGCTTGGGCCTTGCTGCGCCCGCGCGAGCTGCTCATCCTCGACGAGCCGACCAATGGCATGGACCCTCAAGGGACGCGCGAAATACGCCACCTGGTGCGCCAGCTCGGCTCGGAGGGCACCACGATCTTCCTTTCCTCCCATTTGCTTTCCGAGATCGAGCAGGTCTGCTCGCATGTGGGCGTGATGCACCGCGGGAAGTTGCTCATGCAGGGCCCCATCGAGCAACTCGGGGCCAGCGCGGTCCCGAAACTGCGAGTCGAAGTTGACGACCCCCAGCGCGCTGCCGGGGTCCTCGAGAGCCTCGGCATGTCGGGCATCTCCCTCGAAGGCCAACAGGTCGTTGGTGTCCTGGACGGCGTCAGGCCCGAGGACTGCTGCCGGGAGCTCGTCCGGGCCGGTATCGCCGTACGCCTGCTCGTGCCCGAACGGATCTCCCTCGAAGACGCCTTTGTCGCCCTGACGGGGGAGGGTTTCAATGTGGCTGGTTAGCTAGGCGAGAGTTCAAGGGCCGAAACCCTCGGTGGCGGCGTCCATGAACCCCGTCCACCATGCAAGACCGGCGATCATCAGCACTCGCGGCCCCGACAGGGAGCCGGAGACAGAACCGAGGAACGGTGACGGTCCTGGCGCGGGCCGGATGGACGAGGTGACAGATGCTCTGCCCAGCATGACCTTCGCGCTCAACGACGTTGGGAGTGCGTAGCCCGCAGAAGCCAGCAGCGACACTGCGAAAGATGCCTCCCCGAGGTTCCCCTCGAAAATCGTCACTTCATCACCGCTCACCTTTGTCCCTGGCCCGCCCAGCGTCGCCGAGAACTTCTCACCGGCCATGCTGCCGGTCAGCGCCAAACCGGATTTGACCGAGCCCCCGGGCGGGCAGCTGAGAGAGAGGCTGTCGGCACCGAGTTTGGCGCTGGCGCTGAATGCATCCTCGCTGCCGGCCGCCCCGAAGGCCAGCTTGCCCACCAATGCGTCGTCGCCGTAATGGCCCGTGAACGACATTGCGTCGTAGTTATCGGTGAAGATCGACCGGACCAGCACCGCCGTTCCTCCGAGGACGCCGACCAAGCTCGTCGAGTTGACCGCGCTCGACCCTCCGTAATTCCAGTCCGTCCGGTAGATGCCCTCCAAGGGCGCGTCCACCAACCAGTCGGCGGGGATGCCCGGACCAGTGCTGCCAGCCCTCCCTGGCGATGCAGGCATGACCCTGTCGACCAAACGTGCGGCCGGTCCTGACCCGGCCGCAGCTGCCCCCAGCATGGCCACGAAGGCACGCCGGGTCATCGCGCCGGCCGGGCCTTCAGGCTTGGTCTCGCGCCCGGCGCTGCTCATGGCGAGCTCCAGAGTTCCCCATCGGCAGTGGTGAGGACGACGGCCGTGCCCGTCCGGCTGGTCCCGACGGCCGCGCACAGCGTCGGCTCGGGGCACGAAACGCTGTCGAGTTCACCTGCCGAGGAAGGCAGCGAAGTCGGTTGCCATTTTTGACCGCCGTTGGCCGTGGAGTAAACAACGGCGGAGATCCCGTTCGAAGCCTGGCCGACAGCGTAGCAGCGGCTGACCGTGGGACAGTCCACGGCCCGCAAGATCCCAAGGCGGGCAGGCCCGCCACCGTACTGCCACCCGGCGGTCCGCCAGGTCGCGCCCTCATTGGTCTCCCATACCTGCGGCGGGTCGGTGCCTTCAGCCTGCCCGACGGCGAAGCATGTCGACGTCGCCGCGACGCAAGAAGTACCGCTCACCGAGCCTCGCGTCTCGTTCGGCGACAGGGTGCCGGACCTCCACTCCTGCCCGCCGTCAGACGTGAAATCGACAACCAAGTAGCCGCCGGTTTCTTCCAGCGCGCCTCCAACCGCACAAACGGAGGGCGACGAACAGGACACAGTGTAAAGAGAACCCTGCTGCCGAGCCAAAGGTAGCGCTTGCGGGCTCCAGGTCATCCCACCGTTGGTCGAGCGGAGCACGCCAGGCGGGGCCGTCAAGATGTCCGTTACGGCGAAGCAGGTCGTGGGCGAGGGGCACGAAACCGCGTAAACCAGCCCAGTTTTGGGGGGAAGGGTGGACGCCTCCCAACTTGCCCCCCCGTCGCTCGTCTTCAATACTGCCCCGCCGAGGCCGGCCGTCCCTCCAACCGCAACACAGTCCTCAGGGGAGGGGCACGAGATGCCTTCCGGTTCGCTGAGACCGCCAAGTTGCCCAACCGTCCAGGATTTGCCAGCGTCGACTGTGCGCGCCACTGCTGCGCTCAGCGTCCCGAGCTGCCCCACGGCGTAGCAGGTCGAGGCGGACGGGCAGCTCACCGCCACTAGCGCGCCGGCAACGTCCACACCGCTCGCCGGGGTGGCCGCTGGGCCTGCCGGCGAGCGCGCAACGCCTGGAGCAGTTGACGTCGCCGAGCCCGACCTGACCTCTGCACTGGAGACGGCAATACGGGGGCTCACGGCTGACATGCACAGCGGCACCATGCTGGCCCCGACCACTACCAGGCAATTGCCCCAAGCCCTCAAGATCGACTGTCTTTCATGCGCCAGGCAAGGGTGCCCTGGCGTTACCCGAGAGCTGTGGGTCGTGGTGGAACATGGGCCAAGCCCCCGCCTCGTCCACTTTGGCGCCGTCGGAACCGCTCAGTTGATAGTGCTCGACTTCTCCTTGGTCGTGCCCGTTGTAGCCGGCCAACGTCACGCCGACGCTGCCATTCGGGTCGTCGGTAACCAATGGTGAGTTTTGAAGGCCCAAGTTCGGCGCCAGGATCGCTTCGGGGTTGCCCGTGCGCCCGTCCAGCACCTCCGCCCCATGGGTGGTCGCCACGATCACGTCTTGGTAACCGGGGCCGAGATCCGCCGTAACGGCACTGCCTATCACTTCGGCGAACATCGCTTGGTGCCACAGCACTGCGCCACTTGGCCCGCTGAGAGCATAAACAGATCCGGTGCCTGCGCCATTGTTGGTCCCCTCGACTACGTCGAGCTGCCCGTTCCCCATCAGGTCGGCGAGCGCGGGGCCCGACGTCGTCGCCCCGTCGAGGCGTTTGGCCCATACGGGGTGGCAAAGTGCGTTGAACGCGAACAGCTTGTCTGTCGCAGCCGCCCCCGGCCAAAACGTACCTGTGCCCACCGCAATGCCTTCTGCCCCACCTGTTAGGAACGGCCCGGCCGCGGGCGACGACTGGACGGTCTGGTCAGGGTTGTACTCGCACTTCAAACCGCCCGAAGGGCTCGAGGTGCCGAGGTTGCCTGTGGGTGCGATGACCCTCATGTGCCCGCCCTGGGTATAAGTAACGCCGTAGGACACTCCCGCGCTCTGGTTGCCGCCTTCGATTATCTCGGTTTTCCCGTTGCCGTAGAGGTCGGCGAGCGCAGGAGTTGAAAAGGCACTCGCGGAGGTGTACCACGGGAAACCCCGCAAAGTAGCCCCAGTTGAAGCGTTGAGAGCGTACTCTTCCTGCCCGAGCGAAGGGGCCACGACATCCAGGCTCCCCTGTAGGTTGCCCACGGCCAAGGATGCTTCCACGGCCTCGGTGGCCCCGGGCCCGCCATAAGGAGAGTTGTACGCTTTCGCAGACCAGCGCTCGGTCCCGTTCGGGTTGAAAGCTTCGTAACCTCCCGAGTGCGGAGTTGCTGCGCTCCCGACCCCGACGAAGACCGTGTCTGCTGGGGACCCCGGTGACAATGCCGCAACAGATGGTGCCGACTCCACCGGGATCCCGCCCGTACTGACGGGCCACCCGGGTACGGCTGCCCCGTTTGCCAACGACAGCGCATAGACGTGGCCGGACAAGTCACCCACCACGACGGCCGGGCCTCCACCAAGGACCGCCAAGTTTGGCGACGAGAGGGCGACGGGGGAACCGGCGTCCGGGAGAGCAACTGACCACGTTTCGAGGAACGTGAGCCCTTGCGCCCTCGCGCTCGTCGGGACCGAGCTAGTACCCAGCGCGGCAAGCGCCGTCGCTACTGCTAACCCACAGGCGCGCCGTGCCGCTCCACGCGACTTCATGTTGCGTGCTCCACGACGGTCCTCCCGGGCCCCCTAGCCCCGCCGGCTTGCCTGTCCGCCGAGTTGGTCGTAAATGTCCAGTAATGGCGGACCACGGCCCCGGGCACAGAAATTGTCACGCTGGCTCGGTAGGTCGCGTGCTCGTCGAGCGGCGAGACCGGGATCACGAACCCGCCGCCGCCACCGGGCCGGGTCACGAACTTCACGGCTACCGCCCCCCCTGGCCCCTCGAGAGCCGCCTTTGTCAGCTTGGCCGAGCCCGGTTGAAAAATCCCGTCCACGAAGACCAATAGGTACGGCCCTGTGGTTGCACCGTTCGGTATGCCGACCCCTACCCCTGGCGGTTGAGGTAGCTCGTCCGCCGTTTCTTCGGGGTAAATGCTGGCACCATTGCCGGGGTATGTCCAGACCGTGTCCTTTTCCGGGGGCGGCCGCAAGTAACCGATCGTCGTGGTAACGCAGATCTCCTCGACCAAGATAGAGCTTTCAGAAAATACCGAGTCGTCCGCCCCGGTTACCGAAAGCCGCGGGTCGAGCAGCGCGAAAAGGTGGCTCGGCCCACCCTCGAAGGGGTTGGTGGCCCAACCTTCCACGCTTGACCCTCCGTCGATGGCAAGCAGCGGCCCCGATTGGGCGACCATGTCGCCCAGGGCACTGTAACCGGGGCCCGGGTTCTCGGAATGGGCGAAGTTGTCGCCATGGAGGTGCTCGTAGTCGTCTAGCTGGTGGCAGCCCTCGGACCAAGAGCTGTTGAGGCTCACGCCGGCGGGGATGAAGTTGGCGGCTCTTTGGGCATTGACCCGGGCCACTATTTGGGCGGCGCTGTAACCCGAGCCGTCGGTGCTACCAGAGCTTGTGAGCGGGCAGGACCAGCTGCCCGCTATTCCCCCCTCGTCGGGCGCCGTCCCGTAACGGGCACTGATCACGCCTTCGTCGGCGCTGTGAAGGACGACGAACCCACCGTTGAGGGCAGCGCTGATGGCACCACCGGTGGCAAGTTGCCCCGAAAGGGCCCCTTGTGCCTTTGCCGGCACCTCGAACATCCCCCCGCCCGAGCCGCTGTAACCGACAATGCTTATCTCGAGGCTCACGTGGCCCGAGCCGACCGGGCCAGAGATGTTTACGACCAGCTGCGGGCCGTCCTGTTTGCAGGTGAGCGCGGCCGGCTGCGTCAGAGAACCCTCGATGGGCCCTGTGAAATTGAGGTCCGCCGTGCCCTGGGCAATGGCCGCAACGCCGGGGACCACCGCCACACCGGCGAGGGCAGCCAGCAACCCTGCCACCACAATGCACCCGCGAGCTCGCCATCGCCTCACAAGCAACCTACCAACGCGCCCCTCAGTGGCCAACCCATTCTGTAACCTGTCAGCCAGAGGTTAGTGTGTCGACGATCGGTTCGTCGGCGCGCTTGGCCCCAGTGCCTCGCCAGTAGTCGCCGACCGCTACGCAAGTGGCGGGAGCACAGGCAACCTCGAAGATATTGACGTCGGGTGACGGATTTCCTTCGGCGGGGAGCGACGGCGCCACAGAGACATGCCACGACGTGCCGGAACCCGTGGCGATCGCAGTGCCGCCGGCGCGGGCCTTTGTGGCGTACATGCCGACGGCTACGCAAAACGAAGAGGACTGGCAGGCCAGGTCGCTCAGGTTGACACCGGTATGGGGGTAAGAGCTTGCCGGGGGCGGGATGGCGATGGGGTCCCAGCTGAGCCCAGAACCGACCGAGATGTAACCAATGTCAGGCTCTGCCCCGGTGTAATTACCCATCGCGACACACGTCGTGCCCGGGCAAGCCAGATTTGTCAGGAAAACAGCCTGGCCGGACTTTGTAAAGGAGGCGCCTGCCGGGACCGGGCCCTCTCGGACGCTCCACGTACCCGCGGAAAGGGAGTATATGAATGCTTCGGTATAGCCGCTGGCGTCCTGGTCGTCGCCGACTGCAAGGCAGGACGAGCCGCTCTTGCAAAGGGCGGCGGAAAAGTTCATATCGGTATAGCTGGAACTGACACCGGGGCCTGAAAGGGTCGGCAGCGTCCTCACGCTCCAGGAGGCGCCGAAGCCAGAAACAACAATAGCGGGCCAGGTATATTGGTGACCGGCCTCTGAATACTGGCCGAAGATCAAGCAGTGGTGCGAGGACGGGCACGTGGCGGTTTGGAGGTTTGTGTCGGGCGGTGTGGCCATCGTCGACAGTTGGGGTGCGGTAACGGCCCGCCAGGAAGCACCGTACCCGGTGATGATGATGCCATGGTTGTCCGGGACGCTCGGATTGGTGTGGAAGTAATAGCCCACTGCGACGCACGACGAGGCCGAGGCGCAGGTGATCGCGTTGAGCTGGATGCCGAGGCCGGCGCTCGCAACTCCGGACGGCAGCGGGGACATGGCCGCAGTCCAGTTCGACCCCGAGCCGGTCAAGATAAACGACGCTGACCTGTTTGCGGAATTGGTGTAGGTGGCAAGTACCGCGCAGTGGGTCGCGTCAGCACAGGTCACGGTCGAGAGCTCGACAGGTGCTCCGGGCGGTGCACCAGGGGGCAATGGCACCGCATGGGCAGTCCACGCCTCGCCTGCGCCGGTTTCTATCACACCCGAAGTGGGACCGTTCGCGCGGTCGTACTCGCCGATCGCGATACAAGTGGTGGCGCCCGGGCAGGTGACCCCCACAAAGCTTGCAGAAGGGTTTGGAGCGGCCCCCGCCGGGAGCGGGAGGGCCGACGCTTCCCATTGGCCAGCTTGAGCGGCGGGTGTTGCCGCGATGGCGGGCGCACTGGCCAGCAAGAGCGGCACAACAACCGTGGCGGCTGGGAAAAGGGCGCGAGCACCTGCCCGGCGCTGGTGGGAGGGCGAGCCCATGTTCAACCCCTCTCTGGAGCATCAGCTGTGCTGACAACTATCGCCCGAGCGCGAGCCCGAGTCACCTAGGGATCTCCCTAAACCGCCTTCAGGACGCGGCTTGCGGGGATGCAATTTCGTCCTCCAGGTCCCCATCGCTGGGACCTGCTCATTGCCACGAGGCTCTTGGGGCAGTGAAGGAAGCTGTCGGTCGGCTGGGTAGCATTGTCGAGCAGTTTCGCTGTTGCCCCACTACCGGAGGTACGCGTGTCCCTGCCTTGTCACTAAGACGTAGGTCAGACCCTATGAGCTGGGCGTTCGTCTAATGTGGCTGGTTGAGGCACGCACGACCTTCACCCGTGCCAGGGTCATTGCGCTGTTGTGCGTGCTGGTCGCGGTCCCGGTTTTCCTCGCCCTGGCGGTGTACCTCTCGGGCGGGCCGGGAGCAGGGCAGGGACCGGCCTTCCTCGACCGGGCGGCCCGCAATGCGGTGTTCACCGCTCTGGCGGGGCTGGCCGTGACCATGCCGATCTTCATCCCGCTCGCGGTGGCAGTTGTGGCGGGCGACTCTATAGCGGGTGAGGCCAGCCTCGGGACGCTGCGCTACCTGCTTGCCCGGCCTGCTGGGCGCTCTCGCCTGTTGCTGGCAAAGGCGACCGTGGTGGCTCTCTTCTGCCTTTCGGCCGCGGCCGTGGTGGTAGTGGCGGGGCTGGTGGCCGGCATCGCCTTCTTCCCCCACGGAGTTGTCGTGACCCTGTCCGGGACGACGGTCCCATTTCTGGACGGCATCGGCAGGAGCCTGCTGGCCGCACTCGTCGTCGGGGCATCGATGTGGGGTCTTGCTGCGATCGGGTTGTTCGTTTCCACCGTCACCGACGTGCCGATCGCCGCGATGGCCATCACGGTCGGTGCGGTAATCGTCTCGGGCATCCTCGACGGCGTCTCGCAGGTCGCCTTCCTTCACCCCTGGCTGATAACCAACTACTGGACGGCCTTTGCCAACCTCATCCGGGCACCGGTCCGCTGGCACGAGATCGGCCAGGACCTCTGGGTGCAGGCCGGTTATGTGGCCGTCTTCGGTTCGGCCGCCTGGGCACGGATGACCTCGCGGGACGTGCTCGCCTAGGTGCCGTGGCCGCTCAGCGCTCGGTGCTGCGCTCCCAAAGCTTGATGCCCCCGAGGATGCCGGCGGTGTTCTGGGCGAGGGTCACGTCTGGCGGGAGGTCGAGGGTCACGCGCTTCGAGTTGCCGCCGCCGATGTAGCAGTGGTCGAAGAAAACGAGAGCACGCAGCACCGTCAGCGTCTCGCCCAGGCGGGCGTTCCATTTTTTGTTGCCCGCCTTTTCGCGGGCAGCCTCCCCGAGCACGTCGTTGTAATCCGCCCCCTTTTTGGCGAGCGGATGGTGTGCAAGCTCGATATGGGGGGCCAGCATGCCCTTCCAGAACAACGCCGTGCCGACACCCGTGCCGAGCGTTATCACGAGCTCGAGGCCGTCGCCCTGGACAAGTTCGGCGCCCTGGACGTCTGCATCGTTTGCGACCCGGCATGGCTTGCCGAGGGCCGTGGCCAAGCGGCCTTGCAGGTCGTAGCGGGCCCAGGCTTTTTCGAGGGACGGGGACGGTTTACCGCCGGGGCCCTCGGGCGAGATGAAATGAGGCGCCGAGAGCACGTGCCCCGAGCGCACCATCCCCGGGAAACCGGCCGAGACCCGCTGGAAGCTCGGGAGGCCCACTGTCAGCTTCGTGAGGCGCGCCACGAGCTGCTGGGGGCGCATGGGGTATTGGGTGGGCGCGCGGACCGGCTCATGAAGCAACTCACCCTCCCGGGACACGACGGACGCTTTGAGGCCGGTGCCCCCGATGTCGAAGCAAAGCGTCCGGGGCAACCCCGAGCTCCGGCGCCTGGTGGCGGGCACCGTCACCTTTGTGGCGGCGGCTTTCGGCATGGCCGCGACGATACTCGTCCCGCCGGCTGCGCCGCCTGCGAAGCGACGGGTCGCCAGCGCGCGTGCTGGCTGTCCCCTGGCCCGGCGGCCAGCGCACGCAGGCACCACAGCGCCGATCGGGCCTTAGGTCGAACAGGGCAGGCCACGACCGTATAGGTTGGAGCGATGCCCACCGAAGCCCAAACTCGGCCGGCGGCGCGCCTGCTCGCCGGGCAGCGCGTCGTCGTGACGGGAGGTTCAGGTTTCATAGGCGGCCACGTCGTAGCCAGGTTGTGCGAGCTTGGGGCGAGCGTGCTCTCGGTCGACCGCCGGCCTGCGAAGCCGTTCCGATGCCACCCGGCCGGGGACCACGACGTGACGGTCCTCGAAGGCGACTTGCGCGAACAGCCGACTGTCGATGCGGCCGTCCCCGAAGGCACCCGCGCCATCGTTCACCTCGCCGCCCAGACCCAGGTCCTGCGCTCGATCGAAGATCCTCAGGGCTCTTTCGACAACAACGTCGTCGTGACGGCCGGTCTTTTGGAACGGGCGCGGCTCGTGGCCGCTTCAGCCTTCGTTTTTGCTTCGACCAACGCGGTCGTCGGAGCGGGCACCACCGGCACGATCCACGAGGGGGCGCCGCTGGCACCTCTCACTCCATACGGTGCCACCAAGGCGGCGGGCGAGATGAACATCTCGTGCTATGCCGCCTCCTACGGGGTGAGGGGCGTATCACTGCGCTTCACCAACGTCTACGGGCCGGGCATGTCGGAGAAGGACAGCATCGTCCCGCGCCTCATGCGGGTGGCCGGGAGCGGTGGCGCCTTCAACATCTACGGCGACGGCAAGCAGGTGCGCGACTACGTCAATGTCGCCGATGTCGTCGACGCTGTCGTCCTCGCCATCACCAACGAAGATATGAGCGGCCCGGTCGTGATCGGTTCAGGTTCGTCGGTGTCTGTGCTCGACCTTGTCGAGCTGGTGGAGGAGGTGCTCGGGGCCACCCTCGACGTCCGCAACGTCCCGGCCAAGGCGGGCGAGATGCCCGCAGTCATCGTGGACAACAGCCGGGCGCGTAGTTTCGGCTGGGAGCCGCGGGTCACGCTCGACAAGGGGCTTGCCGAGGTCGCGGCTGAATGGGGG
>Ga0335074_10012873_pt1 | contig 11747 bp, 9 predicted proteins | sample Lox_Sample_23_FD_206715 | JGI IMG/M metagenome (GOLD analysis project Ga0335074, IMG submission 206715) | Soil microbial communities from Loxahatchee National Wildlife Refuge, Florida, United States - Lox_Sample_2.3 | ecosystem: Environmental > Terrestrial > Soil > Wetlands | place: USA: Florida...
CTTGCCGGGGCGAAAAATATCCCACTGCCTTCAGTTTGACCTCGCCCCGGATGACCTCCAAGGTGTAGGTCTCCAAATGGTCATCGAGGGTGAGGATGATTTTTCCGACGCTGGGGTCCAAGGCGGCCGAAAGGTTGGAGGGCGTGTCGGCAACTCTGAGAATCACCAGTTCGGAGTTGACTTCGTCATATTCCAGGACAGGTTCGTCAAGCGCATCATTGATCGACTTTACCAGCAGTTGCATTTCCTGGCGGACCTGCTGCCAAAGCCTGGGCGCCCAAAGGGTTTTCAGCTTGCCATCGACTGAGGCTTTCTCGTCGGCAATCCTCCGGCGTTGACGTCGTTCCTGGATTTCGTGAGCTTTTACCTGTCCGTACTGTTCAAGGTCATCAAACTTCATAAGACCTGCAAATCTCGAGGGTCAAGCCAGCCTTCTGATTCTTAAGAGCCGGAATCCTTCTCGACCTCTAGCGACCGGCAAGGCCAGGCGATCGCGGAGCCGAGGAGAAACAACGACTTAGATTACACTGCGGCAACTCACTCGCCAAGGAGTAACACTGGTTCGCCTCTCGGCAAGGCTGGCTGACGAGCGCACCAAGAGTAACAACCTCCTAAAGTGCCTATTCGTGATACAAATCTGACTACAGCTGAAAAATCCAGCGCCGCAGAGGTGGTCTGGGTGCGGGCGTGCGCCACAGTTTCCCTGATTAGACTGTACGTGCTCGATCTAGGTCGGTCATTAGGAAGGGTGGTGTGGATGGCAGATTCGAATGTGATTCTTTATGTTTGCGACAAGCCGCACGCCTTAGGAATTCGTTTTATCCTCTCCATTGCCGGCTACTCTGTTCTTGTTGCCACCAGCGGCTCGGCATTGAAACAACTCCGCCGCTACCCCGTCGCGCTACTCCTGGTGGACCAGGCTCTCGTCACAGCCGATGCCAAGCTTCCGCAGGAGATGAAGCGACTGAAGCCGGATGTGCCAATTGCCGTATTGGTGGGGTCGCTCAGCGGCAGTCCACTCCGCAGCAGCATGGCTGATCTTCTCGTCGCCAAGGAAACCGAGCCCTCGCAATTTCTCGCGGCTGTGACGAAAGCCTTGACCAGAGGGTCGAGGGTCGCACTCGAAGCGTAGGTTGGTTGACTACGGCGCCGCATGCGCGCGATCGGCTACCTGCCGAGGAAGTAGTCGAGACGGCTGTCAAGAACCAGCCGCTTTGTCATGCGAGTGCCGTTCGGGAAGGCCAAGCTGGGCCGCGGTATCGCCTTCGAAGTCGAACTCGATGAGCACCGCGGGCTCGTCGCCGATAACGCGCCCGTCATGACCAGCCTCGATGACGACCACTTGAGGCGCTGTAAAATCACGGGTGCAACCGTCCTCGAAGGTCATGTGGATCTTGCCGCGAGCAAGAAACCCCACGTGACAATGCACGCACATCTCGGTGCCGACGTGCGGCTTGACGTCACGCGCCCAGTGGAATCCGACGGGATAGACCGAGCGCTTCACACGAGCGTTGCCGGTCCGCACAATGTCAAGCTGGACGCCGCCGAGCTCGCGATGCTCGGCTCCCGGAATGGGTGCGAGAAGTGGATCGGCAGCGGACATCGGTAGCCTCCTGGAGCAGTTTCGACTTTCAAGCTTCGAGGCGCGAGTTCCCCGTCGTCCTTATGGAACCCTGACGCCCTGCGATACGCAGTCGATTCTACAGTGGATTCTAATGCAGCCGCTGGCTGGAGGCGGTTTACGGCTTTCATGTGATTGACCCGCCGTCCCTCAAAATGTTATAAAAACTCGCCGTTTGTATGCGCTGGGGTGTATCCCCGGAGTGCACATAAACCGGTGCAAGCTCCCGACGCGGCCAAACCTCAAACACTTCTGTCTTGAAGTGGAAGCGCGTTTCCGGGATTCCAGCAGGCCCATACACGATCTCGCGGTTTGCGAAGTTGCGAGTTGTGCGGCGCCCGGCCGGCTGGTGGTCAACGATCTCTTGGAAACGAACTGAGAGTGAACAACCGTAACGTCTTCATCATTCATGGGCACCGTTCCGCCTGCCGGCGGAGCGCTCATCGGAGGAATTATATGTACACCTGGCTCGCTGCCCTGCGGCAGCTAACCTCGGTAGCTCGCAAGCATCCGGCGAGATGGATTACTGCCGCGTTCACACTTCTGATGCTCCAGGCTTCCACCGCATTCGCTCAGCCGAGCGAGGCCGGCGGCGAGGCCAATCTGCAGGTCCCCGATCTTTCTACCGTCAGCTTTCTGGGCATGAACGGCCACAACCTGCTGCTCATCGGGCTGATCTTCTGTGTCTTGGGACTGCTCTTTGGGCTCGCCATTTACATGCAGCTCAAGAATCTGCCGGTGCATCGCGCCATGCGCGAAATCTCCGAGCTGATCTACGAGACCTGCAAGACTTACGTAATCACCCAGGGTAAGTTCCTCATCATCCTGTGGGCGTTCATCGCCGTTGTCATTCTCGCCTACTTCGGATGGCTGCGGCCGATCAACCCGGTGGGTGTCACCCTGCCGATCATTCTGGGGTTCAGCGTCATCGGGATTCTGGGCAGTTATGGAGTGGCGTGGTTCGGCATTCGCGTCAATACGTTCGCCAATTCGCGCACCGCGTTCGCCGGGTTGCGCGGCAAGCCATATCCCTGCTACTCGATTCCGCTGCGCGCCGGCATGTCGATCGGCATGATGCTGGTCTCGGTCGAGCTGCTGATGATGCTCTGCATTCTGCTGTTCGTGCCGGGTAATTATTCCGGCCCCTGCTTCATCGGCTTCGCCATCGGTGAGTCGCTGGGCGCGGCGGCATTGCGTATCGCCGGCGGCATCTTTACCAAGATCGCCGACATCGGCTCCGACCTGATGAAAATCGTCTTCAAGATCAAAGAAGACGATGCGCGCAACCCCGGCGTCATAGCCGACTGCACCGGCGACAATGCGGGCGATTCCGTCGGTCCCTCGGCCGACGGCTTCGAGACGTACGGCGTCACCGGCGTCGCACTCATCACCTTCATCCTGCTGGGGGTTCGCAATCCTACGGTGCAGGTTCAGCTGCTGGTGTGGATCTTTGTCATGCGCATCATGATGCTGATCACCAGCACGGCAGCGTACTTCGTGAATGAAGGCATTGCCAAGGCGCGCTACGGCAATGCCGACGAGATGAACTACGAGACGCCGCTGACCTCGCTAGTGTGGATCACGTCGATCGTCTCCATCGTGCTCACTTACATCGTCTCCTACATTATGATTCCCGTCCTCGGCGGCGATGGCACGCAGTGGTGGAAGCTGGCGACCATCATCTCCTGCGGGACGCTGGCGGGCGCGATCATACCCGAGTTGGTGAAGGTCTTCACCTCGGTCAATTCGGGCCACGTGAAAGAAGTGGTGACGTCGGCAGAGGAGGGCGGCGCATCGCTCGACATTCTCTCGGGACTGGTGGCCGGCAACTTCTCCTGCTACTACCTGGGCTTCACCATGGTTGCCCTGATGGCGATTGGTTATGCCATGAGCACAATGGGACTGGGCGAGCTGATGCTGGCACCTGCGGTCTTTGCCTTCGGCCTGGTCGCCTTCGGCTTTTTGGGCATGGGACCGGTCACCATCGCGGTCGACTCTTACGGGCCGGTGACCGACAACGCGCAATCGGTGTATGAGCTGTCGCTGATTGAGCACATTCCGAACATCGAGGGCGAACTGAAGCGCGACTACAACATCAACGTCAACTTCGAGCGCGCCAAGCATCTGCTGGAAGAGAACGACGGCGCCGGTAACACCTTCAAAGCCACGGCTAAGCCGGTGCTGATCGGCACGGCGGTGGTCGGCGCGACCACCATGATCTTCTCCATCATCATGGCGCTGACCAACGGGCTGACGGAGAACGTCGGCAAACTCTCACTACTGCACGCGCCGTTCGTCCTCGGGTTGATCAGCGGCGGCGCCATCATCTACTGGTTCACCGGCGCTTCCATGCAGGCCGTCACCACCGGCGCCTATCGCGCGGTAGAGTTCATCAAGGCCAACATCAAGCTCGAAGGCGTGGAGAAAGCGTCAGTCGAGGACAGCAAGAAGGTCGTAGAAATCTGCACGAAGTATGCACAGAAAGGTATGTTCAACATCTTCCTAGCGGTCTTCTTTGTGACGCTGGCCTTCGCCTTCGTCGAGCCGTTCTTTTTCATCGGCTACCTGATCTCGATCGCGGCCTTCGGTCTGTATCAGGCGATGTTCATGGCCAACGCCGGCGGCGCCTGGGACAACGCCAAGAAGATCGTCGAGGTTGAGCTGAAGCAGAAAGGCACGGAGCTGCACGATGCCACGGTCGTGGGCGACACCGTGGGCGATCCCTTCAAGGATACGTCGTCCGTGGCGATGAACCCGATCATCAAGTTCACTACGCTGTTCGGGCTGCTCGCCGTGGAGCTCGCGGTGCAGTTGACCGCGACCAGCGGCGCGGCCTTCAGTCATGTGCTGGCCATCGCCTTCTTCCTCATCTCGTACTTCTTTGTGCGGAAGTCGTTCTACGGGATGCGGATCGTGAAAGCCAAAGCCTAGCCGAGTTTTGCCGACAACCGAACCGCCATCCCGCAAGGGATGGCGGTTTGTTTTTGTCGATTCGCACATTCATCCTTTACGTCGGGCGGAGTCTAGGCCAGAATACCGTCGTCATGATTCGCATCCACCTTATCGTCACACTGGTGCTGGCTCTCTTTGTCCCGGTTGCTTCAGCAAGTGCGCCCCAACAGCATCCGTGTAGCGACCCCTGTGGCGTACCAACACCATGGCAGGACTTCAACAGCTTCACGCTGAAGGTAACCACAGCCGGCCAACCAGGATATTCGCAATGGCAGGGCAAATTCGACGAAACAACGAACGACCTTCAGATCGACGTGGAAAATTCGCAAGCTGGCTCGATCGTTAGGGGAAAAATCCTTATGATTGGCGGCCGGGTTATGGCGGTGCAAGGCCCTATAGCTGAGCCGGGATACGAAATTGATGCCCTCGATGCCGCGGTGCTATCTTGGCAACTCGTGACCAAGATACTGGGTCGCGCCTTTCCGAACGGACCTGCGTCCGTGAACCCTGCACAGGATGTGAATTACTCGGATACTAAAACCGGCATACAGATCGCAACACAAAGCGCGGGAGGAATGATTCGGGCGCCTTGGCATGTTGTCGGGAAACTCGAGCACCTCAAGCCGGATGCTATCCAATTCGACCTGACATTTACGTCCCCCAATCCCGGTGATAGCAGCAAACGGAACACCGTAATGTTTTCCGGCAGTCTCTTCATGAGCGCCAACACGAAAATCGACGATCAACTAGGCCTGGAAAAATGGGCCGTTTTTGGGGTTGGACCACAATCCCGCAAGCAGGGTAATTCAACGATCATCGACTACAGCGCGGCGCCGGAGACAACCGCCTATCGCACTGTCGCTGACGTCCGCAAGAAGCTTGAGGCCGACAGCTATTCTGGCGAACGGGATTCCTCAAAGGACTTTACTGGGTTTTGGAAAGAAAACTGTGAAGATTCGTTCGGCCTGCAGATTATGCACTATGGGACAGACGGTAAGTATTCCATCGTCTTCTGTGGTCCAGGCGGCTGCGGAGATCCGGCCGTCAGGGGACAAAGGACTTTTATTACTAAGGATCCGCACTTCGAGGTGGTTAGCGAGGATGAACTCCGCCAGAAGGCTGCCGACGGCTGGGAAACTTACCATCGCTGCACCAAAGATACTCATCCACTATTGAAATATAAGCAGGACAAGTAATCCGCGGGCCTACGTGAGTGGACTCCTCTCACAATCGTCCCTTACAACTGTTGTCCATCCTGCCGCCATCTAAAAGACTCGCGTGCTTGATGTGTCCACGCGACGCTAAAATTCTCACCCATGATGAATGCCAAATGGATAGTTCCCTGGATTGCGCTGTGTTTTCTGGGAGCGGTACCGGCCGACAATCCGCCGCCGATGAAGGAAGGTCTGTGGGAGATCCACACCAAGATGGTCGAAATCCCCAGCAATCGAACCACCGAACGATTTGAGAAGCTATGCCGCAGTCACGCCTACGACGACTACGTACACGCGGCCGCGCAGAAGCGCGAGACGAACTGCAAGACCATCAGCAAGACCACCACCAAGAATGTCACCACCACCGAAACCGAGTGCACGGTCGGAAAGATGGTGATCCGCACCAAGGGAATCCTCACCATGCTGGGCGACACCGCCGCGCGCACGGAGGGCACCGCAACCTATACGCCGCCCGTCGCCGGCAAGACGGGAATGACCATGCTGTCGGAGCAGAACTACATCGGTCCGTGTCCCGCCGGTATGCAGCCCGGCGACGCCCTCGACGCCAACGGCAAGAAGACCAGCCATTGGAAGCATTGAAGACCGGTTGTCAGTTGTTGGTTCTCGGTGGCTTGGAACCCGCAGACGTCTGAGGTCCCGCCCTGATCCTTGTCTTCCGGCTGGTGTTGAACTGAAGCCCACTTGGCGCGACAGGCATTGCACTCGACATCCCGAGCGCACCTCGTCTGCGTAGCCAAGACCTGCGACGGGGAAATGTCAGCCGCTCACTTCACTCCGAGCACCAGGAAATAGTCCACGTGGTCGTCGACCACCAGATTGTCGTGCTCCTCGAGCAAGCGGTAGCCGGCTTCGCTGGCTTCGTGCAGCACAATCGACTTGTGGACGCCGTGATCGGTGCCATTGCCGTCGCGATCGATGATGCCCACGCGCGCACCCGGCCGCAACGAGCCGCGCAGGTTGCGCAGCAGTGTGATGGGCTCGGCAACTTCGTGGTAAGTCTTCAGCAGCAGCACCGCATCGATGCTGTCGGGCGGCAACTCGGGATTGTCGGGCTTACTCAGAATGGTTTTGACATTGTGCAGCTGATCCTGCTGGATGCGGTTATCGATGTACTTGATCGCCTCGGGATTGATGTCGACGGCGTACACTGTACCGCTCTTCACCTTTCGCGCGGCGCGAACCGTGAACCATCCTGATCCGGCGCCGATGTCGGCGACATTCTTGCCCGGCGAAATGGCAAGGACCTTCATCACACCATCGATGTGCAGGCGCTCGTCGCGGCCAGGGCTCTCGAAGATCGAGAGATCACCGGTGTAAGGCGCGCTGGTCGGGCGATGTTGTGCAGATGGAGACGCAGTGCTTTGCGCCTGAAGTCTGGACGTGCTCGCGGGCAGCAGGAGAAACAACAGTAGAGCGCAGAGGGATGCAAATCGCGGGAAGCGCATCAGGAACTCCTGCCATCCATGATGCCACTGCGGACGAAGTTGCGGAGTGCAGGCTGCCACGCTTTTCTGCGCCATGGCCGTCGAATCAAGAATGAGAGGAGACGGTTACGAGTGCAAGCGCGTTAATTCCCTGCCCCTTGTAGCAGCCCGTAGACGCTTACCTGATTCGCCGTGCCGACGAATACCTTGCCATTGGCAATGGTCGGCACGGTGAACTTCGAAGCCTGCCCGGGATTGTCACGCGACAGTCGCTGATTGGAGTTGTACAGCTCGTGCGCCAGATTGCGGGCATCGTAGGCATGGAGAACCGCAGGACCCTGATGCGAAGCATAGTAGGCATCGTTATCCACGACCCACACGATTCCGTTGCTATTGCCATTCGCGGACACGCTGACGGTGCTGCGCGTCAGATGGTAAATCGCGGCGCTCTGCGACACGGGTGTAGTCGACAACGTTCCGTTGCGCAGTGCGAAGGCCTTGATCCCGTCCGCATGCGGGCTGATTCCCGCACCGAAATATAGCCGGCCGTTCCAATAGGCAGGTGTTCCCATTTGCTGGCGCAACTGTCCGGAAATTTCCTGGATCACCTGTGGATTGCCGTTGAGCGCGGCATTGTATCCGCCAAAGCTGTCGCGATTCAGCACATAGATGTGGCCATTCTTGCCGCTGGTGACCGCGAGATGCGGATTCGCTCCTGGCTGATCAGGCAGCACGACCACGCCGGCCGAGCCCAGATCGAGATCATCCTTGGCCATCTTCGCCTGGCTGAACGGCGTGAAGAAGTCGACCAGATTCAGCCCGCTGGCTGCTGGCCGCAGCTTCACGATACTGTCGCTGAAATTCGCTCCGGGCTGCTCGCCATAGACGTCAAACGGCCCGTTGGCGATGGAAAAATAGAGATCGCCATTGCGGTCGGCGCTGATTCCGCAACCGCTCATCCAGATGCCGCCCTGATAACCATTCGGGGTTGACACCCACGCGCCGACTTGCCGCATGGTCGTCGCGTCGTACGCGATGACCCAGCCGTGATACAAGCCGTAGTCGGCATTCGACGCGAAGGCAATGTAGATCTTCCCTTTCGACAGCAGCAGCGCGGCGCGCTGCAGCTGGTAGCGCGAGGAGAACGACAGCACCCCGTCGTTGCCGTCCTGCGCCGTTCCCGGATACGACGCCTGGATGATGCGCGGGCCGCCGAACTTCTCCGCGCCCGAGGTTATGTCGAGCGCGTGCAAGCGGTGATAGATCGTGCCATTCTCTTTCGTCGCCGCCACCACGTACACCGTATTGCTGGCGATATCGATTACCGGCGTGCTGGTGATGCCGATCTCCGGCAAAATGTCGCTGGCGTTGACGTCGCTGGGCAGCAGCGTCGTAATCCCGGCGTCGGGATTGAGCAAGTTGATGCGCCACAATGGATCGGGCGTGGGCGAGTCGGCGTCGAAGGCGTAAACGCTGTCATGCTGCGTCGCAACGATCAGGACATTGTGGATTCCATTTCCCGGGATCGCTACCTGCGGCATGTACAGTGGCTGCGCGTAGACATATCCGTCGACGGGAAAGGAATACAGGCGGCCAAACTTCGCGGCGTTCACATTGTCGGGCGTGAGAATCCTTTCCAGCGTGTTCTGGCCGGTGCGCGCATTGTCATTGTGATAGGTCGACACCACTACAAAGCCCGCGGCATTCAGCGCCTGCGTGGTCAAATATTGCGGCCGTGGAAAAGGATTTGTTGCGGCAAAGAAATCGTCCGTCGCGACGTCAGGACTCTTACCGACATTGGAAAACTGCCAGAGCCCGAGCACGATCGCCACCAGCACGCCCACCGAGAGCAACTGCGTCCGGCTGCGGGAGAGTAAAGCTATTCTGTCCCAACTGTGCAGGGTGAAATAAATGAGAACACCGGCGCCGATACTCGCCAGCAGCAACGCGGTGACAGATTCTGACAGCAGTACAAGAACGTTATGAACCATGAGCCAGTCAGTTGATGCACGTAGCGCCCACTGTCGGTAACTCAGATGCTGCAGGAAAGTGGCGCCTGTCAAAATAAACGGGGCCGTTAGCGGGATGTCTCTCCCGTCAAAAAACTGTGTGCCAGTTCGACCTGGTAAATAGATGCTTGATTACATTATGAATGATGCCGGGACAAACCGCCTCAACGCTAGTTGAAATCAAGAAAACTTTGTTAAGAAGTGTAGCGTGAGGCAGACATAATCGCGGGCCTCTCGCAAATTCCACTTGACGCCGAGAAACACCGAGCGTCTCTCATGGTTAACCCATTGCAGTGGTCATCGTTTTGCCTTCACATGTAGAATCAAGGCATGGGTTTTCGTAGCAGCGACTTGAATCATCATAAAGGCAGGACGCCTCCGCCCGACGACACGCATCAGGAAGCGGCGTACCTCAAGATGCTGGGTGAGAAGCAGCGCCCCGTGCGCATCAAGCTGATGGATGGGACGGTACTCCGCGGCTGGATCGAGTACTACGACCGGCGCATGGTGCGGCTGACGCGCGAAGGCGCGCCCAATCTTTTCATCTTCAAGCACGAAATCGCCTACATCGCCGAGGACACTATCCGCAAGGCGCGTCCCGACAACTCTCCACCTCCGCCTGGCGATAACCCTGCCAATCCCAATCGATGAGCCAATATCTGCCAGATCTGGAAGCGATCGCGCGCGAAGCGGGCACGCTTCTGATGCGCTACTTCGGCCGCGTCACCATCGAGTACAAAGGCGAAGTCGATCTGGTAACAGAAGCCGATCGTGCCTCAGAGAAACTGATCGTGGGGCGCCTGCGCGCGCGTTGGCCTCAGCATGGCATCGTCGCCGAGGAAGGCACGCGCAGCGAAACGGATGCCGAATATCGCTGGTACGTCGATCCGCTGGACGGCACCACGAACTTTGCGCACGGTTATCCGGTCTTCTGTGTCTCGATTGCGCTCACACGAAGAGATGGCCAGCTTGAGGCCGGCGTACTTTTTGATCCCACCCGCGACGAGATGTTCGCTGCGGAGCGTGGTCAGGGCGCGACCCTGAACGGCCGCACCATCCACGTGTCGAAGACAAAATTACTGGCGGAATCGATTCTTGGCACCGGTTTTCCCAGCCACAAGCGCCACAAGAATCCCAATATCTTTTTCTACCACCAGATCACGTTGCGCTCGCATGGAGTGCGGCGCGCGGGCTCGGCTGCCCTCGATCTGGCCAATGTTGCCTGCGGGCGTTACGACGGCTTCTGGGAGTTCAACCTGAATCCGTGGGATACGGCTGCTGGTGTGCTTCTGGCGCAAGAGGCCGGCGGCGTAGTCACGCGCTTCGATGGCTCGCCATTTCGGCTCGACAGCCGCGAGGTATTGGGCAGCAACGGGCTGATCCATCAGGAACTAATCGCCCAGTTTCAGGAGATCTTTGCCGGCCGTGACTTGGAAGAATTACCATCCGTGGCGGAATATGCCAGGAAGCGCAGCTAGAAGCGCGCCGGATCATTTCTGCCTCTCCACCAAAGAACGCAGCACCTGTTCCAATCGAATCTTCCCTTTTCGAGGCTCCGCGACGTCTCCTTCGAACTTGATCCAGCCGCGGTTAAGGCCCTCCAGCATTTGAATGCGCGGCGTAGGATGCTTCATCCCTTGCGCGCGAAACAACCTCTCCCAGTTTTCCTGAGCAACAACTTCCGCGCGCACATCGCAGCCCAGCACACTCGCAAACGTCGCCGCCACTTGCGGGCGCCGTCGGTTTAGACCGGCACTTCAAATCTGATGCAGCCCAGATTCTCCCGCTTCAGCGAATGATTCTCCGCCTGAGCCTGCATGCCGACGGTGGCTGCCCGTCGTCACACCCCTCTGTGACTGCGTTAAAATTAATGGGTGAACAATTCGCTCTTAAACCGCACTGTTGAAAAGCGCCCTGAGATGGTCCGCTTGCAGGGGCGAATCCTTTTTCTCACTGAAGATCCTGAGCTCATCAAGCGCCAGTTGGCGGGCGAAGATCTGCCGTGGGACACGCAGCATCCCGAGCGCAATCCCAAGCTGCGCGACGACATCTCCACCGACGAGATTACGCCGGCCCACATCTGCTTCTTCTTCGACGAGACGCTCGGCGAGTTTCCTTACACCGGCCTGAAATGCGGCAACGAGACGCCAATCAAGCGCGGCGATGTGAAGAAGGGCGGCTTCGTCGCGGCGGTCAGCGGCAAGCGGCGTGGCAAAGGTTCCAGCCGCGAGCAGTCGCCTTACGCAGAAATGTCGGCCGGGATCAAGCTGGTGATCGCGGAAAACATCGAGCGGATCTACAAGCAGAACTGCCAGAACCTCGGCGTGCTGACTTCAACCGACTTCTCGCTCATCGACAAGGTCCTGCGCGGCGAGGAGATTCCCCTGGTCGAGTTCACCCAGGGCGAAGACGAGATCACGCGTCAGGTGATCGAGTACGGCGGATTGTTCCCGTTCAACGTCGCGCGCATGCAAGGCAAGGTTTTTCTACCGCCGATTACCACCAA
>Ga0335074_10012874_pt1 | contig 11746 bp, 8 predicted proteins | sample Lox_Sample_23_FD_206715 | JGI IMG/M metagenome (GOLD analysis project Ga0335074, IMG submission 206715) | Soil microbial communities from Loxahatchee National Wildlife Refuge, Florida, United States - Lox_Sample_2.3 | ecosystem: Environmental > Terrestrial > Soil > Wetlands | place: USA: Florida...
GGAGAGTAGAGATCAAGGAGCATGAAGGGCGCCGTCGTTCCCGGCTGAACGATTACACCCTGCTGGTTTACTTCGGCGGGCAGCTGCGAGTTGGCCTGGCCGCTCCGCATCTGCGCCAGAATCTGGTCGGTGTTGATGTCAGTTCCCAACTGGAAGTCGACGTACAGCGTCATCTTTCCGCCGGAACTTGCGCTCAACGAGTACATGTAGTTCATGCCACTGACGCCCGACATTTGCTGTTCGATCGGTGTGGCAACGGACTCCGCAATCGTCTGGGCGTCTGCGCCAGGGTAAGTGGCCTGGACCTGGATCATCGGGTCGGCAATGTTGGGGAACTGTGCCGTAGGCAGCTCGAGCACAGCGACCCCGCCGGCCAGCACCATCAGAATTGCGATGACTATCGCTACTATGGGGCGGTTGATGAAGAATTTCGACATGATCAGTTGCCCCCGAGGGTCGCCGCGGCCGGCATGTACGGTTTAGCCACGACCGGAATGCCTTCCTTTACCATCGCCGGCGGCGCAGCCGCGGCAAACATCTGTACTCTCTGAATGCCTTCGACCACGACCTTCTCGCCGGGCTTTAGTCCTTCGGTGATGATCCAATCCGTCCCGACTCGATCTCCTACCTTGACCGGGCGAATCACTGCCCTGTTTTCGGCGTTGAGCACGATGACCTGGTAGGCCGTTTGCACTTCGATCACAGCGGGCTGCGGAATCAGCAACGCGTTCTGGGTCACGCCTGTTTCGAGTCGAACTCTGCCAAAGCCGCCGGGACGGAGAATGGCATCCTTGTTGGGGAAGGCGGCGGCAACCTGGATGGTGCCTGTCTGGGAAGCGATCTGGCGATTCACTGAGATGAGTTCGCCCTTCTGCGGGTAGGTGTCTCCGTTTGCCTGGATGAATTCGATGTTGACCGGCACCCCCTTCCTGCTCCCTCCGGAGATTGCCCGGTTAATGTGCTCAGCGTTGGCGAGGTAAGCGCTTTCGGGGATATTGAAGTATGCCCAAATCGGATTGACCTGGGAGACTGTCGCCATTTTGGTGGCCGTTCCCACCAGGTCGCCGATCTGGGAATTGGCATTCCCCGCGATGCCGTCAATCGGCGAGTAGACCTTGGTCCATTCGAGATTCAATTCCGCCTGCACCATCTGCGCCTTGGCTGCGTCCAATTGCGCCTGGTTCGCGGCCAGGGTCGACTGATCGGTGTCGAGCTGCTTTTGCGGAATCGCGTTTTGCGCGACCAACGGGGTATCGCGGGCGACATTTTTCTCGGCCTCGCCGAGATTCGCCTGGGCCACGGCGACCTGCGCCTTGTCCTGATCAAGCGTGGCCACGAAGGGCCGCGGATCTATCGTAAAGAGGAGCTGGCCCTTTTTGACGAAAAAGCCGTTCTGGTAATTCTGCGTAAGGAGATAACCTTGGACTTTCGGGGTGATGTCGGCATTCACCGGACCGTTGAGCTGCGCGACCCATTCGGCGTAACCGGGCACATTTTTCTGGACGACCTCGGTTACCGTGACCTCGGGTGGAGCGGGCGGCGGCGCTGCTTCCTTCTTCGCACAACCAGCAATCACGATGAGCGCAAGCGCTCCGAGCTTGACCACACCTGAGTACGGGTTGGTCGAGTTTTGGTTTTTTATGAGGCGCTTCTTTCCCTCGGCCCTGCATGGTCCGTACATCTCAAATCCACGCGTTGCGCGCATTGACACGCTCCTTGTTGACGACACCTGAGAAAGCGACAAATGAGAGCCTTACACCCATAATTTCGACAATTCAGGACTGAGTCCCCAAGCGGCTGCTTGACGCAACGAGAGTATGCCGCGCACGAAGGATGGCATACTGGCAGAAGTGACAGTTTGCGCCAGCCATTCGCGGTTGACAACCAAAATCTGCGCGCAGCTTTACGACCTGTTCTCCGAAGCGTAGTCAGCGATCGTAAGATCACTGGAGAACTCCCCTGAGCCTGCAACGTTCACGATTGCCTTCCGAGCCTATGCCGTTCTGATCGGCGTACAGGGCGCACCACTCCTTGTCCGAGTTCGAGACAGGCCTTCGAAATCCGCAAGATGCGTAGGTGGTCCCCGCTAATCAGCAGAGTTTCGCGTAGAGGCCGCGAAGACACCTGGTTCGTTCTTAATATGTTCCTGTTTCAGCGGTTGTTTCAACAGGGGGTTGTCCTCCACGTAAATCATGCCGAGCATCAGGTAGTTGCACGCCCGCCAACTAGGCGTGGATCCTGCGCAACCCTCCAGGAGTGGTGCGCCGGGCACCGTCAATCTCGCTGCGCCATATGCTGTTAACCGTTCGCAGTTTCTGCAGCCACCGCGATTGTCAAAGGCCACACTCCATCATCGCCTTGAGACACGAAAAACCTAAAATCATGCTCACACTGATCCTCAGTCAACACTGCGTTCGGCGTTAGACATCAACATAGAGTCGCGCCGGCAATAAGGCTGTGACTTGCGTCCCGACGTCTGAGTTGCTCGGGGAAGGGCCGCCATGAAATGCGGCAGCAGATCCCTGATCAATTCAATCGACGAGGAACTGCAATCAGCAATCGATCGTTATGGATTGCCGATCGGGAAAATGTATTTCATATGTCTGGGCCGGCGATGGTCATCACTTATCTCATTTCGACGGAAACGGCTTCACGCTGGTCAATAAGCCTGGCCTGGACGATTTCGTCAGCGTGAAGGTCGACCGTCATCATCAGCTCTGGATAGCGAGCGGCGGACTGCCGGCTTGACAAGAAAATCCGGCGATGAAGTCGATGCGCTGATAGAGAACGACGGGCTGGCGAGTAACAAAGTTCGCGTGGTCCTCGTAGATCGGGACGGTGACTTTTGGCTGGCAACGATTGCTGGGCTTCAGCGGCTGCATTGGCGATACCGCGGGGGCTCAAACGCTGGACCGATAGACGCTTTGAGAGCGCGCACTCCGCGGCTGGGCCTGTTCCGCGGCTTAGGCGGAAGTACCCGGTAAATTTTTTATTGCAGCCACTCCGGTCGGATTTCAGGGTGGTCCGCGACGAACTGCAGGAAACCCCACATAAAGGATCGTTGCATCGCGGACAGATTGGTCGCCGGGAATCTTCAGGGAACGAAGAGCGCAGTTAGCGGACGGGCATGAATGCCGACCGCTATGAACGGGGCGAATAATTAAGTCATTGATCTTATTTGGCGTCCCCGACGGGATTTGAACCCGTGTTATCGCCGTTTATCGGCGGTAACGGGAAATTTAATTTTTATGTGTACTTCTGTGGAAGCCCAAGATTTAAGCGATTTTGCTATCCGCCTCTGCTGTAGAGCGGTAGCGCCGGGGTAATGAATCCACGTAAGATTCGCTTCCGAGGGACAGGAAGATGCCGAAGAATTTGACCACAGTTCACCGCGATGGAGTCTATGAACGCAGCGACCGGAAGGGCTACTGGGCCGCGTGGACGGACGCGCAGGGCCGTCGCATACAGCGCAAGCTCAACGCACCCACGCTCACACAGGCAAGGCAATTACTTGCCGACGAGAAGGCCAAAGTGGCCAAGCAACTGGCCACAGGCTATACGCCGCTCACAGAGGAAACCTTCGCCACCTTCGCGACGGAGTTCCTTCGCTATCAGCAGCGCCGCATCGCGACAAAGGTCGTACACGGCAAGCTCTCGCAACACGAGTACGAGCGGCAGCGCGGCATCGTCGAGTCGCATCTGGAGCCTTTCTTCGGCTCGATGAAGCTGGCCACTATTCGCCGCAAGGATGTCGCGGCATACATCAACAGTCGCATCGGCGGGGTCAGCGACGGCACGATCATCAAGGAAGTGAACGTGCTCAAGCGCCTCTTCAACGTCGCTCTCGACGCCGAGAAGATCGCGGCGAACCCAGCGCTGCGCGCTCCCGTGCCCAAAGCGCCGGAGGGCCGTGTTCGGTACTTGTCGCCGGAGGAGTTGGGCAGAGTACTGCGAGCCTGCCCCGAATGGCTGCGGCCGATTGTCGGCTTGTTAACGACGACCGGAACGCGACGCGGCGAGTTGTTGAGAGTGCGATGGGAAGACGTGAGCATTCCTCGCCGAGAAATCCGACTGCGCCATACGAAGTCCGGGAAGGAGCGCCCTGCTCTCATCAATGATCTTGCCTTGCAGGTTCTCGTGTCGATGGGCGCGGATGGCAACGGTAAGCGGGGCTTGCTCTTCCCAGACGTCACGCCAGCCCAGGTAACGGTGGCTTTCGTTCGGGCGTGTGACGCTGCCGGAGTCTCGGACTTCAGCCTCCACGACCTGCGGCATCACTACGCGAGCATGCTTAGACAGAACGGCGTGGATTTGCACACGCTGCAAAAACTCCTCGGCCACTCCGACCCGCGCATGACAGACCGTTACGCGCACCTTTCGCCGGAGTTCTAATTGGAGGCCGCCAAACGTCTCGATGGTGTGCTCTCGCTAGATCCGGCTAAGGGCGAAGGGACTGGCCCAGGCAGAACCGTCGAATCGATTGCTATCATCCGAGGAGAGCCAGGTATTCAGACCTCATGACGCCGCAAGAATTTATTGAAAACGCGCCTCTGTACACACGCATTGAGATAATCGATTTCGAACCGCCGAATAGCATCACGCTCTTGTGTACCCGATGCAAGAAGGAAACCACGTGGCTGAGCAGCGGGAAGATTGATCAGAGCGTTAATACAGACCCAAAGATTTATTTCAAAATCGTTGGCTACACATGCTGCCTTTGCGACGGGACAGCCTTGCGGTTTTCTATGAATTGCTGAACTGGTCCCAGATCCATGGGAGTTCTCAATGGCGCCATAGGGCAGTTCGAAAGATTGGCCAAGTCCCACCACAGGAAATCAAGATATCAGCAGAGCTGAACGATCGACTGGGCTCCTCCTCGGGCCACTACAAGAAAGCCCTAATAAGCCGCGCACAGAGTTACGGCATTGCGGCAATGGCGTATTTGCGGCGGGTTGTCGATGAGAAGACCGATGAGCTGATTGACGTGATGGCCGAGTTGTCGCGTACCTATAACGTGGACGATAAGGAAATCCGTGACCTGCTCAAGGTCAAGACGGAGATACGATACGAAGAAAAACTGAAGATCGCGTCAGAACTGATTCCCGCAGCCGTTAGGCCCGGAGGCGTTAACCCGTTGGGTCAACTTTACAAGCTCACGAGTGTGGGCCTTCATGGCAAGAGCGATGATGAATGTATCGCCATCTTCGACGAGCTCAAGGCTGATTTCGAATACATATTCCGCAACTTGCATTTGCAAGCAGAAGAGAGGCGCGAATTCGCTAGACGAATGCAAAATCGCGCTGGGAAAACTGAAGAGGCGGCGACGGGGGGCCGGACGATTTCTAACGCTACCCAGACGCTACCGGGCACTTCCCCAACCAAGCGCTAAACTTTCTAAGTCTATCATTCTATTTGGCGTCCCCGACGGGATTTGAACCCGTGTTATCGCCGTGAAAGGGCGGTGTCCTAGGCCGGGCTAGACGACGGGGACGCGGAGAGGCACGCCGACAGCGCATCAAGAAAAGAAAATCGGCTAACCCCAACTCTATCAAGTGCCATCGGGGGTGTCAAAATCCGGTCGCTCACAGCGGTCCGCACCGTGTCTTCTGTCGCAGGACTTCTGTGCCTGGTCAATGACAGTGCTTTGAGGACAGAAATTGGCCTCGACCTCTGCCGAATCTGAACAAATTCCGGATGCTCATCGTATTTAATGACCTCGGGCGCACTTTCGGGTGATGTCCGGTTTTGTGCGACGCAGATTCTTCGACTCCTCCAATCCGCAGGTCGGCGAAGATTTCGTGAAGCCTCCGCGGAGCGGGTGAATCCAATGTGCAATTAGTCGTGACGGCGTATACCTTTAAGTCCAAAGAACGAGTCCATAAAGTGGAAGAGGTCAGGAGTCGCTCCTGAAAGCGCTACCAGCGTTTTGGGCTGGGAGTTGCAGATCGGTCGCCTGACGGCGCTTGGCGCGTCAGCTTTTAGCGCACCGGCAAAAACCGAAATGTAATGTTGAGGATCATCCCTTGAGAAACCGGCTATACGTTTGGACATTAAGTTCTATTTCCCTGCTCCCAAGTCTGGGCCTGATTGCGTGTCAAAAGGTGGTGCCGGCTGCGGCAGCGCCTCAAGCGCTCCCCGTGCAAACAATGCAAGTTTCTGCCGCGCCTGTACCCCGGTCTGACGAATACGTCGCCACCATCAAATCCCGGAGGTCGGCAACCCTTAACCCCCAGGTGGACGGCAACCTCACCCAGATTCTGGTTCACTCCGGCGACCGCGTCCGGCAAGGTCAGCTGCTTATGGTGATCGACCCGGCAAAACAGGAAGCCACTGTTTTGTCACAGGTGGCGACTGAGAAGCAGAAGCTTGCGCTCTATCAATACAACCAGACCGAAGTGGAGAGGCAAAGAAAGCTCTTTGCCGCCGGCGTTACAAGCCGCGATACGCTCGATCAGGCCGAGCAAGCGTACGCCAACTCGAAGGCCGATTATGAAGCCGCTGTCGCGTCGCGAGTTTCGCAGGAAAAGCAGCTCGACTATTACAAAATCCGCGCACCTTTCGATGGCATCGTCGGCGACATCCCTGTTCACCTGGGTGACTACGTATCCGCAACGACATTGCTGACGACCGTGGACGAGAACAAAGATCTGGAAGCCTATATCTACATTCCCACTGAGCGGGCATCACAGGTGCGCAGTGGACTCGGCGTAGACATTCTCGACAACAACGAAAAGTTCATCGAGCACACCGCGATTGATTTCGTTTCTCCCCAGGTGGACAACCAGCTGCAAGGCATTCTGGCCAAGGCTCCCGTGCACTCTGAACAGGCCAAAGTTCGAACGGCGCAACTGGTGAAAGCGCGCGTTATCTGGAGCGTCAGCCCGATTCCGGTCGTTCCGGTACTCGCGGTCACTCGCCTGGGCGGACAGACATTCGTGTACGTCGCGCAAAACAAAGACGGCAAATTTTTTGCGCATCAGCAGGCGGTCCAATTGGGCGATCCGGTCGGCAACAACTATGCCGTGCTCGCGGGATTGCAAAACGGAGAGAAGGTCATCGTCTCCGGAACACAATTCCTGGTCGACGGCATGCCCGTTCAGCCCCTCGGTTAAGCGCGCAGAAATTTCATGTCATTCACTCGCAGGCTGAGCAGGTAACTCAGCAGGACAACAGACAGGCAGGGCTCTCTTGGTTGATTTTTTCATTCACCGGCCGGTATTCGCTACTGTATGCGCGCTGTTGATCGTGCTGGCAGGCGCCGTCGTTATTCCGACCCTCCCGATTTCGCTCTATCCGCAGCTGGCGCCCCCGCAGGTCACAGTTTCAAGCAACTACGTTGGGGCGAATGCGCAGGTCGTCGAATCCGCTGTGACGATCCCGCTGGAGGAACAAATCAATGGAGTGGAAGGGATGCGCTACATCTCCTCAACGAGCGCCAACGATGGCACGAGCACAATCACCACCACTTTTCAAACCAACTACGACCTGAACATCGCAGCAGTCGATGTACAAAACCGAGTCGCATCTGCTCAGGGGCGGCTCCCGGCTGCCGTAAACGCCACGGGCGTCACAATCACCAAGGCGAACTCCAACTTTGTATTCGCCGCAGCGTTCATCTCTCCACATAAGAGCTATTCCGATCTGTTCATCAGCAACTACATCGATGTTTACGTAAAAGACGCACTCAAACGAATCAAAGGGGTGGGCGATGTAGTTATCTTCGGAGAGCGCAAGTATGCAATGCGGATCTGGCTCGATCCTGCAAAGCTGGCCGCTCGCAGCCTTACGGCCGTGGACGTGACGAATGCTTTGGCGGAGCAAAATGTCGAAATCCCGGCGGGCCAGGTCGGACAGCCGCCGGCCGACCCTAAGCAGGCATACCAGATCCCGGTGCGAGTTATAGGCCGCCTGACCGATCCGGTTCAGTTTAACAACATCATTATTAAGAACACTCCCGGCGGCATTGTTCAGCTCAAAGATGTGGGCCACGCTGAACTCGGAGCAGAAACCTACGCCACCGACCTCCGGTACGATAGCCAGGAAGCCGTCGGCATTGGCGTACAGCAGCTGAGCAATGCGAACGCGCTACAGGTGGATCGCGACGCGAAGGCCGCGCTCGATGAACTATCGAAGTCCTTCCCGCCTGATCTTCAGTACGTAATCCCTTTCGACACGACTACAGTTGTCGGCGATTCGATTCGCGAAGTAGTTGGGACGCTTGGTGAAGCCATCGTCATCGTCATCGTCGTTATTTTTCTCTTTCTGCTCGACTGGCGGGCCACAATCATACCCGCGATCACCATTCCCGTTTCACTCGTTGGAACATTCGCCTTCATTAAGATCTTCGGCTTCTCGGTGAATTCGCTCACCATGTTCGGCATCACCCTGGCTACAGGGCTGGTTGTCGACGATGCGATCGTCGTGATCGAGAACGTCCAACGGCATATCAGTCAGGAGCATACCGACCCGCACACCGCAACCTCAGTCGCCATGTCCGAAGTAACGGGTGCGGTCATTGCGACGTCGCTAGTCTTGATTTCAGTCTTTGTGCCGGTCTCATTTTTCCCCGGGACGACAGGTATCCTGTATCGACAGTTTGCGCTGACCATTGCATTCGCAATTGCGATTTCAGCGTTCAATGCCCTGACTCTCTCTCCGGCGTTGGCGGCCCTGTTCCTGCGTGGCGAAACCATCAAACACGGACTCTTTGGGCTTATCGACCGCACAATTCACAGGACGACTGAGATTTTTGGAAGAGTCACGCATCACGTGTTACGCCTCCGTTACCTTGTTCTCCTGATCTTTATCGCGGGGCTGGCCTCGACCGTGTACCTGTACCAGCATGTGCCTACAGCGTTTGTTCCAACCGAAGACCAGAATTACTTGATCTGCGTGGTGCAGGCACCACAAGGTGCATCGCTGAGTTATACCAGCAACGTCGCGGAGAAAGCGGTTGAGCTGATCCGCAAGAACGACGACGTTTACGGAACATTCGCCGTCATGGGATTCAGTCTGACCGGTGGCAGCGCTTCAAACTATGGCCTCATCTTCGTTCCACTGAAGGCTGTTGAACTTCGCACCAAGAAAGGCAAGGGTCACACTGCGGCCGACGTTCTGGCAGATATCGGGCCAAAGCTCTTTGGTGTCCCCGGAGGCCTCGTCGTAGCCTTCGAGCCGCCCGCGATTCAGGGCATCGGAGCTTTCGGCGGTTTTCAGTTCGAGCTACAGGACCTGGGACGAAACACGCTTGCCGATCTCGACCGAGTTGCCCACCAGATTGTCGGTGCCAGCAGGCAAAGAAAAGATCTGATGAACCTCTACACCAGCTACACCTCCAACGATCCGCAGCTTCTCGTCTCAATTGATCGTGAGAAGGCAAAGGCTATGGGAGTCTCTCTCTCCCAGATCAGCTCGACGCTGAGCGTATTCATGGGATCCCAGTATGTAAACGACTTCGATTTCAACAACAGGTCGTATCGTGTCTATGTTCAGGCGGATCAAAGCTCGCGCATGACCCCCGGCGATCTACGTCAGTTCTACGTGCGCTCCGATTCCGGACAGATGATTTCGCTGGATAATCTGGTTTCTATCGAAGAATCCTCAGGCCCTCAAGTAATCTCACACTACAACCTGTTCCGTTCGGCGGAAATCGACGGTTCCGCTGCTCCCGGTTACAGTTCGAGCCAGGGCCTTCGGGCAATGGAGCAGCTTGCCAAGCAGAACATGATTCAGGGCATGAGCTACTCGTGGACGGGGCTCTCCCTCGAAGAGATCGAATCGAGCGGCAAAGCCGTTCTTATCTTTGGATTGGGCATTCTCGTCGTCTACCTTACACTCTCCGCACAATACGAGAGCTTCGCACTTCCCTTCATCATTCTCCTCGCCGTGCCGATGGCCGTTCTGGGTGCGCTGGGAGCTGTAGTTTTGCGCGGTATGGCAAATGATGTGTACTGCCAGATTGGCCTGGTGATGCTGATCGGTCTGTCTGCCAAAAACTCGATTCTGATTGTGGAATTTGCAGAGCAGATTCGCGAGCGAGGCAAATCCATCTTTGACGCCGCAGTTGAGGCTGCTGAATTGCGCCTCCGGCCCATTCTCATGACCTCGTTCGCTTTCATCCTCGGCGTGCTGCCGCTCTATTTCGCGACCGGAGCGGGGGCATTGGGACGGCGATCGGTAGGCACCACGATTGTCGGCGGGATGCTCGTTTCTACAGTTCTCAATCTGTTCTTCATCCCCGCGCTTTATGTCATCCTCCAAACCCTGCTCGGCGCCTTTAAACGAAAGAAGCCTAGCAAGATGGAGATAGCGGCAGAACAAAACGTGGCACAGTAGGCGTTCGGGCGCTTCGCCGTCCGGCTCCTGCATTCACCGCATTCGACGTGCCGCGCTCATATTTTGGCGGACAACGAACACCTGTGCGAAACTGGAATAGTTCAGAGCCGTCACATTACACTGAGGCTTTGAGCAACACTAGCCGTGCGATGATCGGGTTGTCTTTCCCAGGATCAAGCACAAAGCCGGGATGGCGGAACTGGCAGACGCAGCGGACTCAAAATCCGCCGACCCTTGCGGTCATGGGGGTTCGACCCCCCCTCCCGGCACCATAGAATCAGCGACTTTAAGCCTCTGTTCTAACTTTCTCCCAACTGAAATTTGTCTGGTGCCACCTGTGGTGCCACTTTGTTCCTGATTTGCTATGTTTAGCTCAGGAGGGCCAATTCATGCCGAGAAAGGTGGTCCGCAAGGAGCGAGGGATCTCCGAAAAGGAGCCTGGTTCGGGCATCTGGTGGGTTCGTTACAAGATCGATGGCATCGAAGACGCGAGAAGGTGGGCCGCCGCGGCGACGCGATCAGACTCTACCAACTCCGCCGGATCGCCGACGAGATCAAACCCTCCGAAATCGACGCCTGGCTCAGCGCGCACGCTTGGTCGCCGGCAACGAAAAATCGTTACAAAAATGTCTTCGGGAAGACCTACAAGATCGCGCTTGCCGATGGAAAGGTGAGCAGCAATCCAGCGCGGCTGGTCGAGCAGCGACCCGAGAACAATTCACGGATCCGATTTCTAACCGATGAAGAGGAAAAGGAACTCCGAGCGGTCATCCTGAGGAGATGCCCAAGCCATATCGAGGAATTTGACATTGCCCTGCACACTGGGATGCGGAAGAGCGAGCAATATACCCTCGAGTGGCCGCAGGTCTCGTTTCGTCGGAAACGCATTCGTCTAGAAGGGACAAAGAACGGCAGCAGCCGGGAGATTCCAATGAACCGGACTCGCCTTCTGGCATTCGACGCCCTCAACAAAAGGCGGCCCCACGACGGACGCATCTGCCAATCGAAGTTTGGCCGCGACCTCAATGACTCTCGAACGTGGTTTGAACTGGCGGTAGAAGAGGCGGGAATGCGCAATCTCCGCTGGCACGATCTGCGCCACACGTTCATTAGCCGACTGGTGATGAAAGGGGTCGATTTAAGAACTGTGCAAGAACTGGTTGGCCACAAGACGATTTCAATGACCGTCCGGTACGCGCACCTTGCGCCGAAGCACAACCAAGCAGCCATCGAGAAGCTCGATCCGACTGCAGTCGACCATTGAGAATTGCCATGCGTCGCACGAGAGTTGCACATCTCCGTCCAGAATGGATGCAATCATCCGTGCTTCGTCTCTGTTCGCAATCTCCTCCGCCATAGAGGGCTCTGCCGCATTCACGCGTCCAGCCATAGTGTGTCCTGCCGTTCATGT
>Ga0335074_10012876_pt1 | contig 11746 bp, 8 predicted proteins | sample Lox_Sample_23_FD_206715 | JGI IMG/M metagenome (GOLD analysis project Ga0335074, IMG submission 206715) | Soil microbial communities from Loxahatchee National Wildlife Refuge, Florida, United States - Lox_Sample_2.3 | ecosystem: Environmental > Terrestrial > Soil > Wetlands | place: USA: Florida...
CACCAGAGTTTCCAGGATCACCGAGAAAACCGCAGCCGCATTGGCACGCTCGTCGGGCGCGACGCGCCCGGGCAGCTCGGCGACGACCGACGCAACCTCGGTCAGCTTGCGCCCGTCGAGGCAGGCGTTGAGGACCGCGCGCAGCTGGGTGATCGACTCCTCGTCGATCGCGCCGGGCAGGTCCACCGAGCGCTGCTCCACCCGCCCGGTGTTGGTGATCAGCACGAGCAGCAGCCGACGGTCGGTCAGCGTCACCAGCTCGACGTGGCGCACCGCGGACCTGGTGAGGGACGGGTACTGGACGACCGCCACCTGCCGGGTCAGCTGCGCGAGCAGCCGGACCGTCCGCATGACGACGTCGTCGAGGTCGTACGCGCCGGCGAGGAATGTCTCGATTGCCCTGCGCTCCGCGGACGAAAACGGCCTGACGGCCGACAGCCGGTCGACGAAGAGCCGGTAGCCCTTGTCGGTCGGCACGCGACCCGCGCTCGTGTGCGGCTGGACAATGAAGCCCTGCTCCTCGAGCACGGCCATATCATTGCGGATGGTCGCCGGGGAGACGTCGAGGTTGTGCCGGTCGACGAGCGACTTGGAGCCAACCGGCTCATTGGTGGACACGTAGTCCTCGACGATGGCGCGCAACACCGCCAACTTCCTGTCGTCGAGCACGCGCTCACCTCCCTGGCACTCCTATGTCTCGAGTGCCAAGTCTATGGCGGGAAGGATACTGGGATGGAGCATCAACGTCACGACCAAGTTCGGGGATGCTGTAAGAACGGGCTAGCGTAAGAGCGGGAAGGGAGCGGGCAGCGCAACGCTCATGAGCAGCAATCCATCCAGGCCCACGCCGGAGTGGCCAGCATCGGGGCCAGCGTCATCGGGGCCACTCGACGCTCTGCCATCTGCCGACGGTGGCTTCCAGGCGCCGGAACCGGCCCGCTGGCCCAGGACCCGGTCACCGTGGCCGAAGCCGGGCGCTGCGCAGGCCGCAGTCGCTCCCGAGCCGGAAACCGGGCAGCACCCCGTGGCGACGGCAGCGGACGCCGGGGCACCCCCGGCCGCGCCCGATGCCGCCGACCCGGGCGACGAGCGCCTGGCCACGCTCAGCTACCTGGGGGTGCCCTTCCTCGGCCCGCTGGTCCCGCTCGTGATCTACCTGTCCAAGGGGCGGTCGTCGGCCTACACACGCCGGCACGCGGTCCAGGCGCTCAACTTGTCGATCACCACGCTCCTCTTCGCCGTCTGCGTGCTGATCCTCGGCACGATGCTGGCCCTGGACAGCATCGTTGTCGCGCTCATCGTCGCGGTGCCGCTCGCCGTTGCGCTATGGCTGTCCACACTCGCTTACGTGATCGTCGCCGGATCCAGCGCGAACCGAGGTGACTACTACTCGATCCCGTCCTGGATCTGCGCCTCCATCGCCCATTAAAACGGTTCCCGGAACGGGCAGCCCCGGCCACTCGCTCCGGTCAGTCGGTCAGGCCGCGGATCACCGCGTCGGCCAGCAGCCTGCCACGCTCGGTCAGAACCACTCTTGCCTGCGCGTGGGCGCCGGGGTCGGCCAGGCCATCCTGGACGGCCGCTGCCGCCGCCTCGCGCCCGGCCGGGGACAGCTCGGCGAGCGGGCACCCGGCCGCCAGCCGGGTCGCCAGCATGATGCGCTCGGTCCGGCGCTCCGCGGGCGTCAGGATCTCGCGCGCCTGCCCCGGGCTCACCCCGGCCGCGATCCTGGACGCGTACGCGGCCGGGTGCCGCACGTTCCACCACCGGGTCCCGGCGACGTGGCTGTGCGCGCCGGGCCCGACGCCCCACCAGTCCCCGCCGGTCCAGTAGAGCAGGTTGTGCCGGCACGCCGAGTCCGGCGACGCCGCCCAGTTGGAGACCTCGTACCAGTGCAGGCCAGCGGCGGCGAGGAGGTGATCGGCGGCCAGGTACCGGTCGGCCATCACGTCGTCGTCCGGGGCCGCGAGCTCTCCGCGGCCGATCCTGGCGGCCAGCCTGGTGCCCTGCTCGACGATCAGTGAATAGGCGGAGATGTGGTCCGGCCCGGCGGACACGGCGCTGCGCAGCGACGCGTCCCAGTCCTCGTCGCTCTCCCCCGGTGTTCCGTAGATCAGGTCCAGGCTGACGTGCTCGAAGCCGGCCGAGCGGGCCCACGCCACGCACTCTTCCGGCCGGCCCGGCCGGTGCTTGCGCTCCAGAACGGCCAGCACGTGGCTGACCGCGCTCTGCATGCCGATCGAGATGCGGGTGACCCCGCACGCGCGCAGTTCCGCGAGGGCCTGCGGATCGACGGTCTCCGGGTTCGCCTCCGCGGTCACCTCGGCGCCGGTGGCCAGGCCGAACTCGGAGTCGATCGCGGCCAGGATCGCGGCGAGGTCCGCGGGCGGCAGCAGCGTCGGCGTCCCGCCGCCGAAGAACACCGTCGACGCTGGCCTGGCCGCCGCTCCGAGCACCCTCCGCGCCTGCCGGATCTCCTCGATCGCCTGGCCCGCGTAGGTCTCCCTGGTCGCGCCCGGCCCGAGCTCGGTGGCGGTATAGGTGTTGAAGTCGCAGTACCCGCAGCGGGTCACGCAGAACGGCACGTGCACGTAGACGCCGAACGGCCGCTCGCCGGGCGCGGCGAGGGCCTCGGGCGGCAGCGCGCCGTCGGCGGGGACGGGCGCGCCCTGCGGTGGCGGGCCTGGGGACACACCGGCACGGTAGCCGCGGTTTGGCCGCCGGTCGAACCGTGGCTGGGCGAGGCCGCCCCGCTGGATCGGGCCCCGGAGCCGCACCCACGCCGCGCCACCCGACCCTGGCCGCTGGAACGCGGGTTAAGCTGGCCGCATCGGGGAGCTGGAGGCAGGCGATGACGGTGCGACCGGGGTACGGAATCCCCGCTGGGGGCAACGCTTACCTGCGGGTGTCCAGCGCCGAGCGGGACCGCGCCATCGACGTGCTCAAGTCCGGCTATGCCGAGGGCAGGCTGACCAAGGAGGAGTACGACAGCCGTGCGGACCAGGCGCTCGCCGCGCGCACGCTCGGCGACCTGGCCCGGGTCACCGCCGACCTGCCCGGCGGGCACCTCGCCCAGCCCGCCTGGCCGGGCGCGCCGGGCGCGCCGGCCGGGACCAACTCGCTGGCGATCGCGTCGCTGGCGTGCGGCATTGGCCAGCTTTTCCTCGGCCCGCTGAGCACGTTCCCGGCGATCGTCCTCGGGCACATGGCCCGCCGGGAGATCCGCCGCACCGGCGAGAACGGCAAGGGCATGGCGACCGCAGGGCTGGTGCTCGGCTGGACCGGTTTCGCGTTTCTGGTGCTGGCCTGCCTGTTCATCGTGGTGATCATCTCCGCGATAGCGCGGGGCTGACCAGCGGGCTCACTGGCGCTTCTGCGGACCCTGCTCGGTGGACAGGGCGGCGACGAACGCCTCCTGCGGCACCTCCACGCGGCCGATGACCTTCATCCGGCGCTTGCCTTCCTTCTGCCTCTCGAGCAGCTTGCGCTTGCGGGTGATGTCGCCGCCATAGCACTTGGCGAGCACGTCCTTGCGCAGCGCTCGGATGTTCTCCCGTGCGATGACCCGCGCGCCGATGGCCGCCTGGATTGGCACCTCGAACTGCTGCCGGGGGATCAGCTCCCTCAGCCGGGCGGTCATCGCCAGGCCGTACTCGCGCGCCTTGTCCGCGTGCACGATCTGGCTGAACGCGTCGACGGGCTGGCCCTGCAGCAGAATGTCGACCTTGACCAGGTTGGCCTCCTGCTCGCCGGCCGGCTCGTAGTCCAGTGACGCGTAACCCCGGCTGCGCGACTTCAGCTGGTCGAAGAAGTCGAAGATGATCTCGGCGAGCGGCATCGTGTACCGGATCTCCACCCGGTCGGCGGACAGGTAGTCCATGCCGAGCAGCGAGCCGCGCCTGCCCTGGCACAGCTCCATGATCGTGCCGATGTAGTCGCTGGGGGCGAGCACCGTCGCGCGCACCACGGGCTCGAAGACCTTGCCAATCTTGCCGTCAGGAACTCTGCCGTCCCGGGGGGACACAGTGCTCCCCCGGGGGACCCCCCCGGGCCCGGAACCCCCCGGGAAGTCGCTCGGGTTGGTGACGGTCAGCTCCTCGCCGGTCTCCATCACCACCCGGTAGACGACGTTCGGGGCGGTGGAGATCAGCGTCAGGTCGAACTCCCGCTCCAGCCGCTCCCTGACGATGTCCATGTGCAGCAGGCCGAGGAACCCGCAGCGGAAGCCGAACCCGAGCGCGGTCGACGTCTCGGGCTCGTAGACCAGCGAGGCGTCGTTCAGCCGGAGCTTGTCCAGCGCGTCCCGCAGCTCGGGGTAGTCGTCCCCGTCCACCGGATACAGCCCGGAGAACACCATCGGCCGGGGGTGGTCGTAGCCGGGCAGCGGCTCGAGCGCGGGGTTGCTCGCGCTCGTGACGGTGTCGCCGACGCGCGCCTGCCGCACGTCCTTCACGCCGGTAATCAGGTAGCCGACCTCGCCGGCGGCCAGGCCGTCGGACGGAACCGGCTCCGGCGAGATCACACCGACCTCGAGGGTCTCGTGCACCGCCTTCGTCGACAGCATCAGCGTCTTCTCGCGCCGGGACAGCCGGCCGTCCACCACCCGGACGTACGTGACCACGCCGCGGTAGGTGTCGTAGACCGAGTCGAAGATCATGGCCCGGGCCGGGGCCTCGAGGTCGCCGGACGGCGGCGGCACCCGCTCCACGACGGTGTTCAGCAACTCGACGACGCCCTCGCCGGTCTTGGCCGAGACCCGGAGGATGTCCGCGGGGTCGGTGCCGATCAGGCCGGCGATCTCGGCGGCGTACTTCTCCGGCTCGGCGGCCGGCAGGTCGATCTTGTTCAGCGCGGGGATCAGGGCCAGGTCGGCGCCGAGCGCCAGGTACAGGTTGGCCAGGGTCTGCGCCTCGATGCCCTGCGCGGCGTCCACCAGCAGCACCGCGCCCTCGCATGCGGCCAGGGACCGGGACACCTCGTAGGAAAAGTCGACGTGACCCGGGGTGTCGATCAGGTTCAGCACGTACTCGCGGCCGTCCTTGCCGCGCCAGGGCAGCCGGACCGCCTGGCTCTTGATCGTGATGCCGCGCTCGCGTTCGATGTCCATCCGGTCGAGGTACTGCGCGCGCATCTGCCGCTCGCCCACGACGCCGGTGAGCTGGAGCATCCGGTCCGCGAGCGTGGACTTGCCGTGATCGATGTGGGCGATGATGCAGAAATTGCGGATCACCGCCTGGTCGGTACGGCCAGGCTCGGGCATGGGTGGCTGCTCCCGCAGGACTCGGTCCGATCGGCCATCGGGCTCGGCGTGCGCGCTGGCAGATCCTTGTCGCCGTCTATGTTTGCATGCCGGAGTGGATGCCGAGGCCACCAGACGCCCCACCCTGCTTTCGGACGGCCGTCCGATCCCCCTCAAGCCCTCCCGCTGCGCCAGCGCCTGGCCAGGGCTCCCCAGTAACGACAGCAACGCGCCGGCGCTGCTTCTAGGACGACAGCGGCGGGCCGGCGACACTACCGGCCGGACCGCGCGGCCGGCAGCTGGGGCGCGGGATCGGGCCAGTTTGAGCGGCCGGGCTAATCTCGGATATCCTTACCAACCGGCTGCCCGCATGCCCGCAGTGTCCTGCCGGGTGCGACGCCGCGGTTTCGTCGCGGCGGGCATATCAGCAAGAACTCACAAATTTCTAGCGAGGCACACGCGTGGCGAATATCAAGTCCCAGATCAAGCGCAACAAGCAGAACGAAAAGGCGCACCAGCGCAACAAGGCGGTCAAGTCGGCGCTGAAGACGTCGGTACGCCAGTTCCGCGAGGCCGCGGACGCGGGCGACGAGGAGAAGGCCACGCAGGCCATGCGGGCCGCGTTCGTCAAGCTCGACAAGGCGGCCAGCAAGGGCGTCATTCACAAGAACCAGGCAGCCAACCGCAAGTCGGCGATCTCCAAGCGCGCCGCGCAGCTCAACATCAGCTGACCCGCAGAGCGCGGCCGGCCGCGGCCGGGCGAGCCGACCCGGGCCCACGGAGGCGGCGGCAGTCACCGGCAGAGCAGGCGGCCACGGGTCAGCCGGGCGAGCGGCAGGCCGGGATCAGCCGGGCGAGCGGCAGGCCGGGATCAGCCGGGCGAGCGGCAGGCCGGGATCAGCCGGGCGAGCGGCAGGCCGGGGTCAGCCGGGCGAGCGGCAGGCCGGGGTCAGCCGGGCGAGCGGCAGGCCACGATCTCGGTGATCGCGCGCTCCAGCGCGTAGCCAGGGCTCGCGCCTTCGCCCTTCACCTGGGCGTCGACCCGCGCCACGACGGCGTGCGCCCGCGCGACGCCCTCGCCGCTCCAGCCCTTGAGCTGCTGGCGCACCCGGTCCACCTTCCATGGCGGCATGCCGAGCTCGGCCGCTAGCGCGTCCGCGCCCTTGGTGCGCGCTGCCGTGCCCACCCGGCCGAGCGCCCTGACCCCCTGCGCCAGCGCGCTCGTGATCAGCACCGGCGAGACCCCGGTGGCCAGGGCCCAGCGCAGCTGCGCCAGCGCCTCGCCCAGCTTCCCCTCGACCGCGCGGTCGGCGACGGTGAACCCGGTCGCCTCCGCCCGGCCCCGGTAGTACCGCGCGACCACGCCCTGGTTGATCACCCCCGTGGTGTCGGCGGCCAGCTGGCTGCACGCCGCCGCGAGTTCGCGCAGGTCGGTCCCGACCGCGTCGAGCAGCGAGCGCAGCCCTCCGTCGTCGGCCTTCCGCCCGGCCCTGGCGAACTCGGAGCGCATGAAGTCGAGCCGCTCGCCAAAGCGCTTCACCGCCGGGCAGTCGACCCGGCGCCCACCGTGGCCGGTGAGCAGCGACTTGTTCTTGGCCCCGCCGGAATGGGTGAGCACGAGCGTCACGTCGGGCGGCGGCGCGGCCAGCTGGCTCGCGAGCTCGGCCGCGACGTCCTTGGTGGCTTCCTGGGCCGACCGGACGACGAGCAGGCAGCCGCCGCCGAACAGGGACGGCGCGGTGAGCATGGACAGGTCCCCGGCCCGCAGGTCGGCGGCGCGCACGTCGTGCACATCCGGCGGTTCGGCCGAGGCCGCTCCGGCCTCGGCCACGGCCGCGTGCACGGCGCGCTCGACCAGGAGTTCCTCATCCCCGACGATCACCGTCGCCGCGGGAGCGGCTGCAGAAGCGGGAGGCATGCCTGCAGCATGCCATACAGACGAGCCCGCGCCGCCCGGCTCAGCCGGTCACGGGTTCCCCGCGCCGCCCGGCTCAGGCGGTCACGGGCTCCCCGCCCCGCCACACGCGGACGGGCTTGAGGCCGTAGGCCCAGGCGAACGCGCCTTCGTGATCGGCGTCCCAGGCCACGATGTCGGCGAACCGGCCGCGGACCATCGCGCCGCGGTCGGGCGAGCGCAGGGCGTGGGCACCACCGATCGTCGCCGCGCGCAGCGCCTCGGTGACGGTCATCCCGAAGTGCGACACGGCAAGCGCGATCACCAGCGGCATGGACGTGATCCCGACGCCACCGGGCGAGTGGTCGGACCCGAGCCCGACCGCCACACCCTTGTCGAGCAGGCTGCGGACCGGTGGCATGCGGCCCGTTGCCAGTGAGGTGGCGGGGCAGAGTACGGCGGCAACACCCGCTCGCGCCAGGGCGGTCACGTCCTTCTCGTCGGCCTCCTGCAGCAAGTCCGCCGATGCGCAGCCGATCTCGGCCGCCAGTCGCGCCGCGCCGTTGCGCGGGTCGCCACACGCGTGCAGCCGCGGCAGCAGGCCCGCCTGCCGGCCCGCGTTGAGCACCCAGCGCGCCTCCCGCTCGGTGAAGCGCCCGTCGTCGCAGTAGACGTCCACGCTGTCGGCACCGGCCACGGCCGCGTCGGCGCACCAGCCGCTGACCGCGTCGATGTAGTCGTGACGGCGGCCAAAGTACTCGGGCGGCACGGCGTTCGCGGCGAGGAACGTCGCGTGCACCCGCGGCACGCCGTGCTCGCCCTCGAGCGAACGCAGCAGCCGGATGTCTGCGAGTTCCCCGTCCCTGGTCAGGTGGTAGCCGGTCTTGGCCTCGATCGTGGTGGTGCCGCTCCGCATCCAGTTGCGCATCCGCGCCCGCACCGCGTCGCACAGCGTCCAGGGGTCGGTTCCCCTGGTGACCGTGACCGTGGACGCCATCCCGCCGCCGGCGGCAGCGATGTCGGCGGACGACGAGCCGCTCGCCCGCATCGCCAGCTCCGCATACCGGTTGCCCGCGTAGACGGGATGCGTGTGCGCGTCGACGAGGCCGGGGGTGACCAGGCCGCCGTTGAGGTTCTCTACGTGGTCGACATCGACGATGTCGGCGATCACGCCGGGAATGCTGCCCGGAAGCTCCGATGCCGGGCCTACCCACGCAATGCGGTCGTTATGAACAAGTATCGCCGCATTGCTCCATACTTCGGAACCGGTCCACAGCCGGCCAATGTTGGTGAGCAGGCGAACAGTCACCGTGCGGCGCCCCCCTGCGGGAAAGCACGTCGGGTGATGATCCGGCTGGCCATGAGCGGTCACCTGCTATGACTCGTGTCGGGCGCCCCGCACCCACTAACACTCAGTTGGAGAGGATCTATAGAGCGCTGCTGATACGCCAACCAACAATATCGGTTGAGTCACGCTATTGCACAAGAGGGCCGTTGTACAGAGGCGCGCACAGATTTGCCTTAGCTGAATGGCGACTCAAAAACGCTGTGTGCCCTTCCGCATGCGCGGAGTTGCCGCAGCACGCCAAGGCCGTGCCCCACAAGGTCCTTGCACGATGCCGACCTGCACCGATCGGCCCGTGGCCGAGACGGCCCCGGCCGGACACTCCTGCCCCGACAATCGTGCCCGAGGCCAGTCAGGACCACGCAGCCGCGCTTTTGCGCTGACCTGCGCCGGGGCGCTTTCCGGGACCCTTGTGCCCCCGCCCTTCGCGCTTTAGGCCTGGCTATTTGCCCGGCGAGGTTTTCGCCTGGCCGCCGTCCGGCGGCGCCGGACGTGGCCCGCGGCGCCGGCGGGGCCCGATTGCGCCTCGCCGAACCGGCCAAATATGTCCGGCCACGAAATTGCCAAAGCGCTTAGCGGACTTCGAACTTCCGCCACGTAATTGCGCGATTATCGCGACATTAGGGCCTGCAAAGGATTGCATACCCATATACGGCAACTGCCGGTATTCGCCTCACTGAGGCGGGTGCCGATAACAGCTGGTGCTGGCGCGAAGAACAAGTGCGGGCCGGGAAACATGCGCATCAGCCGGATGCCGCCGGCGCGGCCAGCCGGCCGAGCTCCGCCGCCAGGCCCGGCGGGACGCGCACGGTGAGCTCGGTGCCGTCCGTCCCATGCCGGACGGCGAGCACCTCGCCCTCCTGATGCGCACGCGAGACGAGATCGCCCCGGTTGTACGGGATCGTGACGACGACCTCGGTGTCGTGCCGCGGGAGCAGCCGGTCAAGCTCCCGGAGCAGGTCGTCGATGCCCTCACCGGTGCGGGCGGAGACCACCAGCGCACCGCGCTCGGCCAGCCGCAGCCCCTCCACCTCGATCGGGTCGGCCTGGTCGGCCTTGTTGATCACCACGATCTCGGGAACGTCGCCGACGCCAATCTCGGCGAGCACCTCACGGACGGCCGCGATCTGGGCACGCGGGTCGGCGTCCGAGCCGTCGACGACGTGCAGAATCAGATCTGCGTCGGTGACCTCTTCCAGCGTGGACCGGAACGCGTCGACGAGCTGATGCGGGAGATGGCGGACGAAGCCCACCGTGTCGGTGAGCGTGAAGGGCAGGCCCGCGGGGGTCCGCGCGCGCCGGACGGCGGGGTCGAGCGTGGCGAACAGGGAGTCGTCCACGAGCACCTGCGCCCCGGTCAGCCGGTTCAGCAGGCTCGACTTGCCCGCGTTCGTGTACCCGGCGATCGCGACCGAGGGAACCTCCCGCCTGCGCCGCTGCCCGCGCTGCACCTGCCGCCCGACGGCCATCTGGGCCAGCTCCCGGCGCAGCTTGGTGATGCGTGACCGGATCCGGCGCCGGTCGGTTTCGATCTTCGTCTCGCCGGGACCGCGGGTCCCGATCCCGCCACCGCCCGCCACCCGGCCTCCGGCCTGCCGGGACAGCGTCTCGCCCCAGCCGCGCAGCCGGGGCAGCAGGTACTGCAGCTGAGCGAGCTCGACCTGGGCCTTGCCTTCCTTGCTGCGGGCGTGCTGGGCGAAGATATCCAGGATCAGCGCGGTCCGGTCGACGACCTTGACCCGTACGATGCCCTCAAGCCTGCGCAGCTGGCTGGCCGCGAGCTCACCGTCGCAGATCACCGTGTCCGCGCCGGTCGACGCCACGAGCTCGGCCAGCTCGGCCGCCTTGCCCGCGCCGACGTAGGTCGCCGAGTCGGGCCTGCTCCGCCGCTGGATCAGGCCGTCAAGGACCTGCGACCCGGCGGTCTCGGCCAGCCGGGACAGCTCGCGGAGCGAGTTCTCCGCCATGGCCAGGGTCCCGTCCGTCCAGACCCCCATCAGCACCACGCGCTCCAGGCGCAGCTCGCGGTACTCGACCTCGGTGACGTCCTGGAGCTCGGTCGAGAGCCCGGCGACCCGGCGCAGAGCGTGCCGGTCCTCCAGATCCAGCTGGCCCGCATCCAGTTCCGGCTGATCCGGGTTGTCCGGCTCGTCCGGCTCGGCCGGGCTGCCGGCCTCCGGGATCATGGGCATCTGGCTCGATGGAACGGACATCTTCCTCCCAGGCTAGGCTTTCTGGCCGATCGCGGCCTTCTCGCGGCCGGCCGCCGGTCGTCCACGATGGTCCCACGGCGAGGGCTCACGGTCATCTGGTTAACTCCCCACCTGGTGTAACGCCGAGCGCGCCGCAAATGTGACCCGGGCCACCTGAACGGATCCCCGCCGGGACCGGTAGCGTCGTCACCATGGGCCGGACGGCGCTGGCCGCGCGGGCCCGCCCAGCGTGCCTTCCGGGAGGAGCAAGCGTGACCGAGACCGACGGCGTCCAGATCACCGCCCCTGCGGGTGACCGGTACGACGAGATCCTGACCGGCGAGGCGCTCGGCCTGCTGGCGGAGCTGCACCGGGAACTTGGCCCGCGCCGCATCGAGCTGCTGGCAGCGCGCGCCCGCCGTCAGCGGGAACTCATCGACGGCGCGATGCTGGACTTCCTGCCCGGGACCCGCCAGATCAGGGACGACGCGTCCTGGCACGTGGCGCCCCCGGCGCCCGGCCTGGTCGACCGGAGGGTGGAGATCACCGGGCCGACCGACAAGAAGATGACGATCAACGCGCTCAACTCGGGCGCACGGGTCTGGCTCGCCGACTTCGAGGACGCGAACACCCCGCTCTGGGACAACATGGTCACCGGACAGCTCAACCTCAAGGACGCCCTGGACCGGAAGATCGACTTCACCAGCCCCGACGGCAAGGCCTACCGGCTGGCACCCGACGATGAGCTGGCCACGATCGTGGTGCGGCCGCGGGGCTGGCATCTCGACGAGAAGCACGTGCTGGTCGACGGGCAGCGGGTCTCCGGCAGCCTGTTCGACTTCGCGATGTACTTCGCGCACTGCGCCCGGCGGCAGCTGAACAAGGGCAAGGGGCCGTACTTCTACCTGGCCAAGAACGAGAGCCACCTGGAGGCGCGGCTCTGGAACGACGCCTTCAACCTGGCCCAGGACCGGCTGGGAATCCCTCGCGGCACGATCCGGGCGACCGTGCTTATCGAGACGATCCCGGCGGCGTTCGAGATGGAGGAGATCCTCTACGAGCTGCGCGACCACAGC
>Ga0335074_10012877_pt1 | contig 11745 bp, 9 predicted proteins | sample Lox_Sample_23_FD_206715 | JGI IMG/M metagenome (GOLD analysis project Ga0335074, IMG submission 206715) | Soil microbial communities from Loxahatchee National Wildlife Refuge, Florida, United States - Lox_Sample_2.3 | ecosystem: Environmental > Terrestrial > Soil > Wetlands | place: USA: Florida...
GGGCACGACGACGACCGGGCCGTGCGCGTGGTTCAGGACCGCGTGCCGTACGGCACCGGGGCCGGGGCCGTCGGGGTGCCCGGTGCGTCGTCCGATCACGACGAGATCGGTGCGGGCGGAGAGGCCGACCAGCGCCCGGGCCGGGTGGCCGTGCACCACGTCCTGGGTGACCGTGACGTCCGGGTACTTGCTTCGCCAGCTCTCGAGGAATACTCCGAGCTGCCTGGCCGCCTCCTCATCAACCTCGTGCGGGCTTGGGCCTTCCCAGGCGTGCACGACCGTCAGGCTGGCTTTGCGCAGGGCGGCCTCCTCGAAGGCGAACGTGAGGGTATCGGCGGATCTGTCCACGTCGCCAAGGCCGACGCCCACGTGCTGCTGCGGGGACGGCGGGACGTCGCGAACGACCACGACCGGGCAGGACGCGTTACTGGCGGCGTACCGGCTGACCGAGCCGAAGACCGCCGCGGTAAACGCGCCCGCGCCGCGGGAACCGATGACGAGCATGAGCGCGCCTGACCCGCTGTCGGTGACCGCCCGAGCGGGCGCGGCTTCAAGCACGTCGGTGTCTATCAGCAGGTCGGGTGCGGCCGCGACGGCCCTGGCGGCCGCGGCCTGGAGGCCCTGGTCGCGGTTGCGGCGCAGCACGTCGGCCACGCCGCCAAGGCTGCTCCCCGAGGAGCCTGCCGCGGCCATCCGTGGCGGCATCTCCGCGGCGGCCACGATCCGCAGCCCGGCGCCGCGCAGCACCGCCTCCTTCGCCGCCCATTCGACCGCCTGGAGTGACTGCTCAGAACCATCGGTTGCGGCCACGATCGGCTTGACGGTCATCGCTGAACCTCCTCGTACAGCCTGCTGCCCCCGTCCATCGTGAACCGCGGACAGCCGGCGCGGCAAGGGTTCTGTATCGCCGGGGTCAGGACGAAGGTCCCCGGCGCCCGGTCCTGATGGCCCTGACCGGCCGGTTCCCGGCGGCCTAGCGTCGACGTCGAAGAACTTCGAGATGCACTCAAGGAGGGATCTGAGATGCCGGGAATTATCGTCGGCGTTGACAGTTCTGGCCACTCCCAGCGCGCCCTGGAGTGGGCGATGAAGGAAGCGGCGATCCGGCACGCGCCACTCACCGTGCTCACCGTGCACGAGGCGGTCAGGGGTTACTACACGAGCAGTGCCGCGGTGTTCCCTGATGACCCGGTACGGACCCAAGAAGCTCAGCAGGCGGCCGAGGCGGAAGCCAAGGAGGTGCTGGCCGGACTGGACGGACCCCATCCGGAGTCGGTAACGGTCAGGGCCGTGCACGGCTTCCCGGTCGAAGAGCTGGTCAACGCGGGCCGGGACGCCGACATGATCGTGCTTGGCTCTCGTGGCGCCGGCGGGTTTTCCAGGCTGCTGATGGGCTCCACCGCGAGCCAGGTCGTCCAGCACGCCCTGTGCCCTGTCCTCATCGTCCCGGCCGCCAGAAGCTAGCCGGTCAGTTCCACCGTCACGCCGAGGCGGCTGGCCAGCTCGGCCGTGCGCTCGCGGTCCGCGGCGCTGAACGCGCCTGCCGCGCGGGAGAAGCGGACGTGGTGCAGCGCGCCGCCGAGCGGCAGGCCCTCCTCGCGCACCAGCCTGAGCCGCTTGCCGCCGGGCCAGGTCAGCTCGGCGGTCTCGGCGCCATTCTTGTCGACCTGGCCGTCCAGCACCTCGCTGAACAGCCGCACGGCGCCGTCCAGGTCGCCGACGTGGTGCTCGATGAGGTCGAAGCGGGCCGGCGGGCCCGGCTCTGGCAGCTCCCGCGGCGGCTCTGACACTACGGGGCTGTCCTGCTGGGCGACCTGGATGACGATGCCGTGCGCATCGCGCGGGTGCAGGAATGCTTCTTTCCAGGCCGGATCGGCCAGGTTGACCCCGACGGGCTCGATGCCGAACGCCCTGATCCTGACCAGCGTGTCCGCGATGTCGGTAACAAGGAAGTTGAAGTGGTGCGGGGCGGCGCCGCGGGCGGCAAGGAAGCGCTCGAGGAAGGCCGCGTCAGGGCCCCCGGTGGGCGTCATCAGCTCGATTTTCGGGCCCGCGGCGAACTTCAGCTGGCCCCACCAGAACCCGGCCGAGTTCTCGCCTTCGTACCAGGTGCCGCCGAGGATGCCGCCGAACAGCTGCCAGCCATCGGTGAGCGCCGGCGTGCCGATGGAGAGGTGATCGAGGATCGTGGTCATGAGATCTCACGTTACGGCCCTCGGTAGCCGCCGGCCCGCGGGCCGTGATGAAGTGGAACAAGGTTCTCGCGAAAGGCAGTTCTCCCGAAAGGCAGTGCTCGCGAAAGGCAGGGGTGATGACGGTTGCCGGGATAGACCTGTCGGCCAACGAGTTCTGGGGGCTGCCGCTGTCGGAGCGGGCGGCGTCCTTCGCCCTGCTGCGCGCCCAGCCGCACCCGGTGTTCTTCGCCGAGCCTGAGGTGGCGTTCGTCCCCGAAGGGGGCCCGGGGTACTACGCCCTGGTACGGCACGCCGACATCGTCGAGGCGAGCAGGAACCCGGAGGTGTTCTGCTCACGGCGGGGCGCGACGAACATCGCGGACCTGCCGGTCGAGTTCAACGAGTACTTCGGCTCGATGATCAACATGGACGACCCCAGGCACGCCCGGCTGCGCCGGATCGTCTCCCGCGCGTTCACCCCGCGGATGATCGCCAGGTTCGAGAGCGACGTGCGCAGGGCGGCGACCGCGATCGTCGATGACCTGCTAGCCACCGGGCCGTGCGATTTCGTGTCGCACGTGGCGGCCAGGCTGCCGCTGAAGGTCATCTGCGACATGATGGGCATTCCCGACGACCAGTACGAGATGGTCCTCACCAGGACCAACATCATCTTGTCCGGCTTCGACCCCGAGTTCATCAGCGAGGATCCCGACCAGGTGGTCGTCCAGCTGCTCGGCGCCGGGCAGGAGCTCGCCGAGCTGGTCACCAGCCTGGGCGGCGCCCGCTCTGCCGCACCCGGCGACGACGTGGTTTCCGCCCTGGTGACGGCGAACATCGACGGGGAGCAGCTGACCGGAGCCGAGCTCGCCTCGTTCTTCATCCTGCTGGTGGTGGCCGGGAACGAGACCACCCGGACGGCGCTGTCGCACGCGCTGATGCTGCTCACCGCGTTCCCCGAGCAGCGCGCGCTGCTGCTGGCCGACCTCGACGGGCGGATCGGCGGCGCGGTCGAGGAAATCGTCCGCTACGCGTCGCCGGTCCTGTTCATGCGGCGCACCCTCACCAGGGACTACACGATGAACGGGCAGGACTACCGCGAGGGCGACAAGGTGGTGCTGTTCTACTACTCGGCCAACCGTGACGAGGCGGTGTTCACCGATCCCGAGCAGTTCGATATCACCCGGACGCCGAACCCGCACGTCGGCTTCGGCGCAGCGGGGCCGCACTTCTGCCTGGGCGCCCACCTCGCCCGCCACGAGATCCGCGTCCTGCTGCGCGAGCTGCTCACCCGCGTGCCCGACATCACCGCCGGCGAACCGGACCGCCTGCTGTCCAGCTTCATCAACGGCATCAAGCGGCTCCCCTGCGAGTTCGCTAGCTGAGCTAGTCGGGGTTCTCTGTCCCGTCGCTTAGAAGGGCCCGGGCGAGCTCGGTCCTGCTGGTGACGGAGAGCTTCCTGAAGATCTTGCTCAGGTGGTACTCGACGGTGCTGGCGCTGATGAACAGCCGGGCGGCGATCTCCCGATTGGACAGGTGCTCGGCGACCAGCCGGGCGATCTGCTCCTCTTGCGGGGTGAGGCCCTGCAGCGGTCCAGGGTCGCGCGGCTGAGCTCGCTCGCCCGTGGCGCGCAGCTCGGTCCTAGCCCGGGCGGCGAAGGCCGCCATGCCGATGGAGTCGAACATCTCGAAGGCAATCCGCAGCTGGTCCCTGGCGTCGCGGCGGCGGCGCTGGCGGCGCAGCCACTCGCCGTACAGCAGGTGCGCGCGGGCGGCCTCTGTGCGAATCCGGGTGCGCCCCAGCCGGTCAACCGCCTCGCGGTAGTGCTTTTCCGCCGCCGCGCCCTCGCTGACCAGCGCGCGCGAGCGCGCCTCGATCCCCAGCCCGTAGTCGGTGCCCGCGGCCTGCGTCGTCGCCGCGAGGCTGGCCAGCGCGGCGGCCGCGGCCTCGGTGTGGCCGGTGCGCGCGGCGGCCTCGATCAGCTCGGGCAGCCCCAGCATGGAGCTGAACACGCTGCTGCGCTCGCTGGCTGTCGAGGTTTCGGCGAACGCCTCGTCGTAGCGCCCGAGGCCGTTATGCAAGATCGCGGCGTTCCAGCTCGCGGTCGTCTCCGCGATCCCCTGGCCCTCGGCGGCGGCCGCGACGACGGCGGCCTCCATCAGCGGGCTGAAGTCGGCCTGATTGCCGCGGAGCGCGGCCAGCAGCATCTGGGCGTACGGGGCGATCCTGATTCCGGTCGCCCCGGCGGCGGCGTCAGCCTCCGCGATCAGGGACGCGGCTGTCGCGAAGTCGCCGCGCCGCGCGTCGAGCAAAGCCAGGTTGACGAGATCGCTCGGCAGGAAATTGAGCGCGCCGACGGCGCGGTCGAGCTGCACCTGCCTGGTCATGATCGTGTGCCCGGCATCGTCGTGCCACAGCACTGTCGTGGCGATCGTGCACCACCGGAGCTCTTCGCTCGTGAGGTCTCCCCCGGCGCAGAGGCCGATGGCCTGCCGAAGCGGCGGCGCCGCGGCGGCGGGTCCATCGGTGACCAGTCGCGCCAGGCCGTCGAGGATCAGCCCGACCGGGCGGGGAGCGCCCGCGGGCTGCGGCAGGGCGCGCGCGGCGCGGGAGACTTCGAGCAGATCGCCGGCGCCCGCCAGGTGCCCGGCCAGCGACGCGGCGGACCACGCGGTCAGGTAGGTCTGCCTGGCGAGGCCGAGGTCGAGCGGCTCGAGGCGCCTGGCCGCCTTGAGCAGCAGCGAGGGAGCGTCGCTGCCCATGTTCGAAACGAAGGCGATGTGCCCGCGCAGCAGGTCTATCCTGGCGTGCTGGAATTCGTTCAGCGGCCCGGCCCCGCCGGCCTCCGCCGTCGCCAGCAGCTCCAGTGCCCGGCCGAGCGCTCCCGCCCGCATGCTGGCCTGCGCCGCCGCCAAGAGGCGCTCGGCGTGCCGCGCCGGGTCGGCGGTCAGCAGCAGGGACCGTTCAAGGAACGTCGCTGCCGCCGCGAGCCCGCCGCGGGCCTGCGCCCGCCCGGCGGACCGTTCCAGCTCCGTGGCGACGTCCTCGTCGGGCCCTGACGCCGCCTCGGCCAGGTGCCAGGCTCGCCGGTCCGGGTCGGCGTCCGGGTCGGTGACCGCCGCCAGCGCGGCATGCGCGGACCGCCTCGCCTCGGCGCTGGCCGCGTAGTAGGCCGCCGAGCGGATCAGCGGATGGCGGAACCGCACCCGCGGCTGCCAGCCCACCAGCCGCCCGGCGCCGGTGACCTCGCCGGCCTCCTGGCCGACCCCGAGCCGCGCGGCCGCCGCGTTCACCAGCGCCGGATCCCCGGTCGGGTCGGCCGCCGCCACCAGCAGCAGCGTCCTGGTGTCGGCGGGCAGCGCCCGCACCCGGGACAGGTACAGCTCCTCCAGCCGTCCGCCGAACCGCAGCGGCCAGGCCAGCGGCACCGCCCCCGACAGCTCCTCCGCCGTCAGTTCCCCGGCCAGTTCCACCAGCGCCAGCGGATTGCCGGCCACCCCGGCCACGATCTGGGAGCTCACCCGTCCGTCCACCGGCGCCTCGGCCGCCACGGCCAGCAGCTCGCCCGCCGCCTCCTCCGGCAGCCCGCCGAGCACCAGTTCCGGCAGCCCGGCCAGCGCGGCCGACTGCCCCTCCCCCGCCCGGACGGTGAACACCATGCCCACCCGGTCGGCGTACAGCCGGCGGGCGACGAACCCGAGCACCTGCACTGACGCCTGGTCCAGCCACTGCGCGTCATCGATGACCACCAGCACCGGGCGTTCGGCCGCCACCTCGGTGAGCGTGTTCAGCGTCGCCAGCGCGATCATGAACGGCTCAGGCGCGCTGCTGTCCGCCGGGGCCGCCGGCGCGGCGCCGAACGCGGCCGACAGCGCGTCGCGTTGCGGGGCCGGCAGGTCCCCGGCGGCGGCCAGTACTGGGCGCAACAGCTGATGCAGGCCCGCGAACGCCAGGTGCGCCTCGGCCTCGACGCCGGTGACCATCAGGACTCGCAGCCCCGACCTAGTGGCGTGCTCCGCGGCGGCGCGCAGCAGGGAAGACTTGCCGACGCCAGGGTCGCCGACGACCACGATCGCCGCGTCCTCGTCTGCCACGCCGTCGATGAGGTCGGTGAGCGCCGTTAGCTCCCGGTCCCTGCCGATGAGACCGGGTGCCATGACCATCGTCCCTCCGCGGTGTGGACTGGAGTCGTCGCGGTCATCGCTAGCTGTCATCGGAGACCCTCCTCTCACATGTTTTGCGCGGTCAGCCAGTCGAGGCAGTAGAAGAGCACGACCACACCCTGGGTCCCCAGACCCAGGGTGTGGTCCATGCCGGGAAAGACCTGGTAATCGGTGACGGCGTCGGGCTGGCGCCGCCGGTAGTCCCTGTGCAGCAAGGCGATGCTTGTTTCGCTGACCAGCTGATCCTTGCCGCCGGCGACCAGCAGCAGCGGGCCGCGTCGCGGCTGTCCGTTCCTGGCCGGCGTGCGGTGCCGGACCGCGTCCATCAGCACGGCCCTAGGTTTGGCCGCGACGACACAGCTCTCGTAGAGCTTCCTGGCGTCCGCGGTGCTACCCGCGCTGGCGATCGTCTGGCGGAACTGAGGGAACGACGGGGCGACGGCGTTGCCCCGCAGGCCGAGCAGCGCGATTTGGGTCCAGTGGCGGAACAGGTGGGCGGCCGCCGGGACGGCCGGGTAGCCGCCGGGCACCGGCGCCAGGGAGATGGCGGCCGCGGCTTTGCCGTCGCTCAGCAGCCGCTCGGCGACCGCGCCGCCCACGCCGTGCCCGATGACGACCGGCCTTGCCGGCAGGGCCTCGATGCGTTTCCTCGCGGCGGTCAAGAGCACGCCGAAGCTTGGGTCGGCCCAGGGCAGCACGACGGCGTCGTAGCCGGCCTCATCCAGCTCGGCCAGCCACGGGGTCCACACGTCTTGGTGGAACCACAGGCCATGGATGAGGAGCACGACCCCGCGCTCACTGCCGGTCTCCACGCGCGTCCTTCCTGCGGGTTGCCCGGGCGCGGTCAGCCGCGGGCTGTGGTCTCACAGTCGCAGGAAAGAGCCGTTGCGGTGATGCTGGCTGCGCCGGATTACCGGCTATGCGTGCACGGATGTGGCGTGCCGCCATTCCCTTGGCGACATGCCGTAGGCCTGCCTGAACCGGCGGCTGAAGTGCGTGGAGTCAGCGAAACCCCAGCGTCTGGCTACCGCCGCGATGGTCTGGTTGCGGCCGCGCCGGCTCGTGAGATCCTGCCGGGCCGCGTCCAGCCGGCGCTCGACGATCCACTGGCCCAGCGGGCCGGGTTCGGTCTCCCAGAGCTTGTACAGCTGCCTGACCGAGATGAACATCGCCTGCGCGATCCGGTCCGCGCTGAGGTCCGGGTCGGCGAGATGCTGCGTGATGTAGCCCTTGATCACGGCGATCAGGTTCTGGTCCCAGTCGGCGCGGCGGAACGGCTCCTCGTCGATGGCCGCTATCAGCGCCGCGCGCACCAAGTCCGCCGTCGCCTGTCCGACGAGGGCCGCGGCCGGGCCTTGCGACATGGCGTCGGCGTCCCGGACGACGATCTCCAGATGATGCCTGAGCTGGGCGGCAAGCGGGCTGGTGTGCATGGCCTCGCCGGCGCGCACGGCGTAGTCGCGCGCCAGCCCAAGGCGGCCGAGGGGGATGTAGAACGCGGTGTTCTCGCCCCCGTCATCGAAGAACTCGAAGGGCCGCCACAACTCCGTCACGAAGAGATCCCCGTCGCGCAGCACGCGGCCAGGGGCCTGCGTCAGCGTGGCCTTCCCGGCCAGCTTCACCGAGACGACCAGCAGATCCGAGTCGGCGCCTTTCTTTGTCACCAGGCCCTGCGACGTGTTCTCCGATTTCAGCAGGTGCGTCTCGCCGAACGTGAAGTACTCGAACCGGGCCGACACATCCTCGGGCGGGCAGTTGTACACCATTTGCGTGGGGACGCTGCTGGAGAAGTGGATAACCTCGGCCACCGCGTCGGCCCGCCGCGCCGGCGGGAGGTCCGCTGTGTCAAGGATGAGCGCCACGGCTAGACGTTCACCGTCAGTCGGCGCCGAATGACTTGATCAGTGCCCGCATCACGTGCAGTGTGGCCAGCTGGGCCGCCGGGTGCGGGGCGTCGAAGTCCTGGGTGTACCGCAAGAGGGTTCGCAGGTGCTGGGCCGCGAGCCCGTAGACCGGGCTCTTGTGCAGCCATTGCGCCGCGGTCCGCACGTCGCGCAGCGGAAGATCCAGCACCTCCAGCGGAACCATGAGATTGAGGCCCTCGCTGCTTCTCGCGAACTGGCAGGAGAACTTCTCGCTCATCTCGGCGATGAACATGCCGCCGCCGAGCACCAGATCCTGCCGGTCGTCCTGGCTGAACCGGCAACCGCCCGCCGGCATCATGCTGAAGCCGATGACGGGCCATTCATCACCGGAGTCGCGCGGCGGATTCCGCGTGAAATGGAAGCCGCTGCTTGCCGCGTGCAGCAGGCTGCAGCCGTCCCCGACGTCCCACGCCCGGAACCGCAGCTTCATCAGCGTGTCTCCGTCGAGCGGCGCGAGATCGACGCCGGCTAGCTCAGCGAGACCGCCGCGCAGGATCTCCTGGCGATCGTCGACCGGGTACCGCGACGTGTCCAGCAGCAGCATGATCTCTCCTAACCGGCGGCGCGGGCGCGCCCGTGGCCGTCGTGGACCCGCCGCCAGTCCCTCGGGGAGATGCCGTAGGCGGTGCGGAACCGGCGGCCGAAGTGCGTAGCGTCGGTGAAACCCCACCGGCGGGCGACAGCCGCGATGCCGAGGGACCCTGCTTCCGCTATGTCCCGCCTGGCGCCTTCTAGCCGCCCTCGCATAATCCACTCGGCAAGGCCAACCTCCTTGTCCGACCACAGCTTGTACAGCTGACGGACCGAGATGTGGTGGGCGTTGGCGATGCTTTCCGGGCTCAGCGCGGGATCGGCGAGGTGCTGCTGGACGTAGGCCTCGATGCGCGTCACCAGCGCCTCGTTGGCGACGTCGTTCCTGGCCAGGTCATCGTGGCCGGCGGTCGCGATGACGGCCCTGGCGAGTTCCAGGGTCGCCGAGCCGAGCGACTCGGCGGCCGAGGCGGGGATGTCTTCCTCGAGAAGGCGGTACAGCCGCAGAACGTGGGCCTGGAACAACTCGTACAGCGGGCTCGTCGCCAGGTCGCCGGCTGCCGAGCGGATCGCCTCGGCGGGCAGGCACAGTCCCGCGTAGGTGAACCGGAGCGACATGGTGGTGGAGGCCTCGGCTGACCGCCACTGGAACGGGCTCGAGAAGTCGAGGAGGCTGATCTCGCCGGGCGAGAACACCTGGCGGTGCTCACCGATGGTCTTGAAGGTCTGCCCGCTCAGCTGTGTGCCGAAGGAGACAGCATCCCTCGTCGAGCGGTGGTTGAGGGCGAAGCTCAGCCACGGGCTGTCCATCACGATCAGCTGGAACTTGCCCAGGTCCCAGCCTCGGATGTGAGTGCGGATGACTTCAGGAGGGCAGGCGTGCCCCATCACGTCGAGGTCCGTGAGCGTTTCCAGGAACTCGCGAGTGGCGGCCTCTCGCTGTCGCGGGGCCATGGCTGAGGTGTCCAGGAGCCTGTTCGGCATAGGAATCCTGCCTCCTCACGCCGGGCCTAGTAGCCAGCATGCGTTCCGGTGCCCTGGGTTCGCAAGCCTGCTGAGCGTACCTGGGCACGGCTGGATGGTGTCGGCTCCGGGTGCACGGAATGCGGCTGAATCTGCAGAGTTCACCCGGCAGACCACGGCTTGCCCTCCACCTGGATCCGGTCGTCGACCTGGGTGACGCCAGGCGCGGCCCAGGCGGCGGCCACTGCCTGGTCGTGGGCGGCCCAGCAGCTCACCGTGCCGGCCAGGATCACGAGCCCGCCCGCGGATGTCTCGACCGAGAGCGCGTCCGCGTCCAGCGCGGCGTTCCGCTGGAAGGCTTCGGTGATGGCCGCCCTGGCCGCGTCGGCGTCGGGTACCTGAGTCAAGGTGATGGCATTGTCGATGCCGGTCACGCCGGGCACGCCGCTGGCGCGTGCTTCGGCCGCCTGGCGCTGGTAGTGCCACTGCGTCGTGCCGGTGAGCGTGATGAATCCGTCCCTCGCCTGCGCGTCGACGGTCATCGGCACCGAGGTGTCCAGCATCAGCGCTTCCAGCACGTCTCCGCGCAGGTCCTCGTCGCCCCGGCGGTCCGCCGCCGGGAGCAGCACCCGCAGCTCATTCGCTATCGAAGCGACGCCGCGGACGCGTGCCACCGCGCTGCCTGCCGCGCGCTTCAGCCGGAGGCTGGCCACCGTCCCCCGCAGGGTCACCGTCGCATCAGCGGCCGTGACCTGGAACGTCTCGCCATCCACTTGCGGGTCTCCCGTTAGCTCAGCTAGGACCTGGCGCCGCAGGTCATCGTCGCTCATCGCTCCCTCTCTTCCGCTGCCGACGGCACGACGCTACGGCCGGCCTGCCGGGCGCCGCATCCATGAATCACCCCAGTCATTTCGCGCGACGACCCCTAAGCGGCACCGCGAAGGACTAAGGACGTTCCCGGATTCGATCGGATTGCCAGCTCCCTACCGTTCAGAGCGGAGGCGAGATGACTACTGACTTCTTTCCCCGGGGACGCGGCGGGGTGGCAACGCGAGAGCGGCTGCCCGGCCGGGAGCTCGTGCGCGGGCGAGAGGCCGAGCAAAAGATCATCCGTGACCTGCTAGGGCGCGCCCAGCACGGGACCGGCGGAGTCGTGCTGGTGGCAGGGCAGCCGGGGATCGGCACCTCCCTGCTGCTCCGCGACGCTACCGACGAGGCGGCGGAGCTGGGCTTTTCCCTGTTCTCGGGGGCGGCGGACCAGCTGGCCCAGGCGATCCCGTTCTGTCCGCTGCGCGCGGCGGTGCGCGAGCCGCTCGCCCGGCTGGCTCCCGATCATCCCGACACGACCGCGTGGTGGATGACCGAGATACGCGCGCACCTGGAGCAGCGGGCCGCGACAGCGCCCGTCCTGGTGTGCCTCGATGACCTGCACTGGGCCAGTCCGGCCACGCTGGCTGTGCTCCGGGCGCTGCCACGCGACTTGGCCAGGCACCCGGTCGCATGGCTGCTCGCGAGGTCAACCACGCCCCAGGGCCCGGCGGACTACCTGTTCAGGCAGCTGGCGCAGGACGGCGCCATCCAGCTGACCCTGGGCCCGGTGGACCAGGGCGCGGTGACGGCCATGCTGTCCGATGCGTTCGGCGCACCGCCAGACGAGGCCCTGGCCGGCCTGGCCCGTGGCGCTGCCGGGAATCCCGCGCTGCTGGCCGAGCTGATCGGTGGCCTGCGCGACGATCGCGGCGTCCGGGTCGCCAGCGGACGCGCCGTGCTCATGTCGGCCCGGCTGCCGCAGCGGATCCTCCGCCTCGCGCAGCAGCGCCTGGATGGCCTCAGCAAGAAGTCACGGCACCTGCTGGTGACGGCGGCGGTGCTCGGGCCCGCCATCCAGCTGGAAGACGCGGCCGAGATGCTCGGCGAGACCCCGGCCACGCTGCTGCCCGCGGTCGAAGAGGCGATGGACGCCGCGATCATGACCGCCGCGGAGGACGAGT
>Ga0335074_10012878_pt1 | contig 11745 bp, 11 predicted proteins | sample Lox_Sample_23_FD_206715 | JGI IMG/M metagenome (GOLD analysis project Ga0335074, IMG submission 206715) | Soil microbial communities from Loxahatchee National Wildlife Refuge, Florida, United States - Lox_Sample_2.3 | ecosystem: Environmental > Terrestrial > Soil > Wetlands | place: USA...
AGTGGACTCCGAGCGCGTTCGCTATGCCGGTGGCCAGCGTCTGGACGATGCTGGGGGTGTAGAACACCACGGCGATGGCCACGGCCAGCACGATGAACTGGACGAACCGGGTGATCTCCCGGGTGAAAAGGAAGAAGATCGCGACGATTCCCACGATGCCCAGGAACAACGGCCCGAACAGCCCCTGCAGGTAGGTGACCAGGTTCTGGGTGCTCAGGGCCAGCGGCGCCGCGGCGAACAGGTGAGTAGTCATCAGATGTCCCTTCCGGGATCAGCAGGCCATCCAGCGGGTGTTGCGGCGTTCCCCGGCAAGGCCAGGGACCGGTCAAACGGGCGCGCATAGCGAAGCTCAGGCTGATGCGGCGCACCAGGGCGATGGCGCAGGAACGGCAGACGAGCGCGGCCTGGCCGACCTGGCCGACGGGTTCCGGGGCTGACCCCGGTGACGGCGGTGGCAATCCCGACGGCGGGCGGGCAGGCGGCAGAGGCATGAGAGCAGCAGGGCATGGCGGCGTCATCCGCCGCTGTCCTGGTCATTTGGCTCCCACCGCCTCAGTCGCCGCGCTGATTTCATTTACATACCATTTGCCGCTTTGCAGGTCGACGACCGACACTCGGTAGGCGCTCGTAATTTTCGTGATGCCTGCCGAAGCCTGCTCGGGAAGCTGCCATATGACGGTCACGGTTATCTCCCGGGTGACGCCGCCGGGCGGAACCTGGAGGCTGGCGATCGAGTCAAAGGAGACCGCGCCGTCCAGCCCGGTGAGCGATACGCCCCGAGGTTCGAAGCGGCGCAGCGCGGCGGTGTCACCGCTGGCGTAGGCCTGGAAAAAGGCCGGCAGCTCGCTGAGCAGCTGGCTGCGCGCCACCGGGTCCGAGGCCTGGCTGACCGGGGCCGGCGGCGTGACCTGGGCCGGCGCGGGCAGCCAGGCGGGCTCGCCGGCCACTATTACGCCGCCGCCTGAGGCGATGACCGGCACGCCCAGCTCCATGAGCTGGCCGTTGACCGTGGCCAGCAGGGTGACCACGGCGTGCTGCGGGTCCTGAACCGCGATCCCGGCGACCTGCTCGGACTGCAGGCTCAGCTGGCCGGCGCCGTTCCAGCCCAGGTCGGGGTTGGCGGCCGCCACACCGGGCGGCACGAAGGCCGCGAGCTCCTGCTCGCGCTCAGCTTGGGTGGCCGGGCTGAAGTTCAGGTAGACCTGCCCGAACTCGCTCGCGTAGGCCTCGGCCAGGGTCACCGGGAACTGCTCCGCCGCCGTGCCGGGCGGCCCAGCGCCGTTGCTCTGCGGTGCGCTGGCCTGGTTGAAGATGATGGCGGTCACGCCCCGATAGGCGACGACCAGCAAGGTCGCCCAGAGCACGACCCGCAGCGGAACCAGCAGCCACCGGCCCCCCGAGCCGCTCCAGGGGCGTCCGGCCGGCTCGCCGGGATCCCGCAGGCCCATCTCGGGTTCCAGGACTCCAGGACCGGGACCGGCCGCACCGAACAAGGGAATAACGTGAGAGTAATCAGACAACTGCGCTCCGTTACCGGCGTTAGGCCCGCGAAACATCACACCTCCGCACGTCCCCACCCCTGCATCGCAGGAGCGGCCGTCCCTTCGCGCCGGTCCGCGGTCCACGGTGATGCGTCTCGTCCGGGTGAGGGTCTGACTACCGCCGTCACCGGACATCCGCCTGGACAAATGACCAGCACTCTGAGAAACGTAACGGACACGCAGAGGGTTCAATCCAATTCGGACCGTATTCGGATGGACGCACCCAGGTCGCTCTTCCGGAGGCGGTGACCTGCCCGGGAGCATGACCTACACCGCCTCCGGCCAGGCGTATACCTGCCTACCCTCGGGTACGGCTGGCGGGATGAGCCGCGCGGCGGCCGCTCGCGAGCACCCGACCTCGATCCACCGCCGGATCAGCTCCACACCGGCGCCGGCCGCGATGCAGTAATACGCGGCGGCCCGGGCCCTGGGCTCCTCGGCAGTCCGCCGGTAGTAGCCGATGAGGAGGCCCGCGACCTCGGCCAGCAGGTCGCCGCGGCCGCCGGCCATCTCCCGCAGCTCAACTACCGCCGTGTCGGTCTGCGTTCCGGCGGGCTCCCCCGCGCCTGCGTGCCGCCACGCGGCGCCGGCCAGCCGGGCCACGGTCAGCTGGTCCAGCTCGTGCGCCGATGGCTCGTTCATGGTGTCAGCTCCGGACGGTGTTCGATCGCGCCTTCGCACAGTCGACCGATGAACAAAGTGGTCATTGCCCGAGTATCAAACACAAAGACGATAATTGCAAGTGATCAGCAATCTTCACCACGCATCGTTCGTCACAATCGTCCCCGGCATCACGTTCAGGGCGGGTCGCGGACAAGAGTCAACCGGCTCGTTGGCGCATAGGGCCGGTTATAACCGGCCCTATGCGCCATGGGTACGGCTATATCGCAGGGAGGCTGTGGTCTTGACCGGGCCCGGTGGCGTGGCGGCGGGCGGTTGGATGAGAGCTCGACTGCGGTGCGCCAGTGACTGGCGCTAGCAGCGGTGATAGTGATGCGGAACCGGCCAGCGAGGCCCTGGACGGCGCCCCACGCCATCTCCGGCCGCTGACCCGGCTCCGGCGCGACGGCTAGGTGGTCGACACCCCGAGCAGGTGGCCGACGCCGTAGGTGACCGAGGCGGCGATTGCCGCTACGGCCAGCTGCCGGATGGCGGTACCCAGGATGTTGCGCCCGGCCATGAAGCCGATCGCGGCCCCGAGCGCCAGCGCCGCGATCGCGCCGATGATGATCGAGGCGATGACCGCGGTCGAACCCGAGGCGAAGAACCACGGGAACAAGGGCAGGATGGCGCCCACCGAAAACGACAGGAACGACATGACCGCCGCCTGCCAGGCCGAGCCCGGCGCCTGTGGGTCGACGCCCAGCTCGAGCCGGGCGTGAGTATCCAGGGCGATGTCAGGATGGGAGGACAGGATGCGGGCCACGGTGCTCGCGTCCTCGGACGACAAGCCCTGCGCCTGGTACATTCCGGCCAGCTCCTGCCTCTCCCCTTCGGGATCATCGGCGAGTTCCCGGCGCTCGACCTGGACTTCCCGCTCGACCATCTCCTGCTGGGCCCGGACCGACACCAGTTCGCCCGCCGCCATCGAGAAGGCGCCCGCCAGCAGGCCCGCCACCCCGGCCAGCCGGACCGCGGAGGCGTTGGTGGACGCTCCGGCTATGCCTAGTACCAGCGACAGGTTGGTCAGGAGGCCGTCACCGGCACCGAGCACGGCGGCCCGCTGGGTCCCGCCCTGGACGTCGCGGTGGCGGCTGCCGGGTGTGCCTCCGAGAAGCCAGCGTCCGACAGACGGGAACCGCCGCGCCGGCTGAGTTTCCTTGGCTACGGCCATTGCAAGCCTGCTTTGCGTCGAGGCGGCCCAGGCCGACCGCCGCACATAAAAGGCTAGAGGACGAGCGTTCGGCGGGGCAGGGCGGGGCGGAGCGACATCGTTGTGGCAACTACGTCGTCTGGTGCGCGTCGTTGTGGCAACGACGTCGTTGGGCGAGCGCGACGGCGGCGGAGCGAGCGCGACGGCGGCGGAGCGAGCGCGGCGGCGGCGGGCGGGCAGGGTGGGCAGGGTGGGCGGGGCGGGCTGGGCAGGGTGGGCGCTAGACGTTGAAGCGGAACTCGACCATTGCCATTATGACAACACATCATGGATTCCCAGATCGTCCGCTGCGCGAGGTATGCCCGGATCAGCCTCGACAAGGCCGGTGATGAGCACGGCGTCGCCAACCAGCTGGCCGACCAAGAGCGGGTCGCCGACGCCAGGGGCTTCTCGATCGTCCGCACGGAGGTCGACAACGACATCTCCGCCCTGAACGGCAAGCACCGGCCCGGCTACGAGGCGGTGATGGCCGCGGCGGCCCGCAAGGAGATCGACGTGATCCTGGTGTTCCAGACGTCCCGTTTCTGGCGTAACAGGCGGGAGCGGGCCGACGGGATCGAGGTCCTCCGCAAAGCCGGGGTCTCCCTTATCGCCACCAAGGGGCCGTCGCTGGACATGAGCACCGCGTACGGCCGGGGCATGGCCGGCCTGCTCGGGGAGTTCGACACGATGGAAAGCGAGGTGAAGGCCGAGCGGCAGCAGCTCGCCGCGTTCCACCGGGCAGAGAACGGTCAGCCTCCGGCCGGAGTGCGGCTCACCGGATACACCATGGCGGGCGTAGTGGTCGAGCACGAAGCCGCGGTAGTACGGCAGATGTTCACCCGGTTCCACGCGGGCGACTCGCTACGTGGCATTGTCGCCTGGTTGACCGAGCAGGGAGCGCCCACCAGGTCCGGGCGGCCGTGGAATCCGTCCAGCGTCCGGACCATCCTCACTAACCCGCGGTACGCAGGCCGTGTCGTCTACCGCGGGCGGTATCCGGGTGAGGTCAACGGCAGCCTGGGGGCATGGCCGCCGCTAGTGGAGGAATGGCTGTTCGATGCGGTGCAGGCCACGCTGTCCGACCCGCGCCGCCGGAAGCAGGTCGGCACCGACCGCAAGCACCTCGGGTCTGGCCTCTACCTGTGCGGCCTGTGTGATCATCCTGTACGAGCGCACACGTCAACCCAGAATGGTAGGCAGCAGCTGCGCTACCGGTGCCCCCAGGGCGGGCATGTGACCCGCAGCTCGGCACCGATCGATGATCTCGTCTTTCAAGTGGTACGCGCACGGCTGGCGAAACCTGACCTGAGGAACCTGCTGGCTAAACCTGCCAGCAAGGAAGCGCGTAAGGCCGGGGAGGAGATCAGGCGGCTACGCGGCAGGCTGGAGCAAACCCGGCTGGACTACGACAACGACCTGATCGACGGCGCCCGGTACAAGGCGAAGACGGCGAAGTTGCAGGCCCAGCTGGACGCGGCAGAAACAGCACAGGCCCGGCTGATGGCAGGATCGGAAGTCGCGGGAACGCTTACTGCCCCCGATCCGGTCGCGGCATTTGACCAGGCACCACTTGGCGCGCAGCGTGCGGTGATCACGTTCCTGATGACGGTCCACATTGATCCGGCGGCCCGCGGCCGCCATTTCAGCTCGGAGTCGGTACGGATCGACTGGCGGGAGCATCGCGGCACCGGCTGACCGCACGGCGTTTGCACGGCGATTGCACCTCGACGGCGCATCAGCCGGGTGCAGGCGTCATGCTTCGTCAGCGGTGTCGCTCAGCAGTGCGGCGAGATGAGCCCGCGCGTCGGCGGGCAGTAGCGGCGCGTCGGCGACGAGCTTCGCTATGAAGTCCGCGATCGCATCGCGGACAGGCATGGGCTCACTGAGCCGGGGTCGTTCACTGTCAGCTGGATCGCGGGGCGGCGGGACCTGCGCGAGCAAGTGAGATCGCGATGTACCTTCCGGCTTGTCACCCTGATGGTCGTGCGTGACCGCTGTCATCGGGTCGTCCACTCGTACGACAGGCGCCGCGACAGGCTGCACTGGCCGACACAAGCCCGGGTGAATTCATTGACGCGGCGCATGGTGCCGGGTAGCCAGCGATCGTAGAACTCCAGCGCGCGAGGGAGGTCGGGGCGCTGGCCGTTATAGGTGTGATGCCATTCGGCGGCGAGGGTGGATAGTTCCCAGATGATGTGGATGTGACTGGGCCAGCAGTCACGCAGTTCATAGCCGCCGTAGTTGGGACGTAGCACAGTGTCGACCCATCGGCGAAGCTCGGCGAGTTGAGCGGCGTATGCCTCGCGGTCCAGGTCTAGCCAGTACGGCGCGGCCGGACCTCTGGGGGATGCTGCGTCGAGCGCATCAGCGACCGTGCAGGCTAGTTCTTCGAAGCGCGCGGCGAGGTCGAGGTCACCTTTCAGCCCCGCCTGGTCGAGCCTGCGGGTGAGCATGTGGACCTGGTCGCGGAGCGCGGCGAGTTGGACCGCCAGGGCGGTGATCGCGGAGGCGGGGATTTCTGTCACGCGGCCTCGCTCTCGGCCCCGGGCGTGGTCTCGGGCAGAGCGACGGGTTCGAGCAGCGGCACGCACGCGGAGGGGCCGCGCCGGGCTTGCGGAGGGCGAGTGCATATACCATAAGAGTGCGCGTTCCGCAAGGGGGTCGTCGGGTTCGCCGGGGCGCGGGCCTCCCCCAGCAGGGTTTCGGCTTTGGCGGTGACGGCATACTGGACCGGCGAAGCCGCAGGACAGGCCGCGTCTGCCGTCCACGTATCGGGTGCCTCGGCCTTCCCGAAAGATTGGTACAGAAAAGCTCGTTCGTGGAGCGTCGGTCCGCTCGGCTGGGCTTGCTGCGATCTGCCGGCTGGCCCGGGCACTATCCAGCCTCCGGTTCCCGCCGGCCTGCATGGACGCCTTTCGCGTCTGGAGCAGGTCGTCGAGCGGTCTCAGCGCCTAGCCGGTGAGGAAGAGCCCTTCTAGCGGCGGTTCCCGGCCGACATTGTGACATGCCCTATGCCGTCGCTGTCCTCCGCGCGGAGCAAGTCACCGGGTCCGAAGGTCCGCCGCAAGCAGTCGGCGACTTCCACCTCGACGGCCGCTCGCAGCACCACCACTGCCGCGAGTGCGGGAACGCCGCTGGATGCCTCGCACGTCCGGCGTGACCTCCCCGGCGCTGCGCAGAAGACGGGCACGGAGGGCGTGTTGGCGCCACTGTGCGCGGCCATCAGAATTGCCCAGTGACGGCCACGAAGTGAGCGCCGCGCCATCACGGAAAGTGGTCAGACTCGCCGTCCGTCGCGCCGCCACCCCGCTGCATAACGAGTGATATACGGGTGATCATCTCCGCATATCGTATTCGAAAAATCTAGCGATGATCGCCCGTGTATCTAGCGTTATATGGCCGAAGGGCAGTGATCTGATCTTCGATCACCCTGCCGCCTCCAGGGCCGCCTGGATGAAGGCCTCACGGCGGTCCCGGCCCTCCGGGGCGGCGCGGTGTACACCGTGCAGCAGGCCGGCAGCCGTGATGGCGGCGATGCCGGCCTCCTCATCATGCCTCGGCTGCTCGTCCGGGCGCCCGCTCACCTCGGCCGTGGCGCTTTCCGGCGGCAGGAGCCGGACGGCGCGTTCGAGGTCGATGAAGACGGTGGTGTCCAGGAGTGTGCCCACTGGTCATCCGGGCTGGCCCGACGTCGGCGAGCGCGGCCTCCATGTCATCAGCGAAACCGGGATCCGGCAGGGACGCGCCGGCGAGCAGCCCGAGCGCCTCGCGCAGCGGCCGTCCGCGCCCCGCACCTGGCCAGTAGACGCCCGCGCAGCCGGGTAATTAGATATGTCTAACTGTGAGACTAGACGCATCTTGGAGACGGGTTAAGATCGGCCGCATGATGGCAGTGGCCGGGCGCGGGTCCTCGTGCTGTGATGCGGCGCATTCGGAGGCGATGGGGAAATACCTGCGGGCCATATACCTGCTGAGCTTCAAGGCCCCGCCGGTCTCGACCTCTGGCGTGGCGGCCCGGCTGGGCGTCGCCCCGCCGTCGGTGTCGGCGATGCTGCACAGGCTCGGCGCGGCTGGCTTGCTGGCCGCACCGGGCAGCGGCGGCATCGCGCTGAGCGAGCATGGCCAGCGTCACGCGCGGGAGGTGATCCGGCGGCACCGGCTCATCGAGACCTTCCTGGTGCGGGCCGTCGGCATGGGCTGGGATGAGGTACACGACGAGGCGGAGGCGCTGCAGCAGGTGGTCAGCGACCTGCTGATCGACCGGATCGACGCGGCGCTGGGGCATCCGCGGCGGGATCCGCACGGCGACCCGATCCCGCAGCCCTCGGGTGATCACGTCGAGGACTGGCCGCCGGCGCTCGCCGGCGTTACCGCGGGTGCGCGCTTCCGGGTGGACCGGGTCAGCGACGAGGACGGCGCGGCGTTGCAGTATCTCGCCGAGCTGGGGATCCGGCCCGGGGTGGTACTGCGGGTGCTGGAACGGGAGCCGTTCGGCGGGCCGCTGTGGGTCGAGGTCGGCGGCCACCGCCGCGCCATGGGAACGCCGCTGACTCATCTGGTGCATGGCGTGGTCGAGCCGTGACCCCAACCGGAGCCGCGACCTGCGGCCCGGGTCACGCCGCAGCAGGTGCAGGCGCGGTGTTTCCCGGGGCCCGGGGACCGGGCTAGGTGAGCAGCTGGCGGTGGCCGGCCGCCGGCCTTCCGGTGAGCTGGTACCGGCGCCCGGCGAGCGCGGGTCACCGATCGGCGGCGGGCTGGGCCGCGCCATGGGAATCGAGAGAGGGCCCGCCTGGTGAGGCCGTTTGATCGCGTTAGCCGCCCGCTTGTCCCCGCGCCCGAGGGGGCGGCCGCCGGCGTAGCCGCCGGGTTGCCCGAGCTGGGGGCCGAGGTCCCGAGCGCGCTGGAGATACTGCTGAGCAAGGGCCGGGTGCGCGCGAGCCTGGCCATGCTCGGCCCGGCGTTCGTGGCCTCGATCGCCTACGTCGACCCGGGCAACTTCGCCACCAACTTCGCCGGTGGCGCGCAATTCGGCTACCTCCTGCTATGGGTGGTGCTGGTCGCGAACGTGATCGCGATGCTCATCCAGTACCTGTCGGCCAAGCTGGGCATCGCGACCGGCCGCAACCTCGCCGAGAACTTCCGGGCGCATTATCCCCGCGTGCTGACCTGGGGCATGTGGGTGCAGGCCGAGATCGTGGCGATGTCCACCGACATCGCCGAGTTCCTCGGCGGCGCGATCGGCCTCAACCTGCTCTTCGGGGTGCCGCTGTTCCCGGCCGGCCTGATGACGGGCGCGATCGCGTTCGGGATCCTCGGACTGCACAGGTTCGGCTTCCGCCGGTTTGAGCTGGTGATTACGGGGCTGCTGGGGATCATCTTCCTCGGTTTTCTCTATGAGACGCTGCGCATCGGCCCGTCTGCCCGCGGTTCGCTGGGCGGGCTGGTCCCCGGCCTGGCCGGCACCGGCTCGCTGTACCTCGCGGTCGGGATCATCGGGGCCACCGTGATGCCGCATGTGATCTACCTGCACTCCGCGCTGACCCAGGACCGGATGCCGTGCCGGGACGACCGCGAGCGCCGCCGCGTGCTGCGCTTCGAGCGCACCGACGTGATCATCGCCCTGGGCCTCGCGGGCCTGGTCAACATGGCGATGCTCGCCGTCGCCGCCAAGCTGTTCCACACCCCCGCCCTGTCGGGCCTGAGTACCCTGCAGCAAGCCCACGCTGAGCTGGGACGCCTGGCCGGCGGCACGGCGGCGCTCGCGTTCGCGGTCGCGCTGCTGGCCTCCGGCGCCTCCTCCTCCAGCGTCGGCACCTACGCCGGCCAGGTGGTGATGGCCGGCTTCGTCAACCTCCGCATCCCGCTCATGGTCCGCCGCGGCCTGACCATGATTCCCGCCCTGGTCATTATCGCGGTCGGGATGAACCCCACCAGGCGCTGGTGCTCAGCCAGGTCGTGCTGTCCTTCGGCATCCCGTTCGCCCTGGTCCCGCTGGTCCTGCTCACCTGCCGCCGCGACATCATGGGCGCCCAGGCCAACCGCCGCGTGACCACCATCTTCGCCTGGAGCTGCGCCGTCATGATCGTCGCAATGAACATCTTCCTGATCTGCCAGCAGTTCCTCGGCTGAGACACCCCCCGCTGCCCTCGACGGCCTCGGCCCTGGGAACGTCAGCGCAGGGCCGTAACCTGGTCACGACTCCGGCGCTCCCGGACGGCGGTGCACCACGGGTTACCGCTCAGTGCAGGGCGGGGGGAACGCGGTCCGATGGCGCTGGCCGGGAGTGAGTTCGCCGGCGGGTCAGCAGTCGACCAGGTCCGGCCGCTGGTTGAGGATCTGTGACCGTGCGGTGGTGAAGTCAGCGCGGGCCTGGTCCGCTTCGGGGCGGAACACCGCGACTCGGTGGCAGTTCTGGAACGCCAGCCGTACGCGATAGTGCCGTTCGATCGCGCCCCGCATCGCGTCGCTGGCCATCATCCGTAGCAGCTGGCCGCGGGCCGTCTCGTCCGGCGGCGGCACCTGGTTGTCGGCGAACTCGCCGCCGCTGGTGTACAGGTCCTGGATCAGGCGGCTGATCAGCTGCCACGCGTACGGCAGGGACGTGCGGATGCAGTCGGCGAACGCTGCGTCATCGACCTCGCCATGGCGGGCCTGGTCCAGCAGATCCGGCGAAACCGCTAGCGACATGATCGGTCCTTCCTGTCGGCCGCCGTCTGTGCGGCGGGATGCGCGCCGTGTGCGGGCGGGGCCGTGACACCCGGCCGGCGAAGATGCCGGAACGGGTTGACCGGCGCATGCCCAGTTGCCACACTCATGCTGACATGAAACTGATAATCGTTACTAGTAGGGGTGAGGAAAGATTCACCCGGAGGGGAGAGCTGATGGCGGGCCCGATGCGGGAGGCGTCGTGAAGGTCGCGTTCGCGGGCAAGGGCGGCAGCGGCAAGACGACGCTGGCGTCGCTGTTCGTGCGGCATCTGGCCGGGCAGGGGCGGCCGGTGGTGGCCATCGACGCCGACATCAACCAGCACCTGGGCGAGGCGCTCGGCGTCAGCGGCGATCCGCCGGCGATGGGCGCGCATCTGGCTGAGATCAAGGAGTACCTGCGCGGCGGTAATCCGCGGATCGCCTCCGCCGCGGCGATGGTCAAGACGACCCCGCCGGGCCGGGGCTCCCGGCTGCTGCGGCTCGGCGGGGCGGACCCGGTCCATGGCCTAAGCGTGGAGACGCCCTGCGGGGCGAGGCTGATGGCCACCGGCCCGTTCAGCGACGACGACCTCGGCGTGTCCTGCTACCACGCCAAGACCGGCGCGGTCGAGCTGTACCTTAACCACCTCCTCGACGGTCCCGGCGAGTACGTGGTCGTGGACTGCACGGCCGGCGCCGAGTCGTTCGCCTCGGGCATGTTCACCCGGTTCGACCTGACCTTCCTGGTCGCCGAGCCGACCCGCAAGGGCGTCAGTGTCTGGCGGCAGTGGAGCCAGTACGCGGACGGCTACGACGTCGCCCTCGCGGTGGTCGGCAACAAGGTCCAGCACGAGGGCGACGCGGCCTTCCTGCGCGAGCACATCGGCGGCGGCCTGCTGACCTGCTTCGGCCATGAACCCGCGGTCCGGGCCATGGAACAGGGCCGCCCGTTCGACCTGGCCGACCTCGGCCCGGGCGCCCGCCCGGGCCTGCAGGTGCTGCAGGACGCGGTAGACGCGCAGGTCAAGGACTGGGCCACGTTCACCCGCCAGGCGGTGGAATTCCACCTGCGGAACGCCCGCGCCTGGGCGAACGCGGCTACCGGCGCGGACCTGGCCGTTCAGGTCGACCCTGGCTTCGCCCTGAGCCCCGGGGCACCGGAGGCCGCCCGCGCCTGACCAGGCCCGCCGCCGAACCGCTGGCGCAGCACGGGCAGGACTTCGGCGCCGAGACGGGCGATGTTCTCCCGGGTCCGGGCGGGCTCTCCGGCGCCTTCCACCATGCACAGAAGGTGGCGGACGCCGGTGCGCTCGATCGTCGCCGCCATGGAGTCGATGCAGTCCGCTGCCGCGCCGACCGGGTGGATATCGCACAGCAGGCCGGCATACGCCCCGGGATCGCGGGCGGGACTCGGGCGGCCGTCCACGGGACGGTAGCCCGCGAGCCCCGGGGCCAGCCAGCGCGGCAATTGGCGGCGCAGCAGCCGCTGCGCCTGCTCGCGGGTGTCCGCGACGTGGGCGACCACGGCGGCGATGTGCCCGGCGGGCGGCTGGCCTGACGGAGCGGCCGCCGCGTAGGCGGCGATCATCTCCCGCTTCCCGTCATCGCCGGCGTGCAGGCCCAGCAGCATCGGCAGGCCGCAGGCGGCGGCCAGCGCCGCCGT
>Ga0335074_10012882_pt1 | contig 11744 bp, 9 predicted proteins | sample Lox_Sample_23_FD_206715 | JGI IMG/M metagenome (GOLD analysis project Ga0335074, IMG submission 206715) | Soil microbial communities from Loxahatchee National Wildlife Refuge, Florida, United States - Lox_Sample_2.3 | ecosystem: Environmental > Terrestrial > Soil > Wetlands | place: USA: Florida...
CTGCCCCGCTCGGTCCTGCCGATAATCCTGACGATCACGATCACCGTGATGGCGGCCATCTCGGCCGTGGTCTTGCTGCTGTCGGCGATCGGGCGATCCTGATGGCGAGAGCTCCCGGCGAGCGTGAAGATCTCGAAGTGGTCCTGGCCAGAGAGCGGACCAACATGGCCTGGACCAGGACGGCCATCGCGTTCGCCGCGACCGGCGCCGCGATCCTCAAGAACCACCTAGTCGCCGGGCTCGTCGTGCTCGCCCTCGGCGTGGTGACCTGGGGGATGCGGCTGGCCTTCCCGCCCACGATCGACGACCAGTCGAGGCCGCGGCGGCTGCTGCTGGTGACGATAACGGTCTCGGCGGTCGGGATCGTCGCCCTCGTCGTGGTGTTCACCGCCCATTCGGCCGGCTTTCGCTAGCCGGACCGAGCGGGCGAGGACTAACTCCCTGGGTTTCCGGTCGCGGCGGTGCCGCGTGAGCGGCGAGCGAACCACGCCGCGGTCCCCGCGGTCACCAGGTCGCAGATCGTCATCAACAGCCTCGACACCAGCGCGATGGCGGCGGCGCTAGGCGCGCCCACGGTCGGGCTCAGCAGCGCGATCAAGACGATCTCCCGTATCCCGGCCCCGGCTGGGGCGATGACCACCAGGAACCCCGCACTCCAGGCAAAGGCGAACGCGCCGATCGCCAGCAGCAAGCCCGATGCGCCGGACAGCCCGAGCCGGTCCCCCAGCAGCCAGATCTGCAGCCCGTAGAAGACCCAGCTGACGAAACCGCCGGCCAGGGCCGTCGCGATCGCCCGTCCGGTCAGGGGCTGCTCCAGCGGGGGCCGCCTGACGAGCCGTAGCAGCCGGTCGAGGATCAGGTTGAGCAACCGCGGGTACAGCAGCGCCAGGATCACCGGGGCAAACAGGAACACCCACCAGTACGATCCGGCGCCCTTGCTGAATGGCAGCATCACCAGCCCGGCGAGGATCCCGGTGAAAAGCGAAAGCAGCATGGTGAGCACTGATGCGCTGGCCGACCGCCGGCGCGGCACCTGATAGGCGGCGCCGAGCTCCATCTGGGCGAGCACAGGCCAGACCGAGCCAGGGAGATACTTGCCGAGCTGGCCGACAAAGAGAATCTGCGCGACTTGCTTGGCCGGCAGGGGTGACCCGAGCGCGCCCAGCAGGACCCGGAACACCTGCAGCAGCGCAAACATCCCTACAAGCACGCTGATCATTGCCAGCACGGCAGTCCCGAAGCCGATCTTCGCCAGGCTGGCGTGCACCGCGGACCAGTCGTTGACGACGGCGTAAATGCCCAGCCCGACCGTGGCCGCCACGAAACCCCAGCGAACAAGTCGGCTGCCAGCCAGCGAGATCGCCCTGGCCCAGACCGCACCGACCCATCCCGACGGTCCGGCCCCGGCTGACGGTCCCGTCCCGGCTGCGGTGATCAGGTGCTCCTCGCCCGGCTGTTCGCCGACATCCGCGTCGACGGAGGCACCTGCGCGAGGATCCGGCATTGCTACAGCCTAGCCACCCGCTTAGGCTGCCCGGCCCTGTTCCGCTCCGCGCTCGACCGAGTCAGACAGACGATCCGCATCCGGGTCAACGCTCATGACCATGAGGATATGGACAACTAGGCGCGGAAGATCGTTGAGACCGTGATCCGCGGCTGGGGACGTTACTGTGATCGCATTATGCACGCCCTGCTCTTCGGTACCTACGACACCTCGATGCACTCCAGGATCGCCATTATCGGCGAGGGCCTGCGGGAGGCCGGGGCCGAGGTGACGCAGTGCAACGTCCCGCTCGGCCTGGACACTGCCGCGCGGGTCCGCATGTTAGCCCGGCCGTGGCGTGCACCGGCCCTGCTTGCGCGGCTGACCATCTGCTGGGCCGCCCTGGCCCGCGCCGCCCGCTGCCGGCCGGACCCCGACGTCGTCGTCGTCGGCTATCTCGGTCATTTCGACGTGCACCTGGCCCGCCTGCTTTTCCGCCGAGCCCCGATCGTTCTCGATCACCTCGCCGCCGCTAGCGAGACCGGAAGGGACCGGCGGCTGGACGGCGGCCCTCGCTCGGCGATACTGCGCCTCATCGATGCCGCGGCGCTCCGCTCAGCCGACATCATTGTTGTCGACACCGATGAGCACCTGGCTGCCTTACCGGCCCGCCATCGTGAGCGGGCAGTCGTTGTGCCGGTCGGAGCGTTACGGGTCTGGCTGGACGCCGCCGACCCAGGCCAGCCAAAGGACCCTGAACGGCCGCTGCGGGTCGTCTTCTTCGGCTTATACACGCCGCTGCAAGGCACCCCGGTCATTGGCGCCGCACTCAGCAAGATCGCCGGAGCCCGACTGGAAGTTACCATGATCGGTAACGGGCAGGACCTGGCGGAGGCTCGGTCCGCCGCCGCCGGTAATTACCGGGTGAGCTGGCATGACTGGGAGCCCGGCGTCAAGTTACCTAGCCTCGTCGCCGACCATGACGTGTGCCTTGGCATCTTCGGCACCGGCGAGAAGGCGCTGTGCGTAGTGCCCAACAAGGTGTTCCAGGGCGCGGCGGCTGGCTGCGCGATCGTGACATCCGACACCCCGCCCCAGCGCCGGACGCTCGGCGAGGCGGCGGTGCTGGTGCCGCCGGGCGACCCCGAGGCACTAGCCGCGGCCTTGCTGCGGCTAGCGGATGACCGAGCTGAACTCACCCGACTCCGCACCGCCGCCCGCACGCTGGCGGCCAACAAGTTCGCGCCGGGAAAGATAGTCGCGCCGCTCGTCGGCAAAGTCTGCGCGCAGATAGCTGAGCGGACGCCGTCAACAGGCAAAGGTGCCACGGATCAAACATGGAAGCCAACCGACGGCCGTTCCTGAGGTGCCTGGTGAGGACACCGCTAGGGTCGCGCCGCCTGCTAGCCGGCAGGCTCGACCAAGGTGGGGCCGACCAGCAGGTCAGCGCCTTCCGGGGTGCGGCCAGCAAGGCTGCCTACCCAGATGTAGGTGGGGATGACAGGAGAGATTGCCCGCCAAAAGCCCTTGGGCGCGTTCCGGAGCGAGCGAGGCACGAGATCCTCTGCAGCGAAGCGCTCCGGCTCGGCGAGCACGGAGTACGTGTAGTCCCACACGTGCAGTCCGGCGCAGATGCGGCGCAAGCCGCTTCGAGTCTGGAACGACTCGTAGTAACTATCTGCCCGCCCGGCGAGCCGCACGTAAACGTCAGCCGCGGACTTCGGCAGCCAGGATAGGAATGGCAACCGGTGATGCGGTTCCATGATGCCGAAACGATTCCCGAGGCCGAGGTAGACGACTCCGTCGGCCTTCAGGACACGCCGGATCTCGGCCATAACCGCACCGACGTCAGGTACGTGCTCATAGATATGGTTAAATACTACGATGTCAATGGAGTTGTCTGGCAGTGGCATCTCGCCACCTGGCGCCAGGATGAACTCCACGTGCTGCCCGAACCGGTCCCTTGCCTTTGCCAGCCCTGGCTCGTCGATGTCCAGCCCGACGACCCTTGCCCCGGCGATGCGAAATTCATCGGATATGAAGCCGGCCGAGCAGCCAATGTCCAGCACCCGAAGGCCGGCGAAATCGCGGCGACCCAGGAAGTGCCTGAGCACAGCCTGAATCTTGGCCGCCTTGCGCCGTCGACCCTCCTCGTCAAGCATCTCGGCTTGCAGTTCGGAGTAGGCAAGTTGCATGGGCTTCAGCGCGGCAGGAGCCGCATTGTCCCCCGGTTGCCCTTCGGGACTGGCCAACTGCTTCACTCCATGGGTGAGATCTAGTTCCTGGCGCGCCGCCGCCCTCGCGCGATGTTACCAGAGAGTCGGATTTGGGCGGCTTGGTCGCGCGATTGGTCTTTCGTCGACATATGGTGATGACTCGCCACCCTCCATGTCTAGACTCTGTAAGATGGCGAAACACCCGGTTTTCGTGACCAGGAAGTTCCCACCGTCGGTGGGGGGCATGGAAACCCTGGCGGCAGGCGTCTGGCGGTCATTGCAGACCGTTCGCCCGGACGCAATCAAGATCTCCCATGGTGGTTCCAACCGTGCGCTCACCTGGTGGGTGCCCACGGGCCTGATCCGGCTGGCCTGGCGGTGCGTCCGGGGCGAGGCCGAGTATGTGCTGTGCGGAGACGCGCTGATGAATGCGCTCTGCGCCCCCGTGCTCAAGATCTTCCGCGTCCCGCGCGCGGCCATGATCATGGGCCTCGACGTGACCTATGACAACCCGCTGTACCGTCGCCTGGTGCATCCGCCGCTACGACGGACTGCGCGAGTCATTGCGATCAGCGCCGCGACCGCGAACATGGCCAGGGAAGCCGGTGTAGTCCAGGACCGGATCGCAGTGCTGCGGCTCGGGGTCGAACTGCCGCGTCCTGGGCTGCCTGATCGCAGCGCGGCAGCAGCCGCCATCCGCAGCCGACTCGGCCTGGCGGACGACGACCTGGTACTGCTCACGCTGGGTCGACTCGTCCAGCGCAAGGGCGTCAGGTGGTTCACCGAGTCTGTCCTCCCGCACCTTGATGACCGTGTTCATTACCTGATAGCAGGCCAAGGGCCGGAAGAGCAGCGCATCCGGGCCGCAGCCAAGTCCGGCCGCGTCGCCAACCGCGTCCACGTTCTCGGCCGGGTGACCGACGACATACGTGAAGAGCTGATGACGGGCGCCGACATCTTCCTGGCGCCCAACATTCCGGTCGCTGGCGACATGGAGGGTTTCGGCCTCGTGAATGTGGAGGCCGCGATGCGCGGCACGCTCGTGGTCGCAGCCGATCTCGAGGGCATCAAGGACGCGGTCGTGCCTGGCCGGACCGGGATCCTCCTGCCTTCGGGTGACGTGACCACGTGGGTCTCGGAGCTCACGAGCCTGCTGGGTGATCGCGACAAGCTGACCGCCACCGGCGACCGCTTCGCGGCGGATGCTCGGGAGCTCTATAGCTTGCAGGCGATGGGCCGCGCCCTGAGCGCCTCGCTCGGGCTCGGGTACGCTGAGTCGTCCGCCAGGCCAGAAGGGTACTGAGCCGACCGCACGGTTCCAGTGCAAGGAGAAGACCTGATGCCACGTGCACTGATAACCGGTATCACCGGCCAGGACGGCCTTTACTTGTCCGAACTGCTGCTCAGCAAAGGTTATGAGGTCTACGGTCTGATACGCGGTCAGAATAACCCTAAGGCCAACCTGGTCGCCGAGACAGTCCCGGATGTCAAGGTTATCGCCGGCGACCTTACCGACCTTTCCAGCCTGCTGCGAGCACTGCAAACCGCACAGCCGGACGAGGTCTACAACCTTGGCGCGATTAGCTTTGTCGCTTATTCGTGGGAGCAGTCCGCACTTACCACCGACGTTACCGGCAAGGGCGTGCTGAATATGCTGGAGGCGGTTCGCATCTGCGCCGACGGCGACCTCAGCAGGATCCGGTTCTACCAAGCGTCGAGCTCGGAGATGTTCGGTAAGGCGCAGCAGTCACCCCAAAACGAGCGGACATTGCTTTGGCCGAGGTCGCCGTATGGCGTCGCTAAGGTGTTCGGCCATTACATGACGATCAATTACCGGGAATCCTACGGTATGCACGCCTCTAGCGGAATTCTCTTCAATCATGAGTCGCCGAGGCGGGGTATCGAGTTTGTCACCAGAAAGGTGTCGCTCGGCGTGGCGGCCATTAAGCTCGGACTCCTCGACAAACTGGTGATGGGGAACCTGGATGCGAGCCGTGACTGGGGCTACGCCGGTGACTACGTCGAGGCGATGTGGCGAATGCTGCAGCAGCCGGAAGGCGATGAGTACGTCGTGGCCACCGGGCAAACGCATTCCATCCGCGATCTCGTGGCGGCCGCCTTTGACGTTGTGGGCATCGAGAACTGGCAAGAGTACGTGGAGCACGACGCGCGACTGCTACGCCCGGCGGAGGTCGATGTTCTCGTCGGGGACGCGACCAAGGCCCGCGAGAAACTGGGCTGGAAGCCGACGATAGGCTTCAGCGAGCTAGTCAGGATGATGGTCGAGTCCGACCTGCAGCAGTTGCAGGCATGGAAGGGCGATACCAGCATGCTGGGATCGTTCCGGCGGTGACCAAGCCGCGCAGAGCCTTGATCACCGGGGTTACGGGTCAGGATGCCTGGTATCTGACCCAGCTTCTGCTCGCCGACGGATACCAGGTCTTCGGTCTTGTCCACCAGGCCGATGCCGCGCCGGTCCCGGCCGGAGTGACCGCGATCAGCGGTGATCTGGCCGATTCTGCGGACGTCCGGCTTGCGATCGAGCACTCGCTGCCCGACGAGGTCTACAACCTCGGCGGCCTGTCGTCGGTCGCGCTCTCCTGGGAGGACCCGTTGCTCACCGCTGACGTGACCGGGCTTGGGTTCCTGCGGGTGATCAATGCGGTGCAGGCGCTGCCGGCGAGCCGTGCCCATGAGGTGCGGATCGTGCAGGCGTCCAGCGCCGAGATATTCGGCGAGGCTGCCGGCCCTCAGACCGAGCGGGCCGCGATCTTCCCAGTCACCCCGTACGGCGCTGCCAAGGCATTCGCCCATCAGCTCGCCCGGGTGTACCGAGGTGCTGGCCTGTCGATCTCCACCGCCATCATGTATAACCACGAGTCGCCCAGACGGCCCTTCACGTTCGTGACCCGCAAGATCACGAGCACCGTGGCCAGGATCGCGCGCGGCGAGGCCGACCGGTTGTATGTCGGCAACCTCAGTGCGCGGCGCGACTGGGGCTTTGCGGGAGACTATGCCCGTGCGCTGCATCTTATCGGCCGCCATCCAGTAGCTGACGACTTCGTCGTGGCCAGTGGCGAGAGCCACTCCGTTGCTGACTTCGTCGCGACCGCGTTCCGGCATATTGGCGTCATCGACTGGCGCGCCCTCGTTGAAATCGACCCGCGTCTCCAGCGTCCCGTCGACCCGCCCGAACAGCGCGGTGACTCCAGCAAGATCAGGCGGGAGCTGGGCTGGGCCCCCTCGAAGAGTTTCGAGGAGATGGTCGGCGAGATGGTGGACGCCGACCTCCACCTGATGGATGCAGCGCAGCAGTCGCCGGGCCAGAGCTAGTCACGGCCGCGCGAACGGACAGCTCGCTCGCCATTCGGCGAACGTCAGCGACACGACGATCCGCCGACCTGAACGTAGCTCAGGCCGTCCGACCCAACCTTGTTGACCGGCAGTCCCGCCTGGCTTAGCGCCGTGGCCCAGGCTGCCGCCTCGCTCGGTATGACGTGCGTGCGAACGAGCCAAATCCTATCGCAGGAATGCTGCCTGGCCTGCGTCAGCGCATCTGATAGAGCCGCTTCCACTCCGCCTAGGTTGCGGCTGTTCGCCACCACGATACGGGGTTGGTCAGGGAAATAGGCCACGTAGTTCTCCCTGTCCGCATCGGTGGGCCTGCGGGCTGGGTCACCCGGCCGCCAGTAATAGGCGAAGCCGAAGTTGCTGGCGAGGCTGACCACGATGACGTCGTCGGGTGCCGCGTGCGCTTCGACGTAGAGGGTCTGCTGCCGGACGTCCTCAACCGGGATCGGGTGGCCTCGAACGTAGGGCATCGCGCCCCAGACGAACGCGGCCAGCGCGGCGGCGGCCAGCAGGGCTACCCCTCCGCGCAGCCACTGCCGCAGCGCCAGGCAAACCCCGACGACACCGATGGCGGCGACGGCGATCGTAATGGCGAGCAGGAATGTCGAGGTGCGTAGGTCAAGGAATGGGTACTTGCGCAGCGCGGACAGCACCAGCATTTCCGGCCATACGGCGATGATCGCCAGTGCGGTGGCAGGCCTGCGCTGCACGGCGATGGTGACCAGTCCGGCGAGCACCAGCGGAACTGCCAGCCAGGCCGGGCCGAGGCCGAAATCGGCGCGATTGTCGTGGAAGAGCCGGGTGACAAAGTGCACACTCGCCAGCCAGCCTCGGCTGACGGGCATGAAATAGCCGGTCCAGTAGTTCGACCCATTCAGCCTGTTCTGGGCCTGTGCATCGAACTCCTCGTACACCACCAGCATGAGCACGGAGGTGGCGACACCGGTCACGATCGCTTCTAGCAGACGGCGCCAGGAGCGAGTCGCTAGCTGGACGACGCACACGGCCCCGAAGGCCGCCACTCCGACCAGCGCGACGGCGTCACTGATCAGCATCCCCGCCCAGACGGAGACCGAGAGCGCGGCCAGTCGCCGGAGCGACCAGTCCCGCTCCAGCCGGGAGGTCAAGGCGAGCGTCAGCAGAGCCGTGAAGGCCTCCGCCGTGTACTGCTTCAGGTCGTCCCTGACCAGCATCGCAGGGACGAGCAGCACGCCAATAGCAGCCAGCGTGGCCGCGGTGACCGCCGCCGGTGTCCGCTGCCAGCCGAGGCCGCGGGCGAACCAGTAGGCAGCCACGACCGCGCCACCGGCGAACGCCAGCGGCAGGAGCCTGGCACTCTGGGTGCCGGGCACCGTCGTCAGGCGAACAAGCAGCGACCAGCCTATGGGCGTGCTTGAGGTCGTAGCGCGCAGTGCTGAGAGCGGAAAGCGGGTCGTCACCGCGACCCACCCTTCATCGGTCCAGTAGGACTGCCGGAGCAGGTAGTCAACGTCATGGACCGCCAGCACCATCAGGCCAAGGACAACCGCGAGGGCGCACTCCAGAGGTCGCCGCCTGCGCCGTAGTACGCCAGCCCAGGAACGCGGCCGCGGCGCTAGCTCCGCAGGCTTGCTGCTGGCAGTTCCCAGGGTGTCCTCAGCGACGGCGCTGTCATCGTGGGCAGGCAATGTCCCCTCGCGGGTGGTGAAATTCCGGCGACCCAGCATCACGCCAGGCGGGCAGGCGCCCAGGTGAGATCATCAGATTACTGCCGCCGGGGACCATATCGTTCGCATCGCGAAACTTTCATTCGAGCAAGCCCGCCCAACGGCAGGAGCGGCTGCCCTTCACGCGCTTAGTTATCGCCGCGGGACCTGACGATCAGGTCGGCCAGCAGGGCCATCGACGCGATGATCAGCCCGCTCAGCAGGATGATCACCGTGTCCACCGCGAACAGGAACGGGTGCACGACCATGTCGTAGATGCCCTTGGCGATGCCGAGCCCGATCAGGAACAGTGCCGCTGGCATCAGAACCTTGAGCGGGTTGAAGTACATCACCATCCGCAGCACCTGCAGGATGTAGCGGTAGGCATCCTTGAAGAAATGGAACTTCGACTTGCCCGACCGCTTGGCGTACTCGATCGGGACGTAGCGGACGTCGTGCTGGTTGCACAGGAAGGCCAGCGTGATCGTCGTGACGCAGGAGAACCCGGGCGGCAGCAGCCGCATGTAGGGCAGCGCGACCTGCCGGCGGAAGGCGCGCAGGCCGGAGTTCAGGTCGGGGATCGAATAGTTAGTCAAGGTCTCCGCGAGCTTGCGGATAAACCATTTGGCCGGCACCCGGAAAACCTTGTGGGTGCCCTGCTCGCTCGTCCTGGCCCCGACGACCTGGTCGAGCGTCTGGTCCTTTTCGAGGATCTGGACGAGTTCTGGGATGCGCTCGTTCGGATAGCTCATGTCCGCGTCGGTCCAGACCACGATCTCGCCCCTGGCCTGCTGCGTACCGACCCGACGCACCGTGCCCGTGCCGCCATTACGATCAAAATGGATGACGCGCAACGCGGGAAATTTCGGCGCTATTTCCTGCAGGCGGGCAAGCGTCTCGTCCGACGACGCATCGTCGATTGCCAGCAGCTCATATTCGTAGTCGCTCAGGTCCATGGCCGTGCAGATGCGCTCGACCTCGTCAGCGACGTGGCCCTGCTCGTTATAGCACGGCAGCACAATCGAGACATAGGGATTCTGCGCGGACTGACTGCTCATGACGATTGAGTCTACGGCCGGCGCCTGCGTGCCGCCGCCTGTTGCGACCGGTGTTATCTGCCCGTGGGCTCCGATATCCATACGCTGAGGTTGAACGGCCGCGTGCCAGTGGGCGGCGAAGTGAGGACACTCCCGTCCTGCTGGGTTCGCAGCCACACTATGTGCCTGACCGGCCCGCCGTAGGGCTTGAGCACGTTCGAGTAGCCCGCCACCAGCACCGGGCGCCGCCCGGCCCGGTAGATGCCTTTAATCAGATCGGGTACTGGCCGGAGGTCCGAGGTCAGCCAGATCGCCGCGGGCCGATCGCACATGCCGCGGACAACCTCGACCAACTCATTCCCGGCCTTGCTGCCGCCATTGACGATGAAGATCACCGAGCTCTTCGCGGGCAGCGCTGCGCACAACCGGTTGACCGCCGGAATCTCGCCCTGATACGTGCGCTTCAAGGCCAGGCCTTCAGCGGTCAGCCTTACCCCGACCGGTCCGCCCCGCTCCACGTGCAGGCCGAACGTGGTGATCGTCGCCGGCAGTACCAGGGCTGCCCCGCAGCAGGCCGCGACAGCACCCCTGGCCACCCGCGGAACCTGCCGCTCGCGGAGCCAGCCGTCTAGCCAACTCACTGCCCAAACCGCCAGCAAGATGAAGCCGGGCAGGACCGCAGGGACAAGCCGACGGCTTGCCCACGGCTGGTCGGGCGCGATCGCCGGGCGATAAAGGGTGCTGACGATGGCCCAGGAGAACACAAGCAGCGGGAGGGTCCAGGCTGGTATACCGCCGCGGAGAGCGCGGCGGAGCAGGATGGCGGCGCCAATCGCGCCGAAGATCACGGCCGGAATCCCGATATACCAGAACACCCAGTCCATGCTGATCTCGTAGTACAGCCGCTCTGGATCGATCGGCTGGCCAGCCGCCAGCTGGTAAGCGGCGATCGTCGATTCGGACGTCGAGGTGCCCGTCGCGCGCACCACCTGCACATAGGGGCGTACCGCAAAGCCGATCGCGACCAAAATGGGCAGGGCGGCAGCCACGGCGGGCAGCCACTTCCGAACCGTGGCCAGCCGCTCCGTGGACAGCCGGGGCAGCGCCTGGGGCCAGCGCGGACCGCCCTGCTCCTGGCTGCGGGCCCGCCTGAGCGCCATCGCAGCCGCCGTGACACCGATCGTGGCCACCGTGACCGCGATCGAAATGATCATGAGCGGCTTGACCGACGTCCAGTTCGCCTGCAGGTAGGGCATGCTCAGCACGACCCCGTCGACAGTCCCGTAGGCCACCCCCAGGGCGAAGCCGCCGATCATCGGCCTAGCCTGCGGGCGTCCGCGCCAGACCAGAAGGCCGCAGTAAGGAATGACCGGCAGGATGTCGCTGGCCCCGTCGAGCCGCACCACGAACGTCAGGCCAAGCGCGAGCCCGCCGAGCGCGGCGAGCACGCGGGCGGCGGTGCCCTCGGTGCGCAGGCAGTCGATGACCAGGCACAGCCCGCCGAGGAACAAGATCGCGGCGAGCGGCTCGCTATAGGTCGAGCGGCTGGTGAACTGCATGGGCAGGGCGAGCGCGAGCACCAGCGCGGCCAGCGGAGCCCACCGGGCCCCGACCAGCCGGGCGACCAGCCCGCCGAAGGTCAGAACGGCCAGGGCGCCAAGGATCGGCCCCATCGCAACAGCGGCGTTGACCCCGCCGATCCAGAACCCTGCAGCCAGGACCATCGGGAGGCCGGCCATGAACTGCGGCACGATCGTCCGGCCAACCTCGTAGAACGCCGGGCTGTTAAAGGACAGGACACTGTTGGTCCCGCCGAACGCCGCGTTGTCCTGCGGGATCGGCAGCGAGCCATGGTGGGCGATCCAGGCCGCGAACTGGATATAGGAGGCCGGGTCACGGGTGATGATGATGAACTGGGAGTGATAGATCATCTGGTTGACGCCGAACGCGACCGCAACCGCGATCACGCCGA
>Ga0335074_10012883_pt1 | contig 11743 bp, 6 predicted proteins | sample Lox_Sample_23_FD_206715 | JGI IMG/M metagenome (GOLD analysis project Ga0335074, IMG submission 206715) | Soil microbial communities from Loxahatchee National Wildlife Refuge, Florida, United States - Lox_Sample_2.3 | ecosystem: Environmental > Terrestrial > Soil > Wetlands | place: USA: Florida...
AGCCGCGCCAGCACTCGGCGGGTTCCGGAGATCACGACCCACAGAAGCAGTAGGTAAATGGCCAGCGTCACCGCTCCGTAGATCGCGGCGCGGGTGAGATATTCCCGGCTGTGCTGGCGTCTGGCGTCGAGAATCGCGCTTCGAATCCGGCCGGCCAGATATTTCGCGAGGGCGTCGCGTGACAGGTGGAAATGCTGGGCGTCGTCGTCGGTGACGACCAGCAGCACGTTGTCGCCAAGCACGATCGCGGAGCCGTAGTTCGACTCCGAGGTGGTGATTTTGTCGATATCGGCAGCTGGAGCGTAGATCAGCTTGTGGAAGCGTGCGGACGCGGCGTCAGCGCGTTGCTCGGCGGAGAAGCTGCCGATACCTTCGTAGATCCGCAGCACCTCCTGCCCCTCGATCGTTACAGGATAGCCCGTATTCGCCGGAGCAGGATTAGCGGCCTGTTGCGCCCGCATCGAGGGGCAAACCAGAACGCAGACGAAGAGACAGGCAGCGACAAGTCTTGCTGATGAATTCAGTTTCATCGCACGCAGCATGGGCCCTCCGGCCGCAGGATCTGCCGATTCTGCGGCTATGTTAGGCCATGCTCACGCAGGACTCAAGAAAACGGTGCCTTTGACAATACGAGCTTACGGCGCGGCAATCTGGAAGCGCAGGACCGACTGTGCAATGCGATATTGATATTTGGCCGCAGCATACTGGATCTCTGCCTGGGTCTGCGTCAATTGTGCCTGGCTCAGCTCGACAATCGAACTCAATCCCAGGTTGTAGCGGGTTTGCGAGAGACTCAACGCCAGATTCGCTTCCTTCAGGTACTGCTGGCTGACGCTGATGCGATTGAAGGCGCTGATGTCGTTCAGCCAACTGGTGCGCACATCGTTGGCGACGCGGTCTTTCAAATCGCGCAACTGCTGGTCGGCGGCCTGGGCGCGCAGCGACGCTTCCTTGGAGCGCGCGAAATACTGAAAGCCGTTGAAGATCGGCACGCTCAGATTCACGCCGGCGGCGCCGTACCAGGTCGGAAACTGCTGCACGCCATTCAGCACACTGCCTTCGAAGGCATCGCCAACCACTCCCAGCGCCGACACCGTGGGAAACAGCAGATCGCGTTCCGCCTTCTGAAAGTGCTGGTCGGCTTGATATTGGTACATCTGCGATGCAATTTCCGGACGATTGCTGAAGGCTTCGTCCTCCAGCGCACTGACCGCTTCCGGAGGCGGTTTCAGCTCTGTTTCACCTTCCATCAAATCAAATTGCTGCTGCGCCGAAAAGCCAAGGACCTGACTCAGCTCCGATAAGGACGACTGATAGTTGTTTTGCGCATCGATCAGAAGCAGCTGAGACTGCGCCAGGTTGGCATCGGCAAACGTGACGTCAACTTCGGATCGCAGTTTGTTGTTGTAGAGCGTCGTAATCTGGTCGGAGACGAGTTTCCGTTCCTTGACGGTCTCTTCCGCGACCCTCTGCTCGGCAAAGCTCAGCAGCGCGTTATAGAACGCCTCGTCCACGGCGAGCCGGATCTGGTAGGCCGTGGCCATGCTGTTCATGTTGGCCGATTTGGCACTGAGCGCGGCCATGGCTACGAGGTTGTTGGTGCGGCCGAAATCGGTGATTAACTGCGACAATGCCAAGCCGCCGGCCGCGCGATTCAGCAATCGTGGTGAGTTCAGATTTCCTGCGGCAATACGGCTCGCCTGTTGTCCGCCGACGGCGGTAAGAGCGCCAGAAATCTGAGGATAATAGGCAGACTTCTGCTCCCTCGTCATCTGGTTAGAAGCCAGGTAGATCAGATGGTTCACGGAAATCTGCGGATTGTTCTTCAGCGCCAGCGCCTCGGCATCCGCCAGCGTGAGTTTGCGAAGTGGTCCTGCCGTCGGCAACTGGGGCGCCGCCGGCAGTACCGGCGGCGGCGGGACCTGTGGCTGCGGACGCTGCTCAAACCCTTCCTGTTCGGTGGTCAAAGTCTGCGCAGGAGCCGTCGCCGCAGGCGTCTGCTGCGCTGTCGCGGGGGTCCTCTGGCTTTGCGGCATAGGGGTTGCCGGCGCGGGCGTTTGCGCAGCGAGCGTGAGGCAACCGAGGACAACTGTGCTCCCCACCCACAATCTTTTCGCCGCCAAGCGTTTTCTCCGAACGGAAAGCGTCAGCAGTGGGCTATCGATCACGCCTCTACTCCTTCCGTCTCTTCCTCCTTGCGATGCATCAGGTAGTAAGCCGACGGCACCAGGAACAAGGTAACGATGAACGAGAACATCAGTCCTCCGATGATGGCCCGCGCCAAGGGTGCGTACTGCTCGCTGCCGGCTTCCAGCGCGAGGGCCAGTGGGATCAGGCCCAGGAATGTCGCAAATGTCGTCATCATGATGGGGCGCAAACGCACATGGCAGGCATTTTTAATGGCATCGCGCAAGCTCTCGCCGCGCCGTCGCAGCTCGCGGGTGAATTCCACGATTAGAATCGAGTCCGACACTACGATACCGATCATCATCATCACTCCCATCAGCGACATGATGTTGACGGTGGTACGCGTGAGCAGCAGGAACAGAATCACACCCGTAAATCCCGGTGGCACCGCCAGCAAAATAATGAAGGGATCGCTGAACGAAGCGAACTGCGCCATCAGGATCAAGTACACGAGGACGACCGACAACGAAAGCCCGATGGCGAAGCTCCGGAACGAGTCGCGCATGGAGACAATCGATCCCGCCATCTTCACGCGAATGTTCGGCGGCAACTGGGTCTGGTCGATGACTTTTTGCACCTGCTTACCCACAGCGCCCAGATCTTCTCCCCGGGGAGCCACGTAAAGGTCGATGACGCGAAACAACTGGCTGTGATCGACCTCGGTCGGCGTGTTGATGATTCGCACGTCCGCGACGTTCTCCAGCATCGTTGGATCGGCGTTGGTCTTGGCTTTGAGCGGGATTTGCTTGAAGTCCTCCAACGTCATCGCACCGATCTGCTTCGGCGTGTACTGCACGGTCAAGAAGTAGTTGTTGCCCGACCGCGGATCGATCCAGTAACTGGGCGCGATCATGCCGTTTGAGGTCAATGCCGTGACCACATTCTGTACCACATCCTGCGCCGTCAGCCCTAGCCGCGCTGCCATCTCACGCTTCACGTCAAGTTCAATGCCGGGATAATTCAGGTCCTGGGGAATCATCACATCGCTTACATCGCGCAGACCGCGGATCTTCTGCGCCATTTCGTTGGCAACGGCGTAAGCGGCATGCTGATTTGTGCCCGTCACCTGAATGTCAATCGGCGCGGGCCGTCCCTGGTTCACGATGGAGTCCACCAAGCCGCCGGTTTGGAAGAACGTGGTCAGCTGCGGCAAGTCGCGGTCCAGTTTGGCGCGTACCTCGCTCATATAAGTGAACGTACTAGTCTTGTGTTCTTTCGCCAGCTGCACCTGCACGAATGCCGTGTTCATGGCGGAGTTGGATGTGTAAATCGCGGAAAGGTCCGCGTTCACGCCGATATTGGAGACGATCATCCGCAAATCGTCAGCCGGAATAATGTCGCGGATATCGTCTTCCACGTGCGCGATGTAGTCGTTGGTCAGCTCGATGCGTGTGCCGCTGGGCGCTCGGACATTGATGACAAATTGTCCGGGATCGGTCCGCGGAAAGAAAGCTACCCCCAGGAACGGCGACAGCGCCAGGCTGAGGACGAATACCCCCATGATGGCGCCCACCGTAGCCTTCGGGTAGTCAAGAGCTCGCAGAATCAGCTCGTCATACTTTGCCAGCACCCGATCGTAAGCTCGGTTGAACGGCCGGAGCACGCGCTCCAGGAATCCCGGCTCATGGTCACCCTCCGCTTCGCCGCCCTGTGCCGTCTTGATGAACCGCGAGCAGAATAAGGGTACGACGGACATCGCCACCAGATAGGACGCTGCCAACGCCAGCACCACGCCCAAAGCAAGAGCGGTGAAAAGATACTTGCTGACCCCGGTGAGAAAGACCACGGGGAAGAAGACGATCGCAGTGGTGAAGGTTGCAGCCAGCACCGCCAGTGACACCTCGTTGCCGCCATTCTCAGCAGCGAGCATCGCCTCCTCGCCATGCTCCAGATGTCGAAAGATGTTTTCCAGTACCACCACCGAATTGTCGATCAAGCGCGAGAGGACCAACGCCAGACCGCCCAGGACCATGGTGTTGATGGAACTGCCGAAAGCGTTCAGCAGCAGAAATGCCGCCATGCAGGAGATCGGGATCGACAACAGTACGGCAACGGTTCCGCGAAACGATCCGAGGAAAACCAGAATCATTAGGGCGGTGAGGCCCAGTCCCATACCCCCTTCACGCAGCACGTTGTCAATCGCGGTTTTCACATACTGCGACTGATCGAAGACCACATTGGCGACGAGGCTCTTGGGAGTATCGAGCAGGTGCTGGATGCGCTCGCGCACGCCATTAACGATCTGGATGGTGTTGCTGTTGCCGCCCTGCTTCAGGATGGGCAGATACACAGACTTCTGGCCGTCGACGCGCACAATGTTGTACTGCAGCGCGGACGAGTCCTCGGCATGTCCAATGTCGCCAAAGCGCAAAACGTTGTTGCCGATTGCCTTGAGCGGGACATCATTCATCTCTTGCACATTCGGCAACTCGCTATTGCTGTAAATGTTGTAGTCCAGAGGCCCGATGCGGACGTCGCCCGCCGGCAGAATGGAGTTGGCCTGATTGACCGTGTTCACCACATCCATCGGGCTGAGCTGCGCTGCTTCCAGCTTGACCGGATCGACATAAAACTGGATCTGCCGATACTTGCCGCCATAAGGCTGAGGGACCGAGGCTCCCGGAACGTTCGCAATCTGGTTACGCACGTTGAATTGGCCTTGGTCGTGAAGTTGCGTCTCGCTCATTCCCTGTCCCTTCAGGGTCACCAGGCAGACAGGCATGTTGGAAGCATCGAATTTCAACACCACCGGCGGCAGCGTCCCTTGCGGTAATCGTCGCAAGTCGGCGATTGCCAGGTTGGCGATCTCACTGACCGCGGCATCGGGATCCGTGCCCGGCTGGAAGTAAACCTTAATGAGGCTGACGCCTGTGAGTGAGCGGGAATCGATGTGATCGATGTTGCTGCCCAGCGTGAAGAAGCGCTCGAAGGTGTCGGTAATGTCGCCTTCGATTTGTTGCGGCGGCATGCCGCTGTAGAACGTCGCTACCACCACCACCGGGATTTTGATCTCGGGGAAGAGATCGACCGGCATTCGCACCACCGTCGTGATACCCACGACGATGATGCCGAGGCACAACATCAAAATGAAAAAAGGATATTTGATGGCAAATGTTGGCATCGACTATTACTCCGTCGAAAGATTGTCGGCACTGGTGAGGATGGCCGGTCGCGGCTTAACGACTTCGCCCGCTTGGTAGCTGCCCAGGTTACCGACAATTACTTTTTCGCCTTCGCGCACGCCGCTGACCACCTCGACGCGGTTTGAACCCTCGATTCCCAGCTGAACCTGGCGCACCTCCACCCGGTCCTGCGGGTCAATGACCAACACGCTGGTTTTTCCGGCTGACCGCTGGATCGCCGTTACTGGAACCGTAAGGACGTTGTGCTGGGTATTGGCGAGCAGCTTCACATTGGCATACATGCCGGGCTGGAGGTGGTAGTCGGGATTCTGCACATCGATCTCCACCTGCTCGGTGCGGGTACTGGGATCGAGCGCATCGGTGAAGCGCGTCACCTTGCCGGTGAAGTGCTCGCCGGTCGCCTGCACAAAAACGTCCGCGGCGTCTCCGATGCGGACCTTTGCCGCAATGGACTCCGGCGCTGGAATACGCAAGCGCAGCACATTGATCTGGGCCACGGTCACGACCGGAAGTGCCGAAGTATTGGAAGTTCCCGCCTGCACCAGGGCGCCGGTATCGGCATAACGCCAGGTAACGACGCCATCGTAAGGAGCGGTGATGTTCGCATAACTGTAAAGGGCGTTGTAGTGCTGCAAGGTAGCATTCGCCACTGCCAGTTGCTGCTGGGCGGCGGCCAAGGCCGATTTAGCCGCGTCCACTCGCGCCTGCGAGGCGCGGTCCTTAGCTGTGGCGTCGTCCAGTTCCTGTTGCGCAATTAGGCCGGGACGCGCCTTGTCGGTGTTGATCAAGCGCACCGCGTTGGCGTGCAGCGCGACGTAATCAGCCTGGGCTCGCGAAACCTCGCTCTTGGCCCGCTGAATCTCTTCCTCGGCGCGGTGCACGTCGGCCTTCGATTCATCGACCTGCGCCACCAACTCGGGGATTTCCAGCACCGCCAGCACCTCGCCCTGATGCACGTGGTCCCCGATATCCACGTAGATGTGTTTGATGTAGCCGGCTACCTTGGCATGCAGCTCGACATTCTGATACGGGATGAACTGGCCCGCAATCGAGAGCGAGTTTGCGATGTTCTCACGCTGCACCGGGGCAGCCGCTGCATAGACGGCGCCCTCATTGCCTTGCGTAATCACCTGAGCAGGAGGCGGCCCCAGCACGTGCGTATGCTTCACCACAAAAGCTCCTAACAAAAGCAAGAGGAGCAGGGCGCCGCTCAACAGCCATCTGCGCTTGCTGCGACTAGGCGCCGTTACCTGATCTGGAACCTCTGTTGTCACTGGCATGTGCCTTCCTCACCTCCAACCACGGCGAGCGACTCCGAATCTGTTCAGAATCCACCGTAGCGCCAGAAATCGCGAAAACCTGGAACGACACCGTAGAAAAGGAACCGGAACGGAAACTAGCTCTGGATTGGAGGTGGCCGCAAAAAACGGTGTAGATGCCGTAAACGAAGATTGCGTGGGGCGGGAGTACTGAGAGCACCGTGGAGTTGCGGCTCACGGCGTAAGTTTAGCCCGAAAAGGGCAAAGAACAAGCAGCCAAATAACGTGACCGTACTGTAAGCCAGAGGCGGAACTTCCATTTTCTGGCTGCTGGTCCACAACTTGGCCGATGTGGAGGGCGTTGCCTTCGCCGCCACTCCGCCGTTGTACACGGCGATTTTCGCATGCAGCGCGAAAAAGAACACCAGTGCGCAAAACAGCACGATGAACGCCCTGCACAGGATCTTGTTTCGCGTCATTCGAAGGTTCACGATCGGAGACTACCCGATAGCTATTATACGCAGTAAGCCTCGCTTTGTGAGCGAGGAGCCGGCGCGGCGCCTGGGCCAGGCCTTTTGTCTGGCCTTCATTTCACATGTTTTTCACATCGCGGCTGTCGGGAGCGGCAGCGACGATTGGCCTAAGACGTACCGCCAACCCGCCGCGGTGCGGACGTAGGTATCGCTGAACCAGACGACCTTATCGAACGGTTTGCCGCCATCCGTCCCCTTCTCCCACAGCTTCGCGGTGACTACGGCCGTATCGCCCCACACGCGAACCTTGCGGTCGGTGTCTTCCTGATGTTCATAGAGGATGCGACCGCTGCGCGCCTCATTGAGCAGGTCGGATTTGTTGTACGTCTTACCTGATCCCACTACCAGGACGAAGTCGTCCGCCAGCAGTCGATCCATGGTTTTCACGTCGTTGATCTTTACTGCGGCCTGGTATTCGCGGTCAAGCGCGGCAACCTGCTGCGCGTCCTCAGAAGTTCTGTCGGTTGTGCTTGCCGGGCGAAACGTCAGATCAAACCATTGCTTCCAGGTGCGCCCGTTATCAAGAGATGTTTGGGCGGTTTCCCGTACTCCGTCGTTCACCCATCTCCACTGCCCGCGCACATGCTCTTCCTGTCCGTCCACGGTCCGCTGAATTCCGCTCAAGTCCATTTCGCCATGGTTTAGTTTTCCTTCCAGAAGCAACAACTGTCCGCGATTGTTGACCCAGATCTGATGCCACATTTGCCGCCACGGATCGTAGATGTTGAAGCTCTCACCGTGCGAGCCAGCCGCACCGTCATACTGTTCGCGCAGGACGCAACCATCCAGAATGCGCTCGACGCGCGCATGTCCCTCGACGTCGCCGGTAGTTGTATCGACAACGTCCCAATCGCCGGCCCAGAAATCAAACTGGCGATATTCCGAGGCTGAGCAATGCCGCTCCGGCGCTTCGGCCGGTGCGGCGATCGCGCTGAGGAGCAGAGCGGCGCTCAGCAGTAAAAAATGTGGAACCTTGCAGAATCTCATGCAGCTGTCCTTTCCACGGGAGCGCGCAGGTCACCGCAAAGAAAAATGAGGGTAGGAAGGCTCTACCCTTCAGGAGTAAACCGTCCCCCGCAACGCTTTAATGCTGCGTCGAGGAGGTGTGCATCAGCTTTCCGAAGGCCAGCCGCTGTAACGCCTGTTGTGAGGTGAGCGCGACGGCAGCGCCCTTCAGGGGAGGATTCGATCCGCCCGTAACGCTGACCTGATATCTCCCATCGCCAGTGGGAACGGCGATGAACGAGACGTACGCAGTGCCCGCGGCGCATTGTGACGGAACACACCCCTGACCAGCGATCACGCCCTCGTCATTGATGTCCCCACCTACTTGCATATATACAGGGGAATTCGGCGCGAGCGTGTTCAGGTCCACCATGCTGCCGTGCTGATAAAGGAAGGCGCGAGGATTGGCAAAACCTGAGGCGTAGGAGACGCCCACGATCTGCCCCTGGGTGTTGACTCCCAGCGCTTCGCTGATCGCGTCACCCGACAGCGTACCCAGGTCCTGCATCGGTCCCGGACGCACCCACAGAAACGCGTGGAAGTTGGGATTGGCTCCGCCCTGATCGCCGGTGAGATCGGAAAATCCCACGACCATGCCCTGGTCGTTGATATACATCGGCGTGTTCCACGCGGTGCCGCCCAAGTTGCCCAGGTTAATAGGCGTACCGTTCTGCCACAGTAGCGCGTGCGCGGCGCTCTGATTGCCGACCGCGTTCTGGCAAATGCCGGAGATGCCGATAACCTGTCCGTGATCGTTAATGCCGGTCGCAGCGCCATCGGGATCGCTGCCGTAGGGAGTAAGCTGCTGGATTTGATGATCACCCGGTCCCCAGATTACGGCTTCGAACTGCAGCACCTGCGGCGCGACACACGTGGGATCGTGCACCGTGTTCTCCGCCCAGCCCACAACCTGTCCCCGATCATTCACGCTGGTCGCGAAACCGTTGTTGCCGCCCAGCGTGGGCAATGCCGTCATATGACCCAATTCCGATTTGAAACCCACGCAAGTGTGGCCATAATGCGATGGCGGCAGGAACGAGCCGCAGCTCCACAACTCGCCATAGGGATCCATCCTCGGCGTATCCGAGATCCCCACCACTTCGCCTTCATTGTTGATCCCCGGCCAGACTACAGCGCTGTTCGGGCCGCCCAGGGTACCGAGATCGATCGGCCAGCTCAGCAGCCACAGCACAGCATGGGCGTCCTGGTCGCCGGTGAGATTGGAGACGCCCACCGACCACCCCAGGTCGTTGATGCCGTTGTCGGAGCTGACACTTCCTCCCAAAGGGACGCCCAGGTTGAGGACGCCATACTGCGTGCTGTGACGATCGGTTGGAGTTTGTGCGGTTGCCAGCGGGACACACCCGGCCAGCAAGCCGAGTGCAGCGAGGCAAGTCAAGCTCTTGAGCTTCATGATCTCTCCTTTGTGGTTATGCAGTCGGAAACGCACTGCGTTGCTTCGCCCCTTGCCGGCTGACCGGACGTGCTCAATGGCGAGTAAGACCGCTGCGCGTCGTTCAACCAATGAGTCCCAACCATAGAGCCGCTTGCACACACACATTGGACGGTTACGGACTCCGATGCCCCCCGCGCCGGACGATTTCGGACCTCGATCCCTGACTGGTAGCATTCCGCTTCCGACTCGTGTTTGTTGCGCCAGCTTCGACTTGTGAATGTGGTCCGAAAACGTCTAACCCGTTTGCAGAAATGAATTACTCTGGGTTCGTGGAAGACATGACGCTGGATTGGAGGATCTGTTCGCGTGCGCGCATATCGCGCGATGCTCGCTTCGACGGCAAGTTCTTTATCGGAGTTCTAGGTAGCGGCGTCTATTGCCGTTCGATTTGTCCCGCCCCCACGGCGAAGGAAAAGAATTGTCGCTACTTCCCGACTGCGGCCGCCGCCGCCGAAGCCGGGTTTCGTCCTTGTCTGCGCTGCCGGCCGGAGTGTTCACCAGGAACGCCGGCGTGGCTCGGCACCTCCAACACCGTCGCCCGAGCGCTGCGTCTCATCGGCGAAAGCGGGCTGGAAGAGGGTGGCGTGGAGGTGCTCGCGGAAAGACTGGGTGTCGGCTCGCGCCATCTGCGACGATTATTTCTGAAACATCTGGGCGCTTCGCCTAGCGCCGTCGCCCACACCCGTCGCCTGCATTTTGCCAAGAAGCTGCTGGATGAAACGACTCTGCCCATGAGCCACGTCGCCCAGGCCTCCGGCTTCGGTTGCGTCCGCCGCTTCAATGCTGCCATTCGCAACAGCTACAAAAGGACGCCGACGCAAATTCGCCGCCTGGCGCGCCAGCCGATTGACCTGCCGGAAGATGAATATTTTTTCCGTCTTCGCTTTCGTCCGCCGTACGAATGGGACACCCTGCTTGCCTTCCTCGCCTTGCGCGCGACGCCCGGCGTCGAAGCGGTGGCGGGCAGAACATACCGCCGCACAATCTCGCTCAATGGCTCTGATGGACAGTTCGAAGTCACCGTCGACGAGCGTAACAACTCGCTCGTAGTGCGCATTCGGATTGGCGATCCGCGCACGCTGTTCCCGATTATTGAGCGCATTCGCAAGATGTTCGACGTGAATGCGGACTGGCAGGCAGTCGCAGGCCGTCTGCGCATCGATCCCGCCTTGCGCCGACGGATGGAAAAAACACCGGGCTTGCGCGTCCCCGGCTGCTGGGACGGATTCGAGTTGGCAACGCGCGCAATCCTTGGCCAGCAGGTCACGGTCAAAGGCGCCACCACGCTTGCCGGACGGCTGGTGCAGGAATTCGGACAACCGATCGCAAGCAATCACGGGCTGAGCCATCTGTTCCCTTCGCCGCAGGTCCTCGCCAGTGCGCAGCTTTCAGGTATCGGTTTGCCGGCAGCGCGGGCCCAGACGATCAGCGGACTGGCGCGGGCGGTATGCGGCGGCCACATTAATTTCGAAAGTGTCACCGACGCCGAAACGTTCTTGCGGAAGTTGTTGGAGATTTCCGGCATCGGCAAATGGACGGCGCAATATATCGCCATGCGTGCTTTGAGTGAGCCGGACGCATTTCCTTCCTCCGATCTCGGGCTGCTCCGTGCGCTCGCGGTCAAAGATGCGCGCGAGCTCGAGCTCCGTTCGCAGTCATGGCGACCGTGGCGCGCGTATGCGGCCATGTATCTGTGGAACGTCGCCGAAAGCAAACGCCGCGCCTCGAAGACCCTCCCATTCTCCAAACGCAAGCTTTGCGCATAGCTCTCCTTGTAGCTTCCACTGGAGCACGTTTAGAGTTGATGGGGAGCAACCGCACTCCTATCAGCGTGCGCGTCGCTTCTGTTCAGCTCATCCCGAAAGGTCTCCTATGGAAATCAAAACAGTTGGAGTTATTGGCGCCGGCACCATGGGCAATGGTATTGCTCATGTGTTCGCCAAGGGCGGTTATTCGGTCGTGCTGGTCGATATCGAGCAGCGATTCCTCGATCGCGGCCTCGCTACCATCCAGAAGAATCTGGAGCGCGAAGTCTCGAAGGCAAAGTTGACCGCTGAGCAGCGCGATCAGGCCCTCGCCCGGATCCGCTGCGTGACCGAACGCAAGCAACTTGGGGCATGCGACTTCATCGTCGAAGCCGCCAGCGAGCGTTTCGAGATC
>Ga0335074_10012885_pt1 | contig 11742 bp, 12 predicted proteins | sample Lox_Sample_23_FD_206715 | JGI IMG/M metagenome (GOLD analysis project Ga0335074, IMG submission 206715) | Soil microbial communities from Loxahatchee National Wildlife Refuge, Florida, United States - Lox_Sample_2.3 | ecosystem: Environmental > Terrestrial > Soil > Wetlands | place: USA...
GAACTCGTCGAGCTCACGAAGACGAACCTGCGCCAACTGGCGGCCGAATGACCTGAGCCGACCCGGTCGAGCACCGTCTGCTCCGACCTGGGCCGGATCGGGGACAAGACCGGCTGCCGCCGCGCCGACTGGAGCTCTCTATCGACCACCGGTTCGAACCAAGGAGACCCACGTGTCTTCGAATGACAGCGTTCGCCCTTTCCAGATCGACATCCCGGGGGAGTCGCTCCAAGAGCTCCGCCGCCGTGTGGCGGTGCCCCGCTGGCCCGACCGTGAGACCGTCAGCGATCGCACCCAGGGCGCTTAGCTGGCCAAGGTACAGGAGCTCGTCGGCTACTGGGCCACCGATTATGACTGGCGCAAGCTCAAGGCCAAGTTGAACGCGCTCCCCCAGTTCATCACGGAGATCGACGGGCTCGATATCCATTTCATCCGCATCCGCTCGCCGCATGCGAACGCGCTGCCGCTCATCATGACCCACGGCTGGCCGGGCTCTTTCCTCGAGTTCGTGAAGGTGATCGGGCCGCTAAGCGATCCCGGAGCCGTCCGGCACAGTCTGAGCTAGCTTGAACACGTTGGCTCCCACAACTGGCTCCCCCCCGGACTGCTGGAGAGGAGCCGGATGCAATTCGAATTTTTGACGATCCTTCGCACGGTGCGGACCGACGTGCAGCGGGTGCTCTGGGCCGCGCAGATCCCCCCGGTCGTCCGGGTCTCCGGGCACGTCTACGACGTGGCGACCGGCCTGGTGACTCCGGTCGTCGGCGCCACAGGCCGCGAGTGACCGCTAGATCGATTCCCAGTGCGGGGGACGGTCACGGCAGAGGCACTCGTCGTCGTCCGGTTCCGCCGGCTCGCCCCAGCCGGCGTCGGTGTCCTCCCGGATCTGCGCGGGCAGGGCCGGCGCGTCGTCCGGGTCGGGGGAGCCGGTACTGGCCGGCGGCGGCCTCGGCGTCTCCATTGCCTCTTTCCCACCACTGCCGCGGGGGCCCTGGCCGCCGCGCGGCCCGGCCGGCTAGAGGCCGGTCTTGCACGCGGCGGGCAGCGAGGACGTCTTCCCGCCGTTTTCCAGGGCCAGCAGCCGACAGAAACTGGCCACACTGACCTTCCACGTGCCGCCTGAGTAGACCGCCGTCCCCGTCTGGTTCTTGAACACGAGCTTCCCGCTCTCCAGGATCGAGTACGTGACCTTGGCTTGCGTCGCTGAGAGCAGGACGACCTTGTAGACCATCGCGGACACATGGGCCGCTAGCGGCGAGCGGGCCTGCGACTCGATGACCGAGGCGAATTGCTGACCGTCCTGGAGCAGCTTGATCCGCTTGCTGGCCGGGGTGCCCGTCGTAAAGAACTCGCCCCAGTGGGCCCTGATCTGCAGCCCGGGACCGAACACGAGGGGGAGGCCTGCCGGGTGGGTCTTGGGTGCAGGTGCCTTGCTCGGCGCCGGGGTGGTTCCGCAGGCCGCGACGCCCGCGGCCAGAGCGCAGGCCAGAACGATCCCGCCAAGTCCTCGGTAGGCGTTCATACGCGTTCGCCTGTTCCATCTCCTCACGACGGCCGCCGACTCCCACACTGCACCGCCGCGCGCAGGCCACCCGCATCACCCGTTTGGCTAGATCTGGGCTGGTGCCTGCGCTGTGTTCCGGCTCCTAACTGTCCGGGGGATACCGCCAGGCCAGGTCCCGGTTAGCCTGGCTGCCCACGAGGACCGCCCCGGAGCAGCGGCCGGGGGGCGCGCCGGAGGGCCCGCTGGCGGGATGAGGGGGTGGCGGGGATGAGCGGTCCAGCCGGGTGGAATTCTTTCCGCACCGATGCTCCCGGGGGCGTCTCGGCGGAGGTGATCACCTTGCCCGGGGGCGGCGGTGATGACATCCACGCCTACCTGGCCAGTCCGATCGGCCTGGAGACAGCGCCGGGGATCGTGGCCGTGCACCACATGCCGGGCTGGGACGAGTTCTACCGGGAGTTCGCCGAGCGGCTCGCGCGGCACGGGTTCACCGTGATCTGCCCCGACCTGTTCTGCCGCTTCGGGCACGGTAGTCCGGACGATGTCGCGGCCCGGGTCCGGTCCCTCGGCGGCGTCCCGGACGACAGTGTGGTGGCCGACTGCGCAGCCGCCCTCCAGTGGCTGAAACACCTGCCTGCCTCGAACGGCAAAGCCGGCACCATCGGAAGCTGCTCGGGCGGCCGCCACGCCCTGCTGGCCGCGTCCCTGGTCCCCGGCTTCGAGGCGGTCGGTGACCTCTGGGGAGGGGGCGTGGTCATGACGGACGGCGAGCGGTCCGAGGCCCGCCCGGTCGCCCCCATCGACTACACGGCGCGGCTTACGGCGCCCCTGCTCGGCCTGTTCGGCAACGACGACACCCACCCCTCACCGGAGCAGGTGAACCTCCACGAGGCGGAGCTGAAGCGGCACGGCAAGACGTACGAGTTCTACCGCTACGACGGGGCCGGGCACGGCTTCTTCTACTACCACACCCCGATGTACCGGCCCCAGCCCGCGATGGACGGATGGGAGAAGGTCTTCAGCTTCTTCCGCCGCCACCTGGACTGAGGCCATGGGCCGGGTCAGCTCGCCACGCGGGCCCGGCTGAACTACCTGACTACCACGGGGCAGAACACAGGCAGGTCCGCCGGGGAGCGGCTGGTGGTGAACCGGCCGTCGATGCAGACTTCCTCGTTGACGGCTTCCGCGCCCGCCAGGCGCAGGTCGGTCCACAGGCTCGGCCAGGAGGTCATCCGGTGTCCGCGCACGACATCCGCCTCGATCAGGGTCCACGGGCTGTGGCAGATGGCCGCGATCGGCTTGCCGGTGCCCGCGAACTCCCTGACGAAGTTGGACCGCATTCCGGTTGATGCGCAGCAGGTCGGGGGGCCGCCGGACTTCCCAGACCGCTACGACGTGGGCGTCGTCGCCCTGTCAGACGACCTGCACATCTTCGCCCGGTTCGGCGAACCGGTCCCCGAGCACGGCGCGCCGGCGACCGTGACCACGGGCTTTCTGCGGACGGAGGCCGACCGGCCCGTTTACGGACCGGTCTTCGCACCCGGCGGCGGGCCGGCTTCGCGGCAGGCCGGGGAGGCCCGCCGCGGGCCGGCCACAGCGGGCCCTGCGGCGTGGCCCGAGCCGGCATCGCTCGCCGTCAGCGTGTCCGGGGTCGCCACGACCAGCTTCGGCCGACTGGACCGGCCAGCCGAGGAATTGGCGGCCGAGGCAGCGCTGACCGCCGTCGCAGACGCCGGCCAGGCAGGGCAGGGTCGCGTAGATGTTGCGGAACCCCGGCGGACCCGGGCGGGGGTCAGCCGGCCGGGCGGTCCGTTCCCACGGCAGGCGCAGGTCTGCCGCCAGCGGCCGGGCGAGGCGGAGCTGGGCGTACGCAGTCATGACGATCCAGGTCCCACCGGTTCGCTGTCCGGGGGTCGCGCAGATTCGGGGGCCCTCACCTCCTGTGCTCCAGCTGATGTTTGATACACCAGCAGTCTCCGAGGCAGCCGCAGGATCCGTCCATCGGTCACCCGACCGTCTCAACTGGGGGCGGCACGGCACATGTATACATGTTCGCCATCCTCGGGCTAGCCCGGGGCGACGGCTTGACCTGCTATGACGTTGCTGGCTGCCGATGTGGTCCGCAGGCTGATCACATGGATATCGCGATGGGAGTCGGCGGTGAGGTCATCGGTACGCCGATGTCCCCGCAAGACATCGTGGCTGACGTGGTGCGCGCTGAGGCGGATGGGTTCAGCTCGGCGTGGGGCGTGCATTTCTCGCGCGGTGTCGATGCGCTTGCCGTTCTCGCCGCAGCCGGTGCCCAGACTAGCCAGATCGGCCTTGGGGTGGGAATCGTGCCGACTTATCCGCGGCATCCGCTGGCGCTCGCGCAGCAGGCGGCGACGACGCAGGCCATCTGCGGTGGGCGGTTGACTCTTGGTGTGGGCGTGTCACACCGCCCGGTTATCGAGGGCCTGCACGGGATCGCTTATCAGCGTCCCGCAGCGCACATGCGGGAGTACCTGTCAGTGCTGGTGCCTTTGCTCCGCGATGGCAGCGTCCGTTACAGCGGCGATTTCTACCGGGTTGACGGCGGGTTCGTGGTGCCGGGCACCAGCCCGGTGCCCGTGCTCGTTGGCGCGCTCTCGCCCTTGATGGTGCAGGTGGCAGGTGAACTCGCCGACGGCATCGTGACCTGGCTGGCTGGCCCGCGCAGCCTTGGCGAGCAGATCATTCCCCGGTTGCAAGCGGCGGCGGGCGGCGGGCCAGCGCCGCGGGTAGTAGCCGCGCTGCCGGTGGCGGTCTGCGCCGATGCGGACCTGGCCCGGAGCGCCGCTGACGAGGTCCTTTCCCGGTACGCCGGACTGGAGATCTACCGCAGGCACTTCGAGCGGGAGGGCATCTCATCACCCGGCGGCCTGGCCATCACCGGCACCGACACTGAGGTCGAACACCAGCTACGGCAGCTAGCCGACCTAGGCGTCACCGAATTCTGGCCGATCATCTTTCCGGTCGGCGACGACCCTGCCGGCAGCCGACGCAAAACAAGAGCGCTCCTGACTAGCCTGGCCACCCCTGCTGGCTAGCGGCCAGTCGGGGCGCGGGCCGTCCGGTAGCTGATCCAGAACAGGGCCGCAGTCGGTGCACGGCCAGCGCCAGATGCCGAACGGTGGTCTCCAGCCGTCGCGGACCCTCACGCAATACGTCCTTCCACCAGTTAACCGAGCGTCTTACCCGGGCGGCACGGCACACACTCATTTGCCGATGAGCGGGCGTCCGCCATCAACGTGAGAGGCGCACCGATCGCCTAATTGGTGGTGCCTATCCGGCTGGTTGGCTGACGGAGGCGAGGGAGCTGGATTCGCTAGTTCTGCACGATGTCGGTACAGCAGAGCGCGGGCGGGAGTTGGCATCCGCGATATTCGAGGAACACTTTTGATCCTTGCGGCCTGTTTGCTTTGGAATGGAGCTCGGAACGGTGTCTCTAGCGTCCGCGCCGACCATAGCGGTCCAAGATGGATTACATCCGACCAGGGCCCTCCGTATGCAGAGATGCACCTTACACGTCACTGCCGAGAGTTTCTTAGCAGGCCGATGAGTTCTATCAGCCGGACAGCATCTATGGGGCGGTGACCGTCGACTCTCTCGTCGGCTCGGGCGTCCCGGAATACGGAGCAGATATCGGCGCCGGTCATACCTTCGGTCAAGCGTGCTACCATATCAAGCGATTCATCATCGACTGCGATACTGAAATGGTTGGCATGGTAAAGAGCGATTTCCCGACGATCTGACTTGTCTGGCAAATTAATCTTGATTAGCCTGAAAGGGCCCGGAGCGAGCAGCCTGCCATCGAGAACATCCAGTCGGTTCGTTGTACATATCACCAGTACTGGTACCTCGGGACGAAGTCCATCAAGCTCGGCCAGAAGCAAGGCTACGGCGGCATTGGCAGGTGGTCCGCCGCCCTGGAGTTCACTATGGCTTTCGGGCGCGATCAGATCGATGTCGTCGAAAACCAGGACCGCGGGTGCATTGCGGCGTGCCTCTGCAAACAGCTTTTGAAGTTGACGCTCCGTTACCGCAACCTTCTGGCCAAGGATTTCCGAACTCGATACAACCCTAATTATTCCATTCAGCTCGCTAGCCACCGCATTGGCAAAGAGAGTCTTTCCTGTTCCTCGGGGACCGGAAAAGATAAAACCACGCGGAATCAGGTCGTGGGAGAGGTGCTCAGGTAGCTCCCCCTCCGAATTTCCCGCGCCCATTATCAATCCCAGCTCACGGCGAAGCATGTCCTTGACGTCCCTGTAACCGCCGATCATTTTTAGTGACGCGCGGGGCACCTCGAAAGCGGTAGAGTTGCGCGCTTTGAACACGCATAGTTCCCGCACCAGACTGGCGAATGTAGGCTGCATTATGCCATCTGTGGCGTACTGTTGGTAAGTGAAATGCAGAGCGCGCCTTAGCCGCACAGCGTTCATTCCGGCGATGTATTTGTAAAGTCTCACCGCATCGAATCCGGCGAACATGGCAGCCTCGGACTCGGTTACCAGTGCGCGGCCGATTGGCACGACGCTGCCGTCGCGCGCACGAACGGTTTTGGGCAGAATGTCGATCGCTATCCGGATCGGGAACCTGTTGGCCAAGACTTCCGGGACAACCGCCGACATGTCCGTGAACGCTAGAATGATATTCTCGCTGCACTCATACAGAAGGTCAGTAACTTCATTCGCCGTTCCGTTCAGCATCGCGTCACTGTCGCCGACCAGCAAGTCAAAGTTCGGAATAACGATAACTTCGTCCGTCCGCGCCTCGGCCATGGCCCGCTCCAGAGCGGTCACTAGGTCGGCCCGGCGGCCTCGACTTCCCACGAGGTCCGTTCTGCCTGAGCCATCCGAAGATGGCGAGACAAACCGGACCGCGCGCCCAGATCGCGTAGGGATCACGGCAGCCAAATGCTGTATAAGCAGCTTCTCGGATCCAAGCATCACCGAGGAGCCGCCATCCAGGTAAGAAGCCACCAGGTCGATCTCGTGGGCATAGGCTGTGAAAACCGCCTGTCTGTCGCTCAACTGAGTGGGATGACCGTGCGGGCGGGGGTATGCTTCGCCATTCGTCTCGGCCATCGAGCCCGAGCCCTGAGGTACGGCAGGCGCCCCCGTGCAGACGTCATCCGCCCCGTCGTAGGCGGCAACCGTCTGGCTAGCCTCTTCGACGCTGGATTCCGAGATGGTCAGGTCGACCTCGTCGGCCCATATCGAGATCAGCTCTTCAACGCCGATGGCATAGGCGTCCCGGTCGTCGGCATGCGATGCCAGCGCCAGCATGCCTACAACGCAACCAGTGTCAGGATCGCAGAGCGGGCTGCCGCTGTAACCGGGCTGGATTCGTAGTGCGGCATCCGCACTCGCCTCTAGCTGTAGGCGTCTGCGGGCCACAGATCCCCTTACCCGTGCTTCCGCCCAGCCGCCGTCTGGCCGAGGCGGCACGGCCGGGTAACCGAATACTTCAACGACCGCGCCTGGCCGCGGGGCAGTCGTCGCGAGAACTGCGGGGACGACTCCTTCTGGCATCGGATTGTCGACCAACCGTAGGCCAGCGATGTTCCCCTCCCCTGCGCCTTCGTGGGGCGGTGCGATCCACCTCTCCACTCGAGCGCTCACCCTGATCGGACCGTCGCCGGAGATACTCAGCAGCGGGAATTCGACCGCGACGACCTCTCTAGGCCGATCCTGTGATCGAGCACTGCGCCCGAGCGCCAGGTTCACCACATGTGCACACGTGAGGATCTCGCTGACCCCAGCGAGAAATCCCACCCCAGCCGGTCTTCCTTCGGAGGTCAGCAGCGCTACGACGAAGCCGCTGGGCTGTCGCTCTTTCTGGCTAACCCCCGCCTGATCATGATCATCGACGGCCACTAGCGGGTCCACGGAAGACAAGGCCTCTGTGGCCTTGCGCCCCTGCCGCAGCTGCAAGACCCCGATCACAACCCCAGCCGGGATCGCCACGACCGCTGCCGCCGAGCCGACGATCGTCCAGGCCAATCCCGCATCCATGCCGCGAACTTTACGAGCCCACCGTTAGTTTCACCAACAGGCGTAGCCCAACGGTTCTCAAAGACCGCCATCCAGCCTGGCTGAACAGCGGAACTACCTTCGCCGGCGAGGCACGAGGCACGTATTCGGATGACCGCACAGTGGGGCATATGCCGATCACCGCCACCGTAGGCTATGCGGCCACAACGCTGGACCTTCCTGCCGAAGGTGTGACCGATGCTCGGGCATCTGCATGGCCTCCGGCCCAAGCATGCGCGCGTTACGAACGCACTGTCATGCCGCCGACCTGACAGCGGCGGGTTGTTTGTGGCCCAAGCCGGACCGTCGGGGCCTGGCCGGATCATCGTGCCGTGCTCGGTGGTCATGCCAGGCTGTGACCAGCGCCGGCTGAGGATGGGGTTGCTGTGCGGCCGTGATGGCTGCCATCTGGGCGGGCGCGCGGGAGATGAGGAGCTGGGCATGATCCGCCGTGACACACTGACCGAATACGCCCGGGGATCGCTGTGGGTGATGCCGACGTTCGCCGTGGTGGCTGCCCTGGCCACCGGGTCGCTGCTGTCGCAGGTCAGCGTTGGGGCGCATTCCCCGCTGGCGTTTCAGGGCACTGCCGATGACGCCCGTAACCTGCTGATCGCGATCGCGGGCACGATGGTGACGGTCATCGCGCTGCTGCTGGGGCTGACGGTAGTGGCACTGCAGCTGTCGTCTACGCAGTTCTCGCCCCGGCTGCTGCGCAACTTCCTGCGCGACCGGCCCAACCAGATCGTGCTGAGCGCCTTCGTGGCCACCTTTGCCTACAGCGCTGCGGGGCTTTACACGGTGGGCGTGTCCGGCGGCAACCGGACCGCCGGCTTCCCCCGCCTCGCGGTGAGCGGTGCGCTGGTGCTGCTGTTCGCCAGCCTGGGCCTGCTGGTGTTCTTCGCCGATCACCTCGTGCACTCGATCCAGGTCGACACGATCATGAACACGGTGCAACGCAACACGCTCACGGTGATCCGCGCCGGGCTGCTGACTGGCGGCCAGGACGCACCCGTGCCCCCGGACGGGGCCACCGCGATCGCCTCCCGCCGCTCGGGGTACGTGCAGGCAGTACGGTGCCAGGCACTGCTGTCACACGCGGCCCGGCATGGGGCCTGCCTGCAGCTGCGGCCCAGGATCGGGGAGCACGTGGTCGCCGGGACCACGCTGGCGTGGATCTGGCCCGCCACCCCCGGCCATCCGGCGCCGGACCCACAGTTGCTCGCCCCGGTCCTGGAGGCCGGGATCCGGATCGGGTTTGAGCGGACCCTAGAGCAGGACGCCGCATTCGGCATCCGCCAGCTGGTCGATGCGGCCTGCAAGGCACTGTCCCCGGCAGTCAACGACCCCTACACCGCCGTCCAGGCCATCGACCACCTGTCAGTGATCTTCTGCGCGCTCGCCCAGCGGCCCCTCGGCAACCACGTTGCCCGCCACCCCGACGGCGCAACAGTGATCGTGCCCGGACGCCGGTTCCCTGAATACCTCGCGGTGATGTGCGGCCTCATCCGCCGCTACGGCAACCACGAGCCGACCGTGGCCGACGCACTGCTGCGGCTCCTGGGCGCCTGCGCCGGCGTGGCCGGCGCTAACCCCGAGATATGCACCGCGATCGCGGAACAGGCGCGCATCATCATCGCCGACGCCGAGCGCGAGATCCCACAGCCCGCCGACCTCACCTCCGCCCGCGCCGGGGCACAGTCCATATACCACGCGGTCGCCAGGCACCTGCCGCGCCACGATAACGACCAGCCAGCCCCACCCACACCACCCGCCTGACCTCCACCAGCCACCAGCGTCAGCCCAAACCCCAGAGTCCCCCGGAGTAGCCGAAAAGAGGGCTCCGCGTGCGCGCAGAGACTTATGCGCCGATCGGCACGTTTGCTCAGGAACGCCTCCCGAACTGTCAGCGCTGCCCGGCAGGCCGCCGGGACTTCCAGCAGCAGCCGCAACTGGAAGGCATCCACGATGTTGGCAGGCCCGGGGATCACGACCCGGAAGCCGCGGTTGCGTTCGAGCTTGATCATGTCAGCCTCGACGAGCCGCATGAGCGCCTCGCGCACTGGGCACTCTGTGAGACTCCCAGCATGGCGGCATGAGCGCCTCGCGCACTGCGCTCCGGGAGACGCCCAGCATGGCGCCGATCTGATAGGCAGAGTATGGCTGCTCCGGCTGAAGCGCGCTGCTGCGCGTCGCCTGGCGGATCGCGGCGAGCGTCTGGTCGGTCAGGGATGCGGCGCGGCTGGCAGAGCCAGCGGCTGCAGTGCTGCCGGAGTTGAGTCAACGGCCGGACGACATGATACCGGCGGACCATCCACCCAGTGGTCGCGTCCTTGACACATAGCCTGCGGCATGTGACGTTACAAATCCCGGCCCTCACCCAGGGAGTACCTATGGCCACAGCGACGAAGCTGCATGTGCTCGACTGCGGCGCGATGAGCTGCGATCTGACCTGGCTGCTGCTCAAGCCAGGACGGAACATCCGGCCCCGGGCAGAGAAGGACAAGCCGGTTGAGTGGTACCCATGCACCACCCATGCGGTTGTCGTGGAGACGCCCGGCGGGCGGATGCTCTGGGACACCAGTTGCCCCCGCGACTGGGAAACCCGGTGGGTGCCGACCGGCTTGCAGGAGTTCTTCCCCTACGACCAGGTGACCGAGCAGCAGTACCTGGACGCCCGGCTGACCCAGCTCGGCATCGGCCCCTCCGACCTGGATTACGTCGTGCTGTCGCACCTGCACTTCGACCACGCCGGAAACGTCCGCACCTTCGCAGGCGCGGGCCCGCGCCTGGTGGTGAACGACAAGGAAAAGGAGTGGGCATTCGGATACGAGGGGGCATTCAACGGCGCGCACCTCAAGGCCGACTACGAGGGGATCGAGTTCGAGACGGTCTCCGGTGACACCGAGTTCCTGCCGGGTGTGTCCTTCATCGAGGCGCCTGGCCACACGCCGGGCACCATGGCGATGAAGGTGGACCTGCCTGACGCCGGCACCATGATCTTCACCTCGGACGCCGTCTACATGGGCGACTCCTACGGCCCGCCCGCCACCCCCGCCGCGATCGTCAACGACCTGTCCGCCTGGTACGCCTCGGTCGAGAAGATCCGTGCCCTCGCGGAGAAGTCGAATGCGACGGTGGTATTCGGGCACGACGCGGAGCAATTGCGGTCACTGCGCCGGGCGCCGGATGGGTACTACGCCTGAGAAAGGGGGAAACCGTGGCCGCTAGCCTGTCCGCACCCGCGAACCCCGAGGCGATCTTCACCTACGGGGCGCCGCTGCTCAAATTCGGCCCCGGCGCTGCGGAGGAAATCGGGTTCGATCTGGCCCAGTACGGGGCCCGCCGGGTCCTGGTCGTCACCGACCCGGGAGTCGCGGCGACCGGCGCGCCGCAGCGGGTCGCCGGCCAGATGGCCGCGTTCGGCATCGAGGCTCACGTGTACGACGCGGTTCACGTCGAACCCACTGACGCCAGCCTGGAAGCAGCGGTCGCCGACGCCCGCGAGTCCGGGCCTTGGGACGCGTTCGTCGCGGTCGGCGGCGGATCCAGCATCGACACCGCCAAGGCGGTCAACCTGATGCTGACCAACCCCGGGGAACTGATGGATTACATCAACGCCCCCGTCGGTAAGGCCACCACACCGGTAAACCCGCTCAAGCCGCTGATCGCGGTGCCAACCACCACCGGCACCGGGGCCGAGTCCACCACCGTCTGTGTGCTGGACGTTCTTGCGCTCAAGGTGAAGACCGGCATCAGCCACGCCCGGCTGCGCCCCACCCTGGCGGTGATCGACCCGCAGCTCACGTTCACCCAGCCGGCCGGGGTGACCGCCTCGGCGGGCATGGACATCCTGTGCCACGCGCTGGAGAGCTACACCGCCCGCTGGTACAACACTTACGAACACAAGACTCCGCAGCAGCGAGTGCCCTACTGCGGCTCGAACCCGATCTCCGACATGTGGTCGGAGAAGGCGATGCGGCTGCTCGCCACCTCGTTCCGCACTGCCGTCCTGCACGGCGACGACCAGCAGGCACGCGCGGACATGGCGATCGCGGCCACCTTCGCCGGTATGGGATTCGGCAACGCCGGCGTGCATATCCCACACGCCAACGGCTACCCGATCGCCGGGCGGGTGCGCGACTTCCGTCCCAAGGACTACCCGGAGCATGAGCCGATGGT
>Ga0335074_10012886_pt1 | contig 11742 bp, 5 predicted proteins | sample Lox_Sample_23_FD_206715 | JGI IMG/M metagenome (GOLD analysis project Ga0335074, IMG submission 206715) | Soil microbial communities from Loxahatchee National Wildlife Refuge, Florida, United States - Lox_Sample_2.3 | ecosystem: Environmental > Terrestrial > Soil > Wetlands | place: USA: Florida...
AGGGAGCGCACACGGATATCTCGTACACGAAGGGCCCGAACAATCTGAAGCTTGGGGCGATGTACGAGCAGACGCCGCTGGACGAGAGCGACACGCTGGGAATTGTGAATCCCGGGTATCTGAATTCGCTGGGATGCATGGCGGGCAATGTGCCGACGGGACCGCCGTGTACGACTTTGTATCCCTATGACCTGACGCGCGGCGGGAGTTACTACGACTTTCCGGGACATACAGACGTGAAGGAACTGGCGCTGTATGCCGAGGACCAGATCACGGCGGGCAACTGGCTGTTCAACGTGGGGATTCGCGGGGACATTTATAACGGGCTGACGGATGCGACGCAGGCGGAGCCGCGGCTGGGCGGGTCGTACAGCATCCACAAAACGAACACGGTGCTGCGGGCCTCGTACGCGCGGACGCTGGAGACGCCGTTCAACGAGAACCTGGTGCTGTCGAGCCGGGGGTGCCTGAATGCGGTGGTGAATCCGCTGCTCCTGTGCCAGGCGGGCAACTCGGGGGCGCTGGCGCCGGGATACCGCAACGAATATCACGCCGGACTGCAGCAGGTGGCGGGGCGGCACTTTGTGGTGAGCGGCGAGTACATCTGGAAATATACGAACAACGCGTACGACTTCAGCGTGCTGGGCAACACGCCGATCACGTTTCCGATCGAGTGGCACAATTCGAAGATTCCGGGGTTTGCGCTGCGGGCGAATGTGACGCCGTGGCGCGGGTTCAGCGCGTATGCGGTGATGTCGTCGGTAGCGGCGCGGTTCTTCCCGCCGCAGGTAGGCGGGGCGGGCGCAACGGTGGGACAGACGGGGCTGCCGTTCCGCATCGATCACGACGAGCGGTTCAACGAGACGACGCACTTTCAGTATCAGCTGCCGGGCAGGCACAGCCCGTGGTACAGCCTGAACTGGCGCTTCGACTCGGGCGAAGTGGCGGGGGCGGTTCCCTGCTATAACCCGCTGTCGAACGATCCGAACAGCGCGTGCGGGCCAACGTCGACGATGCTGAACGGGCAGCCGGCGGTGGATCTGAGCAGCCTGGATGCGGACGAGGAGTTCGAGGCGGGAATGGCGTGCGACGGGGTGCGGGCGACGCTGGGGCATCCGCTGCCGGCGGTGTGTGCGGCTTCGGAGTACACATCGAGTCTGGTGAGCATTCCGGCGCCAGGGACGGGCGACAACGACCACAGCCCGCCGCGCATCCAGCCGAGGAGTCTGATCGATATGGCGCTGGGGGAAGACAACCTGTTTCACGGCGACCGGTATAAGTGGGGTGCGCAGATCACGGCGATCAATGTAACGGATAAGTACGCGCTGTATAACTTTCTTTCTACGTTCAGCGGGACGCACTATGTAACTCCGCGGTCCGTCACCGGGCAGATTAGTCTGCATTTCTAGCGTCCCTGACGTTCCTGGAACCGATGAATCGAGGGCCCGCAGAGGCTGTCGACTGCGCCTTCATGGGTCCGTTACTCTGTTACGGGTCGCTATGCCGCCGTCCTTCTCCGATGCGCGTGTCCGGATTACCCGCTCAGCCGCGGTGTTTCTGGTTTGCTGTGCGGTCTGCAGCGCGCAGGAGCCATCGTCGAACCTGAAGCAGGCGGATGCCGATTACCGTGCAGGCGCCGCCGCTTTGGCCCACAACGATCTGAAGACGGCGCGGCGGGAGTTTGAGGAGGTAGTCCGCCTGGAGCCCGGTATCGAACAGGGACACAGCGCTCTGGGGGCGGTGCTGGTGCGGGCGGGAGAAACCGCCGCGGGGATTCGCGAGCTGGAGAAGGCGCTGGCGATGCGGGCCGACGATACCAGCGCGGAGCAGTATCTGGCCATCGCCTTTGAGGAGAGCGGCCAGCCGGCGCGCGCTCTGCCATGGTTCGCCAAACTGGAGACGGCGGCGCGGGCAACGCATCATCCGCTCTCGGCCGAACTGCTTGAGTCCTGGGCGCGAGCGCTGGCAGCGACACGCCAGCCCGACCTGGCGGTGGCGCGGATGAAGGAGGCGGTGGAGCAGGATCCGAAGAGTGCGCGCCTGTGGGATGAGCTGGGGACACTGGAGGCGCAGCAACAGGAGTGGCACGCAGCCGAGCAGGCCTTTACGCGCGCGGTGCAGCTCGATCCGGAGCTGGCCATGGCTCACCTGCACCTGGGCCTGACGCTGCGGGCGGAAAAGCAGCCGAGCGCGATGGAGGAAGTTCGCAGGGCCTACGCTTTGGCGCCGCGCGATCCTGTGATCGCACAGCAACTGGCGGAGCTGCTGGTCGCCGATGGCGACGATCGTGAGGCGATTCCCGTGTTGCGCAATGCTGTGGCCCTGAATCCGGAGTCGGGGGCTACCTCATATCAGCTGGCGCTGGCTCTGCAGAGAACCGGCGAGGTAAACGAGGCGATTCCTCTGCTGGAGAAAGCGGCGGCCGCCGAACCGGGGAACGCCGATGTCCTGACCAATCTGGGCATGGCGCTGTGCCAGGCGCAGCGCGCGAAGGATGCGGTGCCTGTGCTGCAGAGCGCCATTTCGCTTGCGCCGCAGAATACCGTGGCGCATCAGAATCTGGCGGCGGCGTACATCCAGCTGAGCCGGTTCGACGACGCGGTGGCGCAGTTGCGGGCGGCGCTGCAGCTGGCTCCGGACGAGGCGCAGCTGCACTACGATCTGGGTTTGGCTCTGAAGATGAAGGACGATGAAGCGGACGCGATTCCGGAATTCGAGGCCGCGGAGAAGCAGAATCCTTCGGCGCCGGAGCCGCCGTACGCGCTGAGTTTGCTGTATCTGCAGGCGGGCCGCTACGCGGACGCGGAGCGCGAGCTGCGCACATCGCTGCGACTGCAGCCTGAGAATGGCGATGGATGGGCGACGCTGGGCAGCATCGAGAATCATCTCGATAAGCTGCCGGAGGCGGTCAGCGCACTGCAGGAAGCGATCCGGCAGCGGCCTAACCAGCCCGATCCTTATTTGACGCTTGCCGCCGTTCTGGTGAAAGAGAAGCAGCCGGAGCAGGCCGCGGCCGAGCGGCACAAGGCCGCCGATCTGATGCGGGCGAATATGAACCGGCAGCGGGCCGAGGTGTCGTGCAACTCGGGCAACGATCTGCTGAAGCAGGGCAAGGTTGACGACGCGGTTGCGGCGTTTCGCGATGCGGTGAGTTTCGACCCCGGCGATGCGGAGGCGCATCTGGGCCTGGCCAATGCGCTGCAGCAACAGGGAAAGACGGCGGAAGCGGCGGCCGAGCGACAGAAGGCGCAGAGCCTGCAGGCGGCATCTTCGCCGCAGACGCAGAATTGATAACGATAATTCAAGCGGCGATTACTTCATGTTCAGGGGCACAGCGAGTTTGTTATAGTGGCGGATGCTTCCCCAGTGAGTTCCCCATGCGATCTGCCGCGGAAGCAGACCGGAAGAGTGGCGGCTGCGCGCCGCCCAGTGTGTATGAGTTTTCGTGGCCGTATCGTTGTAACTGCACTGCTGGCTGTGACGGCATGCGACGTTCCGCGTCTGATGGCCAGCGGGCCCAGACCCGATGAGAAACAGCCGACGGTGAGCGCGGGCGCGGCGTACGACGCGAAGATTCTGTCGTCGTATCATCTGCCATTCGGAGACGATGGCATTGCTTTCCCTGGCAATGCGGCTGTGGCGGGCAGCAAATTTCTGCCGGCGAGCGCATTTCCAGACGCGGCATATTGCGGGCACTGCCATCAGGAGGCGTATCACGAATGGCGCCAGGCGCTGCACGCGAATTCGTTTCGTTCGCCCTTCTATCGCGCCAGTGTGAATCTGCTGATTCGCAGCAAAGGGATCGAGTATACCCGCCACTGCGACAGCTGTCACAATCCGGTGGCAGTGTTATCGGGCGCGCTGAATGGCGGCTCGGCGCTGGACCGGTCGTTCGACGGGGATGGCGTAACCTGCACGGTTTGCCACTCCATCCAGAGCGCGGGGAGCAAGCTGGGAAACGGCAGCTACGTGCTGGCTGTGCCGGCGGTGTTGGTGGATGAACAGGGTAATCGCATTCCCGGCATCGTGCCGGACGCGGAGATTCTGGCTCATCTGGACCGGCACTCAAAGGCGGTGATGCAGGACTTCTACCGGACTCCGGTGTTCTGCTCGGCGTGTCATAAGGCGAATCTGCCGCCGCAGCTGAATCAATATAAGTGGATCCGCGCCTTCACGACTTACGATGAGTGGCAGACATCGAAATTCTCGAAGCAGAATCCGCTGACGTTTTATACCGCCGACTTCAAGAGTTGCCAGGACTGCCACATGAAACGTGTGCGGGCAACACTGCCTGACTACGGCGCCAGTCAGGGGACGATCGCTTCTCACCGCTGGCTGGCGGGGAACACGGCCGTCCCTTTCTACTACGGCTATGACGAACAGCTGAAGCAGACGATCGCCTTCCTGCAGAGCGGCGACTATCTCAATGTGGATTTGTTTGCGCTGAGGCAGAACGGCGGGGCGCTGGTGGCGCCGCTGGGCACAACCGCTTTCGAGGTGAAGCCGGATACGACGCTGGAAACCTGGGTGGTGGTGCAGAACAAAGCCATCGGTCACTCGCTGCTGCCCGAGGTGCGCGACCTTTACCAGGCGTGGATTCAGGTCACGGTGACGGACGCGGCGGGCGCGAAGATCTATGAAAGCGGATCCCTGAATCCTGACGGCATGCTCGACCCGCGCGCACACAAATTCGACAACCGGCCTGTGAATGCCAACGGCGACTTCGTGGATAACCACAAAGTGTGGACGATTCACTCGGTCGCCTACGACAACACCATTCAGGCGGGGCGCTCGGTATTGGTTCGCTATGAGTTCCATATCCCCGCGAAGGCGCAGTTTCCTCTTACCATTGCGGCGCGCGTGAATTATCGGCACCTGCGGCAGAGTTATCTCGACAATGTCTTCGGCAAAGGTCACCCTGCTTATCCGGTGGTGGAACTGGCCTCGAGGTCGATCACTCTGCGGCTGGGCGACAATCCACCGACGGAGCCTCAGGCGAACGAAAATCCGGAGTGGATGCGCTGGAATAACGCCGGCATCGGACTGCTGGACGAGCTGCAATACGCGGACGCGCTGCATGCGTTTCAACAGGTAGTGCGGCTGATGCCGGATGACAAAGATGCGTACATCAACGTGGGCCTGACCTATCTGGAATGGGAGAAATATGCGGAGGCGCGCGCGCCACTGGAGAAGGCCTTGGTGCTGCGTCCCGACGATGCGCGAGCCCTTTACTATCTGGCCCTGGTGGAGCGGCGAGAAAGGCACTCGCAGGCCGAGGTTGCCGACCTTGAGAAAGTGGTGGCCCAGTATCCGGACTGTCGCGATGCCCGGCGCGAACTGGGGATTTCTTACTACCAGCAGCATCGCAGCGCCGACGCGGTGAAGCAGTTCCAGGCGCTGCAGGCGATCGACCCGGACGATGTCGCGGCACACTATAACCTGGCCATTCTTTATCGCCGCATGGGGATGAAACAGAAGTCCGCACAGCAAGCGGCGCTGTACACGATCAAGCGGATCGATCCCGCGGCTCCGACCTATTCGCTCGATTATCTGCGCCGGCATCCCGAGATATCCATCGAGAGCGATCCCTGGCACATCCATACCGACCTGCCCCAGGCCTCCGGGACGGGCGCAGGACAACCGTAGAAGGCCACTGGAGAAATCACGCGCGTGAACCGTCGCAGTTTCATTCAATCGCTGAGCCGAACCGCACTGGTGCTGCCCTTTGCCGATATCGTCGCCCTGGCTGCGCCGGCGCAGGAGCAGTCCGCGCCCCCGAGTCCGACCCGGATCGGGCCGCAGGAGCGCAGCTACGATGCCAAACCGGCGCCGCCACCGCCGGGTCCCAAATCTCCCATTGAAGGAACGCCGCTGGGAATCCGCTTTGTCGATGTTGTGCGGGAGTCCGGGCTGAACGCAGAAACCATCTACGGCAGCGTCGGGTCTAACAAATATCTGCTGGAGACGACGGGATGCGGGCTGGCCTTTTACGACTACGACCATGACGGGTGGCTCGATGTGTTTCTGGTCAACGGGTGGCGGCTGGATGGCTTCCCCGCGGGGCAGGAGCCGCACTGTCACCTGTTCAGAAACAATCGCGACGGAACCTTCACCGACGTGACGGTGGGCTCCGGCCTCGAACACCAGACGGGATGGGGACAGGCCTGCTGCGTGGGAGATTACGACAACGACGGGCAGGACGATCTGTTTGTCACTTACTACGGGAAGGTCGTGCTCTATCGCAATCACGGCGACGGCACCTTCACCAACGTGACCGAGCAGGCGGGACTGGTCCAGCCTGGGCCGAAGAAGCGGTGGAACACGGGCTGCACGTTTGTCGATTACGATCGCGACGGGCACCTCGACATCTTTGTGGCCAACTATGTGGATCTGGATCTGGAGACCGCGCCGCGACCGCAGGACGGCCCCTGCACTTACAAAGGCATGCTGGTGGCCTGCGGTCCACCAGGCCTGCCCGGCGGCAGAAACATTCTCTACCACAACAATGGCGACGGAACTTTCAGGGATGTAAGCGAGAAGTCGGGCATGTGGACGGCGGTCGGCACTTATGGACTGAGTGTCGCCGCTTCCGATCTGAACAACGACGGCTGGCCCGATATCTATGTTGCGAACGATTCGGCGCCGGCGACGCTTTATCTCAATCAGAAAGACGGCACCTTCCAGGATATCGCGATCGAGGCCGGAGCCGCGCTTTCGGCCGAGGCCAAACCTCAGGCCGGCATGGGCGTTTCGATCGGCGATTACAACCGCGACGGCAATCTCGACATAGTCAAGACGAATTTCGCCGGAGACACCGACTCTCTTTATACGAACCTGGGCGATGCTAACTTCGAGGATCACACTTATCCCAGCGGATTAGGGGTGAATACCCGCCTGCTGGGCTGGGGCGTCGGCTTTTTCGATATGGATAACGATGGCTGGCTCGATATCCTGATGTCGAATGGGCATGTGTACCCGGAGGTGGATAAGTCCAACGCGGACCTGAAGTATGCGGAGCATAAGTATCTCTACCGCAATCTGCGTAACGGAAGGTTTGAGGATGTAACCAACGAGGGGGGTCCGGGAATTCTGGAGAATGCGCCGGCGCGGGGTACCGCCTTCGGCGATTACGACAACGACGGAACGATCGATGTTGCGGTGAACTGCGTGAATGCGATGCCGCAGCTCCTGCGCTGCGAATCCTCGCTGAATCGCAACTGGATAAAATTCAGACTGGTCGGAGTTAAATCGAACCGCTCCGGTATCGGCAGCCGCATTACGGTGACGGCAACGACGGTGCCGGGGGCGAGCAAGCCTCTGGTACAGATGGACGAACTGCGCAGCGGGGGGAGTTACTTTTCGCAAAACGATCTGCGCATGCATTTCGGCCTGGAGCAGGCAAAACAGGTGGACCTGGTTGAGATACGCTGGCTGAGCGGCCAGGTGGATCAGATCCGCGACCTGGCGGTGAATCAGCTGTATGTCATTCAGGAGGGCGGCCGGATCCTGCAGTCCGGGCCCCTGACACCGGCAGCGAGAAAGAGTTAGCCTGATCGCGATTCGAAAGTGCGTGTGGCTGCTGCTGCCGGCGATCTGTGCGGCTCCGGGGTTGGCGCAGAGTGCTCAGGGCGCTTATGGCAGTTCCCCGATGGCGGCCCATGGGTGTCCCTGGCTCACGGAGGGAACCGCGGCCCATGCGCTGGGCGGAGAGATTTCTGTCACTGTGTCGGTGACGAATGCCACCGAGGGGACGTGCCGCTTCACGCGCCGCGACGAGACGGCCGTGTTTCTGGCGATCCACGTGAGCGCCGCCGCGCTGGCCGGTTGCCCAGCGGGAAGTCCGCCGCTGCACGGCATTGGGAATGAGGCGGCGCGATGCAGGGTTTCCACTTCTCATGGCGTTTCCGAAGAGATGGCCAGCGGCAGGGTCCGCGACGTGCATTTCACGGTGGTCATGGTCGGCCGCAGTGGCAGGCGCGACGCGAGGTCAACGGAGCCAGACGAACTCGCGAGAATTGCAGACGAGGTTACGGGAAATCTCTTTTGAGGGTTTGCGGCACGCGGTGCAGTGAGAGTGCAAGCGGCCCGGGCCGGAGCGCGGCGACTATTGTTTCTCAGGCGCCTTCCAGGTGCGGCAGCCCGGAGGCTGGTCGCTGCGGCAGGAACTGAGAAAGGCGACCAGGTCGCCGATGTCGCGGCCGCCGAGAACGGCGCCAAAGGGAGGCATGCCATGGCCGCCGTGCACGATCTGCCTGCGGATCTGCGCGGGGCTGCGGCGGAGGCCAACGCTGCCGAGGTCGGGGGCTCGCGTGCCGCCGGCTCCGGTGATGCTGTGGCAGCGCAGGCAGCCTTTGGTCTGGAAGGCCGCGGCGCCACGCGCCCGGGCGTCGAGATCGGCGGCGAACCCAGCCGAGAGCATGAGAGCGAACAGCACTGAAATCGCCAGCCACCGGGGAGCCTGCGCGAGCCGAGGAACAACCGTATTCATCCGAAAGAGATTTTATCGGACCGGGGGGACTGCATGTTCCGGGTTGGGATCCCCGGAGGACGTGCGTGGCTGGTGAGCGGGGGCCGCTGGAACTGGACCGGGCCTAACGGTTTCATGTCCATGTCCCGGACCATCCACAGCAGCCCGCTGAGCACCGCAGTAATGTCTGCGCATCCACTTACCTCATCGCGGACGGAGTGACCAGCACCCGGACCTTCACCATCAACGCCCATTGGAGGTAGCAGTTCGCAGGCCGCCGCGCGGAATGGGTGTAACCGGGAAGACAGAAAGTTAGTAACTTAACTGAAACACATACATGGTACGAGCGAACAATTGTCTTGACACACTTCTCCTGGCTCCGAGATGATTTGTTATCTCTCGGTTTCATATTTTCGCTGAATTGAGTCGTCATCTTTGCCGTTCAGGCACGATTGGGGCTAAATGGAGGGAATCGGCGCTTTCCCTGCCCATGCCTGGGAGTTACTGCCGTACCACAGCCGATAGCTGAGTCGGCTAATTCGCACTCTCGCCGCTCTTTGCGCCCAATCGAGCGGAGTTGTGTTAAGGAGAATTTCACAGTGGATTGTGGACTCGTACTGCGTTTGCTCTTCGCTGCCTCAAAACCGGCTCTTCTTCCGGATGCATCTACCAGCAGGAACTACCCTGAGCCTGCGCGCCGCCCCATGGCGGCGGCAGCGGCGCGGGCAAGACGGGTGTGGCCCGGCGCGAGCCTGGCGGGAGCGCTGCTTCTGTCCACCCTGGCTGCCTGCCCGCTCCACGCCCAGACTGCTGTCGTGGGTGGAATCTCGCTGGGCGGCGGCTTCAACCAGCCCGGCGACGTGGCGGTGGATGCAAGCGGCAACATCTATATTGCCGACGGCGGCAACAACGCCGTGGAAGAGATGCCAGCGGGTTGCACTTCCTCCAGCTGTGTCATGATGCTGGGCGGCGGGTTCGCCTTCAACGATCCTCTGGGCGTGGCGGTGGACGCGAGCGGCAACATCTACGTCGCCGACTGGGGCAACAACGCTGTGGAAGAGATGACCCCGGGCTGTAGTTCGTCTGCCTGCATAACGCCGCTGGGCGGCGGCTTCAATGGACCCAATGGCGTGGCGGTGGACGGCAGCGGCAACATCTACGTCACCGCGTTCCCGACTGGCCCGGGCGACGATCCGGTGAAGGAGATGACCCCGGGCTGCGCCTCCTCCACGTGCGTGACGCCGCTGGGCGGGGGCTTCCAGGAGCCCTATGGCGTGGCGGTGGACAGGAGCGGAAACGTCTATGTCACGGACGACCGCAACAATACCGTGAACGAGATGCCCCCGAACTGTACTTCGTCGAGCTGCGTGACGCCGCTGGGTGGCGGCTTCAGCTTTCCCGCAGGCGTAGCGGTGGATGGGAGCGGCAACGTCTACGTCGCGGATGAGGGCAACAGCGCGGTGGAGGAGATGACCCCAGGCTGTGCCTCCTCCACCTGCGTAACGGCGTTGGGCGGCGGGTTCTACTTTCCCTATGGCGTGAAGCTGGACGCGAACGGCAATCTCTATGTCGCCGACAGCGGCAACAATGAGGTGAAGGAGTTCCTGCGGAATGTGGGAGCGGTGGCCACGGGAGCTTCGGTTTCGCCTGTGCCGGTGTCGTTTTACTTCAATTCCGGAGGCACTGGATTCAGCGCGTCGGTAGTAACCCAGGGCGCCACGGGGCTGGACTTTACCGATGCGGGCACGGGAAGTTGCGATACCAATGGAAGCAGCCATAACTACAACGCGGGTGACACGTGCACAGTGAAAGTAACGTTTGCGCCGAAGTATGCCGGTCCGCGCTATGGAGCCGTGGTGCTGTCCGATGCGAGCGGTGTGATCGCGACGGCGTATGTTTATGGAACGGGTCAGGGGCCGCAGCTTGTATTCCCGAGCAATTCGACCCTGCAGACGCTGGGTGGCGGGTTCAACTATCCGTGGGGCGTAGCGTTGGACGGCAACAGCAACGTCTATGTCGCCGATGAACTCAACAGTGCGGTGTACGAGATGTCGCCGGGCTGCGCCTCGTCCGCTTGTGCCACGCCGCTGGGCGGCGGCTTCATGTATCCCATTGGGGTGGCGGTGGACGGGAGAGGCAACATCTATGTTGCCGATGTTGGTACTGACACGGTAACGGAAATGCCGCCAGGATGCGGCTCCTCCGCCTGCGTGACACCGCTGGGTGGTGGCTTCAGCGCCCCCGATGGCGTGGCCGTAGACGGGAGCGGTAACGTCTATGCTGCCGATTTCACCAGCAATGCGGTGTACGAAATACCCCTGGGCTGTTCATCGCAAAGTTGCGTAACTACCCTGGGCGGCGGTTTCGACCAGCCCGTCAGCCTGACAGTGGACGGCGCCGGCAACATCTATGTCGCCGATCAGTTGAACAAGGCGGTGAAGGAGATGCCACCCGGCTGTACTTCCTCCAGTTGCGTCAAGGCGCTGGGCGGCAGCTTCGTATATCCCAATGGCGTGGCCGTAGATGGGAGCGGCAACATCTATGTCGCCAATAGCAACTACACCGTGTACGAGATGCCTTCGGGTTGTGCTTCCTCCAGTTGCGTCACAACTCTGAGCGGCGGACTCGGCTCCGCCCCTGCTTCCGTGGCGTTGGACGGAAGCGGCAACGTTTACGTGGGAGAACCCGACAGCAAGGCGGTGATGGAGCAGAATCTTGTCACTCCGCCGAGCCTGAGCTATGCCACCACGAACATTGGATCGCAGAGCAGCGACAGCCCGAAGAGCGTGATGCTCAGGAACATCGGCAATGCGGCGCTGACCTTCCCGGTTCCAGGCACGGGCGAGAATCCCAGCGTCTCGGCCGGCTTTAAGCTGGACGGATCGACGACTTGTCCTGAGGTTTTGACCTCGTCTTCGGCGGGCGCCCTGGCAGCCGGAGCCAGCTGCGGGCTGGCGATCGACTTTATCCCCGCGACCGGCGGCCAGATCACGGGAGCGGCGATTCTGACCGACAACAACCTGAATGCCAGTCCGGCCGTGACGCAAACGATCGGACTGAGTGGAGCCGCCGCGACCCCGCTGACTCCTTATATCCAGGTGAATGGAGGGGCGTGGCAGCAGACGGCCAGCGTCGCGGTTCACCTGGGCGACGTGGTCAACATCGGCCCGCAACAGCTCAGCGGTGGAACCTTTAGCTGGACCGGGCCCAACAGCTTCACAGCGACCACCCGTGCCCTCAGCGGCATCCCGCTAACTTCGGCCAGCAACGTCTTT
>Ga0335074_10012888_pt1 | contig 11741 bp, 9 predicted proteins | sample Lox_Sample_23_FD_206715 | JGI IMG/M metagenome (GOLD analysis project Ga0335074, IMG submission 206715) | Soil microbial communities from Loxahatchee National Wildlife Refuge, Florida, United States - Lox_Sample_2.3 | ecosystem: Environmental > Terrestrial > Soil > Wetlands | place: USA: Florida...
GCGGAAAACCCTTGATCGCGCCGGGCGCGGGAAGGCCGCCCTGGTCCCAACCTTTGTAATAGTCGACGTAGTAGGTCATGTAGTAGTGCAGCTTCGAGATTTTCCAAACGCCGTCTTCTTTCACGTATTCGTTCTCGTATACCCCTCCGCCCCATTGCGCGGCGCGATGCAACATGCCGAATTGCTCGAAGGCGCGCCAGCGGGCTTTGGCTGTCTTGCCGTCGGGAGCGATGTTGATCACGGGCTGAAACTGGACGTGATTGAAAAGCGTGCCGTACTTCAGATCGGGAAGCGTGTGGAGATAGGCGCGGACGCGGTCCTGGCCGGCGTAGACGCCGCGGAGACCGATTTCGAGCGTGCCGTCTTTCGTGAAGAGATCGGCGACCTGATCCCACAGGCATTTATCGACGTAGTAGCCATACGTGGCCTGGAGATTCGCGATGGCGATGTAGTCCTGCGCGGATTGCGCCTGCGCCTGCAAGGCGGCAACTTGCGTTTTCAGCGCCTCGATTTCAGAGGCGCGATCCTTTTTCTCTCCACCACCGGCCACGGTAACTCCGGCGGCGACGAAAACCAAAGCGGCGAACAGAATCAACACGGATTTCATTTTCATGTCGGCGATGCCTCCCCCGTTGTGCAAGCCGAGCTTGCGGACGGGAGAGTACCACATTGGTGAGTGGTGATTAGTGAGTGGTGATTGGTGAAGAGCGATCGCGGGAATGGGCTGGTGCGTGGCTGCGTGCGAGCAGAATGAACCTAGAGAGCATGGAGAAAAACGAAGATTCACCGCTCACTTTGCGGCGACGATCGGGGAGGTCTTGCCCCAGTGGCCGGTGAAGACGAATGACGAAACCGGCTTGCGAGAGCGCGGCGCATTTTCGCGTTCGCGCAATTGGTCCGGCAGGCTTGCCGGATCGCCCGGATAGCCGATGGCAAAACCGGCCACTGCTTCGTAGTCCGCGGGGATCGAAAAGATCTGCCGCGCTTTGTCGGGGATGATGCCCGCCATCTGATGCACCTGCAAACCGAGCGCGGTGGCCTGCAGCGAAAGATTCGCGGCCGCCTGGCCGACGTCATGAAACGCATGGCGATTCACCGAGCCGTCGTGCGGCATTTTGTGCCCGGCGACGCTCAGCGCCACCACCGGCGCATTCTTGGCCCAGCCCTGATTGAATTCGACGAAACTTTCGAGCACCTTGTTGTAATTCTCAGGATCGTCTTTCGTGCCCACGATGAAATACCACGGCTGCGCGTTGTAGGAAGATGCGGCCCAGCGCGCCGCCTCGAAAAGGCTGCGCAATTTCTCCGGCTCGACGGGGCGCGAATCGAAGGCGCGCGGGCTCCATCGATGGCTGATCAGATCGTGGATCGCCGTATCTGCGGGCGCCGGTCTTTTGTGCTCGGACATCATTCCTCCAGGCATATCGCCGGATGCGCGAAATATTTAACCACGAATCGGATGCGGGACGCGCGCCCGAGGATTCCGCCTATGCCGGTTTGGACGCGCGCGCCGAATCGATCGAAAACCCGCCGGCGCCGAACGCGGCCAGGATCAGCAAGCCGCCCATGATCGCCATGTTTTTCTCGAAATGAAGTATGTTGTCGTCGTGGGCCGCTCCCTGCATGGCCCAAAAATTGTGAAACAGAAACGTGGTGGGAATCATGTACAGGAAAACGATCCACGCCGCGAATCGAGTATAGAGCCCGGCGAGAATTGCGAGCCCGCCGAAAAGCTCGATAATCATCGCGATGCCGAGCGCCACGGCCGGCATCGGCAAATGTTTCGAAGCCACGAACATTTCCTCGCCCGAGAATCCGCGAACCTTGCCGATCCCGGCTAAGATGAATACCGAGCTGATCAAAATACGCCCGAGTAGGGGAACGATGCCGCCTGAGGAGTTCGCCATGCGCTTCTCCTTTCGATGGTTCGAACGTCGAGAGAAATCGAGGGACCCAAACCAGGGGGGAAGCTATCACAGAATCGACTCGGGGCGGGAGTCCCGAGTCGATCCTGCGGATGCGTATGCCTTAGGCCAGATCGAAGAGCAGAACCTCGGACGGTTCCTGCGCTTCGACTTTGACGTTCGTTTCCTGCGAGACGGCCGCGCCGTCGCCGGCTTTCAATTCGGCGCCGTCGTTGAGCCTCACCTTGCCGCGCGCCACTTGCAGCCACGCTCCGCGATCCGGCTCGAGCGAGTGCTCCGCTCTGGCGCCCTTGTCGAGGCGTGCGATATAGAGATCCGCGTTCTGGCGAATCGTGATGGGAGCTTTCGGGCCCGCCACGTGGCCGAATTTATTGCGCAGATCGGCGTCCGGGAAAGAGAGCTGCTCGTAGCTTGGGTCCAGGCCGCGTCGCTCGGGCAAAAGCCAAATCTGCAAGAGATGGACCGGGTCTTTGGCGGTGAGGATTTCCATATCGCGGTGCGGATGCGTGGGAAAACCCCCTCCGGGCGCGACCACATCCTCATTGATCACGCGCAACGAACGAAACTGCATGTGGTCCGGATCGTAATACTGATCGAACGAAAACGTGAAACGGCTGTCGAGCCACGAGAGTTTGCTGCGCCCGCGCTCCTCGCTGGGGCGAATATCGATCATGGTTTTTCTCCTGTTTACGCGGGGTTTGATGCGCATGCCGCGGCCAAAGATTCTGCATCGGCACTGCCGGCGGCATCCGTGGGGAGGGTCAAGGCTTCTGCGCGGGGCGGATAAGCACTTCGCTGATAAAGCTTTGCGGCGCCTGCGTGACGATGCTTTCGACCGCATGGGCCACGTCTTCGGGTTGCAGCATCTTGCTCGTATCTTTGCCGGTATGGGGCGAGAAGTCGGTCGCGACGGTGCCCGGCAAAACCGCGCTCACGCGAATGCCAAAGGCGCGCAAGTCTTCAGCCATGCATTGCGTGAGGCCGAGCAAACCCCATTTCGACGCGCAGTAGATCGCACCGCCCGCGAAGGCGCTCTTTCCAGCGAGCGACCCGATATTCACGATGTGCCCCTCCCGCCGCTCAATCATTCCCGGCGCGACCGCCTTACTCAGCAGGAACACAGCCTTCAAATTGGTGTCTAATACCGAGTCCCAATTCGCTTCGGAGGCTTCCTGCACGGGAGCGAAATATCCGATGCCGGCATTGTTGATCAGAATTTCGATCGGGCCGAGCGATTGCCCGGTCTCGCGGACGAGGGATGCGATTTCGTTCGCATTGCGAATATCCGCCGGGATCGCGGCGACGCTTGCGCCCGCTCGCTTCAGGCCGGCTGCGGCCGCTTCGAGCTTTTGCGGATCGCGCGCGCAGAGCGCCACTTTTGCGCCCAGGCCAGCCAGGCTGCGAGCGACGGCGAGCCCGATGCCGCGGCTCGCGCCGGTGATCAAGGCGACTTTACCTTCTACGGCGCTCCCTGCGTTCATGCGCGGCCTCCTTCGAGGCGACCTCTTGGGTCGTCGCATCATCGTAACACGCAGGCTTTTCTTGCCGGGGGCGTCACAGACATGCCAGACTTGAGGCGAGAGATGGTTTTAGGCTTGCGCCGGGCGGGATGGTTTCCCTATAATCCCCTCGATTTCTTTGTCTTGCGGGGTCATGCCGCAGGGTTGTGATCCGGAAGCCGGCCAGTCGCCAGAGTCATCCAGGAGGCAGGGACGTGAGCATGCGAAAGTATCTGAACGCAACCGCACTTATTCTGACTGGTCTGGCTTGGGCGTTGATTCCGGCGCGCCCGGCTGCGGCACAGGCCGCACAAAGTTCCCAGCCTACCTACACGATGCAGGAGTACAACTCCTTCCAGGCTTGCCAGGCCGAGAAAGATCCGACGGCCAAGATGAACTGCCTCGACGGATACATGACGAAGTATCCGAATTCGACGCTCATCAAATATATCGGGCCGGCTTATGTGCAGGTCTGCAACCAGTACGCGCAGGGCAAAGAGTACACGCAAGCCATCGCCTGCGCGGACCGGATCCTTGGCCTGGGCGACAAGATGGACGTCACGGTCCAGCTGCAGGCCATTCAACTGCGGATTCAGGCTTTTTCGGCCTCCTTTAAGGGAACCGAAGCGGACGCGACCGCGCAATTAACGAAGGAGCGCGACGCGGCGGCCAAAGCGGTCGATCTGCTGCCCAAGCTGCCGAAACCCGAGAAGATCACAGACGAGCAGTTCGACGCGCAGAAAAAGCAGATTGCCGCGTTTTTCAATAGCGCGATCGCAGCCGCCGACTTCCAGATGAAGGATTACCCGGGAACGATTGCGGCATACAAGGTCGTGCTCGCGAACACGCCGACCGACGCTCTTGCCGAATACCGGCTCGGCCTTGCGTATATGGCCACGACTCCGCCCCAGCCGCTCGACGGCATGTGGGCCGTGGCGCGCGCCATCGACCTGAAAATCGAAAACGCCGACAAGGTGAAAGATTACCTGCGAAAGACCATGGAGAATTACGAGCAGCCCACGTGCGACAGCCTGATCGACGGGCAGCTCAATGAGATGCTGCAATTGGCCATGAATTCGCCCGAGCGGCCCGCGACGTACACCATTCCGGCGGCGGCCGATCTCCTGAAGATCGCGCAGGCGAGCACGATCGTCACCGTGCTTCAGGATCTGAGCGGCGGAGGCGACAAGGCGAAAATGACGTGGCTCGCGATCTGCGGCGCCGAATTTCCCGAAGTCGTTGGAAAAATCATCGACGTGCAGAAGACGGATGACTCGTACGTGGATTTCATGGTGTTTTTCGGCGCCACACAGGAAGAAGTCGAAGCTGCTACGACCGCCAACATGGACGTGAAGGTGTGGATCGGGCCGAATCCCAATGCCACTGCCGCTACGAGCACGGGTACCGGCGCCGCAGCAGCCTCGGCAATTCCTCCGCAGCCGGATGTGGTGCGGCTGGAGAAGGATGATCCCATTCGCTTCTCAGGAACGCTGGTGAGCTACGATCCCTCGCCCTTCATGCTGCACTGGGACAAAGTGAAAGTCGATCCGACGATCATTCCCGAAAAGGGCGCGCCCCACAGGGTTCCGCACAAGGCTGCAAAGCCCGGCAGATAGCCGACGAATAAAATCAGCAGGGTTTTTTCAGAGCCGGCCCGGCGACGGACCGGCTCTTTTTTTTGAGGGATCGCGAAAACGAGGCAGCCGGCCTAGCGGCGGCCGACGTGATTGAGCTTGTACTCGCCTACCTTGCGGCTGAGCGTATTGCGGTGGATTCCCAGCGATTTCGCGGCGCGCGATTGATTTCCGTTGGCGCGCTCGAGAGCGCGCTTGATGAACTTCTTCTCGAACTCCGTGACCGCCTCTTCCAGCAAAATCCCGCGCTCAACCATCATGCCGACCAGCAATTCCAATTGCTCTTTCACGTATGCACGCTCCGCGCTGCGCCAGGACGAAGAATGTTCTCCCTGGGCTAATCGAGTGCATGGCCGGTGATGCGCTGGTACGATTCCCGGTATTTGTCTCGCGTGTTGGCGACCACGTCCGGCGGCAGGGCCGGCGCGGGCGGCTGCTTGTTCCAGCCGATCCGCTCGAGATAGTCGCGCACGTACTGCTTGTCGAACGAAGGCTGCGCCTTTCCCGGCGAATATTGATCGGCGGGCCAGAAGCGCGAGGAATCCGGCGTCAGCGCTTCGTCGATCCAGATGAGTTCCTGGCCGAGCAGGCCGAATTCGAATTTCGTGTCGGCGATGATGATGCCGCGCTGAGCCGCGTGTTCGGCGGCGCGCTGATAGATCGTGAGGCTCGTGTCGCGGAGTTTCTCCGCAAGCGGCCCGCCGATTCTCGACACGGTTTCGTCGAACGAAATATTTTCATCGTGGCCGGTGGTGGCCTTCGTCGACGGCGTGAAGATCGGCTGCGGCAGCTTGTCCGATTCGCGGAGGCCGGCGGGCAGCGGGATGCCGCAGATGCCGCCCGTCTTCTGGTAGTCCTTCCAGCCCGATCCGACGATATACCCGCGCACCACGCATTCGATCGGCACCGGTTCCGTCTTGCGGACAAGCATCGCGCGGCCATTCAGCTCGGCGGCGTATGGGGCGAACTCGCCTGAGAAATCCTTTACGGCCAGCACGTGATTCGGGACAAGTGTCGCGAGCTTGTCGAACCAGAACGCCGATAGTTGCGTCAGGACGCGTCCCTTATCGGGAATCGGCGTGGGCAGCACGACATCGAACGCGGAAAGACGATCCGTCGCCACAATCAGCAGGCGGTCGCCGAGATCGTAGATGTCGCGGACCTTGCCCCGCCCGTGGAGCTTGAGCCCGGGAAAATTTGTTTGCGAAACAACGGCGTGCATTTGAGAAGAAGCCACGAGATTTTCGTCCTCGGTTCTGGGAGGCGGCCATTCTAGCGCAGAGAAAAACGTTGTCAACGCTTAAGAAGAGGACGATCGATTTAAAATTGCGATGGCTCGCGACAGGAAATCGCCGGCGATTTGCGGCCGCCCAGCGCGGCGCTCGCCAAACACCGAAGAATTTCTAAGCGGCGTTGCTGGCCTTCGCCGCGGTGGGCGCGGATGCGGCAGCGTCGTCTTCCCATTTCACGGAGACGAGCTTCGAGACGCCGGGCTCCTGCATGGTGACGCCGTAGAGCACCGATCCCATTTCCATCGTCTTCCGATTGTGGGTGACGACGATAAACTGCGTCTGCGCGCACATATCGGCGAGCATGCGATTGAAGCGGCCCACGTTTGCCTCGTCGAGCGGCGCATCCACTTCGTCGAGGATGCAGAACGGGCTCGGCCGATAGCGGAAGACGGCGATCAGCAGCGCGAGCGCCGTGAGCGCTTTCTCGCCGCCGGATAGCAGCAGAATATTTTGCAGGCGCTTGCCGGGTGGCTGCGCGACGATGTCGATGCCCGCTTCGCCGGAGCTATCGGGCTCGCTCAAGCGCATCTCGCCGTGGCCGCCGCCGAAAAGCGACTGGAAGGCCACCGCGAAGCTCGCGTTGATGAATTGGAAGGCTTCCTCGAATTTGAGGCGCGAGACTTCGTCGAGCTCGTTGATGGTGAGCTGCGTATTCTGGATCGATTGTACGAGGTCGTCGCGCTCGCGCCGGAGAAAATTCTCGCGCTGCTCGCATTCCTGAAATTCCTCGAGCGCCATCATGTTGACGGGGCCCATCGCCTCGACCCGCGCCTTCATCTCGTTGTAATTCGTTTCCGCCGCGATCAGATCCTCGCCGACGAGCTGCTGATCCTGCTGCGCCATCAATTCCTCGGGCTGCGCGTTGAGCTCGGCGACGCAGGTCTGCCGCAGGTAGTCGCGGTCCGCATCGTTGCGCGCCTTTTCGATCTGGCGCTGGCTGCGCTCGGCGCGAAGCTCGTCGAGCGATTGCCGCTGGCCGCGGAGCGAATCTTCGATCTGGGCCGTGCGCGTGCGCGCCTGCTCCCATTCGCCCTCGAGCGCGGCCTTTTGTTCCTCGAGGCGCAGCTTTTCCTTGCGAAGCTCCTCGGCCTGCTCGGCGATCTGCTGGCAGGAAGCCTCGATCGCGGCGCGCTCTTCCAGAAGAGCGGCGTGCTGCTGTTCGAGCGAGTTCACGCGCTCGCCGGCCTGCGCCTTTTCATCGGCCAGGCGCGCTTCGAGAGCTTCGGCGCTCGAGAGGCGCTCGGCCATGGCGGCCAGCTCTTCGCGGCGCGCGACCACCTGTTCCTGCAATCCCTGGAAATCGCGGCGGAGGCTGGCGATCGCTTCGGCAGCCGCTGCGCTTTCCGTTTCCGCCGCTTCGCGGGAACGAAGCGCTTCGGCGTGCTGCTGGCGGGCGGATTCGGCGCGAGCGCGGGCGGCCTCGGCGTCGGCGCGCAGCCGCGCGATCTCTTCGCGCTCGGATGCGAATTGCTGGCCCGCGCGCTGCGATTCATTGCGCGCCTGGTCGCGCTGGTGTGTGGCCGCGACGAGCGACTTTTCCGCTTCCATTTGCTGCGCGGCGGCGGAGGCGATCTGCGCTTCGGCCGTTGCGATCAGCTCGTCAAGATGGGTCAGCTCGCGCTGCTGCTCGGCTGCGGACTGTTCCAGCCGCGCGGCCTCCGTCTCATGCTGGCGAAGTTCGCGCTTCAGCGCCAGCGGGCCGGCTTCGCCCTTGCGTCCGCCGGACACCATGCGCCCGTGATAGCAAGTGCCTTCGGGCGTCAGGAAATAATTGTGTGGATGCTCGCGCGCCATCAACTCGGCGACAGCGCTTGATTCCACAAGATAGGCGGCGCGAAGTTTCCGCAGGAAAAACTTCGTGGCCGCGCCCAGCGGCTCGCGAAATTCCACGAGCTTGTCCAGCCGGGCGATGAAGTTGCCGGGCATCGAAGACGGGCCTTCGGCTTCGGAGCGATCGATTTCGAGGCTGCTTGTGGAATCGACGAAAAAGGTGGCGCGGCCGCCTACTTCATCGCGCAGGAGCGCGACACCGGCGCGCGCCTGATCGAAGGATTCGACGACCACGTACTCCAGCTCCTCGCGAAGGAATTGCTCGATGGCCGCTTCGTATTCCTCTTGCACCTCGGTGTAATCGGCGAGCAGGCCGACGGCGCGAAAGCCCGCCCGCGAAGAATCGGATGGCGAGGCGCCGCTGCCGGCGTTGAATAGCTTCTGCACGGCGTCGGCCGTGTAGGCGCGCTCGCGAAGAATCTGTTCGAGCGACGCGTGGCGCGCGCGCTCGGCCGAAAATTCCTGGCGTGTGCGCTCGAGCTGCCGGCTCGTTTCCTGCTGCGTGTGGCGAAGGCTGGCGAGATTCGCCTGCGCCTCGCGTACCGCCGCGCCGGTCCGCTCGGCCTGTTGCGAAGCCGATGCGAAAGCGCTCTCGGCGGCTTCGAGCCGTGCTTCAAGAGCGAGGCATTCCTGCTCGATCGCCTGCAGCGCGGAGGCGCGAGTTTCTTCCGCGGCGGTGTGGCGCGCGGCGGCTTCTTCCGCCTGCTGCGATTCGGCCTGCTGGCGCGCCGATTCCTCGACCAGGCGGCCCGCCAGGCGGCGCAGCTCCTCCATCCGGGTTTCGAGGCGCCCCTGCTCGGCGGCGCGCGCCGCAACACTTTCGGACGCTTCGCGCAGGCCGCTTTCGAGCGCCGCTGCCTGGCTGCGCAGCGCGGCGACGGACTCTTTCTGCACGCCCATGCGGGCCGCGAGATCGATCGCCTGCCGCGCGGCTTGTTCGATTTCCATGGCCAGGCGCTCGGCGCGCGAAGTGAGCTGCGCGGCCTGCTCGCGATTGAAGGTGATGCGATTTTCGGCGCGATCGAGATCGAGCGCGGTCTGGCCGAGCAGATTCTGCGTCTGGCGCAGCTCCGCGTCGAGTTCGTAGGTGCGGCCGCTCAGGCGTTCCTGCTCGCCTTCGAGTTCGTGGACGGATTTCGATTCGCGCTCTTCGGCCGCGTCCATATCGCGCAGCAGATTTTCGAGGCGCGCCGCTTCGATATCGAGATGCTCGGCCTTGCTCGCCAGCACGATCCGCAGCAGGCCGCGCATCTGTTCGCGCAGTTCGGCGTAGCGCCGCGCTTTGGATGCCTGGCGCTTCAGCGAGGCAAGCTGCTTTTCGACTTCGACGAGAATGTCGTTGACGCGCGATAGATTGATTTTCGAGGCTTCGAGCTTCGCTTCGGCGAGGCGCCGCTTCGTCTTATACATCGTGATTCCGGCAGCTTCTTCGATGATGGCGCGGCGGTCCATCGGCTTCGAGTTCAATATCTGGCCGATGCGGCCCTGCTCGATGATGGCGTAGCTGTCGGGGCCGAGCCCCACGCCCATGAAAATTTCCTGCACGTCGCGCAGCCGCGCCACGCGGCCGTTGATGATGTATTCACTCTGGCCCGAGCGGTAGAGCCTGCGACCGACCACGATTTCGCCGGGACGCATCGAGATGGCGGGCTTCTCGGCGGCGCGCTTCCTGCGCGCTTTGATGCTCGCGCCGATTTCGGGAGCGGATTCCTCGGCCGGCGCGCTGGCTGCGTCGCCGAGTGGGGCGTCCTGCGCCGCCTGCGCATCAACGCCTGCGGCTTCGCTGCCGGCGTCCGCGGCTTCATCCATTTGGCCGTCGATCACTTTGGCGACCGCCTCGGAAAGCTCGGGGTCGACCAGCGTGAGCGTGACTTCGGCGAGACCCAGCGGCGGGCGCTTGGCGGTGCCATTGAAGATGCAGTCCGACATGCGCTCGGCGCGGAGCATCTTGTGGCTCTGCTCGCCCAGCACCCACGAGACGGCGTCGACCACGTTCGATTTGCCGCAGCCATTCGGCCCGACAATGCACGTGATCCCGCTGCCGCTGAACGTGATCGGCGTCTTCTCGAAGAACGACTTAAAGCCCAGCAGTTCAACCTTACGGAGTTTTAGCACCCGGCCCTCGCACGGTTCGCCCCTTGCACTTTCGACGGCTGAAGGAGCTTCGGTTCAGTTTTTTGTCGGAGGTCTTGGAGACAAAAACGTTCGGAGGGTCGATAGTCGAAGCCCTGCCGCCTGGCGCGTTCGGATCGGCGGTTACGGGAATACACGCTAACATGGCGCATCGGGCCGTGTAAAGCGCGCTTTTGCCGGCGGGTTGGCTGACGATTATCCCAAGGGCGACAAGACCGTACTCGGTTCTCAGGGGCCGAGGCCATCGAATATTGTTACGAACGAGATTACATTTCTGCAAAAATATGGACGGCTGGGAACGGAGCACGATACGCATTGCGTCTCTTGGTTGACACTCTTCAATGGCGGAAGTATCTTTCCGCTCTGTGAGCCGCAGCTCGCTGGCTGCCACATATCCTCGTTAGCGAAAGGCAAAACAATGAAACGGCTCATCTGGCTCGCTCTGATCTGCATGGCGGCGCCGCTTGCGGCTAGCGCGCAGGGCACGGTAGCCAATCCCGTCGCGGCAGGCGTGCAGGAAATCTTCAACCGGCAGTCCAAATTGATTGTGGCCGCTGTCGACGAAATGCCTGCCGACAAATTCGGATATCGCCCCACTCCGGAACAGTGGACGTTCGGAAAGATCGTCGCGCACGTGGCACAGGCAAGTTACTTCGTGTGCTCCATGATTTCGGACAATCCGGTGCCCAAGGATTTCAAGGTCACCGAGACCGATCCGAAGGACAAGCTGCAAGCGGCGCTTCAATCATCATTCGACTTCTGCTCGCAGGCGGTCAACACGATGCAGGATTCGAAGTTGGGCGATACCATCACCTTCTTCGGAGGTCGCAAGACCCCGCGCGCTCGCGCCGTCCTGGAGCTGGTGGCCGATTTGGCCGATCACTACTCACAGTTGGCAAGTTACCTGCGCCTCAACGGCATGCTGCCACCCTCGGCGCGACCCCGGAAGTAGCGCGGTTCCGCCAGCCAGCGGGCGCGCTGCGAACCTTAGCGAAATGAAATATGAGCTACACGGGTGTGTTCGTCGCAAGAATCAAGCCTTGAGGTACCACGGCACGTTGATTAGGACAATGCGCTGGCTGCCGTGGAGCAGGATGAGCGCCTTGAGCAGTTCAGCCCGCTGATTGTGCAAAGGATAGTGATACCAGTGCTTTTCCACCAACTCTGGGACGATCACCGCGATCTGGCGGCCGGGATGCTCCTTTTCGATCTCCAGGACGTAATCGAGGATCGGGCGGAGCACCAGTCGGTAGGGTGAAGAAAGGGTGACAAGCTCGGGCGGCTTCCGCCCAACCTTTTCGAGCGGCTTCTCGACGACCTCGGGCCACTTGGTGCGCAGGGCGTTCGTTTCCTCTTCCGTGGCCACGTGGACTGCGCGGATGTCGGTCGAGAGCGTCAGGCCGAATTCGAGCGCGCGCTGCGCGACCT
>Ga0335074_10012889_pt1 | contig 11741 bp, 9 predicted proteins | sample Lox_Sample_23_FD_206715 | JGI IMG/M metagenome (GOLD analysis project Ga0335074, IMG submission 206715) | Soil microbial communities from Loxahatchee National Wildlife Refuge, Florida, United States - Lox_Sample_2.3 | ecosystem: Environmental > Terrestrial > Soil > Wetlands | place: USA: Florida...
CCTCGAGGAGGCCGGGTTCCTGGTACCTGGCGCGCCGCTCTCAGACGAGCAGATCGTCGATCACCTCGCGGTGTTCTACCAGCTAGTCCGGGAGAACGAGGACGTGACGGTGACGGGGGAGTACGCCTCGTCGGTGGTGCGGCGCTTCTTCGACGTCCGCAGCCCGGTGGCGCAGTGGGCCCGCATCCCTCGCTCTTACGTGATCTTGCAGCGAATCAACCTGGGACTGTTCGCCCTGCTCGGCGAGATGAAGGCGACCGCCAACTGGCGGGCAATCGCGGAGGAGATCTGGCCCTTCATGCTGGCGCCGCCGTCGACGCCGATGGGAGCAGCAGAGCTGCCGTGGCTAGCGGCCCGTACTGCGGTGGCGCGATCGCTTACCCAGTCGTAGGCGGCAGCTCGCCGGGACCGCCGGGTCCGCGCGGGCGAATAAGATCGAGGCTTGACTGACATTCGCATGAAACCATGACATGTCGCCTAAACCGGATGGATGGAAGTGAGCGTAGCGCTGGCGTGCGTCCTGGCGGCCATCGCTCTGCCTGCCCTGGTCGCGCGGGCCACCGGGGGACATCCGCCGTATAACCGCTCGAAGCTGGCTGCCCTCGCGCCGGCCTCCATCGGGCCGGCTATCGCCGGGGTCATCCTTGCGGCGACGGCCTCATGGTGGCTGGCGCTGATCCTTGCCGTCCCGGCCGCCATCCTGGTCGGCTGGCAGCTTCCGACCGTCCGGCGGCTCCCCCCCGGGCCGGCTGACACGCGCATGTCGCGGACTGACGCCGGCGGCGTCGTCACGCTCAGCGTGCTATCGCTGAACGCCAAGGGTGGTGGCGTCGACGCTCGGGCTGTCGCGGCCGCCGTCCGCGAGCACGAGGTCGATGTGCTTGCCATCCTGGAACTGACGCCCGACCTGGTCCGGCGGCTGGACAGGACCGATGTGGGCAAGCTGCTGCCGTACCGCCAGGTCGACCCGCGCTCCGGCTCGGCCGGGACCGGCCTGTGGACTCGCTCGCCGCTGATCGCGCTGCCGTCGATCCAGGGCCTGCGCGCCGCAACGCCGCGTGTCGTCATCGAGCCGGTGCCCGGCAGCCGCGTCACCGTGACCGCGGTCCACCCGAAGGCCCCGATGAACGGCCAGGAGGGCCGCTGGCAGGCTGAGCTCGCACTGATCCGCTCGGAGCTTGCCGCGGTGGGCGGCGCACAGGTCGTCGCGGGCGACTTCAACGCCAGCCGTGATCATGGGCCGTTCCGTCAGCTCCTCGCCGCCGGTTTCGCCGATTGCGCAGACGCCGCCCGCCGCCGCCCCTGGCCGGGCTATACCTGGCCGGTCCGTCGCACCATCCCGCCGATCATGCGTCTGGACCACATCCTGGTCTCCCGCAACCCGGCGGTAGCAGTACGCGAGTCCCGCATCGTCCGGGTCCCTGGCACCGATCATCGCGCTGTGCTGGCCGTCATCGAACTGGACGGCGCGCCCGCCTAAGGGCCGCCCACCACGTATTTCCCGGCAGCGGTCCGACTCCTGCTAGTACTGGCTCGCAGCCGGCAGACGGCTGCGCAACTGGAGGAGACACGCTGCTATGAAGCTCGGAAGTCACGCCCGGCGGCGCCTCGCCGCTGCTGCTGCCGTCGCGGTCGCTGCGATCGGCGTACCAGTCGGCGCGCTCGCGGCATCGGCCCCGCACTCAGCCGCTGTGGCACGCTGCAACAACGGCAACACCTACGCCTGGTTCGCGGACGCCTCGAACGGCACGGCGGGATACATCTACTATCCGGTCGAATTCACGAACGTCGGCCACTCAAGCTGCACGCTGTACGGATACCCGGGCTTCTCGGCGGTCAACGGCAAGGCTAAGCAGATCGGCCCGGCTGCGAAGCGGAGCGGGGGAACTCCGCACACGGTGACGCTTAAGCCCGGCCAGACGGCGAGCGCGATGGTCGGCATCCTTCCGCCGGGATTCGTCACCGGCTGCAAGACGGCCACCGCTGCCGGGTTCAGGGTCTACCCGCCGAACGAGACCGGTGGTCAGCTCATGCTCAACCTGTCGTTCGCGGTGTGCACGAACAAGCGCACCCTGACCATCGGCGCGGTCACGAAGGGGATCGGCGTCCCCTAGTCGGGGCCAGCCCCGACACCCCCCGCCCCGACACTGCCAGCCCCGACACATCCGGCCCCGGCGCTGCCGGGTGCGGTCATCCGCGCCCGGCAGCCGTTTCCGGTCACGCTCCGCAACGACTCTTGGCCAGGCCAGGAGTCGGCCTGCCAGCGGGTGACCGCCTCGGCCGGAGCCAGGCGGCATCCAGGATTCGCTGAGGTGAACGTGAGGAAATTTAGAGCGGATAGGGGTGGAAAGACGGAGTTCGGTATGCCACCGTCTCCATAACCCTCTTCATTGCAGGCGCGGCTCGGGCCGGGGAAGGCAGGTGGCCGGCTCGGTGACCGGGGCTCCCGCACAGGCACTCGCAATGACGTTCGCCATCATGGGAACGCTCTGTTACGCCGTGGCGGCGGTCACCCAGCAGCGCAGTGCCGCGAAGCTTGGCTCCGCGAAGGCGTTCGACCCGGCCCTGCTGCTCAGGCTCGCCCGGACTCGCCGCTGGCTGCTTGGCTTCGGCGCGGTGCTGTGCGCTTACGCGCTGCAGGTCGTCGCTCTGGACCTCGGGCGGCTGGTCGTGGTCGAGCCGGTGCTGCCGGTCGGACTGCTCTTCGCGCTGGTGCTGGCCGCCCGAGTGGAGGGCCGCCGCCTGCGCTCCGCCGAGTGGGCCGCAGCCCTGGCCGCCGTCGCAGGACTCGCCATCTTCCTGGTGGTCGCTCAGCCGACCGGCGGTTACCGCACGGCCGCGACAGCCCCGCTTGCCCTGGCAGTCGCGGGCGCGGTCGGGATCGCGGCGGTGTGCTCCATGATCTCGTTCCGGGTCGCGCCGGGCCACCGCGCGCTAGTCCTCGGCATCGGCGGCGGTATCGGGGCCGGGGTCACCGACGCGCTGACCAAGACGGTGGCAGCGCTGGCCGGGAGCGAGCATTTCGGAGTTTTCGGCGACGTCAGGCTCTACCTGCTGGCCGTCATCGGCCTGTGCACGTTCACCATGCAGCAGAACGCCTTCCGCGCGGCTGGCCTGTCGGCGTCACTGCCGTCGTTCGCTGTGCTGGAGCCGATCACTGGTGCGATGCTGGGCCTGGCGCTCTATTCCGAGCGGCTTGACGGCGGCGCCCTCCGGATCACGGTCGAGGTGCTTGCCGTCCTCGGAGCGCTCTGGGGCATCGCACGGCTGGCGAACTCTGTCATCACCGAACTAGCACGCCTCGCCGCGATTGCCACTCCGCCCGCTGATCCAGCGGGCTAGCCAGCGGCCCGTTGATCGCCCTGGCGGCTGCTGCCTGACCACGGCACCGGCCTGAGCCGGCCACGTTTCGATCCTGAAATCAGCGAAGGAGATCGGCATGCCCTGGTACGTACTGACCGGAGCGCCTGGCTCGGGCAAGACCGCCATCATCCGGCAGCTCGAACGGGACGGCTTCGACGTCGTCGAGGAGGCCGCGACCGACGTGATCGCGCTCGAGCATGCGCTCGGGCGGCCGGAGCCGTGGTCGCTGCCCGGATTCACGGACCAGATCGCGGCGCTGCAGCGGCGGCGGGAGCAGCGTGCCCCGCGGACGGCCGCGCCGGTCTTCTTCGACCGGTCGCCGGCCTGCACGCTCGCGCTGAGCCGGTTCCTCGGCCTGCCGCCCGCGTCCGGACTGCGCGCCGAGGTTGACCGGGTAGTGCGGGAACGCCGGTACGAGCGGTCGGTGTTCCTCGTCCGGAACCAGGGCTTCGTCGCCCCGACCAGCGCCCGGCGGATCAGCTTCGCCGAGTCGCTGGCGTTCGAGGCGGTCCACGAGCGGACCTACCAAGAGCTGGGCTTCACGCTCATCGACGTGCCCGCTGGCCCGCTGGCGGACCGGGCCGCGCTGGTGCGCCGCGAGGCACTGAGACTGACAGAGGCGGAGCCAGCGGCGGCACGGTCGTCCTGCGCGTCGGCGGCAGGGCTTCGCGGGCATGGGCCGGGTCAGGGCGCAAACCAGGTCAGCGGGTCGTCCTCGACCTCGGGAGCGCCTGCCGACGCCAGCGCGCCGACAACAAGGGTCCGCCGGTAGGCCGCATACGTGAGCACGTGAGCGATCATCCCGGCCGCGGTGAACTCGTAGGGCACGCAGCCGGTTGCGTCCACGAAGCTCTCGCCGAGCCGGTCTTGCTCGCTGGCTGACCGGACGAACGCGGCGAACCCGCTGCCTGCGGTGGCCAGCCGTTCGCGCATCGAGTCCAGGCTTTCCTGCTGCTCGACGGCGAAGTCGTACGGAACGCTGGCCATCGCGGCGTTCCACATGTCGAGCTGCCCGACCAGCCGGGACAGCAGCGACCTGATCGTCGGATGGTCGTCGATGCCCTCGACGCCGATCTCGATCGGCTTGTCGAGCTGCTCCGCGCTCAGCGTCCCGGCGCGGTCGATCAGGCGGCCCACCAGGTCGGTGTGCTGGTCCATCAGGTCGGCGGTGAAGTTCACTGTGCTCGCCTTCGCTCTGGCCGGCAGCCGCAGGCCGCCGGGCGGGTAGAAGTGCACGCCATTGCGCGCCGGAATGTGGATCGGCGCCGCCGAGGACCGCCAGGCTGTCGGCGAGACACCATACGCACGCTCGAATGCCCTGGTGAACGCTTCGTTCGAGGAATATCCCGCGTCAACGGCGGCGTCCAGCACCGGGCACGCCGTGGTCCGAAGCCGGAACGCGGCACGCTCCAGCAGCACCCGGCGGCGCAGCTTTGCGGTGGACTCGCCGGCTGCGGCGGCGACCACGCGGTCGAGCAGCGACCGGGAGACGTAGAGCTTGGCGGCAAGGTCCTGGCTGCCCAGCTCGTGGTCGTCCAGGTGATCCCCGAGCAGGTTCAGGAAAGTGACGAAGCGATCCTCAGGTGGCACGCCATCATCCTGGCGCGCCAGGGCGCCCGCGCGCTTGATCGATCTCGCCCGATTCGGTGACTCAGACTCGGGCGCTCAGACGAAGGCGCCGAGGCCGGTGATGGCGCGTCCGACGATCAGCGTGTTGATCTCCCTGGTGCCCTCGTAGGAGTAGATGGCCTCCGCGTCGGCGACGAAGCGGCCGATCTGGTAGTCCAGCAGGATGCCGTTGCCGCCCAGCAGCTCTCGGGCCCAGCCCACGGTCTCGCGCATCCGCACCGTGCAGAACGCCTTGGCGAGCGCGGAGTGGTGATCCTTGGCCTGGCCCAGGTCCTGCAGCTGGGAGAGCCGCACGCACAGGCAGGCGGACGCGGTGACGTTCGACAGCATCCGGACCAGCAGGTCCTGGACGAGCTGGAAGCCGGCGATCGGCCGGCCGAACTGCTGCCGCTCCCGCGCGTAGGCGAGCGCGTGCTCGTAGGCGCCGCGCGCGCAGCCCGCTGCCATCCAGGCCACACCCGCGCGGGTGAGCCTCAGCACCCCGGCCGTGTCCCGGAACGAGGCAGCCTGCTGCAGCCGGTTCGCCTCCAGCACGCGGACGTTGTCCAGGGTGATCTCGGCGTTCTGCACCACGCGCAGCGCGATCTTGTTCCGCATCTTGACCGGGCTGAATCCCTCGGCGCCGGCCTCGACGACGAAGCCCTTGACCTGGTTGTCGGCGACGTCGCGGGCCCAGACGATGATGTAGTCCGCGAAGGTGGCATTGCCGATCCACTTCTTCTGGCCGTTCAGGACCCAGACGTCGCCGTCCCTGGTCGCAGTCGTGGTCAGCCCGCCCGCCGCTCCGGAGCCGACGTCGGGCTCGGTCAGCGCGAACGCGCCGATCTTCTCCATCCGCGCCATCCCGGGCAGCCAGCGCTGCTTCTGTTCCTCCGAGCCGCACAGGTAGATCGACCCCATCGCCAGGCCGCCGTGCACGCCCATGAACGTCGCGATCGACGGGTCGACTCTGGCCAGTTCCAGGGCGATCATGCCGTCGAGCAGGCTGCTTCCGCCCGGACAGCCGTAGCCGTCGCAGGCCAGGCCCGCGATGCCGAGCGCGGCGAGGCCGGGCACCAGATCGTGCGGGAACTCTTCCCTGGTCCAGTAGTGGTTGATGACCGGTGCAACGGACTTCGCCATGAACTCCCGGACAGCCAGGAGCTGCTCCCGGCCTGCCGGGTCGAGCAGGAGCTCGAGCGAGTAGAAGTCCGCATCGACGATCGCGTCCATGCCAGCTCCCTTCACCGCGGTAACGGCCCCGATGACATTGGCAACGCCAGGAACCGGCTGACCACCGGCGCCAGCTCGGCAGCCTCGGTGACCAGCGCCAGGTGGCCGCCGGCATAAATGTGCAGCGTCGAGTCCGGGATGAGCCGGTGCATCAGGCGGGCGTTGGCGACCGGGATGATCGGGTCGTCGTTGCCGGACAGGACGAGCGTGGGCTGGCGCAGCATCGGCAGGAACGGCACGCTCGTCCAGCCCAGCCCTGCGGTGAGCTGGTACAAGTAGCCACGCGATGAGCCGACCCGGTTGTGCGCGTTCATCGCTGCGGTCACCCGGCCCGGATCGGTGCGCGCGCTCCCGCCGTACAGGTCGCCCGCCACCTGGCCCAGGTAGCCGCGGTCGGTGTAGCGGCGCGGCGTCGCCATCCGCGCCAGCACCGACGGCCTGGCGGGCACCATGATCGCGCCGGTCGCCGTGCCGACGAGTACCAGCTTCCGGCAGCGTGCCCGCTGGAAGGCGGCAAAGTGCTGGGCCACCGCGCCGCCCCAGGAGATGCCGAGCACGTCAGCCCGGTCGTGGCCCAGCTCGGTCAAAAGCGCGCCGATGAGCCGGCAGAGCCCGGTGAACCGGTACGGCGCGACTGGCAGCGGTGAGCCTCCGACGCCGGGCACGTCGAACCTGATGACCTCAAGGGCCGGGTCGACCTCGTCGACGAACGGCTGCAGTAGCTCGAGGCTCGCACCGATCCCGTTGATCAGCAGGAGCGGCGTCCGGGGCGGCCGGCTGCGCTGACTGTGCCCGCGATGCAGGCCGGGCAGGCCGGGCAGGCCACGCCGGGCCGGGCGCACCGCGACCCGGATGAGCTGGCCGCCGATCGCGACGGTGCGCAGGGTCTCGCCAGGGCGCGGCGAAACCACTGGCGGCCGGCTATCTGTCGTGGACATAGGTCCCCGGCGCCGGGCTGAGCGCGGCGAACTCCTTGCTGCCAGGTGCGGCCTTACTGCGCTTCGTGCCGCCGCTGCGCGTCTGCAGCCAGGCCGAGTAGTGCGGCCACCAGCTGCCGCTCACGGTCGAGGCGCCGGCCAGCCACTCTGCCGGGTCAGCGGGGTTGTCAGGGTTCACCTTGAACGTGGCCTTCGGGTTGTCCGGCGGGTTGACCATCGACGCGATGTGCCCGCTGGTGGACAGCACGAACGTGGCCGGCCCGCCGAGCAGCTGGGTGGTGCGGTAGCAGGACTGCCACGGGCACAGGTGATCGGCGATGCCGGCCACCACGTAGGCGTCCGTGTCGACCTTCGACAGGTCCACTGGCGAGCCGAGCATGGTGGCGGCATCCGGCCTGACCAGCGCGTTACTCAGGGCCAGGCGGATGAAGTCGTGATGCAGGGTAGCGGGCAGCCTGGTGGTGTCCGCATTCCAGTACAGGATGTCGAACGGCGGCGGCTTGCGGCCCTGAAGGTAGTTGTTGACCCAGTAGTTCCAGATCAGATCGTCCGGCCGGAGCCAGGCGAACACCTCGGCCAGCGTCCGTCCGTCCAGATACCCGCGAGCTCTGGAGGCGGCCATCGCCGCGGTCGCGGTCGCCTCGTCAATGATCGCCCCGGCGGTGCCGGCTTTCGCCTGATCCAGCACCGTCACGCCGAGGCAGAGGCTGGCGACGCTGTCCAGTTCGCCGATCGCGCTCAGGTGCGCGGCCACCATCGAGGACACGATGCCGCCTGAGCAGAGTGCGCAGATGCTGGCCCTGGCCGCGTTAGCGATCGCGCGGACGGCGCCCAGCGCGCCGAGGACGGCCGCGCCGTAAGCGTCGAGGCCCCAGCTCCTGTGCCGGTAGTCAGGATTGCGCCAGCTGATCGCGAACACCTGGTGACCCTGGCCGACCAGGTACTCGGTCATGCTGCGGCCGGGCGCAAGGTCGGTGATGTAGTACTTGTTGATCATGGGCGGCACGATCAGGAGCGGGTACCTGCCGACCCGCTCGGTCGCCGGCGTGTACTGGATCAGCTCGAACGTCTCGGTCCGGTAGACGACCGCGCCCGGCGTGACAGCGAGATCCCTGCCGACCTCGAACGCGCCTGGCTCGACCATGGCAGGTACGCGTGGCGCGGTGACCAGGTCCCCGACGAGCGCCCGAAGTCCGCGCACCGCACTGAGCCCGCCGGTGTCCAGCAGCGCCTTGATGGCGGCCGGGTTCAACAGCGGATTGTTGCTCGGCGACGCGGCCGCGATGACATTCACCAGCAGGAAACGCAGCCGCTCGTCGTCGCGCCAGTCCAGATCGGCGCCGGCCAGCACGCCGGTCGCTGTCCTGCCAGCCGCTAGGTAGGCCTGCATGGCGCGCCTGAGCAGGGGATTCCCGGTCCATGCCGGGTCGGAGAACCGCCGGTCGCGGCGATCCGGCGCGACGTCAGAGCGCCCGCGCGCGATCCGTCCGAGCTCGGCGCCGAGGCCGGCCGCCTGCAGGGCCAGCGCCTGCGGATGCCTGGCCAGGGTGGCCGCCAGCCGGAGTGTCGCGCCGTCCGGCCGCAGCCTGCGCACCATGCCGAGCGCGCCGTCGGCCAGCAGCAGGTCAAGTGCTCCGGCGAGGTCGCCGGCCGTCTCCGGCAGCCCGGCGCTGGCGCCCGCTGAGCCGGCCGCCGTACCGTCCGCGCTCACTGCGAGTCCTCGGGTGGCCGGACCTCACGCCGAAGGATCTTTCCGGTCGGGCCCTTGGGCAGGGCATCCACCAGCCACACCCGGCGCGGGTACTTGTACGCCGCAACCCGGTCCCTGACGAACCGCTGCAGTTCGGCGGGCGTCGCACTGGCGCCGGGCTTGAGCGCGACGGCAGCGCCCACTTCCTCGCCGAGCTCGGCATGCGGCATCCCGACGACGGCCACCTCGGCCACCGCGGGATGCTCGTGCAGCGCCTCCTCGACCTCCCGCGGGTACACGTTGTAGCCGCCGCGGATGATCAGTTCTTTCTTGCGGTCGACGATGAAGAAGTAGCCGTCCTCGTCTACCCGGCCGAGGTCTCCGGTCCGGAACCAGCCGTCTGGGATAGCGGTGGCGGTTGCCTCTGGCTTGCCCCAGTACCCCTTCATGACGTTGTGGCCGCGGATGGCGATCTCGCCGACCTCGCCCTGCGGCACGTCTCCGCCGCTGTCGGTGAACAGGCGCATCTCCACGCCCTCGACAGGTGTGCCGACGGAGCCGGGCTTGCGGACTTGGTCAGGGTGGTTGAACGAGGCGACCGGCGAGGTCTCGGACAGCCCGTAGCCCTCGAGGATGATGCAGCCGAACTTCTCCTCGAACGCGCGAAGGATCTCCACCGGCATCGCGGCGCCACCGGAGACGCAGAGCCGCAACGATGCGGTCCTCGCGGAGTCGGCGTTCGGGTCGTGGAGCAGGCCGGCGTACATCGTTGGCACGCCCTCGAAGATCGTGACCCTGTCCCGCTCGATGATGTCCAGGGCCTTGCCGGCAGCGAACCTCGGCAGCAGCGTCAGCGTGCTGCCTGCCATCACCGAGGTGTTCAGGCCGCAGGTCAGGCCGAACACGTGGAAGAGCGGCAGGCAGCCCATGATGACGTCGTCTGGGGTGTTGTGCGCGAGCGTCTCCACCGTGAGGCGGGCATTACGGATCAGGCCGCCATGCGTGAGCTGCGCGCCCTTGGGCTGGCCGGTGGTGCCCGAGGTGTACAGGATGACCGCGTCGTCAGTGTCGGCTGCTTCGGCCGTCGCGACGTCAGGAAGGATGCCAGCCAGCGCGCTGCTCAGGTCGACGTCGTCGACTCCGATCACCTCCGCGCCCGCATCGGCGGCTCCCTTGGCAGCCTCCCCGGCGAAGTCGCGCCAGGCGAAGATCAGCCGGGCGCCGGAGTCGCTCAGGTAGTAGGCGACCTCACGGGCCTTGAGCAGCGGGTTCATCGGCACCACGACAGCGCCGGCCATCAGCGTGCCGTAGAACGCGATCGGGAACGCCGGGATGTTGGGCATCATCAGGCCGACCCGGTCGCCAGGGGACACACCGTTGGCCGAGATCAGCCTCGCCAGGCGCCGTGCCGCGTCGCTCAGCTGCTGGTAGCTGATGGTCAGCTCATCGAGCCGCAGCGCGGTCCGGTCGGGCTGAGCTGCCGCTGACCGGTCGAGGATGGAACTGAGGTTTGTCATAGCGTGTCCCCGCGAGCCCTCGGCGATGAGTAGGTACCAGTATCTGATCGGCCGCACTGGTTGACCAGGGCCGGTTGATCAAGCCGGGTTGGCCGGGCCGGGTTGGTATGGCATGGAAGGGTCCGGGCCGGAAAAGCGTTAGGCGACCAGGAGCCCCGCCGACCATGCTTAGCGCTGGTGGCGCCGCCCGTCTGATGCCTCCTGGCCCTGGAGATCCTGCCGTGACCGCCTCGCTCGCCGACCTGCGAGCGCGCCTGCCTGAGCTGATGCTGCGTGACCAGCATCGGCTGGTCAGACGCGCCGACCGGGCGGGAGCACAGCGTGAGCCCGGCGCCCGGCGGGAGGCCCTGGCAGAGCTCGCGGCCGAGATCGAGACGGCCGAGCAGCGGATCAGGGACCGCCGCAGCGCGGTACCGGTCATCAGCTATCCGCCCGAGCTGCCGGTGAGCCAGCGAAGGGCAGAGCTCGCCGAGGCCATCAGAGATCACCAGGTCGTGATCATCGCGGGGGAGACCGGGTCAGGGAAGACCACCCAGCTGCCGAAGATCTGCCTGGAGCTCGGGCGCGGCATTACCGGCCAGATCGGGCATACCCAGCCGCGCCGGATCGCGGCCAGGACCGTGGCCGCCAGGATTGCCGCCGAGTTGAAGACCGACCTCGGCACCGCGGTCGGTTACAAGGTCAGGTTCGCCGATACCGCGAGTGACAACACGCTGATCAAGGTGATGACCGATGGCATCCTGCTGACCGAGATGCAGCGGGACCGGCAGCTACTCCGGTATGACACGCTCATCATCGACGAGGCGCATGAGCGCAGCCTGAACATCGACTTCATCCTCGGGTACCTCAGGCAGCTGCTGCCGCGCCGGCCCGATCTCAAGGTCATCATCACCTCCGCGACGATCGACCCGGAGCGGTTCAGCCGTCATTTCGCCGCGGCTGGCAATGACGCGGTCTCCGGCGAGCGGGCGGGCGCGCCGGTCCTGGAGGTGTCCGGCCGTACCTACCCGGTCGAGGTGAGGTACCGGCCGGCTGCCGACCCCGACGACGCTGGCGCCGAGCCGCGCGATCAGGTTCAGGCGATCTCCGACGCCGTCGCCGAGCTGCGCCGCGAGGGCCCCGGCGACATCCTGGTGTTCCTCAGCGGCGAGCGGGAGATCCGGGACGCTGCCGATGCACTGGCCGGTGAGCCGGACCTGGAGATCCTGCCGCTGTACGCGCGGCTGTCCGCCGCCGAGCAGTACCGCGTTTTTGCCGGAGGCGAAACAGGCAGGCAGAGTCAGCCGCACTCGGGTCGGCGCGTGGTGCTGGCCACCAACGTCGCGGAAACCTCGCTCACCGTGCCCGGCATCAAGTACGTGATCGACCCCGGCACGGCGCGCAACTCCCGGT
>Ga0335074_10012890_pt1 | contig 11741 bp, 11 predicted proteins | sample Lox_Sample_23_FD_206715 | JGI IMG/M metagenome (GOLD analysis project Ga0335074, IMG submission 206715) | Soil microbial communities from Loxahatchee National Wildlife Refuge, Florida, United States - Lox_Sample_2.3 | ecosystem: Environmental > Terrestrial > Soil > Wetlands | place: USA...
CGAAAACACCGGCGCGCTGTCGGCTTCTCCCGAAACCACGCCGGGCGCGAAGACCGCCGGTGCCGGAGCCGGCACGTCGGCGTACGCGGCCAAACCCGCGAGTGCGATCGAAATCGCGACGCCGGCTGCGATCGTCCGGCGAACGCTCACGATCCAGGGCCTGCGAACGGAAGGCTCCAGACGTTGGTATTGCCGTTGTCCCAAGACTGGATGCGCGCGAGATCGGCCTGGGCCCGTGGGCGGGTTCGCGGATACCGGATCGGCAACGTACGATCGCTCGTGAAATAGAGCCTGCGTCCGTCCGGCGAAAGCCGCGGTTCGTTGTCGTTGCTTCCGCCGTTCGCCTCGTCGCCGCGATAGCGCAGCCGATGGAGGTTCGTCCACGTGCCGTTGCGGTACGCCGCAACGAACAGGTGCTCGAACGTGTCGGCGGCGCCGCTTCGGCCGGAGCTGGCGAAGACGATAAACGTTCCGTCGGGCGCGATCTGCGGATCGACATCGGCGGTCGCCGGAGTGCTGAACGAAACCCTCGTTGCCGCTTCGTACGAGCCGTTTCGATAGCGCGCGTCGTAGAGTTGAAACGAGCCGCCCCTCGAGATCGAGAGAAAATAGATCGTTCCGTCGGCGGCGACGCTTGGAGCGAAGATCTGCCGGCCGATATTGACCGTCGCCGGAAGATGCCGCGGCGCGCTCCACCCTCGCGCCGTACGGTCGACGCGCCAAAGATTGGCAACGTGACCGGCCGTGCCGGGAACGGGGCGCGTGGAGACGAAAATCACGTACGATCCGTCGGGAGCCATGCTGGGATGCTGATCGCTCCATCGTCCGGAAAACGGCGCGATTTCCGGACGCGACCAGCGGCCTTTTACGAGATGTGACTCGAGAACCGTCGAGGTTCCGTCGCCGCTCCGCGCAAAGTAGATCGCCTTTCCGTCGGGCGCGAATGCCGGAGACGCGTCGTCGGCCGGGCCCGATACGATACCCGGAGCGAAAACCTGCGCAGCAGCGGCGCCGCTTCGGGGCACGGCGCCGGCGCACCCAAACGCGATCGTCGCAGCCGCGGCGTACGTAAGAATGACGCGCTCGTGTCGCCGCTCCATGATCTTAGCCTAACGGCGGTTCGGCGCGACCGCAACCGCGGCGGCGCGACTTTGAGCCCTTTTTGATCGTCGCTGGTTTTGTGATTAACGCCGCACGACGAGATAGGTCACGACGTCCCAGGAGTTTCGGACGCCGACGAAGAGCAGCCCGAGAACGGCCGCCGCGACGGCGTAGACGCCGGCCTGGTGCGCGGCGCCGAGGAACAGCGATCCGGCAAAAAGCAGAACGTAGAGAATCGAGGGCACGATGTGGTACCAGGTCCAGTCCTCGGCGTCGAGGCGGTAGGAATCCAACCGTCGAGCCCGCAGCGCGACGCGCAGCGAATACACGATGCCGATCAGGCCGAGGAAGCCCGCAATCGTCGCGGGCGGGCGCGGCGACCACCACGGCGCGCAAAAAATCGCCGACGTCAGCAGCGCGGTTCCGAAATGCACGACGATCGGCGTGGTGAAGGTGGAAATTCCGTCGTGCGTAGGGTTGGCGTCTGAGCGGATGGCCGCCACGGTGACGGTGATGACGACGAAGGTCAAACCGATCAGTGCCGCCGCCGACGTGCCCGTCATCACGTAAAAATTCGTCCAGGCTTCCAACATTTTCTGCGCCTCCGCCGCGCGCGTTCGGCGCAGATTACGACTCGCGGAAGGAAACCCTTTTCGCAAGCGGGATACTGCTTGCCATGGGAACGGTCGCGACGCCGCGTTCGACTGGGCCGAGCGTCTATCTTTTCGGCGCGACCTCTTTTGCGATGGGCGTCGTCGACTTGGTTTGGTGGAGGTTTCCTTCGGGTTACGAGCCGATCCAAGTGTTCGGCGACCGCGTTCCCGGGGTCGCGATCTATTTGCTGGTTGCGGCGCTCGGGCTGTGTACCGGCGGGCTTCTCGTCACCAACCGGCGCACGGCGCGCGCCGGCGCGGCGACCTTGGCCACGCTCTATTTCGCCTTCGCGCTGCTGTGGACGCCTCGGCTGTATTACGCTCCGCACTATCTGGGCCTGCACGCTGCCGTTTTCACCGGCGTGCTCGACGGCCTGTTCCAGCAGGCGATATTGTGCGCCGCAGCGCTGGTGATCTACGCGTCGACGATCGAGCCGAGCCCGGTGTGGACGAGAAGGCTGAGCGCCGTCCGCTGGGTCTTCGGAATTTCCTGCATCGATTTCGGCCTGCAGCACTACCTCGACGTAGCCGGCGTGGCGTCGCTGATCCCGAAATGGTTTCCGGGTGCGGGATTTTGGACGGTGCTGTCGGGCACCGGCTTCATTCTGTCGGGGATCGCGTTCCTTTCAGGCGTGCTCGACGTCCTGGCCGCGCGTCTGCTAGCCGTCATGCTGCTGGTCATGAGCGCCGTCGTTCTGGTGCCGCAGCTCTTCGTCTTTCCCCGCGACCAAGGCGCCTGGTCCGCCAACGCCTTCAATTTAACGGCCGTCGCCGCGGCGTGGGTCTTGGCCGAGTGGCTCCAATCTCGACCTCGCGGACCTGCGGCCGCCGCCAAGTAGAGCGCAAGAACGGGGGTGCCATGCTATCTCGGGTAAAGCCTCTCGCCCGCATTCTGGCAGAGGGGACCGAACGCGACGACGGCCTCAAGCGGGCGCTCGGGCCGCTCGCGCTCACTGCGCTCGGCATCGGCATGATCATCGGCACCGGAATCTTCGTGCTCACCGGCGTCGCGTCGGCGACGCGTGCCGGTCCATCGCTGGCGATCTCGTTCGTCGTCGCCGGCATCGTCAGCGCTTTGGCCGCGCTGTGTTATGCCGAGGTCTCCAGCAAAGTTCCGATCTCCGGCAGTGCGTATACGTATACCTATGCGACGCTGGGCGAATTGCTCGCGTGGATCGTCGGGTGGGGGTTGGTGCTCGAGTACGCGCTCGGGGCTTCGACGGTCAGCGTCGGATGGTCGGGCTACTTTACGTTCATCCTCAAGACGCTCTTTCACGTTACGATTCCGCAGATGTGGCAGCACAGCCATTGGGACGCGACGCCGGGCATCGCCAACTTGCCGGCCGCCGGCATCGTTCTGCTCATTACGGCGCTGCTGGTGCGCGGAACGCGCGAGTCCGGTGCGGTCAACGCGGTCGTCGTTGCCGTCAAACTGATCGTCATCGTGTTCTTCATCGCGGTCGGAGCGGGGCACGTCGATCCGGCGAACTACGCGCTGCCGCCGGGTCCGGCCACCGGGGCCGGCGGCTTTCTACCCTTCGGAGTGGGCGGCATGTTGGGCGGCGCCGCCTTCATGTTCTTTGCGTATATCGGCTTCGACGCGATCTCCACCGCTGCGGAGGAGGCGAAGAACCCGGCGCGCGACTTGCCGCTGGCGATCGTTGCGAGCCTCGCGATTTGCACGGTTCTCTACATCATCGTGGTCGTGATCCTCAACGGACTGGTGCCGTTCGACGAGCTGAACGTTTCCTTCCCGGTCTCGTTCGCACTCGATCGCGTCGGCCTGGCTTGGGCCGGCGTCGTGATCTCTTTCGGAGCGATCGCCGGGTTGACGACGACCATGATCGTCGGTATGTTCGGCCAGACGCGCGTGTTCTTCGCGATGGCGCGCGACGGTCTCATACCGCCCGCGTTCACGCGCCTTCACCCGGCGTGGCGCACGCCGGCGCTTTCGCAGATTCTTTTCGGCGTTCTCATTGCCGCCGGCGGCGCGTTTTTCCCGATCTCGATTCTCGGATCGCTCACCAACATGGGAACGCTGGTCGCATTCGTGCTCGTCTCGATCGCCGTTCCCGTGCTTCGGATACGGCACCCCGAGGTCAAAGGATCGTTTGACGTGCCGTTCGGGCCGTATCTGGTGCCGGCCGCGTCCGCGCTGACCGCGCTCGGCCTCATCTATTTCCTGCGGAACGGCAACCCGCTGGTGTGGGGATTTTTTCCGCTCGTGTGGCTTGGCTTCGTCGTGTGGTTTGCTTTGGGGCTGATCGTGTATTTCGCGTACGGCCGGCGTAAGAGCACGATCGCGTTAGAAGAAGTCGAAGGGCTTGCGGTTCGGCAACCGACGGTGAACTAAACGCCGCAGGCGGCGGCTCGTTCGCGCAGCAGGACTCGGTCGCGAACGTTGCGCGCCAGTTCGGCCGCACGCTCGAACTCGCAACGCGCTTCCGGAAAGCGCCCCAGCCTATACAACAAATCGCCGCGGACGCTGGGCAGCAGATGGTACGCGCGCATGGAGGGCTCGTCGAGCAGCGCGTCGGTGACCTTGAGTCCCGCCTGCGGCCCGTACGCCATCCCGACGGCGACGGCGCGGTTGAGCTCCACGACCGGCGAGGGTGCGAGCTGCGCGAGTGCGTCGTACAGTGCGACTATGCGCGGCCAGTCGGTTCGATCGGACGTCGCGGCTCGCGCGTGACAGGCACCGATTGCCGCCTGCAGCCCGTACGGTCCCAGCGCTCCCAAACGCTCCGCGGCCTTCAGCGCCGCCAGCCCGCGACGAATTGCCAGATGATTCCATTTGCCGCGATCCTGCTCGAGCAGAAGAATCGGTGCGCCGTCGCGCGCGAGGCGCGCCGGCATGCGCGAAGCCTGAATCTCCATCAGCGCGACGAGACCCTGTACTTCGGACTCGTAGGGAATCAGCCGGGCAAGCATTCGCCCGAGCCGCAGCGCGTCTTCGACCAGCTCCGGGCGCAGCACGTCGTCACCGGCCGTCGCCGCGTACCCCTCGTTGAAGATCAGATAGATCGCTTCGAGAATCGAAGCCAGCCGCTGCAAACGTTCGGAGCCGGTGGGAACTTCGAACGGAACGCGCGCTTCGGCCAGCGTGCGCTTGGCGCGCACGATGCGTTGCGCCATCGTCGTTTCCGAGGTCAAGTACGCGCGCGCGATTTCGGCGGTCGTCAGGCCCCCCAGGAGCTTCAGCGTGAGCGCCACGCGCGCTTCGGGCGAGAGCACCGGATGGCAGGCGACGAACATGAGCCGCAGCATATCGTCGTCGATTTCCTCGTACCGGGACGCGAAATCCGGTTCGGAACCGGTCTGTGCGCGATGCAGCTGCTCGGTTTTGACGCCGAGGGCTTTGTCGCGCCGAAGACGGTCGATGGCGCGGCGCTTCGCCGCGGTCATCAGCCACGCGCCGGGATTGCGCGGGATACCTTCGCCGGGCCATTGCGTTACGGCGGAGACGAAGGCATCCTGTGCGAGATCCTCGGCAGCGCCGACGTCGCGCGTCATGCGCGCGAGGGTCGCGATCAGCTTGGGAGACTCGATGCGCCAGATCGCCGCGATCGTGTCGTGCAGGCCGGTCGTCACCCGAACGTCACGAGTTGGGGCATCACCTCTGGTCTCCGAGCAAACGTTCTCTGCGCTCGCGCATCTCGGGCGTCACGGTGTCGCCGAAGTCCTCGGACTCAAAAACCTGCCGGATCTCGATGACGGCGGGGTGCTGAAACGGCGCGTGCATGAAGCGTTCGACCACTTCTTGATGCGACTTGCCTTGGACGATCCAGAAGCCCGCGACGAGCTCTTTGGTTTCGGCGAACGGGCCGTCGGTCACGGTCGTGCGACCGTGATCGAAGCGTAGACGCGTACCTTTGGAGGTGGGGCGCAAGCCGTCGGCTGCCAGCAGGACCCCGTCTTTGGCGAGTTGCTCGTTGAACTCGCCCATCAATTCAAGCTCCTCGCGCGTGGGCATTCGGCCGCTCTCGATGTCGGCATTGCTCTTGACTAAAACCGCGAATCTCATGTTCGTCGATCTCCTCGGCGTGGGGGTGTTTGCCTAGGCGTCGAACGGCGGGGCCGGATTTCGACACGGCGCCGGGCGTTCACCCTGGCGTGAGCGCAGGGGGCAGCGTCGGGGCGCGCAAAGTCCCGAGCTATGAGGCATGCGAAACCTACGCTTGCTGCGATACTCTGTTCCGCGGCGGTGTTGGCTGCGGCCGGCTGCTCCGCCGGGACGCCGACCGTCCCCGCGTTCGCGACCGGCGGGTACCGCGCGGTTCCCGCTTCCAGCGGCGGTGCAGCGATCAAACACGTCGTCATCATCATTCAAGAAAATCGCACGCTCGATAACATGTTCCAAGGTTATCCCGGCGCGGACACCGTTTCGAGCGGAAAGACGTCCACCGGTAAGATCGTCCCGCTCCGACCCGCCAGCCTTTCGATCTCGCCGCCTTACGTGCTGGACCATTCGGCCGCCGGCATGTTCGCAGCGTGCGACGGCACCGGAGCCCTGCCGGGAACCGATTGCCGCAACGACGGCTTCGATCGCGTCGAGCAGTACTGCTACTCCCCCGGTTGCCCGGCGCCCCCGTATAATTACGTGTACGTGCCGCACACCGAGTCGCAGCCGTACTTCGAAATGGCGCACGAAGGCGTACTCGCCGACCACAACTTCCAATCGCATCTGGACGAAAGCTTCGTCGGCCATCAGTATTTGATTGCCGCGCAGGCCGACTCGGCGGTCGATTTGCCGAGCCTGGCCTTGGAATGGGGCTGCCCGGGTCCGGGCGGAAGAAAGCCGGCGTCGAGCGCGCCGGTCAGCCTCGTTTCGACGATCACCGTCAAGCGCCAGTACGGAAAAGAAGAGTCGGCCTGTTTCGACTACAAAACGCTGGCCGACGAGCTGACGGCCGCGGGCCTGACCTGGAAGTTCTATGCCGGCGCCTACGAAGAGCCGAGCGGCTCGTCGGGCGAATGGTCGGCGTATCAGGCGGTCCGCCACATCTTCTACAGCAAGGCCTGGACGGACGACGTCATCACGCCGCAAACGCGGTTCATTACCGACGTCGCTGCCGGCAAGCTGGCCAACGTGACGTGGATCACGCCGATCTGCAATAATTCCGACCACGCGAATTGCGGCGGCGGGTTCGGCCCGTCGTGGGTGGCCGCCCTCGTCAATGCAGTCGGGAAAAGCGACTTCTGGAAGTCGACGGCGATCTTCGTCGTCTGGGACGACTGGGGCGGTCTCTACGACCACGTTCCTCCGCCCCACGTCGACTACGACGGACTCGGTTTTCGCGTGCCGATGGTGATCGTCTCGCCGTACGCGCGACGCGGGCACGTTTCCCACGTGCAGTACGAATCGTCCAGCGTGTTGACGTTCACCGAAGACGTCTTTGGACTCGGGCGTCTGGCGGCGGCCGACGCGCGCGCGACGTCGCCGGCGGCCGACTGCTTCGACTTCGGTCAAAAGCCGTTGCACTTCATTCCGATCAAGGCGCCCAAAGATACGGGTTTCTTCATGACGCAGCAGCCGGATCTGCGTATCCCCGACGCCGACGACGAATAACCGCCGCCGCTATACGCTCGCCGTCGGGCTGGCGACCGGTGTTGGTGACGGCGTCGCGGTCGGAGCGAACGACGGCGTTGGGGTCGGCGTCGGGGTTTGCACCGGGGTGGGACTCGGTGAAGGCGTCGAGCGCGTGGGAATTGGGACGAACGGCCGCGGAGACTGCTGGAAATCGAACGCGTCCAGAATATTGCGCGCGCGGACGTCGGTGGTACCGAGCCGTCCGAGCGACCAGTTGTCCTCGACGAAACGAATGATGCTGCCGAACTCGTACTGCGTGTGGACGACTACCCCGTCCAGCGCGTACGGCGCGACCATCAGCATCGGCACGCGAAATCCAAGCCCTTGGTAGTCGAGCTGGGGGGGCTTGACGTGGTCGTACCAGCCGCCCCAATCGTCCCATACGATGATGACGGCGGTGTCGTTCCAGTATTGGCTCTCTCCGATTGCATTGACGATGCTTGCGACCCACTGCGGCCCTAAATCGGGACAGCCCGTGCAGCCGGGATGGTCCGAATAATTGAAGTCGGGAATCACCCACGAGACGTCCGGGAGGTTGCCGGAGCGGACGTCTTTGAAGAAATTCGTCGACGGCATCGAGACGTTGGTCCTCCATTCCGGACCGTACCGCACGACCTTGATGCCGTCGAAGGCATTCCAGATCTCGCTCGCCCAGTCCGATTCGAAGACCGGAGCGTAGTATTTCCAGGAAACGCCCTTGGCATCGAGCAGATCGCGCAGCGTCGAGTAACTCATGCACGGAAACGGCCCGCGATCCGCCAAGTAACCCTCGTGCAGTGCGATCAGCGACGTGACCGTTCCCTGCGGCGCGTCGCAGCCCCACGGTAAGTTCGTCGGAAAATCGATGAGGCTGCGCGTGGGGCTGATCTCGGTGCCGCCGCGGATGAGGTCCTGGTGCGCGGTAAAGCTTCCGCTGCCTTGCGTCTGAAACATGTGATCGGCCAGAACGTAATGGCTCGCGATGAACCAGTACGCCTTGATGTCGCTCGGCTTGACGTACTGATAGACGTAGGTCTTCGGCCATCCGCAGCAGACGCCGACGACGTCGAAGCCGTCCATCTTGCCGCGATCGTAATCTTCCACCCACTGCCGATGCGGATTGTCCGGCGCGACCGTGCTGTGCAGGCTGTGCGGCACGAGCGGAATCCACGCCCCCGTATGCGTCAATCCCTTCAGCGTGCCGTCGGCTCCCGGAAACGTTGCGAACAGGTTGTCGAAGGTGCGGTTCTCCTGAACGACGATCACCACGTGCCCGAAACGGCCGCCGACCAGGGCCGGTTCTAGTTCCGCGTTCGGCGCCGGCGGCTGCAGGTCCACGGGTGCCCCGAAGGAGTTGGTCGAGCCCGAGCACGCAACCGCGCCGGCAGCAATCGCCAGCACGAGACCCAGGACTCTCACCCGCATCACGGCGCGTCGATTACGGCGCGCAGCCCTGCGTTTGCCAGCGCTTGAAACGCGCGCACATCTCGGGCGTCCAAGGCGTTTCGCCGGAGCTTGGCGGCGGCATGCTGCCGTTGGAAACGGTCGTGTAGATCGAGTCCGCATGCTGCGCAACGCTGGCGAGATCGGAGAGATCGAGACCGGCCTCTTTCATGTGCGCCACGTCCATCTCGGTGAACATCGGACGGATATCTTTGGCGAAGCTCAAACCTGGTTCGTCGCTCATCCCCGGATATTCCCGATGTGGGCGCTCGCCTCCCACTCGAATCGAGCAGCCGGCAAGGATCGGGCCCGCGGCGCGCGTCAGGAGCCGATTTGCGGAAAGATCGTCTGGATCGTGGACACGACCGTAAGGACGGCCACGATGGCGACGGTGGCCCACGCGATGACGTTGAAGGCCGGGCCGTTCGTCCAACTGCCCATGAGGCGCTTGTTGTTGATCAGCAGCAGCATCAGAACCAAAACGACCGGCAGCAGCACGCCGTTGAGGACTTGCGAGTAGAAGACGATCGCCAGCAGGGGTGCGCCCGGAACGATGACGATTCCGGCCCCAAAAACGATCAAGCCGAGATACAGCCCGTAGAACGCGCGCGCCTCGGAGAAGCGGTGGTCGAGGCCGCGCTCGAAGCCGAACGCTTCGCAGACGTAATAGGCAGTGGATAGCGGCAGAATCGAGGCGGTAAAGATGGCCGCGTTGAGCAAGCCCAGCGCAAACAGCAGCGAGGCGAACTTGCCGGCCAGCGGTTGGAGCGCGACAGCTACGTCGCCGGCGTCGTTGACTTGGATCTGCGAAGCGGCCGGGACGTGCAGATTATGGACGTAGATGGTCGCCGCACACGCTACGATAATGAAGTAGGCGATGAAGTCGGTAAAGACCGCGCCCGAGATCACGTCGACGCGCGAAGCCGGGTATTCTTCCTCGCGAATTCCCTTTTCGACCACCGCGGCCTGGATGTAGAACTGCATCCACGGCGAGATCGTCGTCCCGATGACGGCGACGATCATCAAGACGTAGGCCGTCGAGGCCGAGAAGTGCGGAAAGACCGTTTGATGCAGCACGTCGTGCCAATCGGGACGAACGATAATGCCGCTGACCACGTATGCCAGATAGATCGTGCAGAAGACGAAAAAAATCCGCTCGACGATCTTGTAGTTTCCACGCGTGACCGTTGCGAAAACCAGCGCCGCGGCGGCGATCACCATGACGACTTTGAGCACGCCCGCGTCGACAAACCCGCCGAAGCGGGCAAAGATGGGCGCCGCCGAAGCCACGCCTGCGAATTCGGTCGCCGTGTTGCCGAGATCGCATATGACGAACGTCAACAGGACCCAGAACGTGAGCTTGACGCCGAAGTTCTCGCGGATCAGGTCGGCGAGGCCTTTGCCCGTGACGGCACCCATGCGGGCGCACATTTCTTGAGTGACGACCAGCGCTACGGTAATCGGAACGAGCAGCCATAGCAAGCCGTAGCCGAACTGCGCGCCCGCTTGTGAGTACGTCAAGATCCCGCCGACGTCGTTGTCGGCGTTGGCCGTGATGATTCCCGGTCCGACGACCGAGAGAAACAGGAGGATTCTCCGCCAGATCGTCACGTCGTCCGCGGTTTTCCGGCGCTAACGCACCAGCGCTCGCCACGGGCTGAAAGCCGGGCCAGGCCCGTTGAACTGGTTGGCGCGCAGATTGTCGTCGTGAACCTCGTGTGGGGCGACGGCGCGCGCGCGTACGAAATCGATCAAAGATGCCAGAACCTTCTTCATGGCACGTACCTCCATCGTTTACGGTCGGCCGCGCCGGACGTTGCGGCGCAGCAGGATATGCCGGCTCGTTACGCGCCGGTTGCGAGATCGACTACTTGGCCCATCGTCCATGGCTTGACATCACCCCCTTCCAAAAAGAAAACTGCCGCTTGCATTCCTCGCAGGCGACAGTTTCGACAACTGAATAACGCGGAGTTACCCGTGTCCCTCACTGTCGAGCTTTAGCACTGCACGACGTAGAGGTCCGGAGGCCTCAGCCGCGTTAGATTCCGCCTTGATTCGGCGGGATCTGGTGCACCCGTTGGGGTCTCTCGACCTTTCCGGGCAGCGGCATATCTTCGTGCAGACGCCTCACCTAACGAGGAATCCTCACCTAGGATACTCCCGCCGCCCGGTTTGTCAACCCTTATTTCAGGCTTTGCGCAACGTTCCAGACGTCGAGCGAACCGATACCCGTAACCCGATCGTATCCCGTCGTGGCGGAGTACAGCCCGTTGCTGCCTTTGACGACGTCGTGAAAGTACGTGACGCCGCCTTTTGCGTAGCCGACGCTCTTCCACAGATCGTAGAGCCGCTGCGCGGCCAGCCCGGTGCGGCCGCCGACGATTTGATCGATCTGCATCAGTGCCGCGCCGAAGAGCGGCGACGAGAGCGACGTTCCGCCGAGCGGATCCCACGGGTTGTTCCACGTCTGCGCGTAGTAAAATGCGGTTCCCGAATACGGATCGGCATCCATCGCAACGTCCGGAACGTTGCGGCCCTTACCGAGCATGCCTTTGACGCCCTGCTGCCACGCAGGCATCGCAAAGACCGCCGATATGCCGCCGCCGCTGCCCGTCCAACCAAGTTCCGTCTCGTAGGCAAAGTGCTTCTTGGCATCGAGATCGAGCGTCGTTCCGCCGACCGCGACGACGTGCGGTGAGCTCGCCGGAGCGTTGACGCCGGTGGTTCCGGCCCCGCACGCCGAACCGCCGTCACCCGACGACGCGTGAAAGGTCATGCCGAGCGTTGCGGCCTGCGTCGCCAAATGATCCCAGGTTTTGCTGGCGGCAGGGTCGGCAGTGTCGCACAGACCGAAGCTCGAGTTCACCGAATCGACTTGATTCGCCGACACGATCGCCTCGTAGGCATCCGTAACGACGCCCAACCCCCACGTAAACGGCGCCGTTTCGTAGACGTCGATCGCCGCGCCGGGCGCG
>Ga0335074_10012891_pt1 | contig 11741 bp, 7 predicted proteins | sample Lox_Sample_23_FD_206715 | JGI IMG/M metagenome (GOLD analysis project Ga0335074, IMG submission 206715) | Soil microbial communities from Loxahatchee National Wildlife Refuge, Florida, United States - Lox_Sample_2.3 | ecosystem: Environmental > Terrestrial > Soil > Wetlands | place: USA: Florida...
GACGTCGACCGACTCGACCTGGCTCGACCCGAAGTTGGCGACCAGGACCGCGGTTCCGGCCGGATTCGCCGCCACGTCGCGCGGGAAGATCCCGGCGCGCAAGTAACCGAGCAGCGCGGGCCGGCCGGCCAGTGCGGCGCTGACGTCGACGACTGCCAGGCTGGCATGCTGGCCCCTTGCGTTGAAGCGGTTCGAGTCGGCGACGAGGATCAGCGAACCGTCCCGGACGAGAGCCAGTCCCACCGGCGCCTCGCCGACAGCCAGGTCAGCGAGCAGAGCTGAGCGCGGATCGGCGAGCAGCGCGGCCGCGGAGAATGCCAACAGCACGTTGCTAGCTCTCGCGGTGACCCAGACGACGCTGCCGCTGCCGGAGGTGATGACCCGGACCGGATTACAACCCGCTGCTACCCGCGCTACTACGGACCGCGCCGGATCGGACTCGGCCCGTGCCACGTTGATGACCTCGAGCGTGCCTGCCTGCGAGCGCATATCCCGCGCCTCGCTGGTCGAGTACAGCCAGCGGCCGTCCGGCGCGAACGCCAGCCCGACCGGCGCGATCTGAGTCGGGATCGCGCCCACGTAGGCACCCGGACCGAAGCCGTGCGCGAGCGCGGCTGCGAGGTTGAATACCGCGATCCGGCCGGCGCCTTCCAGACTGACGAAGGCGTAGCGGCCGTCCGGCGACACGGCGACCTCGATGGCGCCTTCTTGTGTGCCGGGAGCCGTCAGCGTGCCGAGTACCGAGTTGCCCGCACCGGCTTCGGCAGCCGCCACGCTGATCACCATGGCGCCCGACCCCTCGTCTGCGACCAGCAGCAGGCGCCCGTCAGGACTCAGCGTGATCCCGGCAGGAATTGCCTGTGGCAAGGCAATGGCGCGGACGAGTACCGGAGCGCGGCCCGCAGCGAGCCGGAAAACGCCGAGCGTGGTACGCAGTGCCGCGAAGCCCCAGCGGCCGTCCGCGCTCACCGCCACGCCAAACGGCAGGGCCGGCGCGGTTGCGGCCCTGGTCACGGCCGGCTGGATGGCTGTCATCGCGGTGGCCGACGCCGCTAGGGCTGGCGCCGCCGCAGCGGTAGTGGTGCACGACGGCTCGGAGTGGCTGACAACGCCGTACCCAGTCGGGCTGGCCGACGCGCTGGCAGCTAAGGCCGGCCGGGTGGGCGGACTGCCGGGCTGGCTCGCGCAGGCCGTGCCGGCGATCCCGGCGCCGAGCATCAGCGTCAGCAGCAGCGCTGCCCGGCCGCGTCCGGTCACGGCTAGCCGGCGAGCATCTTCTTCAGGAACTGACCGGTGTAGCTCTCCTCGACCTTCGCGACGTCCTCCGGCGTCCCGGTCGCGATGACGTTCCCGCCGCGCGACCCGCCGTCCGGTCCGAGGTCGATGATCCAGTCGGCTGTCTTGATCACGTCCAGGTTGTGCTCGATGACGATGACGGTGTTGCCGCCGTCAACCAGCCGTCCGAGGACCCCGAGCAACTTGCGGATGTCGTCGAAGTGCAGGCCGGTCGTGGGCTCGTCCAGTACGTAGATCGTCCGCCCGGTTGACCTGCGCTGCAATTCCGCGGCGAGCTTCACTCGCTGCGCCTCGCCGCCGGACAGCGTCGGGGCCGGCTGGCCGAGCCGCACGTAGCCGAGGCCGACGTCGACCAGGGTCTTGAGGTGCCGGTGGATCGCCGTTATCGGCTCGAAGAACTCAGCCGCCTCCTCGATCGGCATCTGCAGCACATCGGCGATGGTCTTGCCCTTGTAATGCACCTGCAGGGTGTCGGTGTTGTACCGGGCGCCGTGGCAGACCTCGCACGGGACGTACACGTCCGGCAGGAACTGCATCTCGATCTTGATGGTGCCATCGCCGGCGCAGGCCTCGCACCGGCCGCCCTTGACGTTGAAGGAGAACCGGCCCGGCTGGTAGCCGCGCACCTTCGCCTCGGTCGTCTGCGCGAACAGTTTCCTGACGTTGTCGAACACGCCGGTGTAGGTCGCCGGGTTGGACCGCGGCGTCCGGCCGATCGGCCCCTGGTCGACATGCACGACCTTGTCCAGCTGCTGCATGCCGGTGACCCTGGTGTGCTTGCCAGGGACGATCCTGGTGCCGTGCAGTTCTCTCGCGAGGGCGCTGTACAGGATGTCGTTGACGAGCGTCGACTTGCCTGAGCCGGAGACTCCGGTGACGGCGATGAAGCAGCCCAGCGGGAACGCGACGTCCACGCCCTTGAGGTTGTGCGCCGCCGCCCCCTTGACGACAACCTCGCGGCCCTTGGCCGGCCGCCGCCGCCTGGCCGGTATGTCGATCGATTCGCGGCCGGTCAGGTAAGCGCCGGTGATCGACTCCTCGCTGTCCAGCAGTTCCTGGAGCGGACCCGAGACGACGACGTTGCCGCCGTGCTCACCTGCCCGCGGGCCGATGTCCACGACCCAGTCCGCTGCCCGGATGGTGTCCTCGTCGTGCTCGACCACGATCAGCGTGTTGCCGAGATCGCGCAGTCGCAGCAGCGTTTCCAGCAGACGGTGGTTGTCCCGCTGGTGCAGCCCGATCGACGGCTCGTCCAGTACGTACAGGACGCCGACCAGCCCGGAGCCGATCTGCGTCGCCAGCCGGATCCGCTGTGCCTCGCCGCCGGCCAGCGTTGCCGACGCGCGGTCCAGGGTCAGGTAGTCCAGGCCGACGTCCAGCAGGAACCCGAGCCTGGCGTTGACCTCCTTCAGGATCCGCCCGGCTATCTGCATATCCCTGTCGGACAGCTGCAGTGACAGCAGCATCTTGGCCAGCTCGCCGATGGGCAGGCTGCAGTAGTCGGCGATCGAGCGCTCGTCGACCTTGACCGCCAGCGAAACAGGCTTGAGCCGCGCACCGTGACACGCCGGGCACGGCACCTCGCGCATGAACTCCGCGAAGCGCTCGCGGCTGTAGTCACTGTCAGCTTCGGAGTGCCGCCGCTCGATATAGGGGATGGCCCCCTCGAAGTTGGTGTAGTAGGACCGCTCCCGCCCGTACCGGTTCTTGTACCGGACGTGCACCTGCTGGTCGTATCCGTACAGCAACGCCCGCTGCGCCTTGGCAGGCAGCTTCTCCCAGGGTGTGCTGACCTTGAATCCGAGGGCGTCACCCAGCGCCTCGATCAGCCGGAGGAAGTAATCGCTGACCTGGCCGCCGGTCCAGGCCCCGATCGCGCCGTCGGCCAGCGTCCGGGACGGCTCAGAGACGACCAGCTCCGGGTCGACTTCCATCTTGGTGCCGAGCCCGGTGCAGTCCGGGCACGCGCCCCAGGGTGAGTTGAACGAGAACGACCGCGGCTCCAGCTCGTCGAATGACAAGTCGTCATACATGCACGCCAGGTGCTCGGAGTACATGCGCTCGCGATTCGGGTCATCGCCGGGCAGGTCCACGAAGTCGAGCACGACGACACCGTTGGCCAGCGACAGCGCGGTCTCGACCGAGTCGGTGAGCCTCCGCCTGGCAGACTCCTTCACTTCCAGCCGGTCGACCACAACCTCGATGGTGTGCTTCTCGTACTTCTTCAGCGCAGGCAACTCGCCCGAGACCGCGGTGTCCAGCCTGATGACGGTGCCGTCAACCCGCGCCCGCGAGTATCCCTTGACCTGAAGGTCGCGAAGCATCTCGGTGTACTCGCCCTTACGACCGCGCACGACCGGCGCGAGCACCTGGAACCTGGTCCCCTCGTCTAGCTCGAGCACCCGGTCCACGATCTGCTGCGGAGTCTGCCGGGCGATCGGCCGCCCGCACACCGGGCAGTGCGGCTTGCCCACCCGCGCGAACAGCAGCCGCAGGTAGTCGTAGACCTCGGTGATCGTGCCGACCGTCGACCGCGGGTTGCGCCCGGCGGCCTTCTGGTCGATCGACACCGCAGGTGACAGGCCGTCGATGAAGTCCACGTCCGGCTTGTCCATCTGGCCGAGAAACTGCCGCGCGTACGCCGACAGCGACTCCACGTACCTGCGCTGGCCCTCTGCGAAGATCGTGTCGAAGGCCAGGCTTGACTTCCCGGACCCGGACAGCCCGGTGAACACGATCATGGCATCCCGCGGCAGGTCGAGCGAGACATCCTTCAGGTTGTGCTCGCGCGCACCACGGACGACAAGCCGATCAGCCACTTTGTGCCCAGTCCTCCCGGTGTGAACGGGTAGCTACAGAGGCGCCACACCGCCAAGTCATGCTATCCGGGGGGTGTGACAAAACTGAGGGCTTAGCTTCGAGCGCATCGAATGGCCCCGGAGCCCCCGCCCGGCAGCGCTGATACAACACCAAGTAGGCCCGGGCGGATTCCCGTTTGGCCCCGCAGCATCGCTACCCTGGTCCGGCGGATGCGAAAGGACGACAAACGTGGCAGACACGGCATTCCAATCCGGCGACGGCATTAACCCCAGCGACCCGCCAGGCACTGCCGGGCGGCTGCGGGCGAGAGTAGCCACCGCAACCACCCTGCTCCTCGCCTCTGCCGAGCGGATCAGCGACGGCCAAGCGCGCGAGCCCTCGCTGCTGCCTGGCTGGAGCCGCGGGCACTTGCTGACCCATATCGCCCGTAACGCCGACAGCTTGCGGAACTTGCTGATCTGGGCGCGGACCGGGGTGCAGACACCGCAGTACCGCGACCAAGACGAGCGGACCGAGGGCATCGAGGCGGGCGCCGGGCGCCCAGCCAGCGAACTGCTCGCCGACCTCTACGCCTCGGCCGCAGCACTCGATGCAGAGGCAGCACGCCTGCCGGACGCAGCCTGGGCGGCGACAGTGACCGGCGCGCAGGGCAGCGAGCACTCCGGCTGGTACACGCTCTGGCGGCGGCTGGCCGAAGTGGAGATTCACCACGTCGATCTCGGTGTCGGCTACGACCCGGCGGACTGGCCGCAGCCGTTCGTGACCTACTGCCTGCAGCAGGTGGCCATCAGCTTCGCTGGCCCGCGGTCACCGGCCGTGACGCTGCAGAGCGCGGACGTCCCGGTCATCGTCCGCATCGGGCCCGCCGGGGAACGGCCAGCGACGACGGTCACCGGCCCGGCCGCGATGCTGCTTGCCTGGCTCACTGGCCGCAGCTCAGGTGCCGGGCTGACAGCCGAGCCGGCCGGCCCGCTGCCGGCGCTGCCGTCGTGGTAGTTATCTGGAGAGCTACGAGATGAGGAAGAGCATGAGCTACACCGGAAACGTGGCCGTTGGCGGCGATGCCGACACCAGGGAACTGCCTGGGGTGACGATCACCAAGGTGGCGGTCGGGCCGATGGACAACAACGCCTATCTGGTGCGTTGCACCCAGACAGGCGAGCTGGCCCTCATCGACGCAGCCAACGACGCGGACACGCTGCTCGGGCTGATCGGTGACCGGCCGCTGGCCACGATCATCACCACCCACCAGCACTGGGATCATCACGCCGCGCTGCGACAGGTCCAGCAGGCAACCGGTGCCGCCACCGTGGCTCACCCCGACGACGCACCCGGACTGCCGATACCGGTGACCAGGCCAGTGCAGCACGGCGACACGATCGGCGTCGGTAATGCCATCCTGACGGTCATCCACCTGCGCGGTCATACGCCCGGCAGCATCGCGCTCAGCTATGACGGCAACGGCGAGCTTGCTGACCAGCCGCACCTGTTCACCGGCGACTCGCTGTTCCCCGGCGGCCCCGGCAACACCGACCGAGACCCGGCGCGCTTCGGCAGCCTGATGACCGACCTGGAAGAGCGCATATTCGCCGTCCTGCCGGACGGTACCTGGGTGTACCCGGGGCACGGCGGCGACACCACGATCGGGACCGAACGGCCGCACGTACCAGAATGGCGCGAGCGCGGCTGGTAATCAGGCCCGGTTCCGGGGCAGGCTTAACGGGTCAGTGCACCGCGGCCGGAACGGCCTGCAGCCCGGAACGGAGGGCTGGCAATGCCCATTCCCAGGTTCGTGCGGCAGTGGAACAAGGTCGGGCTGAACCGGATAACCAAGCACATCGCGCCCTGGATACCAGGCCTCGGCGTCATCGTGCACACCGGCCGCCGCTCCGGACTCGTCTACCAGACTCCGGTCACTGTCTTCCCCGCTGACGGCGGCTACGTCATCGCGCTCACCTACGGCCCCGACACCGACTGGGTCAAGAACGTCCTGGCCGCCGGAGGCTGCGAGTTGCGCACCGGGGGAAAGATCGTCCATCTCGTCGCGCCTCAGCTGTTCCGCGACGAGAGCAGGCACGACATCCGGCCGGTGGAACGGCAGGTGCTGCGAGTCATCGGCGTCGACGAGTTCCTGGCGCTCCGGACAGCCGCACGGCCGGGCGCTGCGAACGGTGCGGGGCCATGGATGACCTCCTGATTCTTGGCAAGGATCAGGAGCCGAGTCCGTGGCCGCGGCGCCTCGCAGTCATCGCGATTGTGTTGGTGCTGGCACTCCTGGTCATCAGGCACCTGCCGCGCGGGAGGGATACTCCGCACCGCCATCCGGCGGCGGCGGCCTCCGCCGGTCCGGTCCAGCTGGCCGGCCTGGGCTCCAGTGCTGCGGGCTTGCTGAATCACGCCGCGGGCGACGTGCACCTTCTGCCGGGCGGGCACGGTGCAGTAGTCTGCCCGGGACATGACACCGCTGCGCGACGTCGCGATCGTGGGCGCGGGCCTGCTCGGGCTGGCAGCCGGCCGTGCCCTCGCGGCGCGGGGCGCAGACGTCGTCGTGCTGGAACAGGCTGAGGCCGGTCATCCTGGCTCGGGCTCTAAGGGCAGCTGCAGAATTTTCCGGCTCGGCTATCCGGACCCTGACTATGTCGCCGCAGCCGGCCGCGCCCGCGATTGCTGGCACGAACTTGAGGCCGAGTCCGGGCGGCGTATCCTCCGGCCCACGCCACAGCTGACGTTCGGTGCAGGCTTGCGCGGCGTGCACGAAGCCATGATCGCGGCCGGCGCGAGCTGCCAGCTGCTTGACGCCGCCGAGGTGGCCGAGCGCTTCCCGGCCGTCAGTATCGGCGGACCTGCTCTGCTCGAAACGGACTCTGCGGTGATCGCCGCAGACGAAGCGCTGACAGCGCTCGCGGCCTGCGTGCCGGAGGTCAGGACGGGCGTGCGTGTCAACCGCCTGACTGACGACGGCCGCCAGGTGAGACTGCACACCACCGCGGGCGTCGTCACGGCCAGAACGGCCGTCGTCGCGGCGGGGCCATGGTCGGGCCGGCTGCTTGCCAGCGTGAGCGTGCCGCTGCCAGGCAGGGCGACGCTCGAGCAGGTGGCATACCTGCGCCAGTCCGGGCAGGATGACGCGCCCATCTTTCTCTGCCACGCCGACCAGGCTCCGTACGGCTTGCCCGTGCCAGGATCGCGGCTCTACAAGATCGGGATCCATCAGAGCGGCCCTGCTACCGATCCGGACGCGCAGAGCCATGCAGCCGACCAGTGGCTACTGGGGCGGCTCACCGAGCTGGCAGAGCGCTACCTGCCCGGCTATGACCCCGAGCCGGTCCGCAGCGAGCGGTGCGTGTACGACAACAGCCCGGACGAGGACTTCATCATCGACCGGATCGGCAATGTCGTCGTCGGCAGCGGTACGTCGGGGCATGGCTTCAAGTTCGGGCCCTTGCTCGGTGAGTGGCTAGCCGAGCTCGCGTCCGGCGGCTTCCCCCCGGAACACGATCTGAGCCGGCGCTTCGCGATCCGGCGATTTCACCACGCCGACGAAGCCCTGCTCGACCAATAGCTGCCTCAATCACGATGAAAGCGGCCCGGGCAGCCAGAGGGGCCTGGGCGGCCAGAGGGACTGGGCGGCCAGAGGGACTGGGCGGCTAGATCGGGCTGGGCGCCAGGAACTTGATCTCCAGCACCCGCACGCCGCCGGCCAGCCGTTTCGGAATCAGCTCGGCGCGGTATCCGGGAGGCTGGCTATTCAGCAGCTTCTCCATGCCCGCCAGGTCATTGCTTGCGGGCCGGCCGGCCCGGCTGGACAGCACTGTGACCTCGGCCATCCGGAACGGCGCCGTCCCGCCGGTCTGCGGTCCGGTGTCGCCCAAATGCACGACGTCAACGGTGTAATGCGTGGCAAGCCGGCGGAGCACCGTGATCAGTCGCGGGTCGACTCGTCCGGCACCGAAGTCGGTCCTGACCACGCCGCGCGCCTGCACCCGTCTGTCAGCCAGCAGCTTGCGCCCGGCGTTACGGCGGGCAGCCTGCGCTCTACTCGCATCCTGCTGGTAAGCCTGCGGCCCGCCCGGCACGACGACGCCGACCTGTACCGTCTGCGCACCGCTGCCGAACGACGCGATCACAGCGGGAACCGTGCTGCCCAGCTGCGCGCCGTACTGCGCGCGGACGGCCGCCGTTGCAACGACGAGTGAACCGGGCCCTGGCAGGCTGACACCCGGCTGCAGCACGACTTGCCCGCCCGTCGGATAACCGGCCGCGATTATGGCCGCGCAGGCCGCCGGATCGCACCCGATGACGAGGCCGTGACCGACCTGAGCGGCAATCCAGCGAGCGGCCGCCTGATCGTTCACCGCCGCGGTCGCGGCCGCTGCTGCCCTGGCCGCTGCCTGCGCGGGCGTCAGCTTCGGCCTGGCGCTGACGCGCCGCGGGCTGCTACCGCCAGCCTGCGAGTGGACCGTCAGCGCCACAGCAGCCGCGCCGCCGGCGATCACCAGGACCGCGATCACGGCGACGGCGATGCGGCGCTTGTGCCGGGCACCAAGCCGTTCCGAATCGGGAACGTGCAGTACCTGCCGGCGCAGCCACAGCCGGAGGGTCGTGCCGATGACCTTCAGCCACGACGGGTTCGATCTGACCGTAGCGCCAGCGGGCCGGGCTGGATCCTCGAGCCGAGCTCCCGATGGCCGCGAGGTCTGGTTAGACACTGCTTACTCCCAGGCCGCCAACTTATGAGGCCACACGGCCTATTCGGGATAGTTCAGCACATCTGGCGGCTACTGATCATGCAGTTATCGGCGATTGTTATTGAAGCTTGCCAAATCGGCCGCGACCATCAGGAACGGCTCACAGCGAGCCGTTCGTATATCGACATAGCGTAGGCGACAACTTCTTTTTCGGTAGGAAACGAGGCACTTCGGGTCCTGGCCGCCAGGCGGAGCCTGGCGGCCAGGCGGTCATCGTCGAGTACGGCGGTTACGGCAGTAGCAAGGGCGGCCGGATCCTCCGGCGGAACCAGCAGCGCGCACTCGCCGTGCTGACTCGCGCCTCCGACAAGTTCCGGCGTGCCGCCTACCCGGGTGGCGACTATTGGCTTGCCCGCCCGCATCGCCTCCTGCAGGATCAGCGCACGCGCTTCCCAGCGGCTCGGCACCACGACGACATCGGCGAGCTCCAGCAGGGCCGGAACGTCCGTGCGCGGTCCGAGCAGCACCGCGTCAGCTTGTACCCGGCTGGCCCGGGCACGCAGCGCGCCGGCGAGCGGACCGTCGCCCGCGATGACGGTGCGCGGTTGCGGGTCGCGGTCACGCCACCGTCCTGCCGCGTCGATCAGGATGTCCATGCCCTTCTGCTCGGCGAGCCGGCCGACGGCGAGGACAACCGGCCTGCCTCCGGCATCGATGTCGCCGCCCGCGCCGGCCAGCTCGGCGTCCGACGGCTGCGCGGTCGCCGGAGCCGGCACGTCGAACTGCTGTACTTCGGCTGCGCCTGCCGCCCGCATCCGCGCTGCCAGATCGGCCGATGCGGACAATACGAGCTGGGCCCGCCGGGCGCAGATGCGCTCGAGAACTCGGTAGACCAGCCGGCCCTGACGGCCCGCCGGCGGCGCGTTGTGCACTGTTACCACGAGCGCGGGCAGCCGCTCCGGCTTGCCGATGGCGAGTGCCGCGAAAGCGCCGGCTCGCACACCGTGCGCGTGCACGACATCGGGACGCCATGACCTGAGCCAGTGCCGGAGGCGGGCAACCTCGCGTGCGTCGCTGACCGGCCGCGGCCGCTCGCCGATGCGTACGGCGAACGTCTCGATCGGTGTGTCACCGCCTGCTGTGTCACTGGCTGTCATGTCACTGGCTGTCATGTCACCGCCCGCCATGCCACCGCCCGCCATGCCACCGCCCGCCATGCCACTGCCCGCCGAGTCACTGCCCGCCGTGCCCCGGCCCAGCAGGGCCAGTGTCGGAGCCGGAGCAAGCAGGCAGACGGCCATCCCTCCGGAACGGCAGCCCTCTGCAAGCGCGATGACGTGGCTGGCGCTGCCTCCGGTCGCGAGGCCCGCCGTGATCGCGATGCGCAGCGGCCCGGTCACCGCCGGTCCGCTCACCGGCACGGTCACCGGAGTTCCCCGGCCCGTAGCCGGATTACAGCCGCCCGGAGCTCACCGCCGTCCAGCAGGAACGCCACGAGCGCGAACGCGGTCACCGCGCACGCCGCCGCGATCAGCGCGACGACCGCCTCGGCTACCGGGCGCGGCGAGGCAAGGCCGGTCGCCGCGGCAGCACCGGCGGCGCCGCCCACAACGGCCGCGGCCAGCCCGGATAGCGCGGCACGGCCCGTCCCGGCCAGAGCCGCCGCACCGCGCGCGCGCCGCACGGCGACGAGCAACGCGACACCGGCGGCGGTCAGCCCCACCGTATTGCCCAGCGCGAGCATGGCCACAGCCCAGGTCGCGGGCGCGACGGTGACCAGAACGACGTCCGTCGCGATCACCAGAAGCCAGCCGGCTCCCACGCGACCCGCAGCGGCCCCGGACCGGCGGTCTGCCAGCAGCACCCTGGACAAGCACGCGACGAGACCGTACCCGATCAGGCCGGGCGCGAACAGCGCGAAGCCAGCCGCAAGCTGGCCGACCTGCGCGTGACGGCTAGCCAGGAAGTGGGCGGCCGGGAGTGCGACGGCGAGTACGATCGCGGCGCCGAGAAACGACATCAGCAGCGTCGCCCGCACCGATCCGGCGGCCGTGTTGTCGAACTCAGCGCCCTCGCGCACTGACAGGGCCGGGAAGGCGCTGACCGCGATGGAAATGGCGAGCACCGCGTAAGCTGCCTCGAACACCTGCCAGCCGTACTGATAGAGAACGATCGCGGCCCTCGTGCCATGCCCGTTTGCCAACAGGATGACGGTGAGCTGAGAGGCGTCCTGGGCGACCAGTGCGACGATCCCGAATACCGCGAGACTGCCGATCCGGCGGGAGACTCCGGGCGGGAAGCGCAGCGTCGGGCGAACCCGCAGCCGGAGCCGCCAGGCCGGGACCGCCGCGGTAAGCGCGAGCGCGGCAACCCCGGCGGTAGTTCCGGCTGACAGCAATAGCTCGGCACGGAGCGGCAGGCCGGACAGCCTGTTGGCATGCGCGCCGCCGAGGGGAACGAACGCGATGTAGACGCCGATCACGATCAGGCTGGACAGCACAGGGGCCAGCGCCGGCGCTGCGAACCTGCGATGAGCCTGCAGGATGCCATACAGCACGACGGCCAGACCGTAGAGCAGGATCTGCGGCGCGAACACCTCGAGCATCGGCCTGGTGACGGTGACCAGCGCTGCCCTGGCGCAGTGCCCGGTCGGATTCACCGGGTTGAGCAAGCGCGCCAGCGGTCCCGCCGCCACCGCGATGACGACACTGACCGGCGCCAGGATCAGCGTGGTCCAGGTGAGCAGTGCCGAGGATGTCTGCCGCACTTGCGCGGTCGCTGCTGCGTCCGCACCGGACCGTGCTGCCGGGCGGGCAAGCACCGGCACCATGATGCTGGTGAGTGCGCCGCCGAGAACGATGTCGTAGACAATGTTGGGCAGCGTGTTTGCAGTGATGTAGGCGGTGCCCAGGCAGGTGGCTCCGACCGTCTTGGCGA